>Ga0318553_10000377_pt1 | contig 14009 bp, 16 predicted proteins | sample GRESIP082b2f21_FD_203686 | JGI IMG/M metagenome (GOLD analysis project Ga0318553, IMG submission 203686) | Tropical soil microbial communities from Luquillo Experimental Forest, Puerto Rico - GRE.SIPMG.082b2f21 | ecosystem: Environmental > Terrestrial > Soil > Tropical forest > Bulk soil...
CGGGCTCATGCCGGCCAGCAGGTCGTCCGGGCCGGCCGACTGCCAGCGGCGCTGGCCCTCGCCCTCGGCCAGCCCGAGCGGCCCGCGCTGCCAGTTCTTGTCCCCGGCCGGCCCACCGCGGGCGGCGCCGCCCCGGATGAGGGTGCCCGCCCCCGCTGCGGCCGCCGCCGTGATGAGCTGCTCATGCTCGCGCTGGACGGCCGAGTACGGGATCTGGAACACGTCGAACACGCCCATCGCGATCTGGTCCGGCAGGTTGGGCAGGATGCCCGACATCCCGATGAAGCGGATCTTGCCCTCGTCCCGCATGGCCCGCAGCGTCTCGATGGTCTCGCCAGCCGCCAGCTGCTGGCGGCTGGGCGACATGTGCACCTGCACCAGATCCAGCCGGTCGGTGCCCAGCCGGCGCAGGCTCTGCTCCACCCCGGCCCGGACGTTGCCGGCGCTGTAATCGTGCGGGAACGGCGGCCTGGCACTGGGCGGCGGCGGGCCGAGCAGGCAGCCGCACTTGGAGGCCAGGAAGTACTCGTCCCGGCGGTGGCCGAGATACCGGCCGATGAGCTCCTCGCTGCGGCCGTAGTCGATCGAGGTGTCGATCAGATTGATGCCGCCGTCGAGCACCGCGTTGAGCAGACGGCCCGCCTCATCGTCCGGGATGGCCGGCGCGTACGGCTGGCCCCGCAGTTCCATGGCGCCATAGCCGAGGATGGTCACGTCCGCGCCGGTGCGCCCCAGCGGGCGGGTCTGGATCGCCATACGCCAGACGCTACCGGCCGGGCGGCCCGGCGGTCATCCGGCTACCGGTCAGCGGTTATCCGGCTAACGCGCATCGGCGGCGTCAACCAGCTGCCCGGCCTCTTCCCGGCGGTGGCGGCGCCGCTGGCCGAGCCGCCCGAACCGCCCGGGCCGCCGGCTGCGCTCTGGCCGGGCCGCCTGCTGCCTGGCCCGCCGCCGGGCCCGCCGGGGTGCTGGGGCGGCCGCCACCAGCAGTGTGTCCAGAGGCACGCGGGGGGCCTCGATCTCGTCCGGCGGCGCGTCCAGCGCCGTCACCACCTCCCGGCGGTTCCGCCAGAGCCAGCCGGACGCCCGCTGCAGCGCGCGCAGCTTGACCAGCCCGGTGATGATCAGGATCAGGCCGAGCAGTTTCACGTTCAGGAACGGGAGCCGGTCGGGCAGCGCCAGCAGCAGCACGGCGCCGGCACCGATCAGCACCACCCCGGCGGTCCTGCTCCGCCTGGGCCGGCCCGGATATGCCGGCAGCGGCTCCTCCGGCCCGCCAGGCGGCCGCCGGTAGGCAGGCGGGCGCCGGAGCCGCCACCCGAACCACGCCTCTGACACGTACCGTGCCACCGCGGGGACCCCCTTCCGGCCTCCGACTATATCTCCGGCAGTGCTGCTAGTCAGCACATATCCGCTGGTACGGGTGCCAAACCTGGCATCCGGCCGGGCCTGCGGCTACCCGCAGGCGGCGCACAGGCCGAGCACATCCAGCCGGTGGCTGTGTGGCTGGAACCCGGCGGCGCGGGCGAGCTTCGCGATCGCCGTGCCCAGCTGCTGCTCGAAGTCGGCGGGCAGCGTCACGTCGGTCACCTTGCCGCAGTTGATGCACAGCAGGTGGTGATGGTGCTCGGTGAGGTCCTCCGCCAGCTCGTACCTGGTGAACTCGTCGTTCGCGGTGACCCGGCGGACCAGCCCGGCCGCCTGCAGGTCGACCAGGTGCCGGTAGGCCGAGCTGCGGGGCAGATCGGGCAGGCTCTCGGCGATATCGGCGATGCTGACCGGGTGGCCGGCGGTGACCAGCAGCTCCACGATGGCCCGCCGCCCGGAGGTGTAGCGCTGGTCGATCCGGCGCAGCCGGTGCTCGACCACGTGGTGCAGGTCATCGTCCATCGGCTGGGCTGACATCGCGCTCCTTCTGCTGGCTCGGCTGGCCCTGCCGCCCGGCGGGCCGGGGCCTGCGGGCCGGGCTAGTGCTCGTCGTAGTGCTCGTCGTGCGCGGCGTGCCGGTGCCCGTCGTGCTGATAGTCGACGTGGTCCTGGTGGGCCACTTCCTCGTGCCCGCACCCGGGCTGGTGCACATGCGGGTGCCCGGCGTGCGCCAGGTGCGGCAGCGGGTGCTCGTCATAGTGGTCGTCATGCGGCGTGTGGGCGTGGCCCTCGTGGACGTAGTCGGTGTGATCGGCCCGGTCCACGCTGGCGTGCCCGCACCCCGGCCCGTGCTCATGCGTGTGCGGGCCATGAACGTCATGCTCGTCGGCGGTCACGGTTCCTCCTTGCTGTGCTGGACGGCGTCGGCGACGATGTGGGCGACGTGCTGATCGACCAGCGAGTACACGGCCCCGCGGCCGAGCCGCTCGACGCCGACCAGATGCGCGCCCCGCAGCACGCGCAGATGCTGGGAGACCAGTGGCTGGCTGAGGCCGAGCCGGTCCACGAGCTCGTGCACGTACCGCGGCTGGGCGGCCAGTTCCGCCACGATCGCCAGCCGGGCCGGGGCTGCCAGTACCTTGAGCAGATCCCCGGCGGCCTGGAAGGCCTTGGTCTGCGGTGACACCACAACATATAAACACATGCCGATCTATTTATGCAAAGATGCCGTGCGTTCCTTACCTGGAGGAGTCCGGCCCTCACTTGCCGGGCGTCCAGCCGTACCTGCAGGCGGCTGTGCGCCTGCCTGCAGGGCGGCCGCGCGCCTGCTTGCAGCTGGTAGTGCCTGCTTGGCGAGGGTCGGTCTTTATTTGCATTGAGACTCAGTCTCAGACTATGTTTAAACCATGCACCTGGCAACCCGGCGCGCCGTTCCGGCGGCGCTGGCCGGCCTGCTGGCGCTGGTGACGGCGGGCTGCGCCAGCACGGCCGCCGCCCCGGCCCGGGTGAATGGCACCGCGGTGATCAACGCGGTCGGCGCCGAGAACCAGTACGCCAGCGTGCTGAGCCAGATCGGCGGCCGCTACCTGCACGTCACCTCGGTGCTGGACAACCCCAGCACCGACCCGCACACCTTCGAGGCCAGCCCGCAGGTGGCCAGCGAGGTCGCCAGCGCCCAGCTGATCGTGCAGAACGGGCTCGGCTACGACACCTGGATCACCAAGATGGAGGCCGCCTCGCCGAACCCTGGCCGGAAGGTCATCGTCGCCCAGCAGGTGCTCGGGCTGCCGGACAGCACACCCAACCCGCACCTGTGGTACCACCCGGCCACCATGCCGGCCGTGGCCCGGGTGATCGCGGCCGACCTGTCGGCGCTGCGGCCCGCCCGCGCCGCCTACTTCCGGGCGAACCTGGCTGCCTTCGACCGCTCGCTGCAGCCATGGCTGCACGCCATCGCCGCGTTCCGGGCGGCCCACTCCGGTATCACCGCCGCCACGACGGAGCCGGTGGCGGACTACCTGCTGACGGCGATGGGGATCAGGAATCTCACCCCCTTTTCGTTCCAGGCCGACATCATGAACGGCGTCGACCCCGCCCCGCAGGACATCGCGCTTGCGGACAGTTTCTTCAGCCAGCACCGGGTTCATCTGTTCGTCTACAACGAGCAGGTGACCAGTGCGCTCACGGCCTCGATCCGGCAGAATGCGCAGCAGGCCGGGGTGCCGGTGGTCGCCGTCTACGAGACCATGCCGGTGCCCGGTTACACCTATCAGTCGTGGATGCTCGCCGAGGTCAGCGCCATCCAGCGAGCGGTGACCAGCAAGATCTCGACTCAGCAGCTGTGATGACCAGCCCAGCCCAGGCAACCGCCCCCGAGATCCTCGCGGTCGACCAGGTCAGCGTGTCGCTGTCGGGCCGCCGCATCCTGGACGAGGTCAGCTTCACCATCCAGGCCGGTGAGTTCACCGGGCTGATCGGGGCCAACGGGGCGGGCAAGACCACCCTGCTGCGGGTCATCCTCGGCCTGCATCGCCCCAGTGCCGGCCGGGTGACAGTGCTCGGCCAGCCCCGTTCGGCACGCCACCCGGCCATCGGCTACGTCCCGCAGAAGGTGCTGCTCGACCCCGATCTGCCGATGCGGGCCAGGGATCTGGTCGCGCTCGGGCTGGACGGGAACCGGTACGGGTTCCCGCTCCGCTCGGCCGGGCGGGCCCAGGCGGTGCGGGAGATGCTGCACGCGGTGGACGCGGACCGGTTCGCCGACGCCCGGGTAGGCACCCTGTCCGGCGGCGAGCAGCAGCGGGTGCTGATCGCGCACGCCCTGATCACCCGGCCCCGGCTGCTGCTGCTGGACGAGCCGCTGGCGAACCTGGATCTGCGGGCCGGGCAGGAGGTCGTCCAGCTGCTCGCCCGGGTCGCCCGCGAGCAGCAGATCGGGGTGCTGCTGTCCGCGCACGAGATAAACCCGCTGCTGCCGGTGATGGACCGGGTTGTGTACCTGGCGGGCGGCCGGGCGGCGAGCGGGCCGACCGCCGAGGTGGTGCAGACCGAGGTGCTCAGCCGGCTGTATGGGCACCCGGTCGAGGTGCTGCGGGTGGGCGGCCGGGTGCTGGTGGTCGCCACCCCCGAGGAGCGGTGACATGCCCGGGGTGCTGACGGCGGTGTTCGAGCCGGGTTTCTTCAGCAGCCCGCAGGTGCACATCGCGGTCGTGGTGGGCGGCGTGGTCGCGGTCGTGTCCGCGGTCGTGGGGGTCTTCACCGTCATCCGCGGCCAGTCCTTCGCCGGGCACGCGCTCGGCGACGTCTCCGCGGCCGGCGGCTCGGGTGCGCTGCTGATCGGGCTCAGCCCGGTGGCCGGCTTCGTGGGCCTGGGCATCGCCGGGGCCGGCACGATGGACCTGATCGGGGTGCAGCGGCTGCGCGGCCGGGATCTGGCCACCGGGGTCGTGCTGGGTGCCGCCATCGGGCTGACCGCCCTGTTCCTCTACCTGGGCAGCACTACCGGCGCGGCGGCCGGGGCGACCCAGCAGATCCTGTTCGGCTCGATCTTCGTTGTCACCCCGGGCACGGTCCCGGTGGTGGCGGTGCTCGGCACGATCGCGCTGGCCACGATCGCGGCCGTCAGCCGCCCGCTGCTGCTGAGCACGGTGAGCCCGGATCTCGCCGTGGCCCGGGGGATACCGGTCCGGCTGGTTGGCCTGCTCTACATGCTGGCGCTGGCGGTCGCGGTTGGGCTGTCGTCGCTGGCCATCGGCGCCATCCTGGCCACCGCCCTGCTGATCGGCCCGCCCGCCGCGGCACTCCGGCTGACCTCGACGATGGCCAGGGCGCTGGCCGTGGCGTGCCTGATCGGGGTGCTCGCCACCTGGCTCGGCGTGCTGCTGGCCTATGACAGCTTCTACTGGGGCTCCTCCCATCTGGCCCTGCCGGTCAGCTTCTTCGTCGTCGCCCTGGTGTTCACCACCTATCTGGCGTCCGGGCTGCCCGCCGCCCGCCGCGCCCGGGCGGTCCGGGGCTGAGCCGCATGTTCACAAGCTTCATGCTCAACGCCTGGCTGGTGGCGACCGTGGTGGCCCCGGTGGCGGGGGTGGTGGGCTATTTCGTGGTGCTCCGCGGGTCGGCGTTCCCGGCGCATGCCATCCCCAAGGGCGCCTTCGCCGGCGCGGCCGGGGCCAGCCTGCTGGGCATCAGCACGCTGCTCGGGCTGGCTGTCTTCGCGCTGCTGGGCGCGCTGGGGATCGGCGCGCTCGGCCGCCGCGGCCGCCAGGACGTGGTGACCGCGCTGGCGCTGGTGATGATGCTGGCGCTGGGCGCGGCGTTCCTGTCCCGGACCACCCAGTACGAGCCGGAGGTCTACGCACTGCTGTTCGGCGAGGTGCTCGGGGTGAGCACGACGGCGATCCTGCCGGTCGCCGGGCTGGGGCTGGCCTGCGTGGCGGCGATCGCGGCGCTGTACCGGCCGCTGCTGCTGTCGGCCGTGGTGCCCGAGGTGGCCGAGGCCAGGGGCGTCCGCAATCACCGGATCGAGATCTGGTTCCTGCTGGTGGTGGCGCTGGCGACGGCCATGACGTTGCCAGTGGTCGGCGCGCTGCTGATCTTCAGCCTGATGATCGGCCCGCCCGCCGCGGCCAGGTCGGTCACCAGCCGGCCGGGCACCGCGCTGGCGGCGTCGGCCGGCCTGGCGCTGGTCACCGTCTGGGCGGCGCTCGCCGCCTCCTATGCCAGCAACTGGCCGGTCGGCTTCTTCGTGGGGGTGCTGGCGGCCCTGCTGTACGGGGCGGGCCGGGCCTGGGCCGGCTGGCGCCGGATCCGGCCAGCCTGACTGGTCACGGACCGCTTCCCGGAGACCACCTGGCACCGCGGATGCAGCCCGGTACACTAACCGGCTACGGGACGACGTGGCCCGAGCCAGCGCTGCTCCAACTGGCTCCCGGCCCCCGCCACTGGGCCACGCGTCTGGGATGCGCCGAGCACACGATGGGAGTCGGCATGCGCGTTCTGGTTCTCGGCGGCGACGGCTTTTGTGGCTGGCCAACCTCGCTGTACTTGTCGGACCGCGGTCACGACATCACCATCATCGACAACCTGAGCCGCCGCAAGATCGACGTGGAACTGGAGGTCGACTCGCTGACCCCGATCCGGCCGATCAGTGAGCGGCGGGCGGTCTGGCAGCAGGTCTCGGGCCGCGAGATCGGGTTCATCAACCTGGACCTGGCCACCGAGTACGACCGGTTGGTGGCGGTGCTGAAGGACATCCGGCCGGAGGCGATCGTGCACTTCGCCGAGCAGCGGGCGGCACCGTACTCGATGCGGAACACCCAGGCCAAGCGGTACACGGTGGACAACAATGTCCGCGCGACGCATAACCTGCTGGTCGCGCTGGTGGCCACCGGCACCGACGCGTCGCTGGTGCACCTGGGCACGATGGGCGTCTACGGCTATGGCTGGTCCGGCAGCGCCCCGATCCCGGAGGGCTACCTGACGGTGAAGGTGCCCACCCCCGACGGCGAGCTGGAGCGGGAGATCCTGCACCCGGCCAACCCGGGCTCGGTCTACCACATGACCAAGACGCTGGACCAGCTGCTGTTCGCCTTCTACGCCAAGAACGACGGGCTGCGGATCACCGACCTGCACCAGGGCATCGTGTGGGGTACCCAGACCGACCAGAGCAGCCGGGACGAGCGGCTGATCAACCGGTTCGACTACGACGGCGACTACGGCACCGTGCTGAACCGGTTCCTGATGCAGGCCGCGATCGGGCACCCGCTGACCGTGCACGGCACCGGCGGGCAGACCCGCGCGTTCATCCATATCCGGGACACCGTCCGCTGCGTGGAGATCGCCATCACCCACCCGCCGCAGGCGGGCGACCGGGTGCGGGTGCTCAACCAGATGACCGAATGCCACCGGCTGCTCGACCTGGCGAAGATGATCGCCGACACGATGGGTGCCGACATCGCCTACCTGCCCAACCCGCGCCGGGAAGCGGAGGAGAACGACCTGGTGGTGACCAACGACCAGTTCCTCGCCCTCGGTCTCAACCCGACCACGCTGTCAGAAGGCCTGCTGGACGAGGGCCGGGAGGTGGCCTACCGCTACCGGCACCGGGCCGACCCGACCAAGATCATCGCGCGCTCGGTGTGGAAGGCCGGCATGGAGACCGCGGACGATCTGATGACGGAGGTGCCCGCGGGCTAGCCGCTGGCCCAGCGGCGTTCCTGGCCGTGACTGGCTTACCGCGGCGGCCGCACCCGCGGCGCCGGCCCGGGCACCGTAGCGTTGGCGTATGCGCGCATGGGTGGTGCACGAGCCGGGACCGATGGCGTCCGGCCCGCTGCGGATGGTGGAACGTGACACGCCAGCACCGGGCCCGGGGGAACTGCTGATCCGGGTGCTCGCCTGCGGCGTCTGCCGGACCGACCTGCATCTGGCCGAGGGCGACCTGCCACCCCGGGCCCCGGACATCACCCCCGGCCACGAGGTGGTGGGTGAGGTGGTAGCGGTGGGCCCGGGGCCGGCCCGGTTCGCGGCCGGTGACCGGGTCGGTGTCGCCTGGCTGGCCGGGACCGACGGCACCTGCGAGTACTGCCGCCACGGCCGGGAGAACCTGTGCCCGGCTTCTCGTTACACCGGCTGGGACCGGCACGGCGGCTATGCCGACTACCTGACCGCGGCGGATGCGTATGTCCACCCGCTGCCCGCGGGCTTCACCGACACCGAACTCGCCCCGCTGCTGTGCGCCGGGATCATCGGCTACCGGGCGCTGCTGCGCGCGGAGCTACCGCCGGGGGGCACGCTCGGGATCTGGGGTTTCGGCGGGTCGGCGCACCTGGCGGCGCAGGTGGCGATCGCGCAGGGCGCGGCGGTGCACGTGTTCAGCCGCGCCCCCGACGCCCGGGAGCTCGCGCTCAGCCTGGGCGCCGCGTCGGCCCAGGACTCCTTCGACCCGGCCCCGGAGCCGCTCGACTCGGCGATCCTGTTCGCCCCGGCCGGCGAGCTGGTGCCGGCCGCGCTCAGTGCGCTCGGCCGGGGCGGCACGCTGGCCATCGCCGGGATCTACCTGACAGATATTCCGTCCCTGGACTACCAGCGGCACCTGTTCCAGGAGCGGACCTTGCGCAGCGTGACCGCCAACACCCGGGCGGATGCAGCCGACTTCCTTACCCTCGCGCAGCGGCTGCACCTCCAGGTGAGCACCACCAGCTACCCCTTCGAGCAGGCCAGCCAGGCACTGGCCGATCTGGCCGCCGACCGGGTGCACGGCGCCGCCGTCCTGTCGCGGTGACGGCAGGGCTGCGTACGCTGGGCCGGTGACGAGCCATTCCGACGCCGCCCGGGCGCTGCTGGGGCGCAGCCCGCTGGTGGACGGTCACAACGACCTGGCCTGGGAACTGCGGGAGGCCGGTGCCCAGGATCTGGACAGCACCGACCTCGCAGTCCCGCTCGGCTTCACGCACACCGACCTGCCCCGGCTGGCCAGCGGCGGGGTCGGCGCGCAGTTCTGGTCGGTATACGTGCCGGTGTCGCTGGCCGGCGAGGCGGCCGTGGCCACCACCCTGGAGCAGATCGATTTCGTCCACCGGATGATCGGCCGCTACCCGGACCGGCTGGAACTGGCGCTCACCGCGGCCGATGTGGAGCGGATCTTCGCGGCCGGCAAGATCGCCTCGCTGCTCGGCGCCGAAGGCGGTCACAGCATCGCCTCCTCGCCCGGGGTGCTGCGGATGCTGTACCGGCTCGGGGTCCGCTACCTGACCCTTACCCACAATGCCAACGTGCCGTGGGCGGACTCGGCCACGGACGAGCCGGCCGCGGGCGGGCTGACGGATTTCGGCCGCCAGGTGGTGGCGGAGATGCAGCGGCTCGGGATGCTGGTCGATCTGTCCCATACCGCGCCGGGCACCATGCGCGACGTCTTCGACACCGCCCGCGGGCCGGTCATCTACTCCCACTCCAGCGCCCGGGCGCTGTGCGACCATCCGCGCAACGTGCCGGATGACATGCTGGCCCGGCTGGCCGCCGGCAACGGGGTGTGCATGGTCACCTTCGTGCCGGCTTTCGTCTCCCAGGAGTGCCGCGACTGGGAGGCCGGGCTGGCGGCCGAGATGCGGCAGCGCGGGCTGGATCCGGACAGCCCCACCAGCCGGGCCTCCGCCCGGCAGGAGCGTGCCCGCCGCAACCCGGCGCCACGGGCCACGCTGGCCCAGGTCGCCGACCACATCGAGCACGTGCGCGAGGTGGCCGGGGTGGAGCACGTGGGCATCGGCGGGGATTTCGACGGGACCGACGACCTGCCCGACGGCCTCACCGACGTGTCCTGCTACCCGGCCCTGTTCGCCGAACTGCTGGCGCGCGGCTGGAGCGAGCCGGACTGCGTGGCCCTGGCCGGCGGCAACATCCTGCGCGTGCTGCGGGAGGCGGAGGCCACCGCCCGCATCAGCTGAACGGCGTGTGCGGGCGCTGCTGGAGCTCACCGTCGAGGTAGAGGTCCACCCGCTCGTCGTAGAAGCAGGCCAGGCCGGCCACCCCCTGGCTCTCCGGCAGCGGGTACCGGTAGATCCACACCAGGTCGGAGTGCAGCTGGCGGCCGGTATCCACCGACCAGTAGCTCGCGGTGCCCTTGTACGGGCAGTGCGAGGATCTCTCCGACGGCCGGAGCAGGTCCATCCGCACGTCGGTGAGCGGCAGATAGTAGCGCGGCGGCAGGCCGGTCTCGAACAGGATTCGCGGCGGCCGGGATTCGGCCACGGTGATGCCGTCCAGCTCCACCCGGACGTGCCGTGAGCTGGCCAGGACGTCGATCCGGGTGTACGGGCTGCGCGCGTGTGTGTACACCGGCTCGTCTTCCTCCAGCCACTCGCTCATCGCCTTCCATTCGAACCTGACCAGGTCGCGCAGCTCCGGCAGCGGTGAGTCCGGGTAGCGCAGCGCGGCGCCGGGCGCGGTCGCGGCCGCCACCTTGACGTCGAACACCTGCGCGTCCCCGCGGCTGGGGGAGTGCTGGTGACCGGCCGGGATCAGCTCGGCCCGGACGTCGGCGGCGGGCAGGTAGTAGACCGGGTAGTGCGGTCCTTCCCAGACCAGCACCGGCTGGCGGGTGTCGGCGACCAGCTGGCCGGCCAGGTAGGTGCGGACCCGTTTGCGGGATGGCTCGATCCTGATTCCGCGCGATGTCTGCGCCACTTCCTGCTCCATCCTTGGCGGGGGGAGGGCCCGGCAGTGGCCACGGCCCAGTAGCGTCAATGTATGCGACTTGGCGTTTTGGACGTGGGCTCCAATACGGTCCACTTCCTGGTGGTGGACGCCCACCAGGGCGGGCGGCCGCTGCCGGTGTTCTCGCACAAAGCGGACCTGCTGCTGGGCAGCAACCTGGAGGCGGGAAACCGGCTGTCCCGCGCGCATGCATTGCGGCTGCGCGCGTTTGTCGGCGAGGCGCTGCAGATCGCCGAGGACATGGGCGTCGAGGAGCTGCTCGCCTTCGCCACATCCGCGGTCAGGGACGCGGCCAACGGCGACGACGTGCTGGCGTCGGTCAGGTCGGACACAGGGGTCGACATCTCGGTGCTGCCCGGCCCGGAAGAGGCCCGGCTGACCTTTCTCGCGGTCCGCCGGTGGTTCGGCTGGTCGTCCGGGAAGGTGCTGATGCTCGACATCGGCGGCGGCTCACTGGAGATCGCCGTCGGCATCGACGAGGTGCCCGATGTGGCGATCTCGCTCCCGCTGGGGGCAGGCCGGCTGACCAGGGACTGGTTCCGCACCGATCCACCGTCGGCCGAGGAGGTCCGGCAGCTGCGGCGGCACATCCGGACCGAGATCGCACGGCAGGCCGGGGAGGTGACCCGCGGCGGCGGGCCCGACCGCGCGGTGGCGACGTCGAAGACGTTCCGGCAGCTGGCCAGGATCAGTGGCGTCGCGCCCTCGGCGGAGGGCCCGTACGTGCCGCGGCTGGTCAGCCATGCCGACATCACCGAGCTGGCCAAACGGCTGCCCGCCCTGTCCGGGGCCGAGCGGGCCGACCTGCCCGGCGTCTCCCGCAGCCGGGCGCCGCAGCTTGCCGCGGGCGCGATGGTGGCCGATGCCGCGATGGATCTGTTTGGCCTGACCGAACTCGAGGTGTGCCCGTGGGCGCTGCGCGAAGGTGTGATCCTGCGGCGGCTGGACGCACTGCCGGCCTGAGCCAGCGCCCGGCACCGGTAGCGCCCGCGCGGCCGGCCTGACGGCGAGCGGGCAGCCCGCCCGGCCAGCTGCGGCGCCGGGCTCAGTCGGGCAGGACCCGGACGTTGTCGCTGGCCGGGCCGGGGCTGCCGGGCACGCCCGAAACGGCGGGGCCGCCCGGCCCCGGCGTGCTGTCCGGCTGGGTCCCCGGCGCCTGGCCGGGGGCGGCGGGACTGCCGTTCCCTGGTCGGACGGGTGGCGTGCTGGCCGGCCCGGGCCGGGCCTCGTGCCCGGCCCCGCCGGCTGCTGGCTGGCCCAGGTGCCCGGCGCCGCCCGGGATGGGTGCGTCCGGGCTGTTCTTCTCGCGCTCCTGGCCCGGTTCCCTGGCCTGGCCCGGTTCCCTGGCCCCGGCCCGGCCGGTGGGCGCGCGCCTGCCGTCGGCCGCCGGCCGGGCGGCCGGGCCGCCCGCCGCGATCGAGGTGGCGACCGACTTGGCCACCTCGTCCTCCAGCGAGCCGCGGGATGTCTCGCTGGCGACCAGGTTGGTGACCACGTCGCGGATCTCGGTCAGCCGCCGCATGGTCTCGGTGTGGCGTGAGGTCAGCAGGTTCAGCCGCCGCTCGGCGCCGTCGTGGATGGCGGCGGCCCGGGTGGTGGCCTCGTCCAGCAGCTGCTTGGCCTGGGCCTTGGCGGCAGCAAGCGTGCTCTCCGCGTCCTTGGTCGCCTCGGCGATCGCCCGCTCGGTCTCCATCCGGGCCGAGTTCCGCATCTTGTCGGCTTCTGCCCGGGCGCTGGTGATCGCGTTCTCCGCCTGCTCCTGGGCGGCGGTCAGCATCCGCTCGGTCTGCTCCCGCGCCTCGGTCCGGATCCGGTCTGCTTCTTTCTTGGCTTCGTCACGCTGCTTGAGGATGTCCTCCTGTGCCCGGTTGCGCTGCGACTTGGCTTCGTCGTCGGCGAGCTTGAGGATCTGCCCGACCCGCTCGCTGATCTCTTCGTGAGCAGGCTTGCCGGCCAGCCCCTGCCGGGCGGCCGACAGTTCCAGCCGTAGCCGTTCGGCCTCGTCCTGCGCGAGCGATGCCTGTTCCCGCAGTTCACGGATCCGGCTGCGGGAGCTCGCGACGTACTCGTCCACCTGGCGGCGGCTGTACCCGCGCATCTGGACCTCGAACGGGTCCTCGCCGTGGAGATCGATCAACAGGTCTGCGTCATCAGTCATGTCGGCACCCGGGGGAAATCTGCCCGGACGGTCCTGCTGCCTGAGCCAGGGCTGACCGGGATGGCTGCGTGGCGTGCGGGATGGGCCTGATCGGCCCGGGGGCGGCCGGCCGGTACCTGCTCGGCCGGAGGCCCGGTTGGGGACTGCGGGGACGGTCACGACTCTGGTCGGAACCCCGCTCAAGCGCAACCCAAACGCACGATTATCCTGTTTTGCGGCCCTTCCGTGACTGCGCGGTCACGCTCCGCAGCATCGCCCGCGGCCGGCCGGCCCTATGATGTGGCGCTACCGCCAGCCGCAGCCGCAGGGCACGCCGCAGACGGCCGATCATGTCGTTGCTGAACCCGCCGGGCGAGAAGGAGAAGCAGTGCAGACCTACCACCTCGGCGCGCTGGACGGGATGGCACCGCAGGTCCATCCGGAGGCGTGGATCGCTCCCGGTGCGGTACTTGTCGGTGCGGTGACCATCGGCCCGTGGGCAAGCGTCTGGTACGGATCGGTGCTGCGGGCCGACGATGACCGGATCGAGGTTGGCGCCGGCTGCAACATCCAGGATCTGTGCTGCCTGCATGTGGACGAGGGAGAGCCGGCGATCCTGGCCGAGCAGGTCACGCTCGGCCACCGGGCCATCGTGCACGGCGCGTACATCGGGGCGGGCGCGCTGATCGGGATCGGGGCGATCGTGCTGGGCCGGGCCCGGATCGGCGCTGGTTCCCTGATCGCGGCTGGCACGGTGATCCGGCCCGGCCAGCACATCCCGCCGGGCGTGCTGGCCGCCGGGGTGCCCGGGCGGGTGGTGCGGGACCTCACCGACCAGGACCGGGCCACGTTCGCCGAGTCGGCCGGCCGCTATGTGCAGCGCGCGGCCCGTCATCGCGGCGCGTCCTGGACGGGTCCCGGCGGCTGACCACCCGCGGGATCAGGCACACCGGACGTCTCATTACCGGCTGCCGCGGCACGATGCGGCCGGCTTATCGGAATTGTTATCCGGAAAGCGGGAAATATCCCCCGGAGCTGGCCCCGGAATGACCCTGTTGGGTCATGCGGGGCTGGCGGGCCGGGTCGTAACATTGTCGACTGGATCCGCTGCGCGCTCTGGGAGGGAGGTGAGCGCGGTGCCTGACTGTCTCGATCTTCGCGTGCACGACCGCGTGGCCCTCGACGAGATCGAGCTCTACGCCGAGGTTCTCAGCGCCGTCGCGGCGAGCGACCATCCGCTTACTCCCGAGGAGATCGACGAGGTTCTCGGGGTGAAGTCAGTCGCCTGACC
>Ga0318553_10000379_pt1 | contig 14000 bp, 9 predicted proteins | sample GRESIP082b2f21_FD_203686 | JGI IMG/M metagenome (GOLD analysis project Ga0318553, IMG submission 203686) | Tropical soil microbial communities from Luquillo Experimental Forest, Puerto Rico - GRE.SIPMG.082b2f21 | ecosystem: Environmental > Terrestrial > Soil > Tropical forest > Bulk soil...
GGGCGGTCGGGGCCTACCTCGAAGGCATCGCCGAGGGCGGCCAGCGCCGCGTCGAACCGTGACTCGTCGTCGGCGCGCAACTCCAGCAACGGCTCCCCCTCCTGCACCAAGTCCCCCGGCTTGGCCAGGCACAGCACGCCCGCCGCCGCGCTCACCGGGTCCTCCTTGCGGGCCCGGCCCGCGCCGAGCCGCCATGCGGCGTTGCCCACCGCGCGGGCGTCCAGGCGCCGCAGCCAGCCGGCCGCCGGCGCGGGCACCGTCCGCAGGTGCCGGGCCACCGCCAGCGGGGCATCCGGGTCCCCGCCCTGCGCGGCGATCATGTCGCGGTATCGTGCCAGCGCCTGCCCGTTGGCCAGCGCCGCCTCGGGGTCGGCGTCCAGGCCGACCAGCCGCAGCATCTGCCTGGCCAGCGTGAGCACCACCTCGACCAGGTCGGACGGCCCGTACCCGGCCAGGGTGGCAACCGACTCCTCGACCTCCACCGCGTTGCCCACCGCCCGTCCGAGCGGGACGTCCATCCTGGTCAGCAGCGCGGTCGTGCGCACCCCGTATTCGGTGCCGAGCGCCACCATGGTCTGCGCCAGCAGGCGGGCATCCTCCTCCCGGCGCATGAAGGCGCCGCTGCCCACCTTGACGTCGAGGACCAGGGCACCGGTGCCCTCGGCGATCTTCTTCGACATGATCGAGCTGGCGATGAGCGGGATGGACTCGACGGTGCCGGTCACGTCCCGCAGCGCGTAGAGGCGGCGATCCGCGGGCGCCAGCCCAGCGCCCGCGGCACAGATGACGCAGCCCGCCCGGCGCAGCACGTCGAGCATCTCCTCGTTGGACAGGACGGCGCGCCACCCGGGGATTGCCTCCAGCTTGTCCAGGGTCCCGCCGGTGTGCCCGAGCCCCCGCCCCGACAGTTGCGGTACGGCGGCCCCGCAGGCCGCCACCAGCGGGGCGAGGATGAGCGAGACCTTGTCGCCGACCCCGCCGGTGGAGTGCTTGTCCACCGTGGGCCGGCCGGCCCCGGACAGGTCGAGCCGCTCCCCGGAATCGATCATCGCCCCGGTCCAGGCGCGCAGTTCGGCGGGCTCCAGCCCCCGGAAATAGATGGCCATGAGCAACGCCGACATCTGCTCCTCGGCGACCTCACCGCGCAGATAGGCCCCGATGAGCCAGTCGATGTCGTGGCCGGACAGTGGCACGCCGTCTCGTTTGGCCCTGATGAGGTCGACGGCCGCGGGGACCAGGCGGTCGCTGGACGCCGGCGGGATGAGGGGGGCCGCCTCACTCATCGGCGCCCTCGCGGTCGGCCAGGTCGGCGCTGGTGAACGGCGAGGGCAGCAGCCGGGCCAGCTCGACCGGCCCGCCGGCGGTGTCTACCAGCAGGCCGGGCCCGCCCGCCTCGATCAGCAGCTGGCGGCAGCGCCCGCACGGCAGTAGCGGCTGGCCGTCGCCGCTGACCACGCTGACCGCGGCCAGGGTGCCGCCGCCGGTGGCGTGCAGCGCGGAGACGAGGCCGCATTCGGCGCACAGGGTGAGCCCATAGGAGGCGTTCTCGACGTTACAACCGGTGACCACGCGACCGTCGCTGGTCACCCCGGCGGCCCCCACGTGCAGCCGCGAGTACGGCGCGTACGCCCGCTCGGTCATCCGCGCCGCGGCCGCCTGCAGCGCCGGCCAGTCAATAGCCATCGCACCCTCCAAACGGTCACGATAACAGCGACACCGGCCGGCTCCGCGGCATGCCATAGGCTCGCTGACCGGGTCCGTTTGCCCACCGGGCCGTTCGCTACCGATCCCTGCCCCCTCCGGCCGTTCTGCGAAACTTCCGGTTGCGATTTGGCAACGGCGCCGGCGATCGCCGCCCACTACCTTCCCTGGACGGCTGACCAGGTCTAGCCTGCGATCATCCCGTAGCAGGCGCCTGGGATCTCAACCCATGGGCGCTCCGGGCGGAGGAGGGGGCCAGCGGTCCGCACGAGGCAGCGGGGAACCCATCCCAACGGAGCAGGCGACAGGCGCTCCGGAAGAGGAGGTAAGAAGTGAGACCAGCTTTCCGGGCCGCGGCTGCACTGGCAGCGGTGGCCTTGCTCGCTGCTGGGTGCGCGAAGCCCAGCTCGTCGTCGAACGGCACGGGCGCAGGCACCGCGCCCAAGTTTTTGGCCTGCATGGTCGCCGACAGCGGCACGATCAATGACAAGTCGTTCAACGAGGGCTCGTGGACGGGCATGCAGGAGGCCGCGGCCGCCAACTCGAACGTCACGATCAAGTTCCTGCCGTCGTCCACCACGTCCGACTACGCCAAGAACATCAGCACGTTTGAGGCCCAGAAGTGCGGGATCATCGTCACCGTCGGCTTCGCGATGGGTCCGGCGACCCAGACCGCTGCCCTGGCCAGCCCGAAGCAGAAGTTCGCGATTGTCGACTGCTCGTACGCCTCCTTCTGCCTGTCCACCAAGGCCCATCCGCCGATCGCCCACAACATCACCCAGCTGGTGTACAACACCGCCCAGGACGCCTTCCTCGGCGGCTACCTGGCGGCCGGGATGACCAAGACCGGCAAGGTGGCCACCTACGGCGGCGCGAAGTACCCCACGGTCACGATCTACATGGACGGCTTCTGGGACGGGGTGCAGTACTACAACAAGCAGCACCACACCCATGTCCAGGTGCTCGGGTGGAGCTATCCGAGCCAGAACGGCACGTTCGCGGGCAACTTCACCAACGTCGCCGCGGGCGAGACCATCGCCAACACGTTCATCACCCACGGTGCCGACATCATCTTCCCGGTGGCGGGCGGCGTCGGGCTCGGCACGGCAAAGGCCGTCCAGACCGCGAACCAGGCCGGCAAGCACGTGGCCATGTTCTGGGTGGACACCGATGGCTGCCTCAGCGAGCCGACGTACTGCCCGTACTTCATCACCACCGTGGAGAAGGGCCTCAGCGCCTCGGTGAAGGCCTCGGTGCTCCTGGCCGCCAAGGGCGCCTCGGGCGGCAGCTACGTCGGCACGCTCCAGAACGGCGGGGCCGTCCTCGCGCCGTACCACGACTGGGCGAGCAAGGTCCCCGCGTCGCTGCAGAGTGAGCTCAATACGCTGAAGCAGGACATCATCAGCGGCAAGATCGTTGTCGCCACCAAGAGCCCCGTGTAGCCAGGGCGCCAGGCGAGAGTTACCGTCAAGCTGGTCAGTGCCCCCGGTGGGGCCGGGGGCACTGGCCAGAATCGGCTGGAGGGTGGCTGCCGGTGAAACTTGAGCTGCGCGGCATCACGAAGCGCTTCGGGAGCCTGGTCGCCAACGATCAGATCGACCTGGTGGTCCAGCCCGGCGAGATCCGCGCCCTGCTGGGGGAAAACGGCGCGGGCAAGACCACGCTGATGAACGTGCTCTACGGGCTCATGCAGCCGGACGAGGGCGAGATCCTGCTCGACGACAAGCCGGTCGCCATCCACTCGCCCAGGGACGCGATCCGGGCCAAGATCGGCATGGTGCACCAGCACTTCATGCTGGTGCCGGTCTTCACCGTGGCCGAGAACGTCACGCTCGGCACCGAGCCGGTCCGCAAGGGGCCGCTCGGCCTGCCCTCTTTTGGCCTGCTCGACCGGGGCAAGGCGCGGCGCGAAGTCCTCGCGCTCTCCGAACGGTTCGGCCTGCGCGTGGACCCCGACGCCCTCGTGGAGGAGCTGCCGGTCGGCGTGCAGCAGCGTGTCGAGATCATCAAAGCGCTGCTCCGCGACGCGCAGGTGCTCGTCCTCGACGAGCCGAGTGCGGTGCTGACCCCCGGTGAGACCGAGGACCTGTTCCGGATCATGCGCGAACTGCGGGAGGGCGGGCGGTCGATCATCTTCATCTCGCACAAGCTCAAAGAGGTCCAGGCGATCGCCGACAACATCACGGTCATCAGGCGCGGCAAGGTCGTCGGGGAGCGGCCGCCGACCACCACCACGATGGAGCTCGCGTCCTTGATGGTCGGCCGGTCGGTCCAGCTGCGGGTGAGCAAGGAGCCGGCCAAGCCGGGCGACGTGGTGCTCGACGTCCAGGACCTGACCGTGGCGGGCGAGCGCGGTGAGCAGTCGGTGCGCGGCGTGTCCTTCCAGGTGCGGGCCGGCGAGATCCTGGGCGTGGCCGGTGTCCAGGGGAACGGCCAGACCGAGTTGTGCGAGGCGCTGATGGGCCTGCGGCCCGCGACCGGCTCGGTCCGGCTGGACGGCACCGACCTGAGCCACGCCTCGACCCGGGCCCGGCTGCACGCGGGCATCGGCTACGTCCCGGAGGACCGGTCGGAGGACGGCCTGGTGGCCGACTTCTCGGTCGCCGACAACCTCATCCTCGACGTCTACGACCGGCCGCCGTACGCCTCCGGCATCGCGCTGAACCTGGACGCCATCCGGGAATCGGCGGTCAAGCGCGTCGAGGAGTATGACGTTCGGACCACGTCCACCACGACGCCGGCCGGGACGCTGTCCGGCGGCAACCAGCAGAAGGTCGTGGTCGCCCGGGAGATGAGCCGCGACGTCAAGCTGATGGTCGTCAGCCAGCCGACCCGCGGCCTCGACGTCGGCTCGATCGAGTTCGTGCACAAACGCTTGGTCGCCCAGCGGGACGAGGGCGTGGCGGTGATGATCGTCTCGTCCGAGCTCGACGAGATCTACGCCCTGGCCGACCGCATCGCCGTCATGTACGAGGGCCAGATCGTCGCGTTCTGCCCGCCCACCATCTCCGAGCAGGACCTCGGCCTGCTGATGGCGGGCAGCGGCACGGCCGAACCCTCCGCCCCCGACTCGGAGGGGGAACCCGGCCCGGAAGGCGAGCCGGAGACGCCAGTGCCAGCCCAGGAGCCGAGCAGCCATGAGTGATCAGCACGAGGCAGAGCCCTCCGCCGCGCTCCCGGCCGAGCCGTATGTGGCGACCGCCACCGCCGAGGACGCGGGCGCGCCCGCGCCTGACCAGCCGCGCGGGCGGCGGCCGCTCACCGGCCACATGATCATCGAGGCGGTAACCGAGGGACACTCGGTCGTCATCACGATCCTGGCCGTGTTCGTAGCCCTGTTGGTGGGTGCCGTGCTCATCGTGGCCAGCGACCCGGCCGTGCTGCATGCCTGGGCCTCGTTCAGCTACGCGCCCGGCACCGCGCTGTCGGCAACCTGGAACTCGGTGGCCGCGGCCTACTCCGCGCTGTTCGAGGGCGCGATATTCAGCCCGGGCACGGTCTCGGCCGCCTTCCACGGTGGCTCGATCGCGGCGATCTTCTATCCGCTGTCGCTTACCGCGTTCGAGGCGACCCCGCTGATCCTGACCGGGCTGTCGGTGGCGCTGTGTTTCCGGGCCGGGATGTTCAACATCGGCGCGGCGGGCCAGTGGATCGGTGGCGCGGTCGTCGCGACCTGGCTGGGTTACGCGGTCCACCTGCCGATCGTGCTGCACGCGATCGTCTGCATCATCGGCGCCTTCATCGGCGGCGCGATCATCGGCTGGATCGTGGGCGAGATCAAGGCGCGGACCGGCGCGCACGAGGTCATCCTCACGATCATGCTCAACTATGTCATGTACAACCTGCTGGCCTTCCTGCTGACCAGCCATAACCTGATGCAGGCGCCGGGCCAGGGCAACGCGACCGCGCCGGGCATCGACGGAAACGCGATGCTGCCGCACGTGGGCGGGCCGCCGCCGCAGGTCGGCGTCGGATTCCTGATCGCGCTGGCCGCCGCGGCCGGGACATGGTGGCTGCTGTCCCGCAGCACGCTGGGCTTTGAGTTCCGGACGGTGGGCGCGAGCCCGAGCGCGGCGCGTAGCGCCGGCATCAGGGTGGAGCGCGTCTGGGTGCTCGCGTTCCTGATCGCCGGCGGCCTCGCCGGGCTGTCGGCGGCCACGATCGTGCAGGGGCAGACGGCGCCGCTGACCACCAACAGCTACGGCACGTACGGTTTCGACGGCATCACGGTCGCGCTGCTCGGCCGGGCCAGGCCGCTGGGCGTGGTCATCGCCGGGCTGCTGTTCGGCGCGCTGAACGCCGGCGGGACGGTCATGGAGGCCGCCACCGGCGTTCCGTCCGACGTCACCAACGTCGTCGAGGCCCTGATCGTGCTGTTCGTCGCCGCACCACCGCTGATCCGGGCGCTGTTCCGGCTGCGGGGCACCGGCGCAGCCGGCCCGCAGGCCGTCGCCTCGAAGGGATGGTCGGGATGACCTCCACCACTCTGGTTGGCTCCGTTCGCGCCCCGGTCTCGATCAGCCGCCGATATCTGGCCGCGGGCACGTTCATCGCGCTCGGCCTGATCGACATCTTCGTCTTCGGCCTCTTCGCCCATCGCGGCGACGCCGTCTTCGCCCTGTCGCTGCCCGGCGCCACCCCGCACGTGCCATCGATCCGCGTTCCCGGGGCAACCACGGCCTACGTGGCCGGGGTGATCTCGATCGGCCTGGGCATCCTGCGGGCCGCCGTCGACCTCCCTCGCTGGGGCAAGCGGCTCACCATCGCCGTCGTGCTGTTGTGCTTCCTGGTTGCGTTGCTGTCGTGGGCGGACGCCGGCAACTCGGTCGGGGCGCTGGAGGTCGTCGACCTGCTGCAGGGAACCTTGACCGCGTCGATCCCGCTGGTGCTCGGCGCGCTGGCCGGCCTCCTGGGCGAGCGGTCCGGCGTGATCAACATCGCGATCGAGGGCCAGTTGCTCACCGGCGCGTTCGTCGCGGCGGCCGTGGCCAGTGTCACCGGCGGGGTGTGGCTCGGGCTGATTGGCGGATCGCTGGCCGGCGGCCTGGTCGGGGCGCTGCTCGCGATATTCGCGATCATGTTCCTGGTGGACCAGATCATCGTGGGCGTGGTGCTCAACGTGATCGCGCTCGGGCTGACCAACTACCTGTACAACCGGGTGATGGCCCCGTACGCGGCCACCTTCAACTCCGGGAACACGTTCGGCACGGTCAAGATCCCGGTGCTCGGCAACCTCCCGATCATCGGACCGGTCTTCTTCGACTCGAACGTCTTCCTCTACATCACCTACGCGCTGATCCTGGTGATCCAGATCGGCCTGTTCCGGACGCGGTGGGGGCTGCGGGTGCGCGCGGTGGGCGAGCACCCGGTCGCGGCCGACACGGTCGGCATCAGGGTGCAGTGGACGAGGTACCGCAACGTCATCCTCGGCGGCCTGGTCGCGGGGATCGGCGGCGCCTACCTGACGGTCGGCTCGGTCGGCTTCTTCACCTCGGACATCAGCTCGGGCTTCGGGTACATCGCACTCGCCGCCATGATCTTCGGCCGCTGGACGCCGCTGGGCTCGGTCGCGGCGGCGCTGCTGTTCGGATTCAGCTTCCAGCTGCAGACCGAGCTGTCCGTCCTGCGGGTGCCGGTGTCTTCGTTCATCCTGCTGATGGCGCCGTACGTGGCGACGATCATCGCCGTGGCCGGGCTGGTGGGCCGGGTGCGGCCGCCCGCCGCCGACGGCAAGCCGTATATCAAGGCATGACCGCGATCGCCGATCCGTACCAGGCGGCGCAGGACAGTGCCGCCCGGCTGGCGGAACTGACCGGCCAGCCCCGGCACGACGCCGCCGTGGTGCTCGGCTCCGGGTGGGCGCCGGCCGCGGCCACACTTGGCACCGTGGCGGCCGAGGTCCCGCTGGCCGAACTCGGCGGCTTCCCACCGCCCAGGGTGGCCGGCCACTCCCCCGCGGTCCGGTCGGTGCGGGCCGGTCCGGTCCGCGCCCTGGTGTTCCTCGGCCGGGTCCACCTCTACGAGGGGCACGACGTGGCGACCGTGGTGCACGGTGTGCGCACCGCGGTGGCGGCCGGCTGCCAGGTCGTGGTGCTCACCAACGCGGCGGGCGGGATCCGGGAGGGCTACCAGGTCGGCCAGCCGGTGCTGATCCGCGACCACCTCAACCTCACCGGGCGCTCGCCGCTGACCGGCGGCCCGCCGCCGCCCGGCTATCCGTCGCGCTTCGTCGACCTCACCGACCTGTATTCGCCGCGCCTGCGCACCCTGGCCACCGGGACCGGCAACGGGCTGGCCGAGGGCGTCTACGCCGCGCTGCCCGGGCCACACTACGAGACCCCGGCCGAGATCAGGATGCTCCGCACCCTCGGTGCCGACCTGGTCGGCATGTCTACGGCGCTGGAGGCCATCGCCGCCCGCCATCTCGGCGCGGAGGTGCTCGCGGTCTCGCTGGTCAGCAACCTCGCCGCGGGCCTCGCACCGCACGGGCTCGACCACGCGGAGGTGTTGGCGGCCGGCCAGGCAGCGATCGGCCGGATGGGATCGCTGCTGGCCGGGCTCCTGCCCGTCGTCGTGCCGGACCCGCCATCGTGATCGGCGCCGGGCTGCGCGCGGAGACCGAGCGCTGGATCGCGGGCGACCCGGACGAGCGGGACCGCGCCGAACTGCGCGCGCTGCTCGACGACGGCGGTGAGGCGGCCGCGGCCGACCTGGCCGACCGGTTCGGCGCCCGGCTGGAATTCGGCACCGCGGGCCTGCGCGGCGCGATCGGGGCCGGCCCCAACCGGATGAACCGGGCCGTGGTCCGGGCGGCCACCGCGGCTCTCGCCGGATGGCTGGCGGAGCATTCCCGCCCGGAGGCGGCGCGGGATGGCGTGGTCATCGGCTGCGACGCCCGGCACCGGTCCGATGAGTTCGCCGAGGAGGCCGCCCGGGTGCTCGCCGGGGCCGGGATCCGGGCGCGGCTGCTGCCGCCGCGGCAGCCGACCCCGCTGCTGGCCTTCGCGGTCCGGCACCTGCGCGCCGCCGCCGGGATCATGATCACGGCGAGCCACAACCCGCCCGCGGACAACGGCTACAAGCTTTACCTGGGCGACGGCGCGCAGATCATCCCGCCGGTGGACAAGCAGATCGCCAGCGCCATCGCCGCGCTCGGCGAGCTGTCGCGGGTCCCGGTCGCCCCGGCGGACAGTGCCCTGATCGGCAGGCTCGGCGACGAGGTGGCCGGCGCGTACTTGGACGCGATCGTGGCCGCGGTGCCCGGCCCGGCCGCGCCGCCCGGCGAGCCGTCCGGGCCGGGCCTGCGGGTGGTCTACACGCCGCTGCACGGCGTGGCAGCCGGGCTGGCGCTGCGGGCCTTCGAGCGGGCCGGGTTCGGGCTGCCGCGGGTGGTCGCCGCCCAGGCCGAGCCCGATCCGGCGTTCCCGACCGTCGCGTTCCCCAACCCGGAGGAGCCGGGTGCGCTCGACCTGGCCATGGCGCAGGCGCGCGAGACCGGCGCGGACCTGATCATCGCGAACGACCCGGACGGCGACCGGCTCGCCGTCGCGGTCCCGGATGCCGCCGCCCCCGGTGGCTGGCGGGCGCTCACCGGTGACCAGGTGGGCGGGCTGCTCGGCGCCTACCTGCTCGACCGGGCCCCCGGCCGGGAGCCGTCCGCCCGGCTGGTCGCGACGACCGTGGTCTCGTCCACCCTGCTGGGCAAGGTCGCGGCGGCGGCGGGGGTGCGCTACGCGGAGACGCTCACCGGCTTCAAGTGGATCGTCCGTGCCGCGGACGGTCTCCCCGGCGCGCGTTTCGTATTCGGGTACGAGGAAGCGCTCGGCTACGCGGTCACCCCCGCGGTGCGGGACAAGGACGGGATGAGCGCGGCCCTGGCGCTGCTTTCGCTGGCGACCATGGCGCGCGCGGCCGGGCAGTCGCTGCTGGACCGCTGGGACGCGCTCGAGGCGGCCCATGGGGTCCACCTGACCGCGCAGGTCACCCTGCCGACCCGGGCTCCGGAACAGGTCATGGCCGGGCTGCGGGCCGGTCCGCCAGACAGCGTGGCGGGCCTGCCGGTGACGGCGGTCACCGACCTGGCCGCGGGAGCCGGCGGGCTGCCGCCCTCGGATGTGCTGACCTACCACCTATCGGGCGCACGGGTGGTGATCCGGCCGAGCGGTACCGAGCCCAAGATCAAGGCCTACCTCGAAGTGGTCGAGCCGGTGGCCGGCGGGTCACTCACCGCGGCCCGGGCCACCGCCGCGGGCCGCCTGGCCCCGCTGCGGGACGCGGTCGCCGCCCTGGTGGCCGGCTCCGGCTGAGCGACATGGGCGTGGCCGGACGTCCGGTGCTCAGCGCACGGGATGACAGGCGCCGCTCGGGGATGGTGAGTGCCCGGTGTTAGCCGGTGACCGCCCGGATCCGGTTGTTGCGGGTGTCGGCGATCAGGAGGTGACCCGAGGCGTCCACCGCGACCCCTTCCGGCAGGTTCATCTCCACGCCGGGCGAGGTGGCCGGTCGGCCATCACCGGCGAATCCCGGGCCGCCGCCATGACCGGCTACCGCGTAGATGTTCCCCACGGTCATCGCCTGCCCGTAGAACGTGCCGGTGACGGCCGCCACCACGAGGATCGTGTTGTTGCTGGTGTCGGCGATAAGCAGGTTGCCGGCGCCGTCCGCCGCCACCCCCAGGGGGAAGGTGAGCCCGGCGCTGGTGGCCGGGCCGCCGATGCCGGTGAACCCGAGCTGGCCGCCGGCCACGGTGTAGATGTCCCTGGCGGTCATCGCCTGGCCGAAGAACGTGCCGCTGTGTTCGGCCACCATGCGGATCCGGTCGAACCCGTCGCAGATCAGCAGGTTGCCCGCGGGATCCAGCGCCACATCCGGCGGGGCCTCGAGCTGGGCGCTGGTGGCCGGGCCGCCGTCACCCGAGGCACCCGCCGTGCCGTCGCCGGCCACGGTGTAGATGTGCCCGGCGAGCATCGCCCGCCCGTAGAACGTGCCGGTGCTGGCGGCCACCACCCGGACCCGGAGGTTGGTCGTGTCGGCGATCACCAGGTTGCCCGCGGCGTCGACCGCCACGTCCCCCGGCTGGTTCAGCTCGGCGGCGGTGGCGGGCCCGCCGTCCCCGGAGAAACCCGCGGTGCCATTGCCGGCCACGGTGTAGATGTGCCCGGCGAGCATCGCCCGCCCGTAGAACGTGCCAGTGACGGCCGCCACCGCCCGGACCCGGTTGTTGCCGGTGTCGGCGATCACCAGGTTGCCCGCGCGGTCGGCCGTCGCGCCGTGCGGGACGTTCAGCTCGGCGCGGGTGGCCAGGCCGCCGTCCCCGGAGAAGCCCGCGGTGCCGTCGCCGGCCACGGTGTACATGTCGCCGGCCGTCATCGCCGTGGCGTAGAACGTGCCGGTGCGGGCGGCGGCCACCCGGATCCGGTTGTTGCCGCCGAAGTTGCTCTGGGCCGTGGGGGCCGAGTCGGTGATGATCTGGTTCCCGGCGCTGTCGACCCGGATCCTCGCCGGGAAGCCGAGCTCGGCAGCGGTGGCCGGCCCGCCGTCCCCGGAGAAACCGAAGTGGCCGTTCCCGGCCACGGTGTAGATGTGCCCGGCCTTCATCGCCGTGGCGTAAAAGGTGCCGGTGCGGGCGGCCACCACCCGGACCCGGGCGTTGCCCGAGTCGGCGATCACCAGGTTGCCCGCGGTGTCCACCGTCACTGCCGCCGGAGCGGACAGTTCCGCGCTGGTCGCCGGGCCGCCGTCGCCGGTAAAGCCCCCCGTTCCGTCACCGGCCACGGTGTAGATGTGCCCGGCCGCCATGGCCTGCCCGTAGAACGTGCCGCTGTGGCCCGCCACCACCCGGACCCGGTTGTTGCCGTAGTCGCCGACCAGCAGGTTGCCCGCCCCGTCGATAGCCACACCCTGTGGCGTGAACAGCTCCGCGCTGGTCGCCTTGCCGCCGTCGCCGTTGAAGCCCGCGGTGCCGGTCCCGGCCACCGTGTAGATGTCCCCGGCGGTCATCGGCACGCCGTAGAACGTGCCGGTGCGTTCCGCTACGACCCGGATCCGCTGGTTACCGTTGATATCGAAGCTGGTATCCGAGATCACCAGGTTGCCCGCGGCGTCCACCGCCACCCGGTTCGGTTGATCGAACTCCGCGCTGAGAGCGGGGCCGCCGTCACCGGCGAAGCCCTCGGTGCCGGTCCCGGCCACGTCGTAGATGTGCCCCGCGGTCATCGCCTGCCCGTAGAACGTGCCGGTGCTGGCCGCCAGCACGGCGACCAGGCTGCCGTTGAAGCCGTCGGTGATGACCAGGTTGCCCGCGGCATCCACCGCCACCCCGTTCGGGGAGATCCCGCTGTCGGTGGCCAGGCCGCCATTGTTGAAGCAGCAGCTTGAGCCGGACCCGGCCACGACGTAGATGTTCCCGGCGGTCATCGGCACGCCGTAGAAGGTGCCGGTGCTGGCGGCCACCACTTTGACCAGGCCCCTCTCGTCCGCCAGCACCAGGTTGCCGTGACCGTCCACAGTCATGTCGCAGGTCCGCACCGCGGCCTTGGCCGCGGGCCCGCCGTTGCCCATCGGGGACAGGGCCCCGGTACCTGCCGGAGTCGTCAGCCGGTCCGTCCGCGCGCTCACCTGCCGCACCGTGGTGAAGTCTGCGACGTACAAGCTGCCGCCATGGAACGACACGCCGCACGCGCCCCCGAGGTCCGCGGCGGGAAGTGCCACCGTCGTCGCCCGGCCCGGCCCGCCGACGCCCCCAGCGACCGTCGAGATGACCCCGGCCGCCGCCGGAGCGACCGACCGTGCCGCTCCCGGCCCGCCACGATCCGGCGCGGCCTGCGCCCGGCCCGCCCCCGCCAGCGCGGCCATCGTCACCAGCGCGGTCATAGCCACCATTGCTCGTCCAAGACCAGCAGCCCGGATAACCCGCTCGCCAGACATCCCCGGCATCCTCCGCCCTCCGGGACCACCTAACTCGCGGCGAGCAGTGGCCCATGATCAGCACACACGAATCACACGTCTACGTCGCCCAGGCCACCATCCCGGACCTGCCCTGGCCCGCGCGCATCCTCGCCTCGCGCAGGCCGCCAGCGGCGCAGCCCGCTCGGCACCCGGCCGTCCATCGGAGTATCCCGGCTCGCCCCCCGTCCGGTAGCACAACCATCGCACAGCGCCGCCCGCCGCGTCATCCAGCGGGCAGCGGTGACCATGGCGAGGATCTTTTAGCCGATGTCCCAGCGAGCCCCGTCCGCCTGCGTTATTGGCTTTCGGCTCGGCAGAACAACGGCAACCGCCCGATCCATGCGGCCGGTCCGGCTGGCGGGCAGGGCTCTCACGCCCCGGGTGGCCGCGCCCGGCCCAGCGTGGCAAGCTCGGGAGCATGAGTGATACCGCTGCCGCCCCCACCGTCCGGCCCGCCGCCGCCGATCCGGCCTGCGACGTGGCGCACGGCCGGGCCGACGTACCGGCCAGCACGCGGACGCTGGTGGCCGTCTTCGCCTCCCCCGTCGCGCGCTTCCTGCTCCGCTACGCCGGGGACGCCGGGTACCGGCCGGTGCTGCTCGAACCCGACGCCGGCCACGTCGGCGGCCCCGGCGCGGCCGGCGGCCCCGCCCCGGACGGGCTCACCACCGTCGCCTCGCTGGCGGGGCTGGCCGACGAGGCCACCGACGTCGTGGTCTGCGATCACCACCGGCCCGAGCTGGGCCCGATGCTGCGCGAGGCGCTAGCCAGCCCGGCCCGCTGGGTGGGGGTCCTGGGCAACCCGCAGCATCCGGCGCCGCACATCCCGGCCTTGGCGGCGCTGGGCGTGCCCGACGACGAGATCGCCCGGGTGCACCGCCCGATCGGGCTGAACATCGGCTCCCGGACCCCGGCGGAGATCGCGCTGGCGACCATGGCCGGGCTGATCGCGGACCGCAACGGCCGCCCCGGCGGCTTCCACTTCTAACCCCGCACCCGGGTTAGCGTTCGCCATCGGGCTAACCATGTACGGAGGTGGAGCCACGGCTCGCCTGGGTCCCAGAGTTGACCGGGGCGGGCGGCTGCGGCAGAAACCGGGATGCGGGCGCCGCGCGGCGCTAACCTGGTGCGGCGGATCCACGGCGGCAGCCGGCACTTGACCTGCAGGGGAGCACATCATGGCCACGACAAGCCCTTGGCCGCTCATTCACGCCGAACGCGAAGCGCTCATCGCCGACCTCGGCACGCTCACCGACGAGCAGTGGGCGACACCGTCCCTGTGCGCCGACTGGACCGTGCGCGACGTGCTCGGGCACATGATCTCGACGGCGAAGATGACGCCGCCCAGGTTC
>Ga0318553_10000382_pt1 | contig 13941 bp, 10 predicted proteins | sample GRESIP082b2f21_FD_203686 | JGI IMG/M metagenome (GOLD analysis project Ga0318553, IMG submission 203686) | Tropical soil microbial communities from Luquillo Experimental Forest, Puerto Rico - GRE.SIPMG.082b2f21 | ecosystem: Environmental > Terrestrial > Soil > Tropical forest > Bulk soil...
GTCTCGATGCGCGCCGCCCGCCGCCGGGTGCGCTACGAGACGTGGTACTTCCTGCACCTGTACACCTACCTGGCGATCGCGCTGGCGTTCAGCCACCAGCTCGCCGACGGCGCGGCGTTCGTCGGTAACCTGGCCGCCCGGTTCTGGTGGTCCGCGATGTACCTGACGGTGCTCGTCCTGGTGCTGTGGTACCGGGTGGCCGTCCCGCTGCTCGCCTACCGCAAGCATCGCTTTGAGGTCGTCGGGGTGAAGGCGGAGGCGCCCGGCGTCATCTCGGTCTACATCGGCGGCAGGCGGTTCGAGGAGCTGGACGCCGACCCCGGGCAGTTCTTCCGCTGGCGGTTCCTGACCAGGTCGCTGTGGTGGTCCTCGCACCCGTTCTCGCTGTCCGCCGCGCCAGGGTCCGACCTGCTGCGGATCACCGTGAAGAACCTGGGCGACCACAGCCAGGCGCTCGCGCGGCTGCAACCCGGGACCCGCGTCTTCGCCGAGGGACCCTACGGCGCGTTCACCCCGGCCGATTCCGGCCGCGGGGTGGTGCTGCTGGCCGGCGGGGTCGGCATCACCCCGCTGCGGGCCATCTTCGCGACGATGCCCGGGCGCGTCACGCTGATCTACCGCGCCAGCAGCGAGCGGGACCTCGTGTTCCGCGACGAGCTGGACCAGATCGCGGCCGCGCGGGGCGGATGCGTGCACTACCTGGTCGGGTCGCGAGCCGAGATCGGCGGCGACCCGCTGTCGCCCCGGATCCTGCGGTCCCTGGTGCCCGGCCTGGACGAGCAGGAAGCCTACGTTTGCGGGCCGGCCGGCATGACCTCCGCCGCGGTCCGCGCGCTTCGCGCCGCCGGGGTGCCCAGGCAGCGCATCCACTTCGAGTCGTTCGAGTTCTGAGGGAGAGGATTCGCGCCATGCGCCGGGTGATCCTGGCCGTCACCGGCACCATCGCCGGTCTCGTGGCCCTGCTGTCGTTCAAATCGCACGTCCCGTCCGCCCCGGTGGCGGCCACGGCCGGCGGGTCTGGCGGCACCGCGGCTTCGTCGTCCTCATCGTCTTCGTCATCTTCGGGCAGCGGGCAGACCGAAGTCGTCCCCGGGGCGTTCCCCCAGGGCTCCATCGCCAAGAAGCTGCCGCCGGGTGAGGCCGTCGTCGACGGGAAGGTGGCCAGCACCGCCTACGGGCCGGTTCAGATCCAGCTGATCAAGAAGAACACCAAGATCGTCAAGGTCGCGGTCCTCGTGCAGCCGACCAACACCCTGCACGACGTCCAGATCGGAGAGTTCGCCTTCCCCAGGCTGATCAGCGAGACGCTGGCGGCACAGAACGGCAAGATCGACGCGGTGTCCGGCGCCACCTACACCAGCGCGGGCTACATCCAGTCGCTGCAGAGCGCGCTGGACAAGCGCTCCTGAACCCCGGCATGACCGGCGCCGGGACGGCCGCGGGCCCGGCCCGCCGCAGGCACGCCGAGCGCGTGATGGGCACGGTCGTCTCCTTCGACGTGCCCGCGTCGGCCGGGGAGCCGAGCGGCGAAGGGTCCCTCGGGCGAGCGGTGCGCTGGCTGCACTGGGTGGACGCCACCTTCTCGCCCTACCGGGACGACAGCGACGTCAGCCGGTTCGGCCGCGGCGCCGTACCGCTGACGGAGTGCGCGCCGGAACTCGCCGAGGTGATCCAGGTGTGCGCGGCCATCAGCGCGCGCAGTGGCGGGTACTTCACCATCACGCCGGGCGGCAGGTTCGACCCCTCCGGGTACGTGAAGGGGTGGGCCGTGGAGCGGGCCGCGGCCATCCTCACCGCGGCCGGCTCGGCCGAGCACAGCGTCAACGGCGGCGGCGACGTCCAGTGCACTGGCGGCCGGCTGTGGCGGATCGGGATCGCCGACCCGCTGCGCCCCGGCCGCCTGGCGCTGGTGGTGGCGGGCCAGGACTTCGCCGTGGCCACGTCCGGCGTCGCCGAGCGCGGGGCGCACATCGTCGATCCGTACACCGGGCAGCCGCCGTCCGGCCTGGCCAGCGTCACCCTGGTTGGCGTGAGGCTGGCCGAGACCGACGCCTACGCCACGGCCGCCTTCGCCATGGGTTCCGCGGCCCGCGACTGGGTGGAGAGCCTGGACGGATACGAGGCGTTCGCCATCACCGCGACCGGGGCGACGTGGCAGACCAGCGGCTTCGGCCGCTACCTGGGCTGATCCCGGTCGGTCAGAGCAGGCTCGCCTGGCCCGCGTCGTAAACGAGCAGGCCGTCATCGCGCCGCCGCAGACCTGGAGAGAGGCGATGCTCCTCGATCCGCCCGTCGTGTAGCAGGTGCCGGACCGGCACCCCCCGGGCGGCCACGGCGAAGTCGGCGAGCAGCCGCCGGTGGCAGCGCCACCACAGGCTCTCCGCGCACATCACCACCGTGCGGTCGGTGTCGGCCTGGGCGAGCACCTCGTCCATCGCGGCCTGGAAGCCGTCGGTCCGCATGTGCGCGGCGTAGCCGCGGAACATGTCCTCGCGCCAGACGGTATCCGGCGAGTCCGGGGCGGCCTTCCTGAAGCCGCCGAGCCGCTTGTCCCAGCGGTAGGCGATGCCGGCTTCGGGCAGCCATCGTTCCAGCTCGGCCCGCGCCACGTGGGGATGGCGGCGGCTTCCCGGGGCCGTCCTGACGTCGACGAGCACTGCCACGTCGGCGCCGCGGAGCAGTTCCGTCATGCGTTCGGCCGTGGCGGTCCCGTGCCCGAACGTCAGCAGCATGTCAGCGTGATCGTACGCCGGCCCGACAGCCCCGGCCCGCCGGCGCCCGGTGTGCGGCCGCCTACGCAGGCTAGGCAAGACGGCGGCCGGCCTGCCTCCTGGCGCGCGTGCCGGTGCGGGGGCAGGCTGGCTGCCGTGACCTCCTACCTTCTTTTCTTCAGCGGCACCGCGACCGTCGCGGGCGCCCTCGTCGGCCTGCTCTTCGTGGCCCTGTCCGTGGCCCCGGAGCGGCTGCGCGGCGCGCACGCGTCGGTCGAGCACCAGGCCATCGCCGCGACGGCGTTCACCGCGCTGGTCGACGCGCTGTTCGTTTCGCTGATCGGGCTGCAGCCCGGAAGCGGCCGGGAGTGACCCTAAATCGGTTCGCGTGCCTGGCTCACCCCGGATAGCATGCTCATCGTGCACCGGTTGTTCCCCATCACCCCGCCACCCCGCTCCTAGCGGGGCGATCGTCCGCGCGCGTCGAGCCCGGTGCATCGAGCCGAGCCAGCATCGATCGAGACTGCATTGATCAGGGCTGGCGTCGATCATGACCGGCACAGCACTGTGAGCTGAGCTGACGCGTTTCTCGTAATGGCGAGCACCGCCGAGTCCGGCGCGCCCCGCTTCCGCGACCATTCCCTTTCTTGTCGCAGGAGCGATTCCCGATGCATGCGTTCACTTCGGGGGCCGCGGTCGTTCGCCGCCGCCCCGCTACTGGCCTGCTTTACCTGGTCATATCCGGATTGTTGTGGGGGACAGGCGGGCTGACCGGCAGCCTGCTCGGCCGGCTGGCCGGCCTGTCCGCTATCGCGGTTGCCGCGTGCCGGCTCACGGCCGGGGGCGTGCTGATCGTCGGCTATCTCACGGTGACCGGCCGGGCCTGGCCGTCGGGCCGGGCGGCCTGGACCCGGATCACCGTGATCGGGCTGCTGGCCGCGTTCTACCAGAGCTGTTACTTCACCGCCGTGTCGCTGACCTCGGTACCGCTGGCGACGCTGATCACGATCGGTGCCGCCCCGGTCATGGTGCTCGGCGCGGAGCGGGTGACCGGGCGGCCCGGCGGCCGGCTCGCGGTGGTCACCACGGGCCTGGCCGTGGTCGGCCTCGGCCTGCTCGTGGGCCTGCCGTCCGGGTTCCGCGAGACCGCGGTCCTGGCCAGCGCGGGCATGTCCGTGCTCTCCGCGGCGGGCTTCGCCGCGATCACCCTGACCAGCTCCCGGCCGGTTCCCGGCCTGGACGACCTGACCATGACCGGTTTCGGATTTACCATCGGCGGCCTGCTCCTGATGCCGCTGGCACAGCTAGCCGGCGGCATCACCTTCCGGCCCGGGCCCGCGGTCATCGGCCTGCTGATCGCGCTCGGCACCGGCCCGACCGCGGTGGCCTACACGCTGTACTTCCGCGGCCTGCGGACCGCCGCGGCCAGCACGGCCGCCCGGCTGACCCTGCTCGAGCCGCTGACCGGCGCCATCCTGGCGGCCCTGCTACTCGGCGAGCGGCTGAGCACAACGGGGATCGCGGGCGCGGCCATCATCGGCGCGGCCGTGATCCTCACCGTGCAGGCCGATCGCGGCGGCGCGCTCCGCGGCGGGGACCTGGCGGCGGAGAGCGCTGACCACGTTGGCGGCGACGATGGCGGCGATGCTCAGCCGTCCCGGTAACCGGTCAGCTCGCCCGGCGGTACCGGTCGAGGATAGCGGATCGTCGTCAACATATGCTGACGGCGGCACCGGCTCAGGTCCATCACGGCACCGGCGGGAATCCGAACCTGGTGACCAGCCCGGGATCGCCGAACACCACGATGCGGGCGATGCCGGTCGCGGTCACGGTGAGCACGGCCAGGCCGAACGCCTGGTGTGTGCCGTCGGCCCCGCGCAGGTACGCGGCTGCGGCGGGCTGCCCGTTGGCGGCCGTGGCTGCCATCCGCCAGTCGCCCGGGGCGCCGAAGAACTGCGTGACGTAGCGCATGCAGGTGTCGCGGCCGGAGAACCAGGTCAGGGAGCCGACCGGCTCCAGCGCCGCGTCCTTGCGCAGCACTCGCTCCAGCGCGGCCGGGTCGGCGTCCTGGAAGGCCGCGATGTAGGCCTCGAGCAGGGCCCTGGCCTCGGGCTCGGCGGGCTCGCTGACCTCATCGGGAGACGGTGCCACCTGCTCAAGACGCGCCCGGGCCCGCTGCAGCATGCTCTTGACCGCGACGGTGCTGGTGCCGAGCATGACGGCGACCTCGGCGGCCGGGAAGGCCAGCACGTCGCGCAGGATGAGCACGGCACGCTGCCGGGCGGGCAGGTACTGCAGGCAGGCGATCAGCCCGAGGCGCAGGCTCTCGCGCGCCACCGCGATGGCCGCGGGATCGGTGGCCGGCCCGGTGACCAGCGCGTCCGGGATGGGCTCGAGCCAGCCGACCTCGGGCCCGGCGATCACGGGCGCCGCGGCCGGGTCGTCGCTCGGCGCGCCCAGGCCGGACGGCAGCGCGCGGCGGCCCCGCTGTTCCAGCGCGGTCAGGCAGGCGTTGGTGGCGATCCGGTACAGCCAGACCCGCAGCGACGACCGGCCCTCGAAGCCGGCGTGCGACCGCCAGGCCCGCAGGTAGGTCTCCTGGACCAGGTCCTCGGCCTCGTCCAGCGAGCCGAGCATCCGGTAACAGTGCGCCAGCAACTCCCGCCGGAATGGCTCGGTGTCGCGGGCGAACTCGTCCCGGCCCGGTATGGTCTGTGCCTGTCGCGGCATCGTCGGCCTCCTCATTGCCTGGTCCTACCCAGTGCAGACCGCCGGCCGCGCGAAAAGGAATCGCCCAGGCGCGGATCGAAGAATCAGGAATGCTGGAGAGATCACCCAGCCAGCCTCCAGGCGTTCCGGCTAGGTTCGGACAGCACAGGCCGGAGTGAGGCGGGGCGGCTGATACAGGAGCAGGAAGGGCTTGGATCGTGTTTGACAGGGTGACCATCACGTACCGGGGCGCCACCTACGAGATCGGGCGCGGGCTGGGCTTCTACGGCATCTGGACGGCCGGAGGGCCGAGGTCCCAGCCGCTCGATCGATGGCCGGAGACTCCCGAGGGCTGGACGGCCGCGTGGACCCGGTTCGCCAGTATCGAGGCGCCGGGCACGATCGTCCCGGTGGGCAAGAACACCCCTTCGGTTCCGCCCGCCGCACCACGGGAGGGCGAGGATCCGGGCCCGTTCGGTGAAAATACCGCCCCGCCGGATGAGACAGGGCTCGCTGAGACGGGGCCCGCTGAGACGGGGCCCGCTGAGACGGGGTCCGCTGAGACGGGGCCCGCTGAGACAGAGCCTGGTGAGACGGGCGAGACCATGGTGACCCCGGCCGGGACCGTCCCTTATGTCCCCTACGGCCAGTACACCGGCTACGCCGCCCCGGCGCGCAACCGGGGGGCCGTCCGGGTAACCGCGGCGGCGCTGCTCGGCGCGGGCGTCATCCTGGGCGTCGCCGGGCTCTTCCCCTCCTACATCGGCACCGCCAGCCTGGCCCAGCAGGCCGACCAGCTCATCCCGCACGTCATCTACCTGGCCGTCTGGACCGCGAGCGCCGTGCTCATCCTGCTCGGCGGCACACGCCTGCGGCTCGGCGCGCTGCTCAGCCTGGGGCTGAGCGCGGTCACGTTCGGCCTGTTCTTCGCGGATGCCGGCCTGGCCCTCTCCACGCCAGGCAACCCGGGCGGCGGCGCGGGCCTCGTGCTCTCCATCGTCGGCTGGCTCGCGTGCGCGGCGGGAACGGCGGTCGCGTTCCTGGCCGGCCCGGCCAGCGCGCCCGGCCCGAACGTCCAGCGGGACAGGCTGGCCCGGCCGCGCGGCGCCGCGCTCGGCCCCGCCGTGGTGACCGTGCTGGCCGGCCTCGGGGTGGCCGCCGCGTTCGCCCCGTCCTGGGACAGCTTCACGCTACGCACAGCCGCGGGCCAGGTGCAGACGCTGACCGCGGGCAACGCCTTCGCCAACCCCGGCACGGTGATCTTCGGGGACGTGGCCGTGATGATCGCGCTCGCGGCGGCCGTCATCGCGGCCGCGCTCTGGCGTCCGGTCCGGCACGGCGCGATGTTGCTGGCCGGAGCCACGATCCCGATGGCGGCGCAGGCCATCTCGGCGCTCGTGCAGGCCAGCAAGGTTCCCGTGCCCGCCCAGTTCGGCATCTCGTCGGCGCAGGCCTCCCAGCTCGGGCTCACGATCAGTGCGGGCCTCACGCCGGCGTTCTGGATCTACGTCGGATTCCTCGTCGCGCTGATCGTCTCGTGCGCGTGGATGTTCTTCACGCCGCGCCCGGTCCCGGCGGCGGGCGGCGGCTACGGCCCGCGGCTCGACGACAGTGCGGCCCGATGGGAGCCGGCCGACAGCACGGCCGCGGCCGCGGCCGGGGCGCGCGACGGGGAGGGCACAGCCGGCTGACCCGCTCGCGGGGTTGCGCCCGCCCGCCGGCAAGCGCTACGAACATGGTCATGGATACCGTCGTGGCGGAAAGGACGGCGTGATGCGCCAGCAGAGCATGGTGCGGCCGCAGGACAGCCCCAAGGCCGCCGAGGCCCGCCCGCTGAGCCGCGGCGCGGCCGCGCTCGGCAAGCTGGCGGCCCGGACGTGGTCGCTGCCGCCGCGGCGGAACCAGGTCATGGTGGAGCGGGACGTCCCGGTGCCGATGTCCGACGGCACGGTGCTGCTGGCCACCCATTACATCCCGGTCAGCGTGGCGTCGGCGGCCACCGTGCTGGTCCGCTGCCCGTACGGCCGCGCCGGCCTGTTCGCGCTGCAGTCCGCGCAGATCTTCGCCGAGCGCGGCTACCACGTGCTGCTGCAGAGCGTGCGCGGCACGTTCGGGTCCGGCGGGGACTTCGAGCCGATGCGGCACGAGATCACGGACGGCCACGACACCGTGGCGTGGCTGCGCCAGCAGAGCTGGTTCGAGGGCCGGCTGGCCACCTACGGCCCCAGCTACCTCGGCTTCGTGCAGTGGGCGCTGGCCATGGACCCGCCGCCGGAGCTGGTCGCCATGGTGGTACACGTGGGCCCGCACGACTTCGGCCGGACCGCGTACCCCCACGGCGCCTTCGACCTGTACACCTACGTCATGTGGAGCGACATGATCGCGCACCAGGAAAGCATCGGGATGCTGCGCGCGATGACCCGCATGACGACAGCCGAACGGCGACTGCGCCCGGTGCTCGACCGGCTGCCGGTCGCGGCTGGCTATGGTGACGTGATCGGACGCGAGCCGACCTGGTCCGAGCGGTGGATGGAGCACCCGCAGGCCACCGATCCGTTCTGGGGCCCGATGCAGTGCGGCGCCGCGCTGGAGCGGACCACCGTCCCGGTCCTGCTGGTGGGCGGCTGGCATGACCTGTTCATCGAGCAGACCCTCGAGCAATACCAGACGCTCGCCGGCCGCGGCGTGCCCGTCCGGCTGGTCGTCGGCCCGTGGGCGCACCTGGACCTCAACTCCAAGGGGGCGGCCGTCGCGCTCCCCGAGAGCCTGGCCTGGCTGGACCGCTACGCCGGCCTGGGCGCTAAGACCGCTGAGAGCCGGACGGGTTCCCGGCCCGGGCCGCCGGACCACCCGGTGCGCATCTGGGTCGGCGGCGAGGGCGCGGAGCAGTGGCGCGAGATCGGCGGCTGGCCGCCGCCCGGCGTCGCGGAGCAGCGCTGGTACCTGGGCGCGAACGGCTCGCTCCGCACCGCCGAGCCGGCCGCGGACGTGCCGGCCGTCGGGTTCCGCTACGACCCGGCCGACCCCACGCCGTCGCCGGGCGGCGCGATCATGGCCACGAACGCGGGGAGCCGGGACAACCAGGCCGTCGAGCGCCGGCTGGACGTGCTGGTGTTCAGCAGCGATCCGCTGGACGAGCCGCTCGAGGTCATCGGCGAGGTCGCGGCCGAACTGTCCGTCACCCGCGACAACCCGTATGCGGACCTGTTCGTGCGGCTGTGCGACGTGGACCCGCGCGGCCGGTCGTACAACGTCTGCGACGGCATCGTGCGGCTTGCCGAGGCCGACCCGCTGACCGGGACCGTCCGGGTGAGCCTGCTCGGCGCGGCGCACCGGTTCGGCCGCGGGCACCGGATCAGGCTCCAGGTCGCCGGCGGAGCGTTCCCCCGCTTCGCCCGCAACCCGGGCAACGGGCAGGTCGACGCGACCGTCGCCGACCTGGTGCCGACGCAGTACGACATCGGCCTGGACGCGGCGCACCCGTCGGCGCTGCTCCTGCCCGTCGCGGCCGCGGGGAGCTAACCCCTGGAAGTACCGCACCTGGTCCTCGTGCGTGGACCGCATCCACTTCGGGCTGTCCGCCGTCAGCCGCGGGTCGTCGTACGGCCGGCCCGCCGACACGGCGTCCAGGTAGGCGGCGTCCAGGGCGAGCCGCCTGCGAAGCTCACCTGCGTCCCCGACATGCCCGTGGCCGGGCACGACCTGGCGGACGGCAGGCACGGACGCCAGCCGCTCCAGCCCGGTGCGGTAGTCGCCGAGGGGATCGTCCGCCTCTGTGTCCAGCAGCGGGATCTCGATGTCTGAGCACATGTCCCCGGCCACGAGGACGCCGCTGTCCGGCAGGAACACCGCGCCGTGCCCCGGCGCGTGCCCGTCGTGCACGATCAGCCGGGCCTCCGGCCCGTCCCATGGGATGGCCGGGGCGTCCAGCGCTCGCATCCGCCCGGCCAGTTCCAGGTCGTGACCGGGCACCGATTGCCGGACGCACTCCAGGATGCCGTCCCGTTCGGCCTCGGCCAGGCTGACCGCGGCGGGCGCGGCGTACCTGGGAGCGTCCCCGAGGTCCCGGCTCCACAGCACGTGATCCCAGTGCGGGTGGGTCGACCAGGCCGCCACCGGCCGCAGCCCGCGCTCGGCGAGCTCCCCGGCCAGCGCGGCCAGGTCGTCCACGGTCACGGCCGGGTCGATGAGCAGGCAGCCTCCGGCCGAGCCGATCACCACGGTGCTGGTCGTCATGGCGTACGCGCTGGTCGCGACCAGCACCCCGGGCGCGACTTCAGTCAGGCGTCCCATCAGACCGGTATATCAGCCGGCCTAGCGGGCCGCGCGGACGCCGGCGATGGGCGCGTCGGCGAGGCGCCGGTACGGCCGGGCCATCGGCCAGCGGCGGTCCTCGAGCACGGTGTCGGCGTCGAATTGGCCGAGGCTCTGGATCAGCCTGGCCACCAGGCCGGTCCACCCGGTCTGGTGTGACGCGCCGAGCCCGGCCCCGTTGTCGCCGTGGAAGTACTCGTAGAAGAGAACGAGATCACGCCAGTGCGGATCCTCCTGAAACAGCCTGGTCCCGCCGTAGACGGGACGCCGTCCGTCAGCGTCCCGCAGAAACGTCCCGGCCAGGCGGCGTGACAGCTCCTGGGCCACCTCGAACAACGTCATCATGTTCCCGGAGCCGGTCGGGCACTCCACCGTCAGGTCATTGCCGTAGTACCGGTAGTGCTGGATCAGGGCCCGGATCAAGAGCAGGTTGATCGGGAACCAGACCGGTCCGCGCCAGTTGGAGTTCCCGCCGAACATGCCGCTGGTCGACTCGGCCGGCTCGTACTGCACCCGGTGCTCGGTGCCGTGGACCTCGAAGGTGTACGGATGGTCGAGGTGCCAGCGCGAGATCGAGCGGATCCCGTGCGGACCAAGGAAACGCTCCTCGTCCAGCATCCGGGCCAGGATGCGCCGGAGTTTGTCCTCGTTCACCAGGGATAGGATCCGCCGGCCATGGACCCCGGGCACCAGCGGATCGGCGATGTTGGCCAGCAGGTCCTGGTTGCGCTCCAGGAAGGTGCGTACCTGCCCGGCGATCTGCGGGTAACGCTCGATGACGTCGGCCTCGATTACCGTGATGGCGCAGATGGGCAGCAGGCCCACCAGCGAGCGCACCTTGAGCCTGGTACCCGTTCCATCGGGGAGGCGCAGCACGTCATAGAAGAAGCCGTCCTCCTCGTCCCACATCTCATCGGGATGCTCGCCGATCGGGTCCACCGCGGCCGCGATCCAGAAGAAATGCTCGACGAACTTGAGCACGAATCCCTCATAGGTCTCATTGCGTTCCAGCAGACCCAGGGCCAGCTCGAGCATGTTCTGGCTGAACATCGCCATCCAGGCCGTGCCGTCCGCCTGCTCCAGCCGCCCGCCGGTGGGCAGGGCCGCGCTGCGGTCGAACACGCCGATGTTGTCCAGGCCGAGGAAGCCGCCTTCGAACACGTTGCGGCCGCCGATGTCCTTGCGGTTCACCCACCAGGTGAAGTTCAGCAGCAGCCGGGCGAAGCTCTCCTGGAGGAACGAATCGTCCACCTGGCCGAGACCGGCCTCCAGGTTCTGGAGGAACAACGTCGCGAAGGCGTGCACCGGCGGGTTCACATCGCCGAAGTTCCACTCGTAGGCGGGCATCTGGCCGGACGAGTGGAGGTAGTCCTGGGACAGCATCAGATCGAGCTGGCTCTTGGCGAAATCTGGGTCAACCATGGACAGCGGGATGCAGTGGAACGCCAGGTCCCAGGCGGCGTACCAGGGGTACTCCCACTTGTCGGGCATGGACACGACATCGTGATTGAACATGTGGAACCACGACTCGTTGCGGGTTCCCCGGCGGGCCGGTGCCCGAAGCGGGTGGGAGTTGCGCTCCCGCAGCCAGCGGTCCACGTCGAAGTAGTAGCACTGCTTGGACCACAGCATCCCGGCCAGGGCCTGGCGCATGACCGACTTCGCGTCGTCGCTCACCGCCGGCGGGGTGATGGCCTCGTAGAACTCGTCCGCCTCGGCCCGCCGCAGGGCGATGAGCTCGTCCGCGCCGGCGAACGGCTCCGTCGTCTGATCCGGGGCTTCGCGGGTGAGCCGTACCGTCACCGCTGCCTGCCCGCCCGCCGGCACCACGAGCCGGACCCGCGCCGCTACCTTGGTGCCCTCGCCGGCCGGGTTCACGGTGTCCGCGCCGTGCAGGACATGATCGCCGATGCCGTCCTTGGGGAAGGGCGTCGCCGGCTCGGCGCCGAACACCCGTGCCGTGTTCGTCTCGTTCTCGCAGAACAGCAGGGTCGCTCCCGGCTCCGCGTAGAGGTAGAACACGCCGAGCTGGTGATGCTCGGCCCGGACGACCGGATGCGACGCGGACCCGGAGGCCAGGGCCAGCCGGGGCCTGGGCTCATCGTCCCCCCATGACCAGGTATTACGGAACCACAGCGTCGGCAGCACGTGCAGCGCGGCATCGCGCGGTGAGCGGTTGTACACGGTGATGCGGCACAGGATGTCCTCGGGGGCGGCCTTGACGTGCTCCGCCTCGACATCGAAGTAGCGGTCTCCGCCGAACACGCCCGTGTCTATCAGCTCGTACTCGAAATCGTGCCGTGACCGGCTTCGGTTCACCGCCACCAGGTCGCCGTAGGGGAATTCGGCCTGGGGGTACTTGTAGAGGTAGCGCTGGTAGCTGTGGGTCGGCAGGTTGTCGACGTAGAAGTAGTACTCCTTGACGTCCTCACCGTGGTTGCCCTCGGCATTCGTCAAGCCGAACAGCCGCTCCTTCAGGATCGGGTCGCGCTCGTTCCACAGTGCCAGGGCCAGGCACAGCCGCTGCTTGTCGTCGCTGATGCCGGCGATGCCGTCCTCGCCCCACCGGTAGGCGCGAGACCGCGCGTGGTCATGGCTGAAATACGACCAGGCGTCTCCGTTGTCGCTGTAGTCCTCCCGGACCGTGCCCCACTGGCGCTCGCTGAGATAGGGGCCCCAGGCCCGCCATGGAACCCCCGCCCGCGCCTCCCGCAAGCGCTGTTCCTCGGCCGTGAGCGAGGCCGGATCGGGCCCGGCAGGCTGGCTGTACTCGCGCCACTCGGACACGCGTCCCCCCATCATCGCTGATAGCTACTGATTTACTACCAGCGGCACGAGACCGCGTCTTCACCCCGGACAGGTGATATGCCGGCCACGAGCTGCCGGGGCCAGGGCTCAGCCCTGGCCGCTCACGGGGCCAGTCGCACCGGCAGTGACTCCAGGCCGTGGATGAGCGTGCTCGGCCGCCAGCGCAGCGAGGCCGCCGGGACGGCGAGGCTGATCGAGCCGAACCTCGTCAGCAGGGCGGAGATGGCGATCTCGGCCTCGAGCCGCGCCAGCGGCGCGCCCAGGCAGTAGTGGATGCCGTGGCCGAATGCCAGGTGCCCGGCGCTGTCCCGGCCCAGGTCTAGCCGGTCCGGATCGCCGAACCGGGCCGGGTCCCTGTTCGCCCCGCTCAGCGCGATGAGCACCGGATCGTACCGGCTGATGCGCACGCCGCCGATCTCGACCGGCTCGGCGGCGCACCGGAACGTCGTATGGTTGACCGGGCTCACGTACCGCAGCAGTTCCTCGACTGCGCCATCGATGAGTGCCGGCTCCGCGCGCAGCCGGGCCAGCTCGGCCGGGTTGAGCAGCAGCGCGAGCACGCCGCTGGCGATCAGGTTAACCGTGGTCTCGTGCCCGGCCACCAGGAGCAGGAACGCCATCGACACCAGTTCGTTCTCGCTGAGGCTGTCCTCTTCGTCCCGCGCCGCGATCAGCGCCGACAGCAGGTCGTCGCCGGGCTCTCGCCGCTTGGCGGCCAGCAGTGCCATGAAATAGCGGACCATGGCGGTGGTGTGCGCCTGGAACACTTCGGGCGCCGCCGCGTTCGACACGATGGTGGCCGACCAGGTGCGAAAGTCATCCCGGTCGCCGACCGGAATGCCGAGAAGCTCGCAGATCACCGTGATGGGCAGCGGGAACGCGAACGACGCCAGCAGGTCCACCTCGGTCCGGCCCCTTCGGCCCCCGTGAGCCGGCATATCCTCGAGCAGCCCCGCGGTGATGGCGGTGATCCGCGGCCGGAGCCGCTCGACCCGGCGCGCCGTGAAAGCCTTGTTTACCAGCTTGCGCAGGCGTTCGTGGTCCGGCGGGTCACTATTGAGCATGTGCTGGTCGAGCGCGGCGATGATCGAGTCGGGCGGCGGGTGCCAGCCCGGCATGTGCTTGCTCAGCCGCGGGTCGGCCAGCGCGGCGCGCGCCTCGGCGTACCCGGTGATCAGCCAGGCGCCCGTTCCGCCCGGGAGGACCACCGGCGTGACCGGGCGCTGCGTCCGCAGCCTGGCGTGCACGGAGTGCGGATCGGCGAAATAGTCGGCGCCGAGGCGCTCCACGGCGATATCCGGCGCGGTCATGCGTTCCCCTCGTGCTCAGCGAGCCCCCCGGCCCCCGTGGCCCTCGGCGTCAGCTTAAGTAATAACTCGAACGATGTAAAGGGAGTACC
>Ga0318553_10000387_pt1 | contig 13875 bp, 10 predicted proteins | sample GRESIP082b2f21_FD_203686 | JGI IMG/M metagenome (GOLD analysis project Ga0318553, IMG submission 203686) | Tropical soil microbial communities from Luquillo Experimental Forest, Puerto Rico - GRE.SIPMG.082b2f21 | ecosystem: Environmental > Terrestrial > Soil > Tropical forest > Bulk soil...
GGTGATCCCGGCCTACAACGAGGTCGAGAGCCTGCCGGTCCTGGTCCCCGAGCTGTCGGCGGCGCTCGATCAGCTGGGGCGACCGTGGGAGATCCTGATCGTCGACGACGGCTCGCGCGACGGCACCGACCGCGGCATCGCCACCCTGGCCGCCGCCGATGCGCGCGTGCGCGGGGTGTCGCTGCGCCAGAACTTCGGCAAGTCGGCGGCGCTCGCCACCGGGTTCCGGCTCGCGCGTGGCGAGTGGATCGTGACCCTCGACGCCGACCTCCAGGACGACCCGGCCGAGCTGCCGCGCCTGGTGCGTGCCCTGGAGCAGGGCGCCGACCTGGTGTCGGGATGGAAGCAGAAGCGCAAGGACCCGCTGACCAAGACGCTGCCCTCGCGGCTGTTCAACGCCGTGACCTCGTGGGTCTCCGGGGTGCGCCTGCACGATTTCAACTGCGGCTACAAGCTGTACCGCCGCGAGGTCGCCGACTCGCTCGAGATCTACGGCGAGCTCCATCGCTTCGTTCCGGCGCTCGCCCACTGGCGCGGCTTCCGGGTCACCGAGGTGCCGGTGCTCCACCGCGCGCGGCGCTTCGGCCGCAGCAAATTCGGCGCGGCGCGCTTCGTCAACGGCTTCCTCGACCTGCTCTCGGCGGCCTTCATCTCGACCAGCGCGCTCAAGCCGCTGCACGTCTTCGGGCGCATCGGGCTGCTGTTCCTTCTGATCGGGCTCGGGATCGGGGTGTGGTTCGTGGCCCAGTGGCTGGGTGGTGAGCCGATGCGGGTGCGCCCGCTGATGCTGTTTGGGGCCGGGCTGGGCCTGATCGGCATCCAGTTCATCCTCATGGGGCTGATCGGCGAGATGATCGCCCACCTCGGCGCCGGGGTCGAATACCCGGTGCGGCGGCGCTACAACATGGACGGTCGCGGATGAAGGCGTTCGTGCTGGCCGGCGGCCTCGGCACGCGGCTCAGGCCGCGCTTCGGCGACCGCCCCAAGGCCCTGACGCCGCTGGCCGGCCGGCCGTTCCTCGCCCACCAGCTCGAGTGGCTGGCGCGCCACGGCATCCGCGAGGTGGTGGCGTGCGCCGGCTACGGCGCCGAGGCGCTGCGCGGCGAGCTGGCCGACGGCGGGAGCTTCGGGGTGCGCCTCGACTACTCGGTCGAGGAGCAGCCGCTCGGCACCGGCGGCGCGCTCAAGCACGCCGAGCGCTTCGTCGCCGGGCCGGCGCTGGTGGTCAACGGCGATACCCTGGCCGCCTGCGATCCGTGGGCGCTGGAGCGCGAGCGCTGGGAGCACGGCGCGCTCGGGGCGGTGGCGCTCTACGAGGTCGCCGACGCGCGCGCGCGCGGCCGCGTCGAGGGCGACGCGCGCGGCCGCATCGTGCGCTTCGTCGAGAAGGACCCCGGCTATCGCGGCGCGGCGTGGGTCAACGGCGGCCTGTACGCGTTCGCCCCGGCGCTGTGGCGCCGGCTGCCCGACGGGCCGTCGTCGCTGGAGCGCGACGTGCTGCCGGCGCTGGCGGCGGAGGGCGGGCTGCGCGGCTTCCGGGCCGCGGGCGAGTTCTTCGACATCGGCACCCCGGAGGAGTGGGAGCGCGCCGAGCGGGCCTTCAGCGCGTGACCGCGCCCGGCTACTTCCGCGCGCGCGCGCCGCTGCGGCTGTCGTTCTGCGGCGGCGGCACCGACGTCTCGCCCTATCCCGAGCAGCACGGCGGCATGGTGCTGTCGGCCACCATCAACCTGTACGCCTACGCCTCGTTGCGGCCGCGGCGCGACACCCGGTTCACCATCGCCAGCCTCGACTACGACACGGTGGCGCGCTACGACCATCCGCGCCGGCTGCGTCTCGACGGCAACCTCGACCTGATCAAGGCGGTGGTGCGCGCGCTCAAGGTGCGGCGCGGCGCCGACCTGTGGGTGCACTCCGACGCCCCGCCCGGCTCCGGCCTCGGCTCCTCGTCGACGCTGGTGGTGGCGCTGATCGGGGTGCTGAGCGAATGGCTCAAGCGGCCGCTCACCGGCTACGAGGTCGCCGAGCTGGCCTACCGCATCGAGCGTATCGACCTCCTGCTGGCGGGCGGCCGTCAGGATCAGTACGCCGCGGCTTTCGGCGGCTTCAACTTCATCGAGTTCCAGCGCGACAGCACGGTCGTGAACGCGCTGCGCATCCGCCCCGACGTGCTGCGCGAGCTCGAGTACCGGATGCTGCTGTGCTACATGGGCCAGACCCGCCAGTCGGCCCACATCATCGAGCGCCAGACCGCGAGCTACCTGGGCGGCCGGCGCCGCACCGTCGTGGCGCTCGACCACCTCAAGCGCGAGACGCTGGAGATGAAGAAGGCGCTGCTGCTCGGCGACATCGATGGCATGGGCGAGCTGCTCCACGAGGCATGGGAGAACAAGAAGCGGCTCGACGAGGGGATCTCGAACCCGCACGTCGACCGTCTCTACCGGCTGGCGCGCCAGGCCGGCGCGATCGGCGGCAAGATGCCGGGCGCGGGCGGGGGCGGGTATTTCGTGCTGCTCACCCGCTTCGACCGCAAGCACCGCGTCGCCGCCGCGCTCGAGGCGCACGGCGGACAGGTCGTGCCGTTCCAGTTCGAGGCCAAGGGACTCGCGACCTGGTCGTCGGCCGGCCGGTGACGTCCTGAGCGATGCGCATCGCGCTGCTCGGCCCGCTCGCCCCGTGGCGCGGCGGACTCGCTCAGTACCTGGGGCTGCTGGGGGATGCGCTGACGCGGCACGGCGAGGTCCGCGGCGTCACCTTCACGCGCCAGTACCCGGCGTTCCTGTTCCCGGGCGGCTCCCAGCTCGATCCCGAGGCCGAGCGCCCGCACTTCCCGGTCGAGGCGCTGCTCGATTCGATCGGCCCCGCGAGCTGGCGCCGTACCGCCGCGGCCCTCGAGCGCTTCGCTCCGGGCGCGGTGATCCTGAAGTGGTGGATGCCATTCTTCGCCCCCGGCTTCGCCTCGTCGGTGGGCCCGCTGCGCCGGCGCGGCACGCGGATGGTGCTGGTGTGCGACAACCTGGTGCCCCACGAGCGCCGGCCGCTCGACCTCCTGCTGACGCGCTGGATGCTGCGCAACTCGGACGGCTACCTGGTCATGTCGGAGAGCGTCGAGCGCGATCTGGCGCGGCTCAAGCCCGGTGCTCCGGCGCGCCGCGTCCCGCATCCCTTCTACGCCCAGTTCGATCGCGGGCGCTGGACGCGCGGGAGCGCGCGCGCCAAGCTGGGGCTGGCCGCGGATGCCGAGGTGGCGGTGTTCTTCGGTTACGTGCGCCGCTACAAGGGGCTCGACACGCTGCTCGAGGCGTGGGCCGCGGTGCGGCGCGAGCGGCCGGCGGTCCTGATCGTGGCCGGCGACTTCTACGAGCGCCCCGAGCCCTACCGGCGCCTGGCGGCGGCCGCGGGGGGGCCGGAGGCGGTGCGCATGATCGAGGGGTATCGGTCCGATGACGACGTCGAGGCGCTGTTCCGCGCCGCCGACGTGGCGGTGCTGCCCTATCGCTCCGCGACCCAGAGCGGCGTGACCCACGTCGCCTACGCGCTGGGCGTGCCGGTCATCACCACCGACGTCGGCGGGCTGGCCGAGACCGTTTCGCCCGGCATCACCGGGCTCATCGTGCCGCCCGAGGATCCGGCAGCGCTGGCCGCCGCGATCGTGCGCTTCTTCGCCACCGGGATGGGAGCGACGCTGCGCGAGGGCGTGGCGGCGCTGCGCGTCACCCACTCATGGGACGCCCTGGCCGCGAGCGCCGTGGGCCTGATCGACCAGCTCGAGCCCGGAAGGGGGTGGCGATGAGCCGCGATCCCGGCGGCCTGCGCCCGGCCCCCGCGGCGGCGGGGTCGGCGCGCGCCGGCGCGCCCGTCGGCCGCACCGCGCGCGCGCTGGCCCTGGCCGCGTTCCTGTTCTACGTCCTGAGCGGCGGCGGCCGCATCGTCGGTAGCGACGAGGTGACCATGTTCGAGCTGTCGCGCGCGCTGCTCCACGGCCGCATCGAGGTGCCGGAGGGCGCCACGCTCGACGGCCGCGACGGGCGCCACTACTCGAAGAACGCCGCCGCGCAGGCGATCGCGGCGCTGCCGCTCACCGCGGCCGGCGAGGGCGCGGCCGCGGCCGCGCGCCTGCCCGAGCCGCGCCGCACGCTCGCGGTGCGCTTCGTGGTGTCGTTCTTCAACGCGCTGATCACTGCGTTGGTGCTCGGCGCCTTCTATGCCGCGGCGCGCGCGCTGGGCGTCGCCCCGCGGCCTGCGTTCGCGGCCGCGCTCCTGCTCGGCTTCACCACGCCGCTGTGGGTGTACGCCAAGAGCTTCATGGCCGAGCCGCTCGAGGCGCTGGGCCTGCTGCTCGCGCTCGGCGGCGCGGCCCGGGCGGCGGGTGGCGCGCCGCGCGCCGCGCGCGTCGCGGCGCTGGGCGCGCTGCTCGCGGTGTCGGCCAAGCTCAGCATGCTGCCACTCACGCTCGCGGCGCTGGCGCCGCTCCTGTGGCCGCCGGCGCGGCGCTGGGGCTGGCCGGTCGCGGCGCTGGCCGCGGCGCTCGCCGGCCATGGGCTCTACGACCGGGCGCGCTTCGGCAACCTGCTCGAGACCGGCTACGGCGCCCAGGCCTCGCCGGCCGCCTTCACCACCCCGATCGCGGTCGGCCTCTACGGGCTCCTGATCTCGTCGGGCAAGGGCGTGGTGTGGTTCGCGCCCGCGATCCTGCTGGCGCCCGCGGGGCTCAAGGCGATGAGCGGCGCCGGGACCGCCGCGCGGCGCGCGGCCTGGGCGGTCGCGGCGACGTGGGTGCTCGGGCTCCTGATCTACGCCCGCTTCCAGCACTGGGCGGGCGACGGCTCCTACGGGCCGCGCTACCTGGTGCCGCTGCTCCCGCTCGCGTTCCTGCCGGTCGCCTTCGCGCTCGATCGCGCGTCGGCGGCGCGCCGCCGGCTCGCCGCGCTGCTGGCGCTGGCCGGGCTGGTGGTCCAGATCGGCGGCGTGGCGATCTACTTTGGCGCCCAGATGCGCGAGGCCGGCGACTATCCGTACACGCTGCCGCTCGATCATCCACGCTTCATGAGCGACAGCCACTTCAATCCCGCCTTCAGCCCGATTGCCGGCCACTGGCGCATGCTGTCGCGCAACCTCGCCGAGCACCTGCGCGGAGCGGCGCCGCGCCTGAGCGGCGGTGGGGCGGCGGATCCGCGCCTCGAGGTGAGCATTGCCGACCAGCAGCGGCTGCTCCACGCGCTCGATCTGTGGTGGCTGTACCTGATCTACGCCGGCGTCCCGACGCCGGCCACGCTGGCGGCGGCGCTGGCGACGCTGCTCCTGTCCCTGTGGGCGCTGGGCCGCGCCCGCTTCCAGCGGGGGCGGGAGTCGACCGCGGCATGAGACGGCTCGAGGTCGTGGTGCTCAACTGGAACGGGCTCGAGGACACCCGGGCGGCCCTGCGCACGCTCGAGCGCTGCCGTGCCCCCGCCGGCTGGGAGGTGCGGGTGCGCGTGGTCGACAACGGCTCGAGCGACGGCTCGCCGGAGGCGATCGCCCGCGAGTTCCCCGCGGTCACCCTGCAGCGCCTCCCGGACAACCAGCGCTTCGCGGGCGGCAACAACCAGGGGCTGCGCGCGGCGCTGGCCGCCGGCGCCGACGCCATCATGCTGCTCAACAACGACGTCGAGGCCGATCCGGCGCTGTTCGAGCGCCTGGTGCTGGCCCTGGAGCAGGACCCCGGTGCCGGGGCGGCGGCGCCACTCATCTATTTCGCCGCGCCGTCGCAGCGCATCTGGTATGCGGGCGGGCGCTGCCTGCCGCTGCTGGCCCATACCTCGCATCGCGGCCTGCGCCGGCTCGACCGGGGCCAGTACCGCGCCGTCGAACGCACCGGCTATCTGACCGGCTGCTGTCTGCTCGCGACCCGCGCCGCCTGGGAGCGGGTGGGAGCGCTGGACGAGCGCTACTTCATCTACGCCGAGGACGCGGACTGGAGCCTGCGCGCGCGTGCCGCCGGCTTCGCGCTGCTGTTCGTCCCCACCGCGCGACTGTGGCACCGGGTCTCGGCCAGCGCCGGGGAGGCGAGCGCGTGGAAGATCTATCAGCGGCTCCGGGCCAACCTCACGCTGTGGTCGCGGCATGCGCGCGGGCTCGCGCGTCTCACCTGGCTGCCGGCGTTCCTGGTCCAGCAGGCGGCGCTCATGCTGTGGCTGCTGGCCCGCGGGCGCGCCGCCGCGGCGGCCGCGGTGCCGCACGCCCTGCTCGACGCCGCGGGCGGGCGGCCGGCCGGCGAAGCGCGCCGATGAGCGCCACGCCGTGGGCGGTCAAGCCGGTTCGAGCGCCGGGCGAGCCGCCGCTCTTCCTCCCCGAGCTGATCGACGCCGCGGCGCCCGGCGCGCGGGTGCTGGACGCCGGCTGCGGGCCGGGCTCGTGGTCGTACGCCGAGCGCCCCGATCTCCGGGTCGCCGCCTTCGACATCAAGTTCCCGCCCGGGCCGCCGCCCGCGGTGCCGCAGGCCGCGATCTTCCGGGCGGATCTCGCGCGGCTGCCGCTCGCCGACGGGTCGTTCGACCTCACGCTGTGCCACTACGTGCTGGAGCACGTCACCGCGCTCGAGGCGTGCTGCGACGAGCTGGCGCGGGTGACGCGCCGCGGCGGGCTCCTGTATCTCGCGGTGCCGCGCGCCGCCTCGTTCGACGATCGGCTCTACCGCTTCGCCGGCTATTTCGCCAAGTACGCGCTGCTCAAGCTGCGCAAGCGCATCGAGCACCAGCAGCGCTTCGACCTTGCCGGCCTGCTCGACCGCTTCGCCGCGCGCGGCTTCGAGGTCGAGGCGCTGGCGCACGTTCCGGCCGGCTTCTCGTGGATGAACGACCCGCGCACCCGGCTGCTCCAGGCCCCGTTCACCGACGCGCTCGCGGCACTCCACCGCCTGACCGGGATCGATCTGGCCCGCGACGCCAACTTCGTGCTGGCGCTGCGGAACAGCGGAGCGGGGGGGCGGCGCGCGCTGCCGGCGCGGCGCCGCGTCACCCACGTGTGCCGGCGCTGCGGGGAGCACGCGGTGCTGACGCCGCCCCGGCCCTGGCCGCTGCGCTGGACCTGCCCGTGGTGCGGGGCCTCGAACCCGCTGGGGAGGCCGCGGTGAGGGTGCTGCACGCGCCGGCCGAGATCGCCGGCCAGGCCTCGGTGCTGGCGCGCGCGCTGCGCCGGCTGGGGATCGAGGCGCACGCGCTGGCCTACAATCCGGGCTTCCCGCAGTATCGCCCCGACGAGCAGCGCGACTACGACCGCCGCCCGCTGCTGGGACGCTACGCCGGCTACCTGGCGAGCGCCGCCCGCCACCTCGGGCGCTGGGACGTCTACCACTTCCATTTCGGGCGCACGCTGGTGCCGCCCCACAACCCCGACCTGCCGCTGGTCAAGGCGCTGGGCGGCCGGGTCGTGTTCCACCATCACGGCTGTGACGTGCGCAACCGCGCCCACATGCTCGCCACCCACGCGCGCGCCACCTGCACCGAGTGCGACCCGTTCTGCGTCCCGGCGCGCCAGCGCCAGGTGCTGGCCGCGGCCAGGGCCTGGGCCGACGCCGAGCTGGTCTCGACCCCCGACCTGCTGGAGAGCGCGCCGCGCGCCGCCCACCTGCCGGTGGCCGCCGATCTCGAGCAGTACGCGTTCAGCCCGCCGCGGGGCGCGCCACGGCTGGTGGTCCACGCGCCCACGAACCGGCTCATCAAGGGGACGCGCTACGTCGAGCGCGCGTTCCGCGCCCTCGAGCCGCGCTTTCCGGACACCCGCTTCGTGGTCGCCGAGCGCCTGCCGTGGCGCGACCTGATCGGCCTGCTGGCCGCCGCGGACGTGGTGGTCGACCAGCTGTTCATGGGCTGGTACGGCATGGTCGCGGTCGAGGCGATGGCGCTCGGCAAGCCGGTGCTGTGCTTCATCCGCCCCGACTTCGAGGCGCGGCTGCGCGACTGCCCGATTGTGCGCTGCACGCTCGAGGATCTGACCGAGCGGCTCGCCGAGCTGCTGGCGGGGGAGGCGCGCGCGGCCCTGGGCGAGCGCGGCCGGGCCTACGTCGAGCGCGAGCACGAGTCGGGGGTCATCGCGGCGCGGCTGCTCGAGCTGTACCGCGCGCTGCCGCGCTCGGTGGTCGCCGGTGCGTGACGCGCTCAAGCGGCTGACCGGCGAGTCGCTGGTCTACGGGCTGGGGCAGGCCACCGGGCGCGCGGTTCAGCTGCTGCTGGTGCCGGTGCTGACCCGGGCGCTGAGCCGCGGCGCGTTCGGGATCGGCGATCTGGTCACCGCCTACATGCAGACCGCGGCACTGGTGCTGGTGTTCGGCATGGACGGCGCGCTGGCGCGCTTCTTCTACCAGGAGCCCGACCGGGCGGCGCGGGTGCGCATGGTGTCGAGCTCGTTCGCGTTCCGGCTCGCGACCACGCTGCTCGCCACCGCGCTGATCGCGCTGTTCGCGGCGCCGCTCGCCGGCCAGCTGCTGGGCGGCGGGGTGTATCGCAAGTACCTGATGCTGGGCGCCGTGACGCTGCCGTTCACGCTGCTGGTCATGTTCGCGAACGACGTGCTGCGCGTGACGTTCCAGCCCTGGAAGTTCATCGTCCTCAACCTGGCGCAGACCGTGCTGGTCGCGCTGGTGTCGCTGTGGCTGGTGCTGGGGCGCCGGCTGGGCGTGGCCGGGGTGCTGTACGGGCGGCTGGCCGGCGACGGGCTGGCGGCGCTGCTCGGGCTGGTGCTGATCCGCCATTCGCTGCGAGCGGCCTTCGATCGCGCCACGCTGCGGCGCATGCTGAGCTACGGGCTGCCGCTGGTGCCGGTGGCGTTCGCCTATGGGGCCATCGGCTCGGCGGATCGCTACGTGCTGCAGCGGGCGCGCAGTCTCGAGGAGGTGGCGACCTACGCGGTGGCGATCAAGTTCTTCTCCGTGGTCAGCATGGCGGTGGCCGCGTTCCAGCTCGCCTACGGACCCTTCGCCTACGCGCGCGCCCACCTCCCCGAGGCCCCGCGCCTCTTCGCGCGCGTGCTCTCGACCTTCGTCGCCGGGGCGTCGCTGGCCGCCCTGGCGGTGGGGATGCTGGCGCCTGAGGCGCTCGCGGTGCTGGTGCCGGCCTCCTACCGCGACGCCGCGTTCCCCGCGGCCTGGCTCGCCTTTGCGGCGGTCGCGCAGGGTGCGTACACTGTGGTTTCGATCGGCATCGGGCTGGCGCTGCGCACCCCGTTGCTGGGCTTCACGGCGGCGGTGGCGGCGCTGATCGCGGTGGTCGCGAACGTCGCGTTGGTGCCGGCCTTCGGCCCGGCGGGGGCGGCGGTCGCGACCACCGCGGGCTACACCACCTCGGCGGTGCTCGCCTACCTCGCCGCCCAGCGCGTGCATCCGCTGCCCTACGCCGGGGCGCGGGTCGCGGCGACGTGGGCGGGCGCGCTGGCGATCAGCCTCGTGGTGCAGCGACTGGCGCCGCACGGCGTGGCGGGGATCGCGCTCAAGCTCGGCGTGCTCGCGGCGTGCGGGTGGCTGGTGGTGAAGGGCGGGCTGTGGAAGGAGCCAGCCGGGGCCTGAGGCGGCGCGCCGGCAGCGGAGGGCGGCATGTGCGGCATCGCGGGGCTGTTCGAGTACCAGGGCCGCGCGGATCTCGGCCGGCTCCAGCGCATGTCCGGGCTGCTGCGCGCGCGCGGCCCCGACGACGAGGGCGCGGTGCTGATCGATCCCGGCACCGGCCAGTGGTTCACGCTCGGCGGCCCCGACACCCCGGCCGGGGTGTTTTCGAGCCCGCATCGCTACGCGCCGGGACGACGCGGCGCTCACGGCGTGAGCGTCTCGCACGCCGATGAGGGGCGCCGGGCCGCCCCCGCGCCGGCCGACGCCCACTACCCGGTGGCGCTGCTCAGTCGCCGGCTCGCGATCGTCGACCTGAGCCCGGCCGGGCACCAGCCGATGTGCGACCGCGACGGGGACTGCTGGATCACCTATAACGGCGAGATCTACAACCATGTCGAGCTGCGCGCCGAGCTGGAGCGCGACGGCGAGCGCTTCGTCAGCGGCAGCGACACCGAGGTCATCCTCGCCGCCTACCGGCGCTTCGGCGCCGGGTGCCTGTCCCGCTTCAACGGCATGTTCGCCTTCGCGCTGTGGGACAGCCGCAGCCATGACCTGTTCTGCGCCCGCGACCGTTTCGGGGTCAAGCCGTTCTACTATCAGTGGGACGGCGGGTCGTTCGCGTTCGCCTCCGATCCGGTGGCGCTGACGCTCACCCAGCCGCGGCGCGTCACCGCGCGGCTTCAGGCGGTGCGCGATCTGCTCGCCCTCGACTGGGTCGATCACGAGAGCGGCAGCTTCTTCGCGGGCCTGCGCCAGCTGCCGCCGGCGCACTTCCTGGTGGTCAGCGGGCGGGGCTTGAGGCTCGAGCGCTGGTGGGGCCTCGATCCCGCCCGGCGCGCCGGCGCGGGCGCCGACCTCGACGCCGAGTTCGAGGGTCTGTTCACCGACGCGGTGCGGCTGCGGCTGCGCGCCGACGTCGAGGTGGGATCGTGCCTGTCGGGCGGGCTCGACTCGAGCGCGGTGGTCACCACCGCCGCGGGCCTGTCGGCGCGACCGATCCATGCCTTCACCTGCGCCTACGACGAGGGCCCGGCCTGGGACGAGCGCCCCTACGTGGCCGCGGTCACCGCCGCGGCCGGTGCCCAGTCGCAGCTCGTGGTGCCCGACGGCGCCGACTTCTGGGACACCTTCGACCGCATGACGCTGGCGCAGGGCGAGCCCACCGCCGGGCCCGGGGTCTACTCGCAGTGGAAGGTGATGGAGCTCGCCCACCGCGCCGGACTCAAAGTGCTGCTCGACGGGCAGGGCGGGGACGAGACGCTGGCGGGCTACGGACGTTACCTGCCGCTGCGGCTGCGCGATCAGCTCTCGGTCGGCGATCTGGCCGGCTTCGCGCGCGGCTTCGGCCCCGCCGCCGCGCGACTCGGCGCGATCGTGACGCTGGCGCTCACCCTCGAGCCGTGGCTGCCGGCGGCGCTGGTGGCGCCGCTGCGACGCCGCTTCGGGCAGGGCAAGGACCGCGTGCTCGGGCCGGCGCTCCAGCGGCTCCCGGGGACGCCCCCGGCGCGGCCGCCGCGCGAGTTCCCCACCGCGCTCAAGCGTCAGCTGGCCTTCGACACGCTCCAGCGGTTGCTGCCCTCGCTGCTGCGCTACGAGGATCGCAACAGCATGGCGTTCTCGATCGAGACCCGGCTGCCGTTCCTCGACTACCGCCTGGTCGAGTTCGCGTTCTCGCTGCCCGACTCGGAGCTGCTCGACCGCGGCGTGAGCAAGGTCATCCTGCGCCGCGCGCTGGCCGCGCGCATCCCGCCGGTGGTGCGGGCGCGCCGCGACAAGATGGGCTTCGAGACCCCGACCGACGTGTGGCTGCGCGGCCGCTTCGCCGCCGAAGCGCGCCGCCGGCTGCTCGAGCCCTCGCCGCTCCACGACTGGATCGAGCCGGCGGCGATGCGCGTCGAGCTGGAGCGCTACCTCGCCGGCGAGCGCGACATCGGGCTCCAGGTGTGGCGCTGGCTGTCGCTCGAATCATGGCTGCGGTGCTTCATCAGCTCGGATCCGCGCATCGTCGAGCGCGCGCCCGAGAAGGTCCTCCACGCCGGCAACCACCGCACCTACCTCGAGGTCGCGCGCGAGCTGGTGGGCGAGACGGCCGGGGCCTGATCCGCTCTTGGACCTGGTCGTCCTCGCGGAAGTGCGCTGGGGCTACTTCCGGACCCGCAAGCAATTCCTGCTGTCGCGCTTTCCGGAGCGCTGGCGCGTGTTCTACGCGCAGCCGCCCGCGGCCGGGGCCGACGACCCGTGGCGGCCGCGCCGCGACGGGAACGTCACCGCCTTCACCGTGCCGTTCCTCAAGCCCGCGACCACCCGGCGGCTCTACAACCGGCTGGCCGCCCGGGCGGCGGGACGCGCGCTGATCGAGGCCGGGGCGGAGGTCTGGCTCAGGGCGCGGCTGCGGGGGCTCGGCGTCGAGCCGCGGCCGGTCGTGATGGCCTCGAACATCTACGCTCCGGGCGCGCTTTCGCGGCTTCGGCGTAAGTTGCTATGCTACGATTTCAATGACCATCCGCTTCAGTTCGCGGGCGTTCCGGCGTGGGCGGAGGGCTACTACCGCCGCACCATCGGGCAGGCCGACGTCATCTTCGCGGTGTCCGAGCACTACCGGCGCCTGCTGGCCGCGGAGTTCGACCGCCCCGTCATCCCGCTCGGCAACGGCGTCGAGAGGGCTCATTTCGAGGCGCCGCACCCCGTTCCCGCGCCGCTCACCGCGCTGCCCCGGCCGCTCATCGGCTACCTCGGGCTGCGCTCGCACTTCCTCGATTTCGAGGTGCTCGAGGCCCTGCGTCAGGGCCGGCACGGCGGGACCCTGGTGATCGTCGGGCCGGGCAGCGCGGCGACCGAGGCCCCGTTGCGCGCGCTGGCATCGCGCGGGGGAGTGGCGGTGTTCGACGGCCAGCCCTACGCCGAGATCCCGGCCTGGATGCAGGCCCTGGACGTCGGACTCATTCCTTTTCGGGCCAACGACCCGTTCGTGCAGGGCATCAATCCCAACAAGGTCTACCAGTACCTCGCGGCCGGGATCCCGGTCGTGACGTCGCCCCTCCTCGACCTCACGGAGCACCCGCCCCACCTGCAGTTCGCCTCGAACCCCGCGACGTTCCGGGCCGCGGTCGAGCGCGCCCTCGACGCCCCCGCCGATCGCGAGCCGCGCCGCGCCCTGGCGCGCCCCCACGACTGGGGGGCGCTCGCCGCTCGCATGGTCGCGGAAATCGAGCGGCGCCTGTGACCGGATCATCCCGAGGAGCGAATGGCTGATCGCAAGTCCCAGCGCGCGGCCGCGCGGGCACGGCGCGCCCCGGCACCCCCGGCGGCGGCGCGGCCCGCGCCGGGGTTCCCGCTCCCCACGCGCCGGGTGGCGATCGTGCTCGCGATCCTCACGCTGGTCTTCTTCTACCAGGTCATGCTGCTCGGCCGCACCTTCGTCGCCCCCGACGCCATCCAGCCCGCGGGCTTCGTGCGGGTGGGCGAGGAGTCGCTGTGGAAGGAGCACACCTACCCGCTGTGGAATCCCCTGGTGTTTCTCGGCATGCCGTCGTTCGGGAGCGGGGCCTACAACCCGCTCATCTACCCGCCCGACTGGCCGCTGGGCGCGATTCAGAAGGTGGTGCCGCTGCCCGACCAGACCTGGCTCGTGCTCTACTATTTCCTCGGCGCGCTGTTCATGTTCCTGCTGGCGCGCGAGTGGGGAGCCGCTGCCGAAGGGGCGCTGATCGGCGCGGTGGCGTTCGTGTTCGCCCCCAACCTGATCGCGGTGGGCACGCATGGACACGGCAGCCAGCTCGTCGACTCGGCTTACACGCCCCTGCTGCTGTGGCTTGCGACCCGCTGGATGCGCCGCGGCCGCCTCCCGGATCTGGCCTGGCTCGCGCTCGCGGGCGGCTTCCAGATCCTGCGCGGGCACGTTCAGATCTGCTTCTACACCTGGCTGGCGGTCGGCCTCTACGGAGTGGTCGAGTGCCTGGTGCCGGCCCCGGCCGCCGGCGAGAGCGGGGCCGCCGCGGCGGGCGCGCGCCCCGACCGGCGCACCGCCCTCATTCGCCTCGCGGGCCTCGGCGCCGCCGCGGCGCTGGCGTTCGGGATCTCGGCGTTCTACAGCCTGCCGCTGCGCGATTACGCCCGCTATTCGATCCGCGGCGCCCAGGGTGGTGGCGTGGGCATGGAGTACGCGACCGCCTGGTCGATGGCGCCCTACGAGCTGCCCGAGATGGTGGTGCCGGGCTGGGTGGGCTTCGGCGGCGCGACCTACTGGGGCGGCATGCCGTTCACCGATTACCCCAACGCCTACGTCGGCATGGTGGCGG
>Ga0318553_10000388_pt1 | contig 13865 bp, 9 predicted proteins | sample GRESIP082b2f21_FD_203686 | JGI IMG/M metagenome (GOLD analysis project Ga0318553, IMG submission 203686) | Tropical soil microbial communities from Luquillo Experimental Forest, Puerto Rico - GRE.SIPMG.082b2f21 | ecosystem: Environmental > Terrestrial > Soil > Tropical forest > Bulk soil...
CGGCGGCCTGGCAGCGCCGCCGCAGCTGGCGCTCGCTGACGTCCAGCCGGTCCGCGATGCCGTCGGCCCGGGCACCCGGGCGCCGCAGCAGCCGGGCCGCGCGCGCGGCCAGCGGGTCGGCGGGCCTCTCGGCCGTCATCGCCGTGGCCACCCGGGTCAGCACCCGCAGCGCCTGCTCGGGGGGCAGCGTGCCCGGCAGCACGCGGGCCAGTTCCGCGGCCGGGCCTGTGCCCAGGTCCGCGGCGTCCACCCGCTGGTTCAGCAGTTCCGACATGGGCAGGCCCAGCGCGGGCCCGCCCGCCCCCGGGGCGAACCGCAGCGCGGCGAACACCGTGCCCGGCGGTGTCACCGAGGGGGCCGGCCCGGTGTCCGGGCCGGCCACGAAAACTCCCCGGCCTTGTTCCCAGATGAGGTCCACGCAGGCATCCGGCAGCACCTCGGCGACCGCGGCGGCGCCGGGCCCGACGACCCGCGCCCACACGCAGGTCACCGACGGGAGCAGGCTCGCGGGGGGCTGCTGCTCCCGGTAGCCCGGGCTCCAGTCCATGGCACCAGTCTGGCACCGGACTGTCCGTTTGGTTCAATACGGCCGGACCGGCGCCATGGTCAGCTAGGGCACATGACCTCACCTGACATCGAAGCGGCGGAGCAATTCCTGGCCACGAACGCTCGCGTGCTCGAGCGGCGGAGATTCGAGCGCCTGTTCCGCGGCGGCGGCGCGGGCCCCGTCCGCGACGCCGTGGCCGCCTACCGCAACCCCGACGGCGGGTTCGGCCACGCGCTGGAACCCGACGGCCGCTGCCCCGGCAGTCAGCCGCTGGCCATCGACTTCGCCCTGCGGGTGTTGCTGGAGGCCGGTGCGTGGGACACCGCCCTGGCCGACGGCGCCTGCCGCTGGCTCGCCGCGCATGCCCCCGCCGGGGGCGGCGCCGTGTTCGTGGACCGGTCGATTGATGGCTGGCCGCACGCGCCGTGGTGGGTGCCCGAGGACGGCGGCCCGGCCTCGCTGATCTGTACCGGGCTGCTGGCCGGCACGCTGTATGCGGCGGCGGCGCAGGCCGGCGGCCCGGCGCACCCGTGGCTGAACCAGGCCACCGAGCTGCTCTGGGCCCGGATCGACACGCTGGCCGACGCGGGCCCCTATGACATGCGCGCGCTGTTCTGGTTCCTCGACTACGTCCCGGACCGGGACCGGGCCCGTGCGGCCGTGGAAAAGATCGGGCCGATGATCTTCGACGGGAACATGGTGGCGCTGGACCCGGCGGCCGCCGGCGAAGTGCACTTCCCGCTGGACTTCGCGCCGCAGCCCGGCTCGCTGGCCCGCGGCCTGTTTGACCAGCAGGTGATCGACGCCGGGCTGGACCACCTGGCCAGGGCGCAGCAGCCCGACGGCGGCTGGACCGTCAACTGGATGGCCTGGTCACCGGCTGCGGAGCGGGAGTGGCGCGGGCACGCCACCGTCGAGGCGCTGCGCGTGCTCCGAGCGCACGGCCGCTGCTGACCCCCAACCACCCCCGTGGCACCTCTGGCGTAAGCCACCAGGGCCAAAGGCCGCGCGACGAAGTCGCGAGGCCTTCAGGCCATCGGGGGGTTCCGGAAGTTCGTTCCCCCGGGCCAGCACATGCTTCATCATGGGTGCCATGCCCTGGCAGGAACTGGCCGACCTCCCGTTCGCCGCGGCGCTGCAGGCGCACCGGGGCGGGCTCAGGCCGCGCGGCGACTACGACTGCGAGCACTTCGACAAGGCCACCTTCGACGGGGCCAGCGCCCCGGCCAGCCGGTTCCTGGAGTGCGCCTTCACGGGCGTCTGCTTCACCGGCGGCGACCTGCGGCAGGCCCGGTTCGCCTCGGCGTGGCTGCGTGACGTCCGGTTCACCGGGACCGGCCTGGCCGAGACAGAATGGACCGACGTGGCCCTCCTCGCCAGCGCGGCGGCCGGCGTCGAGGCGTTCGGCGCGCGGCTGCACCGGGTGACCTTGCACGGGTGCAAGCTCGACTCGGTGAACTTCCGGGACGCCGAGCTGACCGGGGTGGTCTTCGACGACTGCCTGCTGCGCGACGTGGACTTCACCGGGGCCACGCTGACCCGCACCGCGTTCGGTGGCTCCCGGCTGGCCGCGACCACGCTGTCGCGGACCACGCTGGACCAGGCGGACCTGCGCGGGGCGGAGCTGGGGATCATCACGGACGCGGCCTCGCTGCGCGGGGCCATCGTGACGGCGGCACAGCTCACCCAGATGGCGCCGGTGCTGGCCGAGACCCTCGGCATCGTCGTGGCCGAGGACTAGCTAGCCGGGCGGCCGCTTCGCTGGGCGGCACGACCACAGACAAAACTCCGGCCGCCGTTGGCGCGACGGCGGCCGGAGTTGTCTAGGGGTGTGCTTACTGGGCTGGGCCGTTGGCCAGGACCAGCGTCGCCGAATGCGTCTGGCCGACCTGGTCCGACCAGGTGATGCTGACGCTGTTTCCCGGGTGGAAGCGCTCCAGCGCTGCCTGGAGCCCGGACGGGGACGTGATCCGGTGACCGCCGGCCGCGACGATCACGTCACCGCCGGTGATCCCGGCGCGGGCGGCGGGCGTCCCGGGCAGGGCCTGCTCGACCACTGCACCGGAGCCGGCCGAGACACCGCTGGACGCTGCCTGGCTCGCGGACATGACGCCCACGCCAAGCAGCCCGGTGGGGCCGATGTGGATGGTATCCGACGCCTGGCCCGCCTCGATCTGCCGGGCGAGGGCAACCGCCCCGTTGATCGGGATCGCGAAGGCCTGGGTGCGCGAGTTGGTCTGGAGCTGGAACCCGGTGGCGGCGGAGGCGGCCGTGTCGATGCCGATCACCTTGCCGGTGTTGCTGACCAGCGGGCCGCCCGAGTCACCCGGCTGGATGGGGGCGTTGTGGTGGATGAGCCCGCTCAGCCGCTCGGCGGTGCCGGCGCCCTCGTCCGAGGCCACAATCGACGCGTTCAGGCTGGCGATGTGGCCGACGGCGACGGCCGGGGTGCCGCCCTTGCCGAGCGCGTTGCCGAGCGCGACGACCTTGTCGCCGACCTTCGCCGTGGACGAGTCGCCCAGGGCCGCGGTCTGCAGCCCGGAGGCGCCCTGCAGCTGGATGACCGCGATATCGCGGCTCTGGTCGTAGCCGACGACCTTCGCCGGGTAGGTGCGGCCGTTGCCGATGTCACGGACCTTGATGGAGGTCGCGCCCTTGATGACGTGGTTGTTGGTGAGGACCTCGCCCGACGGCGTGAGCACCAGCCCGGTGCCGGCCGACTCGGCCTGCTGCAGGCCGAGCGTGGAGACCACGTCGACGAGCCCGGGATCGGTCTGGGCGGCGATCTGGGCGGTGGTCAGCACCGCGGGGCGGGACGAGGCCGTCGCGACCAGCAGGCCGAAAAAGGTGCCAAGGCCCGCCACGACCGCCACGCTGGCCAGGCCGAAGCGGTGGCGCCAGCGCCGGGTTGGCTGGCCGGGGCCCTCGCCTCCCCCGCCGTAGCCATAGGGGCCGCCGGGGCCACCCGGGCCCGCGGGACCGTGCCACGGCGCGCCGGGGGGTGTCTGCCCGGGGTCCGCGTAGGTCGGCGGATCGTAAATCATGGTCATGGGAAATCGGCTCCCTCGTACGGACGGTTCATCGTGCCCTACTCAGATAGTCGGGCCTGTACCTGCGAGAAAGCTGAACGGCCGCTGACAAGCGGCTCGGCCTTTGCTGGTTACCTCAGGGCTGGCTGACCGGCCGCCGGTCCGCAGGCCTGGAGCCCGGTTGCGCCGACACGCCGCCCAGGACACGCTTCGCGGCGGCCCTGATGAGCACGGCCGCCCAGGTCCGGAAGGGTTTCCAGGCCTCGGCCAGGCCGCTGAGCGTACCGTCGGAAACCGGTACGGGAAGGTTGTACAGCTGCGCCACCAGGGCGCGGAGCTTCTGCTCGCCGAGCGGCAGCACGTCGGTGAACCCGGTGCCCCGGATCACAATGAGCGCGCTGTAGAACGGCCCGATGCCGGGGATCTCCCGCAGCCCCGCCATGGCCTCCTCGGGATGCAGCCGCAGCAGCCGGGCGGCATCGAGCCGGCCCTCCTGCGCCGCCCGCGCGACGCCCTGCAGCCGCTCGATCCGGTCCGCCGGGATCCCGGGGAACGCCTCGATGCGCAGCAGCTGGGCCGGAGAGGGCAGCGCCGCGAGCTGCTGGCCGGCCAGGTCGAAGACCGCCCCGTGGGCGCGGCTGAGCCGGTCCCGCACGGCCATCATCTGCCTCGGCGGCCGCCGCATGCTCAGCACCGCCCACGCGGCCGCCTCGTACGGGGAGTAAAACAGCGGCGGCCGCAGCCCCGGCGCCGCCTCCTGGAGCGCGCCGAGGACCGGGTCGCGCTCCCCAGCGCGCAGGAAGCCGGCCGCGTCGTGGTCCAGCGACAGGACCCGCGCGACCTGCTGCCGCACCATGTCCGGGTCGGTGCCGCCAGGCCCGTGGACCGTGCCGTGCACGCCGGCCTCGTCCTGCCGCAGCACCACGCCGGCCTGCTGCCGGTAGCCGTCCAGGCAGAACGCCAGGCGCATGACGTCATCCCCGGCGGCGGCGTCGCGCTGCCCGAACCCGAACGCGATGGCCTCCGCCAGCGAGAACGGGCCGCGCGGAACGATGGTGAACGTCTCGGGCACGGTGCCTCCCCCGGGGCGGCCTGGCCGGCGTTGGGTGGCCGGTGCCTGGCCGCCGGTCCTGCCTGCAGTTTCCCACCTGGGTCGGACGTTTCCGCCCGGGCCCGGCGGCGGGCGGGCCGCGGTGGCTAGCGGCGGAGGCTGGCCCGCAGCGCGAGCACCCGCCGCACCGAGGCCCGGAACTCGGCCTGGTCCAGGGCCGTGTGCTGGTAACCACGGGACAGCGCGGTCCTCGCCTGGCCGCCCTCGCCGGGCTGCTGCGCCGAGCACAGGATCAGGTCCATCCCGGCCCTGGCCGCGAGGGTGGCCCGGTGCCGGATGCTGCCGTACGCCTGCAGCGCGCCTGCCTCCAGCCCATCGGTGATCGTGACGCCGGTGAAGCCGAGCCGCTGGCGCAGCTCGCCCCCGACGACCGCCGGGGAGAGGCCGGCGGGCACCCCCCGGTCCAGCGCCGGGTACACCGCCCACGACACCATGACCAGCTTGACCCCGGCCCGGATGGCCGCCTCGTACGGGTACTCATCGGTGCCGCGCAGCGTGCCCAGCGGCACGTCGAGCGTCACCGGCTGCATGTCGGTGTTCTGCGCGGCGGCGGCCGCGCCCAGGCCGGGGAAGTGCTTCGCCGTGGCCGCGACCCCAGTGGCCTGCTGCGCCTTGATGAAGTCGGCGCCCAGGCGGGCGACCTGGTTGGGGTCCGTGCTGTAGGAGCGCCCGTACTGGTCGTCGAAGCCGCCCGGCGCCCGGTACACGTCGAGCACCGGCGCCAGGTTCACGTTCAGGCCGGCCCCCGCCAGGTTCCGGCCCGCGCCCCGGCCCGCGTCCCTCGCCGCCACGGCGGGAAGGGCCGCCTCACCGATCTGCTTCTCCGAGGGCGCGGGCGCGCCCGGCAGGCGGTGGACCAGGCCGCCCTCCTGGTCGGTCATCAGCAGCAGCGGGTAGTGCCGCAGCGGGTTGCGCGGGCTGGCGTTGGCCCCGTTGAGTTCCGCGGCGACCCCGGCGAGCTGGGACTGGCTGGCGATGTTGCCGCTGAAGAAGATGACCCCGCCGACCTTGCCGGCCCGGATCCAGCGGAGCAGGCTGGCCGGCGGGGTCAGCCCGGTGTAGCTGTAGATCACCCGCTGGCCGGCCAGTTGGGCGGCCGACAGCGGCGGCAGGGCGGCCGCATTGGGGCGGGTCTTGGCCGAGCCCTCCGACGCCGAATTCGCCGCGGCCGAGCCGGCCGCGCCGGTGTGCCTCGCCGGCTGGCCGGGCGCGGCGGACCGTACCAGCTGGACCCCGGCCACCACGGCCACGGCGGCCGCGCACACCGCGACGGTGACCGTGAGCACGGTCCGCCATCGCGGGCGCCGGCCCGCCGGGGGCGGTGCCTGGTCCTTGGCCGACGGTGCTCCGCGCGGCCTCGCCGGGATGGTCATATGCCTCTCAACGTCGTAAGCCACGTCCGCAGTCCCGCCCGAGTGGCCCGCGACCCCGTCCTGCAATCTCACGCTAGACCGTATCAACCAGGCCCGCGGCGCACCCGCCCAACCGTGCATGAGCTGCGATAACACCCGGTGTCACCGGCAGCGGCGGCTACCGGCCGCGGCGCGGGCCCGCGGAGCCGTAGAACAGGGCCTCCATCACGCCGCGGGCCCGGCGCGCCGCCTGGCGGTAGTCCTGCACCAGGTCCTGCGCGCTCCCGGGCGGGTAGCCGAGCACCGACGCCACCCCGGCCAGGTCGGCGGCCCCAGCCGGCAGCACGTCGGCGGGCCGGCCGCGGACCAGCACCACGGCGTCCCGGATCCGCGACGCCAGCCGCCACGCCCGCGACAGCACGGCGGCGTCCCCCGGTGCCACCAGCCCGGCCCGCTCCGCCGCCGCCAGCCCGGCCAGGGTGCGGGTGGTCTGCAGCTCCGGCACCGCATGAGCGTGCCTGAGCTGCAGCAGCTGCACTACCCATTCGACGTCGGACAGCCCGCCCGGCCCCAGCTTCAGGTGCAGCGCGGGGTCTACGCCGCGTGGCATCCGCTCGGCTTCCATCCGCGCCTTGACACGGCGGATTTCCAGAACGAAAGGCTCGGGGATGCCGCCTTCCGGATAGCGGAACTCGTCCGCCAAGGCCATAAAGCGGTCCCCCAGCTCCGTGTCGCCCGCCGCCGGCTCGGCACGCAGCAGCGCCTGGCCCTCCCAGGGATCCGACCTGTGCTGGTAGTAAGCCCGGTAGGCGGCCAGGGTCCGGACCAGCGGCCCCTGGCGTCCGTCCGGGCGCAGGCCCGGGTCGATGGCCAGGGGCGGTTCCCGGCCGGGCCGGGCCAGCAGGGCACGGAGCTTCTCGGCGGCGGCGTGCGCCGCGGCGGTGGCCTCCTGCTCGTCCGCACCGGGCAGCGGGTCGTGCACGAACATCACGTCCGCGTCGCTGCCGTATCCGGTTTCGTGGCCGCCGAGCCTGCCCATCGCCACCACGCACAGCCGGGTGGGGAGGGCCCCCCGGCGGCCGGCCACGGACCGCAGCGCTACCTGAAGGGCGGCCTCGATCGTGACCGCGGTCACGACGGTGAGCGCTTCCCTGGTCTGCTCGGGACCGGACCGGCCGAGCAGGTCGGCCATGGCGGTCCGGAGCAGCTCACGGGAGCGTAGCGCGCGCAGTGCCGCCATTGCGTTGTCGGCGCGGGCATGGCGGCCGACCAGCGCCGCCGCCTCGGCGTGCAGCGCCGCGCGGTCACGCGGGACGAGCTGGTCGTCGTTTCCGAGCCAGGCGACGGTTTCCGGCTGGCGCCGCAGCAGGTCCGCCGCATAGCGGCCGGAGGCGAGCACCCGCGCCATCCGCTCCGCGACGGTCATGTCGTCGCGGAGCAGCCGCAGGTACCACGGCGTATTGCCGAGCGCGTCGCTCACCTGGTGGAACGCCAGCAGCCCGGCGTCAGGGTCGGCGGCGTCGGCGAACCAGCCGAGCAGCAGCGGCAGCAGCGTGCGCTGGATGACCGCCCGCCGCGACACCCCGGCGGTCAGCGTCCAAATGTGGCGTCGCGCGCCGACCGGGTCGGCGTAACCCAGGGCCCTGAGCCTGGCCTCGGCCGCCTGCGGGGTGAGCCCGGCTGCCCCGGCGGGCCGGCTGGCGGCCACATCGAGCAGCGGCCGGTAGAAGAGCTTCTCATGCAGCCGCTGGACCAGGCTGGCCTGCTCGCGCCACCGGGCCAGCAGCTCCTCCGCCGGATCCGGCCGCACGGCGGCAGCTGCCCCCTCGGGGCGGGCGTCGCCGGCCTGGGCGTCCGCCGGCTGACCCTCGGGCTGGGCGTGTCCGGCCGGCACCGCGGCCGGTGCCTCCCCGGCGCGCGCCGCCCTGGCCTGCCCGCCGCGCGCCGCCATGGCCTGCCCGGCGTCGGCCAGCCGCAGCGCCCGGCCGATCGTCCGCAGGACCTTGGGATCGTCGGGCATGGTGTGGGTCCGCCGCAAGTTCCTGAGCTGGAGCAAGTGCTCGACCTGGCGAAGGAAACGGTATGCCCCGGCCAGCTCGGCCGCGTCCTGGTGGCCGACGTAGTTGCCCGCGGCGAGCATGGCCAGGGCCGGCAGGGTGGCCGGCTCCCGCAGCGACTCATCCAGCCTGCCGTGCACGAGCTGCAGCAGCTGCACGGCGAACTCGATATCCCGCAGCCCGCCGGGGCCCAGCTTCAGCTGCCTGCCCGCCACGGCCGCCGGCAGCGTGCCGATCACCCGGCGCCGCATCGCCTGCACGTCGGCGACGAAGTTCTCCCGCTGGGCCGCCTGCCAGACCAGCGGGCCCATGGCCGCGGCGTACGCCTCGCCGAGTCCGGCGTCGCCCGCGACCGGCCTGGCCTTCAACAGCGCCTGGAACTCCCAGGTCTGCGCCCAGCGGCGGTAGTACGCGCGGTGGCTGGCCAGGGTGCGCACCAGCGGGCCGCTGCGCCCCTCGGGCCGCAGGTTGGGGTCCACCGGGAACAGCGCGCCCTCCGGGGTACTCTGCGAGCAGACCTGAATCAGCCCCGCCGCGAGTTGGGTCGCGGTGTGCAGCGCGGCGGCCTCTCCCCCGTTCTCCCCCGTCCCGTCCCGGCCCGGCCCGGCCCGCTCCGCGACGAAGATCACGTCCACGTCGCTGGCGTAGTTCAGCTCCCTCGCGCCGCATTTGCCCATGGCGATCACCGCCAGCCGGCATGGTGCGGATCCGGGCGGGAGGTTTGCCCGGGCGACCGCCAGGGCCGCTTCGAGCGCGGCCGCCGCCAGCTCGGCAAGCTCGGCGGCCACCTGGTCGAGGGGCGCCTCCCCGGTGAGGTCTCGAGCTGCCAGCGCCAGCAGCCGCCGCCGGTACGCCACCCGCAGCGCCGCCACCGGATCGGTCCCGGTCGCGCTGGTTCCGGCGGTCCCCGCCACCGGCTCGGGGGCCGCGGGCCGGGCACCGACCGCGGTGAGCAGTTCGGTCCGCACCTGATCTGGCTCCGGCCCGGGGAGTGGCTCGTCGCCGGCCAGGACCCGCCAGTGATCCGGGTGCCGGGCCAGGTGATCCCCGAGCGCCGCGCTGATCCCGAGCACCGCCGCCAGCCGGGCCCGCAGCTGAGGATCGTCGTCTAGTGCCTTCGCCCGCTCGGCGTCGCCAGGCATCCTTGCCAGCGCGGCCAGCGCCAGGTCGGGATCCGCGGCAGCGGCCAGCGCCTTGACCAGGTCGTCCTCCGACCGGCCGGGGCCCATGGCGAGATCCTCGGTGAGCAGCAGTTCGGCCCGTGCCGGGTCGGCGAAGCCCAGCCGGGCCAGCCGTGCGGTAGCGGTGGTCCTGCGCGGCACGCTCACCCAGCACCGGCTAGGGCTGGGCGGCCCGGACGCCGCCGGCGATGGCCCGGGCGACGACCTGCGCCGCGACCGCTTCCACCGCGTCCACGGGCGCCTTGACCGTGCCCGTGGCCAGGCAGAACATGGTGTCGCCGTCGTACAGCGTGTGCGCCGGGCGGACCGCGCGGGCGATGCCGTCGTGCGCCACGGCGGCGACGCGGATGGCCTGCTCCTTGGTAAGCAAGGCGTCGGTCACCACGGACCCGATGGTGGTGTTGCCGCCGGGGCTCATCGGCGACGAGTAATCCCAGGCGGTCAGCGGCGCGACCCACTCGTGCCGGTCGTCGTCCCATATCCCACCGACGCTGTTGGCCACCATCACCGCGGCCACCACCGCACCACCGGCCTCGGCGCTGGCGAGCCCCACGCCGCCGGGGCGTGGCTCGTTGCCGCCCGCCTTCGCGACGCTGGCCCCGGTGCCCGCCCCGACCGCGCCCAGCGCGGGGCTGGTGGTCGCCGCCGCGCAGGCCGCGTAGCCGGCCTCGGGACCGGGCCGTGCCATCGGATCACCGACCATCAGGTCGAAGATCACCGCGCCGGCCACGATCGGCACCGCGACCGAGCCGAACATCAGCCCGATGCCCCGTTCCTCGAAATACCGCAGCACCCCGGAGGCGGCGGCATGGCCGAATGCGCTGCCGCCGGTGAGCAGGATGGCGTGTGCCCGCTGGTTGACGGTGCCCGGGCGCAGCCCATCGGTGCTGATCGTGTCCGCTGCCCCGCCCCGGACGTCTACGCCGGCCGCGGCGCCGTCGGGGACCAGCACCACGGTGGATCCGGTCCGGCCTTGCGCGTCGGTCCAGTGCCCGACGGACACCCCAGCGGGCAGCCGGGCTTCCGGGCCGGCACGCGGTGCGCTCACGTTGGCTCTCCAGGCTGGCGCCCGTGGCTCATAGCACGGGCAGGTAGCGGTCCAGTTCGAACGCGGTGACCTGATGACGGTAATCCCGCCATTCTTCCCGTTTGTTGCGCAGGAAGAAGTCGAACACGTGCTCGCCGAGCGTCTCGGCCATCAGCTCGCTGTCCTGCATGACGTTCAGCGCCTCGTCCAGGCTCTGCGGCAGCGGCTCGATGCCGAGCTCGCGGCGCTCCCGGTCGGTGAGTGCCCACACGTCATCCTCGGCCTCGGGCGGCAGTTCGTACCCGTCCTCGATTCCCTTCAGGCCGGCCGCCAGGATGGCGGCGAACGCGAGGTAGGGATTGCAGGCCGAGTCCAGCGACCGGAACTCGATCCGGGTGGCGTTGCTCTTGTGCGGCTTGTACATGGGCACCCGGACCAGGGCGGACCGGTTGTTGTGCCCCCAGCAAACGTAGGCCGGCGCTTCCCCGCCGGCCCCGGCGGTGCGCTCGGCCGCGCCCCACAGCCGCTTGTAGGAGTTCACCCACTGGTTGCACACGGCGGTGATTTCGGCGGCGTGCTGCAGTAGGCCGGCCATGAACGCCCGGGCCACCTTGGAGAGCTGGAACTCCGCGCCCGGCTCGTAGAACGCGTTGCGGTCGCCCTCAAACAACGACATGTGCGTGTGCATGCCCGAGCCCGGGTGGTCGGTGAACGGCTTGGGCATGAACGAGGCGTACACCTGCTGCTGGAGCGCCACTTCCTTCATCACCAGCCGGAACGACATGACGTTGTCGGCGGTGCTGAGCGCGTCCGCGTAGCGCAGGTCGATCTCCTGCTGGCCCGGCGCCCCCTCGTGATGGCTGAACTCCACCGAGATGCCCATCTGCTCCAGCATCTGGATGGACACGTGCCGGAAGTCGTGGGCGATGCTGTGCGGCGTGTGGTCGAAGTAGCCGCCCGAGTCGATGGGCACCGGCCGCGCCCCCGGCTCCGGCTTCTCGGTGAGCAGGAAGAACTCGATCTCGGGGTGGGTGTAGAAGGTGAAACCGAGATCCGCGGCCCGGCCGAGCGCGCGCTTGAGCACGCGCCTGGGATCGGCGGGCGACGGCGACCCGTCCGGCATCATGATGTCGCAGAACATCCGGCCCACGCCAGACTCGCCGCGCCACGGCAGAAGCTGGAACGTGGACGGATCCGGCTTGACGATCATGTCCGCCTCGAAGACCCGGGCGAACCCCTCGACGGCGGAACCGTCGAAGCCGATTCCCTCGGCGAACGCGCCATCCAGTTCGGCGGGCGCCACCGCGACCGACTTCAAGAAGCCGAGCACGTCGGTGAACCACAACCGGACAAACCGGATGTTGCGCTCCTCAAGCGACCGGATCACGAAGTCTTCTTGCCTGTCCATGTTCGTTCCTGCCTCGCTGGTCAGCAGCCCTGCCGAGCGCTTGCGGATCATGGCAGCCCCTGGTCCCGGCGGACCGGGTCCTCCGCATAGTCTGCCGCCCGCCTGTTTCCGGCAGGTTACGCGCCCCGGCGCCCGCAACCACGCGGCGGCAAACACCGTCCCAAAGGGTGTCGGGTCGCCATCAGGCAGACCTGGGGACTGGTGGCGCACTCAGCCACCTTGTATACGGAGGCCCCCAATGTACGCCGTTTCACGCACGATGATCACGTTCAGGAGCGCCGCGGCGGTTGCCGCCGGCGGTGCGCTGCTCGCCGCGCTAGCCGCCGGGGCGCCCGCCGCGGCCGCGGCGGCACGCACGGCGGCGCGCCCCGTCATAGGCACCACCAGCCAGGGCGGGTACGTGGCCGGCGGCCGCTGGTTCCGGTTCGTCGCCACCACCTTCACCCTGCCGGCGCCGGGGCTCTACCCGCGCTACGCCGAGGTGGTGCTCGGCGGCACCACCGTCAGCCCGGTGACGCTGGCGGTGCGGGCCGGCGGAGGCCCGCTCTCGGTGGGCTGGAGCGTCGGCGTGCCGCCCTTCGGCACGGGCGGCGCCCCGCTCCGCAAGGTCGACCCCAGCGTCGGCGACAGGCTGCTCATCGACCTGTACTACAACCGGTCCGCGGGTGGCGTGGTCGCCACCGCCGACGACCTCACCTCCGGCCGCACGCAGGCCATCAGCATCGGCGCGGGCACGCATGCCGTGTTCACGGCGGCCGAGGTGGCTGGCGTGCTGCCGAAGGCCCCGGGGGCACCGTCGGGCGGCATCCGGCTGTGGCAGTTCACCGGCAGCGCCGCGACAACCTACTCGGGCGTGCACGGCACGATGACCGGCCCCTGGACCACCAGCACGATCGTCGACACTACCAACGGACGCGCGTCCGGCCGGGTGGTGATGAGCCCGTCCGTCCTGTTCAGCCGGGGCGCGGACTTCGGCGTCTGGGTCCGCACGTTCCTCGCCTGACGGGGCACGCGTGCGGGCGTGGCCGGCCCGCCGGTCACGCCCGCACGCGACCTAGGCTGGATCCGTGCCGAAGTTCAGGATCGCGCTTGCCCAGGTCGACTCCACCGTGGGTGACCTGGCGGGCAACGCGCAAACGATCATCGAGTGGGCCCGCCGGGCCGCAGGCCGCGGCGCGGACCTGGTGCTGTTCCCGGAGATGATGCTCACGGGGTACCCGGTCGAGGATCTCGCGCTGCGCGACTCCTTCGTCGAGGCGTCCGTCGCGGCCCTAAACGGCACCGCGGCCCGGCTGGCCAGCGAGGGACTTGGCGGCATCGCGGTGGTCGCCGGCTACCTGGACCGCGATACCACCCTGGTGCCCCGCGTCGGGCAGCCTGCGAGCGCGGCCATGGACGCGGCGGCGCTGCTGTATGGCGGCGAGGTAGTGGTCACCACCGCCAAGCATCACCTGCCCAACTACGGGGTGTTCGACGAGTACCGGTACTTCGTGCCGGGCAACACGCTGCCGGTGATCCGGGTGCCGTGCGCGGACTCCGGGGCCGCGGTGGACGTGGCGATCGCGGTCTGCGAGGACCTGTGGCAGGACGGCGGCCCGGTGACGGTGACCAGGCAGGCCGGGGCCGGGCTGCTCGTGGTGCCCAACGCCTCCCCCTACGAGCGGGGCAAGGACGCCGAGCGGCTGCAGTTGTGCGTGAGCCGGGCGGCCGAGGCGGGCGCGACACTCGCCTACGTGAACATGGTCGGCGGCCAAGACGAGCTCGTCTTCGACGGCGACTCGATCATCGTGGACCCGGCCGGCACGCTGCTCGCCCGGGGACCGCAGTTTGCCGAGGCGCTGGTCGTGGCGGACCTGGAGGTGCCCGCCGCCGACCCCGGTGCCGGGCCCGGCGACGCCCCCGCCGACCCGCAGGACGGCACGACCATGACGATCCACCGGGTGGAGCTGCCGTCGCCGCCCGTCACCGCTGTCGCCGGCCGGGGCCAGCACGGCCCCGGCCCGGTGACGGAGGAACCGGGCCGCCGACCAGCGGGGGGTTCCAGGGGGGTCGCCCCCCCAGGCCAGCACGGCCCCGGCCCGGTGACGGAGGAACCGGGCCGAAGGCCATCGGGGGGTTCCAGGGGGGTCGCCCCCCCAGGCCAGCAGGGCCCG
>Ga0318553_10000401_pt1 | contig 13663 bp, 10 predicted proteins | sample GRESIP082b2f21_FD_203686 | JGI IMG/M metagenome (GOLD analysis project Ga0318553, IMG submission 203686) | Tropical soil microbial communities from Luquillo Experimental Forest, Puerto Rico - GRE.SIPMG.082b2f21 | ecosystem: Environmental > Terrestrial > Soil > Tropical forest > Bulk soil...
CTTCCTGGATCGCTCCGGCGCGCTCACGACCGAGTTCTTCAACCGGATCGGCGGCACGCACGTCGCGGTCGGGCGCGTGGACTTCATCAGCACGCGCGACGTGCTCGAGCAGCTCCACATTCCGCACCCCGCGATGTTCCCCATGCAGGTGGACGTCTTCAGCGCGGCCGGCGCCGCGTGGGGCGCCGATCCCTACGGCGGTCCGCCGCAGCCGGGCGGAACCTGGCCCGACGGTCAGTGGAAGAGCGAGGTCGGCGCCGCGCTCGCGTACCAGCCGGGCTTCCCGGATCTCACCACGCTGATGCGCTTCGCGGTCGCGTGGCCGCTCCAGGGCGGCGCGGGCCGCGGCGTGTTCACGCTCTCGATCACGCGCGCGCTGTTCCTGCTCGAGCTGCCGAGCCGCTGAGCATGCCGAACCCCCGGCGGATCGCTCCGCCGGGGGTCGCTCGCCGCGCCGGGCTGTTTCCCCTTGCCCTGGCACCCTCGACTCGACGCGGCGGTGGTTCTTCACACGCTTCAGGTCAGGCGGTGCGGCCGTTGTGCTTGAGGCGATAGATTCTGCGGCTCTCGTGATTCAGCGCGCGCTGCAGGTGGGCACGCTCACGCGGACTGACGTGGCCGTCGCGCTTCGCACGCCACTCCATCCGGTCGATGCGGGCCTCGCCGCGGACGAGCCGCCGGGCCTCGGGACGCGTGAGCTCGCCGCTCTTCACGCCCTGACGGATGCGCTGATCCTGCCGCCACTCGCGACGCTCCACGTTCGGAGTCGCCACACTCGCACTCGCGACACTCGCCAGCATCAGCATCGCCAGCATCGCAATCACCACCGCATCGATGCGCTTCATGACTTCCTCCCGGGCACGCGGCCCCTGATGCGTTCGCTTTTCGCCGGCTCTCGCGCCCCGGGGAGGGACGCTTCCCGCGGATCCGTCATTGCAGGGCATGTGCCGCGCGGGCGGCGGCGCGGAAGCGCCTGAAATCGCGGGGGATCCGGCCTTTCGCGCGTGGAAACGCCCGGCCGCGATGAACCGGGGCGGACACCGGGCGCGGGGGCGGTGCACCGGCCGGTGCAGCGCGGCGATCAGGCTTCGAGCGTGCCTTCGAGATACAGGCGCGCGTGACCCGCGATCTTCACGCGGTCGCCGCGGTCCTCGCACCACAGCTCGCCGCCGCGCGCGGAGACCTGGCGCGCGTGGAGCGCGCGCTTGCCGAGCCGGCGCGCCCAGTACGGAACGAGCGTGCAGTGCGCGCGGCCGGTGACCGGATCCTCGGGCACGCCGGCGCGCGGCGCGAAGAAGCGCGAGACGAAGTCCGCGTCGTCACCGGGTGCGGTCACGATCACGGCGAAGAGGTCGACCGCGCCGAGTGCCGCGAAGTCGGGCGCGATTGCGCGCACGTCGCGCTCGCTGTCGAACACGCAGAGCAGGTCGCTCGCGCCCAGCACTTCGCGCGGCGCCGCGCCGAGCGCTTTCACGAGGCCGGCCGGCGCCTCGCGTGGCGCCGCCGGGCGCGCGGGAAAATCGAGCGCGAGCCGCGTGCCGTCGCGCGTCACGGTCAGCGGTCCGCTCTTCGAATGGAACGTGATCGTCCGGCCCGGGAAGCCGAGCCGCTCGAACAGCACCCAGGCCGACGCGAGCGTGGCGTGTCCGCACAGATCGACCTCCTGCGTCGGCGTGAACCAGCGCAGGCCGAACTCCGATCCGAGCGGGGCGAAGAATGCGGTTTCGGAGAGATTGTTCTCCGCCGCGAGATCCTGCATGAGCGAATCGTCGAGCCAACGCTCGAGCGGGCAGACGCCGGCGGGGTTCCCGCTGCGCGGGCGGTTCGTGAACGAGTGCACTTCGTAGTAGGGGATCTTCACCGGCGGGGACTCTCTGGATCGGCCTGGTCGGGCTGCGGCGGGTCGGCGGTCGCGCGCGGCGCCCGGCGGGGTCAGAGCCTCGCCCACACGCGCTGCGCGCACTCGCGCGCGCGCGATGCGACTTCGCGCTCGTCCATGCTCACGAGCATGCCGTTGTCGAGCACGACCTCGCCCGCGATCATCACGCCCGAGACCGGTGCGCGCAACAGGCCCGACCACAGGTGATCGACGAACGTGCGGGCCGAGAATTCCGTGGCCGCGCGGTAGTCGACGAGCAGCAGGTCGGCGGGCGCGCCGGGCGCGATCACGCCGAGCGATTCGCCGAAATGGCGCGCGGCCCAGCGCGCGCCGTGCACGAACAGCCGCTGGTAGTGGAGCTCGGCCCGCGCGCCCTGCGCGAGCGTGTGCGAGCCGTCGGGAAGCGGCGGCGCGTTGAGACCGGAATCGCTCCCCCACGCGAGCTCGGTCTCGCGCACGAGCGCGGCGGCCGAGCCCGACCCGGTCGCGCTCAGCGAGTCCCCGCGCTCGCGCAGCGCGGCGACGAGGCCGCGCGGCGCCGTCTCGGCGTGCGCCCACATCGCGGGCAGCTCGGCGCCGGGCCACGCGCGCGGCGGCTCCCAGCGCTCCGCGGGCGTGAGATCGAGCGCGAGGTCCATGTGCACCGCGAGCGCACGGCCGCCGGTCTCGCTCGCCTCCTCGAGCATCCGGCTCACGCCCTCGAGCGAGCTGGCCTGGACGCCCATCATGCCGCGCAGCCGGCTCGATCGCCGGCGTGACAGCTCGCGCGCGAACGACAGGCTCTCGTCGAACGCCGCGCGCCGCTCGAGCGGCGTGTCGATCTCGGAGGCGCCGTAACACGTCGCGATGCGCGCGCCGACGCGCTCCGCCGCGCCGACGACCTCGGACAGCGAGAGATCGATCAGCGACCCCGAGCGGTGGAAGTCGCACACCGTCGTGACGCCGTGGCGGAAGCCCTCGACGAGCGCCGCGGCCACGGACCAGCTCACGTCCTCGGCGGACAGCGCGCGCTCGTAGCGCCGCCATTCCAGCGGCGTGCGCAGCCCGAGTCCGCGCGCGAGGTGGCGCGCGAGGTGGACGTGCGTGTTGACGAGGCCCGGCATCAGCACCCGCCCGCGCGCGGGCCACAGCGTCTCCTCGGCGAACGTCTGGGCGATGTGCCCGGCGGGCCCGACCTGCGCGATGTGCGCGCCTTCGATGCGCACCGCGCCGTCTTCGATCACGTGCGGCGTGCGGCCGCCGGTCACGATCGTGCACGGGCCGATGATCATCTGGCCCCGCGCGGTGCTGCGCCGATGGTGACGCGATCCGGTTCCACGAACGGCGCCTCCCTGCGCCACCTCGGTGAGATCGGGGTGGACTGCGGCAAGTCCTGCGCGGCGGCCACAGCATGGTGGGCGGGCGGCCGCGCGGTCAAGGAATCTCGCGATCCGTCGCGCTGCGTGACGCGGTCGGCGGCGCCGTCTCCCGCGGCCGGCCGCGCGCGATTGACCGTTTTCCACCGCGCTCCTAACCTCGCGCGCATGGCCCCGCACCTCGCGCTTCCGCTCGCCCGGGCGATCCCGATCTCGGACCCCCTGCACGCGCTGCGCGCGCTGCGCGGCCTGCCCTATCCGTTCCTCCTCCACTCGTCGCTCGAGGACCAGCGCGCGCGCTGGTCGTTCTTCGGCGCCGATCCGTTCGTCGTGCATCGCGGCGGCGATCACGACGACGCGGTGGCGGAATTCCGCGCGCTCGCGGCGCGCGCGACCGAAGGCGAGCCGCGCGGCAGCCTGGTGCCGTTCTCGGGCGGCGCGGTCGGCTACTGGGCGTACGACTTCGGCCGCCGGCTCGAGCGCTGGCGGGTCGAGCCGGGCGCGCGAATCGCGGAGGACGATCTCGGATTGCCGGATTTCGTGATCGGCTTCTACGACGTCGTCGGCGTGTTCGATCATCGCGCGCGCGAGGCGTGGTGGCTGTCGAGCGGGCTGCCGGAGGAGGGCGCGGCGCGGCGCGCGCGCGCCGCCGAGCGCCTCGCGAGATTCGAGGCGCTGATCGACTGGCCGTCGCTCGGCCACGCCCCGCCCGGCGCGCCCCCGGATCGCGTGCTCGAGGCGCGCTCGAACTTCCATCCCGACGACTACCGCCGCGCGATCGAGCGCGTGCGCGAATCCATCCGGAGCGGCGATCTCTTCCAGGCGAACCTCTCGCAGCGCTGGACGGTCGCGCACGATTCGCCGGATCCCGGCGCGACGGCGGCCGCGCTGTTCGAGTCGCTCGCGCGGCTCTCGCCGGCGCCGTTCGCCGCATTCCTCGGTTGCGGGGACCACGCGATCGCCTCGGCGAGCCCGGAGCGATTCCTCGAGCGGCGCCGAGGCCGGGTCGAGGCGCGCCCGATCAAGGGCACGCGGCCGCGCCACGCCGATCCGACGATGGATGCACGCGCGCTCTCCGAGCTGATCACGAGCGCGAAGGATCGCGCCGAGAACGTGATGATCGTGGACGTGCTCCGGAACGATCTCGGCCGCGTGTGCGGGGCGGGCTCGGTCGAAGTGCCGGAGCTATGCGCGCTCGAGACGTTCGCACAGGTCCATCACCTCACCTCGACCGTGACGGGCCGGCTGGCCGCGGGGCGCGACGCGTTCGACCTGCTCGCGGCGTGCTTCCCGGGTGGATCCATCACCGGCGCGCCGAAGATCCGCGCAATGGAGTTGCTCGACACGCTCGAGCCGCACCGGCGGCACCTCTATACCGGCGCGATCGGCTACGTGGACTGGAACGGGGATGCGGACTGGAACATCGCGATCCGCACCGCGACCGTGACCGGATCCGCGATCCTGTTCTCGGCCGGCGGCGGGATCACGGCCGAGAGCGACCCGGATGCCGAATACGAGGAGACGCTCCACAAGGCGGAGGGCCTGCGGCTCGCGATCTCGGCGGCGCTCGGCCCGGTCGCGCTCGCGCCCGCGGCCGCGCACTCGTCATGAGCCGCGCGCTGCGCGGAGCGCCGCACACGATCCGCGGCCGGATCGAGAAGACGCCGCCGATTCCCGATCGCCTGCTGTGGGTGAACGGGAAGCTGTGCCGCGGCGCGGACGCGATGCTCTCGCTGTTCGATCGCGGCGCGCGCGACGGCGAGGGATTGTTCGAGACGCTGCGCGTCGAGTCCGGCCGTCCGCTCGAGTGGACGCGGCACCTCGAGCGCCTCGTGCTCTCGGCCGCCGAGCTGGGCTTCCCGGTGCCACCGTCGCCGGATCACCTGCGCGAAGGGCTCAGCGAGCTGCTCGCGGCCTCTGGGCTCTCGGACGCGGTCGCGCGCCTCACGGTGACGCGCGGGATTCCCGGCGGCCGGCCGACGCGCACCGGCGCGTGGATCGAAGCCGAGCCGCTGGAATCCAGGTTGTGGCGCGGGACGCGCGCGGGCGCGGCGAGCATCGTGATCTCGAAGACGCGCTTCGAGCCCGGACCGCTCGGCCGCCACAAGACCACGTCGCGCCTCGCGTATCACCTGGCGCGCGAGGAGGCGCGCGTCTCGCGCGCGGACGAGGCGCTGCTGGTCGCCGCGGATGGCGAGCTGCTGGAGGGTGCGGTCAGCAATCTCTTCCTCGTGATCGGCGCCGAGGTGCGCACGCCTCCGCTCGCGCGCGGCATCCTGCCCGGGATCGTGCGCGCGACCGTCCTGCGCGAATGCGCGCGGCTCGGCGTGCCGGCACACGAAGCGCGGCTCGATCTCGGCGATCTCGCGCGCGCCGAGGAAGGTTTCCTCACGAATTCCGTGCAGCAGGTGGTGCCGCTCGCGAGTGCGGGAACCCGCACGTTCGCATCGCACGCCGTCGCCGTGCGCCTCGGGAACGCGTATCGCGAGGCCGCGTTCGCCGCGACTTCCGAGTCCGCCGCGAGCGCGCAATCCCCCAGCGCTGGACGATAAGCCCCAGTCCAGCGTCGCGGTCACGCCTCACCCCGGGGAGCGCGCGATGTTCGCCCCATGTCGTAAGGTGATCGTGAAAGCGTGCAAAGCGCGCGAAAAGTGGCCCAGCGGTTGAGCGCCACGAGCGCGGGAGGCCCGCCAATTGCGTGCGCATCCATGGCACAGGCGATGCAATCCTAAGGACATGCGGGGCTGCGCCGGCCAATCGTGAGCCGGCGCAAGACCCGAGGGGCGGGCGGCGACCGGAAGCCGGACCTGCCCGGACAGCTCCGGACGGACGCCCCTCCGACCGGAACGAAGCGCAAGGCTCGCGCTCACGCGCGGGCACGACAGGGAGCGGACGAATCATGGCCGTCCGGGGTGGAAGGCTCGAGTTCCTGGTGCCGCATTTCCTGCGGGGCCAGCTCCTCCGGCCGGGATTCGTTCGCATGAGCTTGAGACTCGGCGCGGCGCAGCAGATGCCGAGCTGGGCGAAGCTCCAGTTCCTGAACGCCGGAGTGTCGAGCGAGGATCTGGAGCGTGTGCTCGGCCGCGTGACGAGCCTCACGTCCTGGGTGGACGAGTGGGAGAGCCTGGGCCGCGCGCACGAGCAGGGCGGGCGCGATGCGCTCGCGCTCGGGCGCGAGACCGTGGCCGGCCAGCGCTTCCTCGCCGCGTCCGCGGCCTACAATTTCAGCCAGTACGTGGTGTTCCTCGACACCGAGCGCAAGACCCGCCTCCACGAATCCTGCGTGCGCGCCTATGCGAACGCGGCGCCGCTGTTCGAGATTCCGGCGCGGCCGTTCCACGTCACCTATCGCCGCCGCGTCATGGAGGGCTACCTGCGCGTGCCGCCGCGCCGCGGCGCCTCGCCCGTGGTCGTGATCTTCAACGGCACGAACGCGGTGAAAGAGGAGCTGCACTGGTGGAGCGAGGCGCTGCTCGCGCGCGGCATCGCGACGATCATGTTCGACGGGCCGGGCCTCGGCAGCACGTTCCACAAGCTGTCGTGGGTCGCCGAGCCGCGTCCGATCGGCACCGCGATCCTGAACGCCGTCGAGACCCACCCCGAGCTCGATCCCGGCGCGGTGGCGTTCCTCGGCATGAGCCTCGGCGGCTATATGGCGATCCGCATGGCGACGCACGATCAGCGCATCCGCGCGGTCGCCGCGGTGAGCCCGCCGTACTCCGCCGACATCTACTGGAACGTGACGCTCGCCGGCATGCGCCGCGAGCTGGCCGCGCTCTATCACATTCCGGAGCGCGAGATGACGCTCGTGATCGACAAGATCACGCTCGCCGACGTGCTCGGCACTCTGCGCTGCCCGCTCATGATCTCGGGCGGCGGCCACGATCACATCACGCCCGGCAGCGAGGCGTGGCGCATCTTCGAGGGCGCGCGCTGCGAGCGCGAGCTCGTGTTCTACCCGCGCGGCGCGCACGACTGCTTCAACGTGCTCTCGGATCTGCGCCCGCGCATGGTCAGCTGGCTCGCGCGCCAGGTCGAGAAGCACCATCCGCCGCGCCGGCTGGATGCGCCGGGCGAGGAGCTCGCGCCCGGTGACGGACTGCCGGCGGCCGAGGCGGTGGATCTCGATTTCGCCGCCGCGCTGCGCGGCGAGAGCACGCGCGTGCAGTGGAGCCCGGCTTCGACGTACGGCGAGCCGGCGCGCTGGAACTGGCTGTGGCGGCCGCCGCGCACGCCGGGCGACATCGAGGTCGTGCATCGGGTTGACGCGGGAGACGCGCTCCCCGTCTGACGCCCCGGGCCTCCCCGGCCCGGCACTCTCACCCGCGAAGATTTTCCTGGATCGCGACCCGAATCACACTCCGGCCGCAATCATATTCGCCCCGATCACCTTGCAAACGCTTGAATTCCGGGGGCGCGTATGTCAGCCTCTACGCACTCGCCCCTCGGGGCGGCAAAGCGGAGGCCACCCGCAACCGGCCCTCCCGCGCTCAACGACTTGCACCGCTGTAACCACAACGACGAGTGTAGGAGGCGTCGCGCGATGCTCCGACGTATGCTCCACGGCCTTACCGCCTTTGTGCTTGCCGCCACCATTACGACCGGTCTTGTGAGTTCCGCGCGCGCGGCGTTGTATGACGCGCCTTCCATTCAGGTCGTCAAAGCGACGCCGTCGTATGTCACGGTGAAAGTCACCGCGGGCCCGAGCGGCGCGCCGGACGGCTTCTACGTCGAATGGATGTACAAGTCCCAATACGACGCCCTCGGCGGCTGGCCGAGCGATCCGTACGATCCTTCGCTCTACTACTGCATCTTCGACGGCAATCCCACCTGGCACGTCGGCGGCGCCGATGGCTACCGGCTCGGCCCCGGCGAGAGCATCAATGTCGTGCTCGGCGAGCTCTACGATGAGACCGGCGTCACGACCGACTATCTCAACGAGCTGGTCCAGAAGCAGGGCGTGGTCGTGCACGCCTACACCGTCGGCGACGCGTCCCAGGGGCAGAGCCCGTTCACCGCCGACCTTTTCGGCGCGACGACCGCGAGCAACAACTGCACGTACACGCTCGGCTACTGGAAGACCCACGGGTCGGCGTGGCCGACCTTCACCACCATGATGCTCGGCACGGTGGCCTACACCAAGACGCAGCTGCTCAGCATCCTGAACAAGCAAGCGAACGGGAACGGCCTCATCATCCTCGCGCACCAGCTGATCGCGGCGCAGCTCAACATTCTGAACGGCGCGGATGGCAGCGCGGTCGCGAGCTTCATCGCGGATGCCAACAACAACCTCATCGGCGGGCTCGTGGTGCCGCCGGTCGGCGCCGGCTGGCTCGATCCCGCGCTCACGGACGCCGACACGAACGCGCTCGACGACTTCAACAACGGCCTGACGGGGCCCGGCCACTGCGGAACCACGCCGACCCGCCACTCGACCTGGGGCGAGATCAAGACGCTCTATCGTTGATCGGAAGTCCCGAATCGCGCGGTTCGCGGGGGCGCCCAACGGCGCCCCCGTCGCATTCCTGCGGACCTGCAAAGCTGATAAGCTCCGCGCGGAATTCCGACTCATTCCACGCCCGCTGGGAGGATGCGTGCCCGATCTCAAGACCGCCGTCCGGATCCGTCCGCTCGACGAGCTGGACATCGGCGGGATCGTCCGGATCGACGAGCGCATCAGCGGCTCCCACCGGCCGGACTTCTGGGAGAGCCGCGTGATGTACTACCTGCGCCGCGATCCCCAGTCCTCGCAGGTCGCCGAGGCGGACGGGAAGCTGGTCGGCTTCATGCTGGGGGACGTGCGGGCCGGGGAGTTCGGGCTCGAGGAGCCGAGCGGGTGGATCGAGCGCTTCGGCATCGACCCCGAATTCCGCGGGCGCGACCTCGGCCGTGCGATGTTCAATGCGATCGCGGCGCATTTCCGGGAGCTGGGGACGACCCGCATCCGAACCCTGGCGGCGCAATCCGACGCGGTGACGGGATTCCTGACCCGGCTGGGATTCCAGCCCGCCCCGCTGGTGGCGCTGGAGATGCGCGTGCCGGGCGCGAGTCAGGAGAAGCAATGAAGTTCGAGAAGATCACGCTCGAGAAGAAATATCACGACGCCGTGGAGCACTGGCGCCGTCACTATCTCAAGGACTACGACTCGCTGCTCGAGAACTGGGAGAAGTACTTCCCCGAGGACGAGCCGTTCTGCCTGTGCGCGAAGCTCGAGCTCGGCACGCCCGAGACGGTGCCGGTCGGCGAGCACGCCGGCGAGAAGAAGCGCCTGAAGCCCGACCAGCTCACCGAGGAGGAGGCGAAGCACCTGCTCGCGATCATCCGCGCGCAGGCTTCGACCGAGTTCGGCTCGATCCAGCAGCACTCCGGGACGCTCGAGCGCGCGCAGGACGACGAGGACCGCTTCTGGGTGCTGCGCGTGATGGCCGAGGAGCTGCGCCACGGCTACCAGATGTTCCACCTGCTGCTATCGCAGGACTGGACCCACGTGTCGGGCGGGGTGAAGGGCGAGGAGATGGTCGAGGAGATCCTCTCCATGCAGACCGGCTCGCACGTGCTGGACGCGTTCAATCTCGAGTACGACTCGTTCGTCGACAACATCGTTTTCGCCGCGCTGATCGACCGGGTCGGCAAGTACCAGCTCACCATGCAGAAGGCGTGCGCGTACAAGCCGATGGCCGACAGCATGCCGCCGATGCTGCGCGAGGAGGCGTTCCACCTCGCCGCCGGCGTGATCCCGATGCGCCGCTGGGCGCGCCGCGCGGCCGAGGGCAGCCCGCTCATTCACATGGGCATGATCCAGAAGTCCATCAACAAATGGTTCCCGCGCGGGCTCGAGATGTTCGGCGATGAGCGCGGCGGCGAGAGCAACGTGCGGATGGGCTTCAAGGACATGAAAAACCGCCAGGCCCAGGACCTCTACATCGAGGAAGTGCGCCGCATGGTGCGCGACATCAACGCGCGCTTCCTGCGCGCCCGCTTCCCGGAGTACACGCCCGACAAGGTGGACCAGGCGCTGGAGGAGCTCGAGAAGTCGCGCGGCACGCACCGCGGCGTGGCGTTCGACGAGCTGCTGCGGCTGCCCGACCGGCGCTTCTTCCGGCGCAAGGGCGAGCCGGCGTTCTCGATGGTGGGATTCGAGGGCGAAGAGTTCACCGATGTCGAGGCCTACCTGCGCCACGTCGCCGATCATCTGCCCGAGGCGTACCTCGCGAGCCGCGATCTCAAGAACTACTTCGAGGTGCTGCGGCAGGTCGCGGCCGGCAAGCTCACCGTGGCCGAGGGCATCATGAAGATGCCGAAGCTCAAGCGCGTCGGTGGCAACTGCCCGTGCTCGCGCGCCGTGCGCTGGGTCATGGAAGAGCCGGCGGCGCCGGCGGGCGGACGCCCGGCGGCCTGAGCCGGGCGCACTTCCCCGCCCGGTTGCCGGAGCGCCGCCCCCGCCGAATGTCCCGTCCGCCCCACGTCGCCTACTTCTGCATGGAGTTCGGGCTCGACCCGTCATTCCCGATCTACGCGGGCGGGCTCGGCGTGCTCGCGGGCGACTTCATCAAGTCGGCGAAGGATCTCGCGAAGCCGGTGGTCGCGGTCGGATTGCGCTGGGAGTGCGGCTACGCGGTTCAGCACATCGGGCCGGACGGCGTGCCGGTGAACGAATTCCCCACATACGATCACGAGTTCCTGCAGGACACGGGCGTCAAGGTGCGCGTGCGCGTGCGCGGCGAGGAAGTGCCGTGCGACGTGTGGTGGACGGACCGCTTCGGCCACGTGCCGCTCTACCTGATCGAGCCGCATCGCCCCGAGCACCGCTGGATCACGCACCGGCTGTACGAGGCCGGCACCGACGTGCGCATCGCGCAGGAGATGCTGCTCGGGATCGGCGGCGTGCGCGCGCTGCGATGGCTCGGCGTTCCGGTCGCGGCGCATCACTTCAACGAGGGGCACGCGGTGTTCGCCGGGATCGAGCTGATCGCCGAGGCGATGGAGAACGGCCTCCCGTTCCCGGACGCCTGGGCGGCGACGCGCGAGCGCATCGTGTTCACGACCCACACGCCGGTCAAGGCCGGCAACGAGGAGCACACGCTCAAGGACCTGCGCCGCATGGGCGCGTGCCTCGAGCTGTCGGGCGCGGAGATGCGCGTGCTGGGCGGCGATCCGTTCAACATGACGGTCGCGGGACTGCGTCTCGCGCGCGCGGCGAACGCGGTGTCGCAGCTCCACGGCGAGACCGCGCGCGCGATGTGGGCGCACATCACCGACGCCGCGCCGATCACCGCGATCACGAACGGCGTGCACGCGAAGACCTGGCAGGACCCGGGAGTGCGCGCGGCGGGCGAGGATCCCGCGGCGCTGCGCAAGGCGCGCGCTCCGCTGCGGCGCGCGCTGCGCGAGGAGATCGCGCGGCGTGGCACGCCGGCGCCGCCCGAGGACGCGCTGGTGATCGGCTTCGCGCGCCGCGCGGCCGGCTACAAGCGCAACGATCTCGTGCTGCGCGATCCCGCGCTGCTCACGCGGCTGCTCGCGGGCGGGCGCGTCGCGCTCGTGTTCGCGGGCAAGGCGCATCCCGACGATGCGCACGGGCGCGCGATCGTCGCCGCGATCGTGAAGGTGGCGCGCGCGCAGCCCGGCGCGGTCTCGTTCCTCGAGAACTACGACATGGCGCTCGGCAGCCTCCTGACCCGCGGATCCGACGTCTGGCTCAACAATCCGGTGCGGCCGCTCGAGGCGAGTGGCACGTCGGGCATGAAGGCGGCGATGAACGGCGCGCTGAACCTGAGCATCCTCGACGGCTGGTGGCCCGAGGGCTGCGAGCCCGGTGTGACCGGCTGGGCGATCGGCGATGGCTCCTCGAGCAACGACGAGCGCGACGCGCTGCTCACCGTCGAGCGCGTGGAGCGCGACGTGCTGCCGGCCTGGCAGGATCCCGAGCGCTGGGGACGCATGATGGCGGCGAGCGTGCGCATGGCGACCGGAAAGTTCACCTCGGATCGCATGGTGCGCGAATACTTCGAGCGGCTCTACACGCCCGCATTGACGGAAGCGACCGTGGGACCTACGATTCCCGCATGAAGCTCACGCGCGCCGAGGCCAGGTCCTATCGATACGCCCGCACCCGGGAGGGGTGGGCGATTCCGTAGACAGCGGTTTCGACACGAGCCCGTTCACCCCACTTCCGACTGCGGCGGTGGGGTTTTTCGTTGCCCGCCCTTCCGCTCCCAAGGAGAAACGATGAGACGACGAGTCGCTTCCGGCCGCGCGAGGCGGCCCCGATCCCGGGTCGCATCCGGGCTGCGCGTCGCCGCGGTGCGCGGCGCCGTTCCGGTGCGGACGAACACCGCCGGCGACATCCAGGCCGCGACCGCGCGGCTGCTCGAGGAGCTGGTGCGCGTGAACCGGCTCTCCCCCGCGCGCATCGTGAGCGCGCTGTTCACGACCACAGCGGATCTCGACGCCGACTTCCCCGCGCACGCGGCGCGCCGCCTCGGCTGGGGCGACGTGCCGATGCTGCATGCGCGCGAGATCCCGGTGCCGGGCTCGATGGAGCGCGTCGTGCGCGTGCTGCTCACTCTGCGCGACGTGCCGGCGCGCGTCGCGCTCAAGCCCGTGTACCTCGATCGCGCGGCCGAGCTCAGGCCGGATCTCACCGGCGTCCGCCCCGCGCGCGGGCGCGTGGCGCCGGGCGGCGCGGCCCGTGGCGCGCGGCGATTCACGGTCGCGCTCATCGGCCTCGGCCAGATCGGCGGCTCGATCGGCCTTGCGCTCGCCTCCGGCGGGCGCTGGAATCGGATCGGCTGGGACGCGAAGCGCGGGGTCGCGGCCGCCGCGCTCGAGCGCGGCGCGATCGATCGTGCGGCGCCGTCGCTGGAAGCGGCGTGCCGCAATGTGGATCTCGCGGTGCTGGCGGTCCCGGTGGACGCGCTCCCCGCCCTCATCGCGCGCGTCGCGAGTGCGCTGCCGCGCGGCGCCGCGCTGCTCGATACCGGAAGCGCGCGGCGCGGCATCTCCGCGGCGCTCGCCGCCGCCGCCGCGCAGGGAGTGCGCGCGGTCGGCGGGCATCCGATCGCGGGCAGCGAGGGGCGCGGGCTCCGCGCCGCGCGCGCCATGATGTTCCGCGACGCCTCGTTCGCGGTCATGCCCGCCGCGGGGCGCGTGCCGGACGTCGTGCGGACGCTGGTGCGCGAGATCGGCGCGCGCGCGCGCACCGTGACGCCCGCGGCGCACGATCGGGCGCTCGCGCGCACCAGCCACGTGCCGTATCTGCTCGCGCGCGCGCTGCGCGATCGGGGCGCGCGGTTCCGGCAGGCCGGGCTCTCGGGGCCGGGCTTTCGCGACATGACGCGGCTCGCCGCGAGCGATCCGCGCGTCGCCGAAGCGTACTGCCGCGCGAATCGCCGCGAGGTGGAGCGCGCCTGGCGCGAGGTGCGGGACA
>Ga0318553_10000407_pt1 | contig 13581 bp, 13 predicted proteins | sample GRESIP082b2f21_FD_203686 | JGI IMG/M metagenome (GOLD analysis project Ga0318553, IMG submission 203686) | Tropical soil microbial communities from Luquillo Experimental Forest, Puerto Rico - GRE.SIPMG.082b2f21 | ecosystem: Environmental > Terrestrial > Soil > Tropical forest > Bulk soil...
GGCAACGCCGGCGGTGCGGGCGGCGCGCCCACGGTGACCAGCGGTTCGATCACCGCGATCCGGCGCACGATCACGGCCAGCGACGCCGGTTCCAACACCAGCGAGACGCTGCACAACATGCTCCAGACCAACGCCCCCATTGCGGAGGGCGACTCCGGCGGCCCGCTGGCCAACGCGGCCGGCCAGGTCATCGGCATGGACACCGCCGCGAACACGCAGACCATCGGCGGGCCGGGGACCAGCCAGGGCTTCGCCATCCCGGTCAACCAGGCACTCGCCATCGCTCACCAGATGGCGGCCGGCCAGGGCAGCGCCACGATCCGCATCGGCTGGCCGGCGTTCATGGGCGTGGCGGTGGCCAGCTCGGCCGGCACCAGGGCCGGTGCCGTGACCACCCCGCGGCAGCAGTGGCGGCAGCTGAACCAGGAAGCCACCCAGGCCGGCGGCGGGATCAACAGCAACGGCAACTGCCTGATCAGCGACTCCGGCAATCCGGTGCCCGGGCGGATCGCCCCGGCCTCGTCCGGCACGCTGATCGCCGGGGTGTTCTGCAACGCCCCAGCCCACCGGGCCGGGCTCGGGGGCGGTGACGTCATCCAGTCGGTCGATGGCCAGGCAGTGACCGCGCCGGTCTCGCTGAGCCGGGTACTCACCCGCTACCACCCGGGCCAGCAGGTATCGGTGACCTGGATGGACACCAGCGGCCAGCGGCACACCACCCCGGTCACCCTCATCGCCGGCCCCGCCGATTGAGCGGAGCCGGGACCGGCCGGCGGCAGGGACGGGGCGGTGGGCCGGGTCAGCCGGTCAGCCAGGCCCGCAGCATGGCCTCACACTCGGCGATCTGTGCCAGCGGGACGTGCTCGCCCACGCTGTGGGCCAGGTTCGGGTCGCCCGGGCCGTAGTTGACGGCGGGCAGGCCGAGTTCAGCGAACCGGGCCACGTCGGTCCAGCCGAGCTTGGCCCGCGGGGTGGCGCCCACCGCCGCCAGCAGCCCGGCGGTGACCGGGTGGGTCAGCCCCGGCCGGGCCCCGGGCGCCGCGTCGGTGATCGCGACGTCGAACCCGCTGAACACATCCCGCAGGTGGCTGGCCGCCTGCTGCACGTTCCGGTCTGGGGCAAACCGGAAGTTCACCTTGACGATGCACTGGTCCGGGATCACGTTGCCGGCTACTCCGCCGGAGATGCCCACCGCGTTCAGCCCTTCGCGATAGGTGAGCCCGTCCACCTCCGGCTCCCGGGGCTGATAGGACCGCAGCCGGTCGAGCACGGCACCGGCCTGGTGAATGGCGTTCCGCCCCATCCACGAGCGGGCGCTGTGCGCACGGACACCGTGGGTAGTGACCTCGGCCTGCATGGTGCCCTGGCAGCCGCCCTCGATCAGGCCGCCGGTCGGCTCCAGCAGCACCGCCAGATCGCCCGTCAGCAGTTCCGGCGAGTTGCGGCTGAGCCGCAGCAGCCCGTTGCGCTCCGCCTCGACCTCTTCACAGTCGTAGAAGATGTAGGTGATGTCGCGGGACGGCGCGGTCAGCGTGGCCGCGAGCCGGAGCTGAACGGCCACCCCGGACTTCATGTCGCAGCTGCCGCATCCGTAGAGCAGGCCATTCCCGGCACGCGAAGGCAGGTTGCCAGCCACCGGCACGGTGTCGATGTGCCCGGCGAGGATCACCCGCTCTGCCCGGCCGAGGCTGGTCCGCGCCACGATCGCGTTGCCATCCCGGTGCAGGCTCAGGTGCGGCAGGCGGGCCAGTGCGGCCGCGATCAGGCCGGCCAGCGTGGCCTCACCACCGCTCACGGACGGCACATCAACCAGATCCGCGGTCAGCGCCGCCGCGTCGCAGGAGAGATCCAGGGGCACTGGAGCAGCCTAGCGACCCGGCAGGCCGCGGTTCTGGCCGCCCGCCCGGCGCCCGCACCACCGGTGGACTAGCTGGCAGCGGCTACCCCGGCCAGCCGGCAGATCAATCACCGACTCTGAACAGGCGCTAGTCGCTGTGGTCGGCGGGCCAGTCATAGCTGGCGACCTGACCGCCGGTGACGGTGATAGCCGCTGCCGGGATGCGGCAGTTCAGCCAGATCGTGTATCGGCCGGGAGGAAGCCGATCGTAGATGGCCGCATAGCTGAAGGCGCCGTCGCTACGTCGTTCCCGGACGCACGCGTGCCTGCGCCGGCGGGGCTGGTCGCTCGGGCTGATCTCGATCTCGCGGTCTGCCAGCTCCGCGGGGGCGCGTACCACCAGTGCGCCGGTGCCGTCACCGATCTCAAGCACGACGGCCCCGGCTTCGGTGGGGCCATAGGGGATTTCGCTCACGTCATGCCCTTCCGTGTTGCTGCTCGTCGGCGTCGCGGCGCCAGCTTGTGCCGTGGTGTCGATGCTGACCGGACGGTGCTAGATGAGGCTGGACCGCGCTCGGCCAGGCCGGCGCCGGCGATCCCCTCCCCTCGCCAGCGCAGGCCTGCCCGCGGGAGGCGGATCATGACGGGTTGTCGAACCCGTCGTACGGGACGCCGAGGTACGGGAAATGGCTCAGGTATGGCGCGCTGACACTCGATGGATCAAGGCCGTCGGTGACCTGGCTTGCGGCATTGTCCGGCGTGAACGTCTTGTCGACCAGCGGGAACGTCACTCCGGCGATCGCCCGGAGTTCAACGGTGACCACGTCGTCGAATACCCGCCGCCCATTCGGGAACCCGGCAAGGTCCCCGCCGACCACTCCCAGGATGTTCGGGTGAGACGCCGGTGTGATGGCGGTGTTGAGCCGCAGCATGTCGGCCTGCAGTGAGCCAGTGCTGTTCTGGAAGCCCGGGATGATCCCCGCCGGTATGCCGGTGAGCAGAATCGCCTCCAGGTCGGCGCGCGCCTTGCCGGACTTAACGAGCGCAGCCAGGTTGGGAAACACGCCCGGGTAGAGCACGGGTAGCAGGCCGGCCAGTTCGGGGCTGGCGTAGTAGTGGACGAACTGCTTGTCGCCGGCTGGCGGCAGTGTGTTCCACCGGTCCTTATCACCGAGCGCGATGATGACCTCGTTGATGAGCGGGTTGCCGAGCCGAGACACCTGGCGGAACGGGCCGCTGTTCACGTTCTCACCGTTGTCGGAATCCCACAGCCGGACCGTCTGGCGGCTCGCGGTCGTCCATACGCCAACCACCGAGCGTGGGTCGGTCTCGCCGCCGGCGCCGCGGCGCACCAGGTCGGTGATGGGTACCTGGATGGCGATGGAATGCACATTGAGGCGGTTGGTCGCGTTGACTCCGGGCGCGGGGCCGCTGAACACGCTCATCCCGAACTGGTTGTGCAGTTGCTCGAACGGCCGCAGATTGGCCAGGTCGAAGATGGACCCGAGGTCAACGTAGAACCCCTCCGCGCGCTGCCCGGCGAACACCTTGATGCCACCACCCAGCTGGTGCACGGCGGCATCGGCCAGCGCCGGGTAGCTCGGGGTGGACAGCGGCCCGATATTGCACGGCGGGCAGGCAAGGCCGGTGCCGAGTTGCGTTAGGTTGCCCTGGGCGTCAACCTTGCTGACGGTGTAGAACTGCCGGCGATTCCAGTTCGGGCTGTCTAGCGTCAGGATCGGTCCCGTGTTGTACAGAAACGTGCCGGTATTGCGCAACTTCGTCTGGAACTGGAACCGGTACGTCACGTCGGGCTGGCCATCGCCGTTGTTGTCGACGTTGATCTCATAGCGGACGTCGCCGCCGAACTCGTAGAAGTTCGGGCCGCCCGCAGGTTCCTGGAGCGGGACGTAGTTAGCGATCAGCGTCACTGTGCTCGGCTGGTCCGGGCTGACGAACGCATACACATCGGTGCTGTCTGCGACCGGATCCTTGGCGATCTCCGGCGCTTCACGATGGGAAGACACACTCACCTCACAGGTTTATCGAGACAGGGTTCCGGGCGGATGCTTCAGCCGACCCCGCGCACGAGCCTGGCTGCCAGGCCGGGATCGGTGAGCCTGGCGTGGTTCAGGCCGGCGAACACGTCCATCTCGCCGGTAGCGACGTCCCGGATGTGCACGATCACCGGTCCGGTGCGGGCGGCATTGCCCGGCGCCCGCCGCGCCGGCCGCGTGGGTCGCGCCGTTCTTGCTGCCGCGGATGCTGGCGTAGCGATTGCCCCGCTGATAGCACTTGCGGCCAGGCCGGCTCCCGCCAGGCCCACCGCGCCGCGGATGACAGACCGCCGTGACAGATCCGGCCGCCGCTGGGCCGCCGGCTGCTCAGAACGCGGTGATTCACCACTGTGATGCTCGGTAGACATGCGTATCCCCCTCCGCAGCGGCCGGCCCCCATCACCTGCTCGCTGGTGCGTGACCGGGAAGTCCAGGTGGTGACGGCCCGGCCCGGTGCCTGGCCTCGCCCAGGGTTTCGGGGCCGATGAGCGGGCGGACGTCTTACCGGACCGGGTCGTTATCAAAGCGTTACCTTTGCCGGACGATTCTCGGCCCTAGCGAACGAATGTGGGCGCTGATGGGCGGGTCGGCCACCCATCTGGCTGGCCGCTGGGCTCGAATGAAGAGCATGGATCCTCGCGACATCCACGCGGCTCAGCCGCGCGCTGTTCCGGGGCAGCAGCGGGATCTGGATCTCGACCGGCTGCTTGCGCTGGTGGCGCGCGGTGATGAAGCTGCCTTCGAGGCCGTCTACAACCAGCTGGCCTCTGCGGCTTACGGGCTGATCCGCAAGATGCTCCGCGACCCGGCGCAATCGGAAGAGGTCACCCAGGAGGTCCTGCTGGAAGTGTGGCGCACCGCGCCGCGCTTCGACCCGGCCAAGGGAAGCGCGGCGACCTGGGTCATGACCATCGCACACCGCCGCGCCATTGACCGGATCCGCTCGGTAACTGCCACCACCGCGCGCGATTACCGGGCCGCGGAACCCCTGCTGGCCAGCGACGAGGTGGCGGAGGCGGTAGAGGCAAGCATCGACCGTGAGCGCGTGCGGCACTGCCTGGACGGGCTGACCCAGCTGCAGCGTGAGTCCATCACCCTGGCCTACTACGGCGGCTACAGCTACCCGCAGGTGGCTGCGCTGCTGGGCGCGACGCTGAGCAGCATCAAGACCCGGATCCGGGACGGGCTGATCCGGATGCGGGATTGCCTGGGGGTGAGCGGATGAAGCTGCGCCGCCACGATCTGCACTTGCTCAGCGGCGTGTATGTCCTCGACGCGCTGGACAGCGAGGTCGAGCGGGACCGATTTGAGCGCCATCTGGCCCGCTGCCTTACCTGTTCCGGCGAGGTGCGCGGACTACGGGAGGTGACGACCAGACTGGCGCTGGCGGCCGCACTGCAGCCGCCAGCCACCATGCACCGCCGGGTACTCGCCAGCGTGCGGCGGACCCGTCAGCTGCCGCCCACGACCGACGTCCAGCCGCGGCCGGGGCGGTGGCGAAAGCGGTCTGGCTGGCTTCCCCGCCTCGCGATAACGGCTGCCGCGGTCGGTGTGGCCGCCGCGGCGGCACTCGGCATCATCCTCAGTGGCACCCAGCACCGGCTCAACGCCGCCCAGTTGGAGAACCGCGCCATCGCCCGCGTGCTCGCTGCCCCCGACACCCGCGTGCTGAGGCGGCCGACATCGGCAGGCGGCACCGCGACCGTCATCGTCTCGCCTTCCGAACGCGAGCTCATCGTGACCACCGCCGGGCTACGGCCACTGCCCACCAGCAAGGTCTATGAAGCTTGGCTGATCAATCCGCGGCATATCCGTGCGGCTGGTCTGCTGCCCGCCCCACACAGCGGCCGGACCCAGCCCCTGCTGGCCACGGGCCTGTCCCCCGGCGACGAGTTGGGGCTCACTGTCGAACCCGCTGGCGGAACAACCAGACCAACCACCACCCCCATCCTGGTGATACCACTGCCTGTCTGATGTCCCCTGCGGCCTTGCCCCGTCATGTCAGCACTTTCGGCCGCGGCTGGACGTTAGCCTGAACAAGCCCGGCTTGGCAGCGAAGATGGGGCACTGACCTGCGGCGATACTGCCAGGTAGCGTTACCTGACAGGCAGCCTTCTCACAGAACGGGGATTCCATGTTCGGAGTGGCGTCGGAGGTCGGCCGACTGCGGCAGGTAGTCCTGCACCGGCCCGACCTGGAACTCAAGCGGCTGACCCCTGACAACGCCGCCGACCTGCTGTTCGACGACCTGCTGTGGGTGGCCCAGGCCCAGGCCGAGCACGACACCTTCGCCGGCGAGCTCCGCTCCCGTGGCGTGGTCGTCCACTACTACGGCGACCTGCTGGCGCAGACCGTGGCCATCGCCGAGGCACGCGAATACATCCTGGACCGGGTCTTCGACCCGCGCTGGCATGGCCCGCTGGCGGCCGGCACGCTGCGGGCCGCGCTGGCCGGGCTCGACCCGGGCCAGCTGGCCATGTACCTGGCGGGCGGGATCACCAAGCGGGAGATCGCCGAGCTCGGCCCGGAGCCGAAGAGCATCGCCTTCCACTCGCTCGACCCGGACAGCTTCGTGCTCACGCCACTGCCCAACCTGCTGTACCAGCGCGACACCTCGTCCTGGATCTACGGCGGGGTGACGATCAACGCCATGCGGCGGACGGCGCGGATCCGGGAGACGGTTACCGACGAGGCGATCTACCGGTGGCACCCGATGTTCGCCAGCGCCAGCTTCGAGATCTGGTACCACGGCGCCGACGCGGCACCGGCCACCATCGAGGGCGGTGACATCCTGGTCCTCGGCAACGGGGCGGTGCTGGTCGGGATGAGCGAGCGGACCACCCCGCAGGCGGTCGAGGTGCTCGCGCACCGGCTGTTCGCGGCGGGCGCCGCCCGCTGCCTGGTGGCCATCGACATGCCCAAGACCCGCGCCTTCATGCACCTGGACACCTTGCTTACGATGGCCGACTACGGGGTGTTCACCAAGTACGCGGGGATGGGGATGCTGCCCTCCTACACAGTCGAGCCGGGAGCAAGCTCGCGGGAGCTGAAGGTGACCGACCACCCGCCGGAGGACATGCACCGGGCGCTGGCGGCCGCGCTCGGGGTGCCCGCCATCACCGTCCTCACCGCCGTCCAGGACGTGCACTCCGCGCAGCGGGAGCAGTGGGACGACGGCTGCAACGTGCTCGCGGTCCAGCCGGGAGTGGTCATCGCCTACGAGCGGAACGTGACCACCAACAGCTACCTGCGGGATCACGGCATCGAGGTGATCACCGTGCCCGGCGGCGAACTCGGCCGCGGACGGGGCGGCCCGCGCTGCATGAGCTGCCCCATCGAGCGCGACGCCTGACCGCGCCCGCGGTGCCACCCGGCCACGCACTCGCCGCCCGCCGGGCTGGCGGGCAGGCCGCGCACCCCGCAGCTAGCCAAACGGAATAGCTCGCAGCCGGCGCCGGGCGGAGGCGCGCCCGGCTACAGCGGCAGCAGTTCGGGGCGCTTCGGGGCCAGCCCATCCCCCGTCGAGACGCCGCGCAGCCGCCGCGCCACCCATGGCGCCGCGTGCACCCGGGCCCACCTCAGGTCCGTCCGCCGCGCAGCCAGCCACACCCGGGCCTGCGACGACACGACGGGTTCGGCGGCCGGCCACGGCTCCCGCCAGTCCGCGGCAACTGGTACCCCGAGCACCTCGCACGCCCGCAGCGCCACCCGCCGGTGCCCGTCCGGGGTCAGGTGCAGCCGGTCGGCGCTCCAGGCCCGCGGATCCCGCAGCACCGGCATCGACCACAGGTCGACCAGCTGGCAATGGTGCCGGTCGGCGATCGCGCGCAGGTGCATGTTGAACGCGGCCACCTTGCCGCGGATCAGCCTGAGCACCGGGAACCGCGGGTCGAACCCGGTGAACATGAGCACCGGGCAGCCGGCCGACAGCAGGGTGCGGACCATCTCGTCGTAGCTGTCCGCGAGCGCGTCCGGATCGCCTCCCGGCCGCAGCAGGTCATTGCCGCCCGCGGCCAGGCTGACCAGATCGGGCGCCAGGGCGACGGCCCGCGGCACCTGCTCGCCGGCCACCTGGGCTAGCTTCTTGCCCCGCACCGCGAGATTGGCGTACCGCAGGCCCGGCCGCTGCTCGGCCAGCATCTCAGCGAACCGGTCCGCCCAGCCGCGGTACCCCTGCTGGTCGCCGCGTGGGTCGTTAAGCCCTTCGGTGAAGCTGTCCCCCAGCGCGACAAAAGAGCCGATGTCCACACCCACCTCGCCCGCCGGCCTGCCCTGACCGGTTCCGCGTGCCAACAGATACCTCTTCCCCCGCCCGGCCCGCTGGCCAAGCCCGGGCCGGGCAGCCCGGGTGCCTGGATAGTACGGCCCGGCCTGCCATGCTCTGGCCGCAGATCCGCGTCCCCGGCGGTGGCGCTGGCGGCCGGGCCGGTCCGGCAGACTGGTCGCATGCGCCTGTCCCGGCTCACCCCGGCACTGCTGGCCCTGGCCATCACCGGCTGCGGCGGCGGTGGCGCAGCCCCGCCCGCCAGCACGGCGACCCCGGCGGCCAGCCCGTTGCCGCCCGCCGCGAGCACCACCCCGGCCACCCAGCAGCCCGCCTGGAACTGGCCGAACTATCACCGGGATGCGGCACACACCGGCTATGCCCCCGGCAGCCCACCGGCCGGGCGGCTCGCCATCGCCTGGCGGCGGCGGCTCAACGGCGCCGTCTACGGCCAGCCACTGGCCGTTGGCGGGCTAGTCATCGCGGCCACCGAGGGCGACTCGGTATTCGGGCTGGACCGGGCCACCGGCCAGGAGCGCTGGCGGGTCCATGTCGGCACGCCGGTGCCGCTGTCGGCGCTGCCTTGCGGGAACATCGACCCGCTCGGCATCACCGGCACCCCGGTCTACGACCCGGCCACCGGGCTCGTCTACGCCGTCGCCGAGACGGCCGGCTACCGCCACGTGCTAGTAGGCGTGAACGCGCAGTCCGGACAGGTCGCGTTCCGCCGAGACATCCCCACCCCAGACGGCCAGCCCCGGTTCGACCAGCAACGGGGCGCGCTCGCCGTGGCCGGCGGCCGGATCTACATCCCCTTTGGCGGCTTGGACGGGGACTGCGGCCCGTACCGGGGCTCGGTGGTCGGCGTACCGGTGTCCGGTCACGGGCCGCTGATCTCCTATCTGGTGCCCACCGCTCGCGCGGGCGGGATCTGGACGTCCGGAGGGCTGGTCACCAGTCCCGGTGGCACCCTCTACGCCGGGGTCGGCAACGGGGCGGCCACCAGCGGGGCCTACGACGGCAGCGACTCGGTCACCGCACTCTCGCTGACCCTGCGCGAGACCGGGATTTTCGCGCCGGACGTCTGGCGACAGGACAACGCCGGCGACGTGGACCTGGGGTCGCTGTCACCGGTGCTGTTGCCGGGCGGCCTGGTGCTCGCGGTCGGCAAGCGCGGCATCGGGTACCTGCTCGACGGTGCGCACCTGGGCGGCGTGGGCGGCCAGCTGACGGCGGCGGCCATCTGCCACGCATACGGCGGGGCGGCGGTGAGCGGCACGATCGCCTATGTCCCCTGCGACAGCGGCCTGGCCGCGGTGGACACGGCCGGCCGGCGGCTGCGGGTCCGCTGGCGCGGGCCGGCCGCGGCGGCCGGCTCACCGGTGCTCGGTGGTGGCGCGGTCTGGGTCGCCGACGTGAACGCGGGCATCCTGTACCAGCTCAGCCCCGCCAGTGGCCAGGTCCGGCAGCAGATCACGCTGGGCGCACCGCTGCCCCATTTCGCGTCCCCGTCCCTGTCCGGCCCGCTGGTGGTGATAGGCACCATGCAGGGTGTGGTCGCGGTCAGCGGGGCGTAACGCGGGGTCACTGGCACACTGGGACCGTGACCCAGCCGCCCTACCCCGAGCCGCCCGCGCCCGCCTTCCTTTTCGACCTTGACGGGACCCTGATCGACAGCGTCTACCAGCACGTCATCGCCTGGCGGGCGGCTCTCGCCCGGCTGGAGATCGACCTATCGGTGTGGCGGATTCACCGCCGGATCGGCATGAGCGGGGGCCTGTTCGTGTCCGCGCTGGCCCGGGAGACCGGCCGCTCGCTGTCCAGCGACGACATCGATATGCTCCAGCAGGCGCACGCGGAGGAGTACCTGGCGCAGGCGGATTCGGTCCGCCCGCTGCCGGGGGCGGCCGACCTGCTGGCGGCGCTGACCGAGCGGCGGGTGCCGTGGGCCATCGCGACCAGCGGCTACCGCGCCACCGCCGAGAACTCCCTCGCGATGCTGGGCCTGGCCGCGGACGCGCCGATGGTCACCCGCGACCTGGTCCGGCATGCCAAGCCCGACCCCGACCTGTTCCTAGCCGCGGCGGCGATGCTGGGGGTGGATCCGCAGCATGCCTTCGTGGTCGGTGACAGCGTCTGGGATCTGCTGGCCGCCCGCCGGGCATCGGCAATCGGGATCGGGGTCATGTCCGGCGGTTACGGCCGGGAGGAGCTGGAGCGGGCCGGCGCCTACCGGGTCTATGCCGACCCCGCCGACCTGCTGGCCCGTGCCGACGAGGTGGGCGTCCGCGGCCTGGGCCTGCCCGGCTGACTGCTCGCTGGCCGGCCAGGCGCCCACTGTGCTATGACGAGAGCATGCGGGTCCCGCGGCGAGTCAGCCGGGACAGCCTGGCGGTGGCGGCCGGGCTGCTAGCACCGCTGGCGCTGAGTGTCATCCTGGTGCCGTTCCGCGGCAGTTTCCCCAATACCGACGCCGCGCTGGCCCTGCTGCTGGTGGTGGTTGCGGTCGCGGCGGTTGGCTACCGGCCGGCCGGCTACCTCGCCGCCCTGTCGGCCGCGGCCTGGTTCGACTTCTTCCTGACCCGGCCGTATGGGGAGTTCACCATCACCCGCCGGACCGACATCGAGACTACGGTCCTGCTGCTCGCTATCGGCGTGATGGTGACCGAGATCGCGGTGTGGGGACGCCGCCAGTATGCCGTGGCCAGCAGGCGGGCCGGCTACCTGGAAGGCATCAACGCCGCCGCGCATGCTGCTGCGGTCGGCGGTTCACCGGCTGCGCTGATCGATCAGATCTGCCTGACCATGACCGAACTGCTAACCCTGCGCTCATGCACCTTCCAGTATGGCAAGGCCGGGCTGGGCCGCCCGGCCCGGCTGCGGCACGACGGCCAGGTGATGGTGGGGGACCTGGTCTGGGACGTTGCCGCCCGTGGCCTGCCCGACGACATCGACACCGAACTCCTGGCGGAGAACAGCGGCATGCTGGTCGGCAGGTTCCTGATGCGAGCCCGCCCCGATGCCCATCCCACGATGGAGCAACGGCTGGTCGCGATCGCGTTCGCCGACCAGGTCGGCGCGGCCCTAGCCGACAGTCACCCGGTCGATCTCTGATCCGGCGCGGGTTCGGCCCGGGCGATCACATGGACGTCGATGCCATACCGGCCGGCCTCGTGCAGAATGCGGGCCACGTTCGAGCCGCCACCCAGCACCTGCTGCCACCGGCTACGCCGGCTGGACCCGATGACGATCTGGGTGACCTGATGTTCGTGGGCGAACCTGGCAATCGCACCAGCGGGATCGTCATCGTGCAGTTCGTGCCAGCGGGCACCCACATCCGCCGTCAGCTCCCCGACCCGGTCCAGCGCCGGCCGGTCCGCGGACCGCTGCGGGTCACTGCCGGACACATGGACGACGTCCAGTTCTCCCTTGACCCTGGCCGCGATCCGGGCCGCGCGCCGCACCAGCGCCCCGCTGGCCGGCCCGCCGGTGACGGCCACCATGATCCGCTCACAGGTCTCCCACACTGCCTGGGCCTGGTGCCGCCGGAGATGCTCGCGCAGTTCCTCCTCGGTCTCATCCGCGAGGAAGCGCAGCGCCAGCTCCCGCAGGGCGATCAGGTTGCCTGTCTGGAAGAAGTGACTGAGAGCCTGCGGGACCCGCTCTTTCGGGTAGATGTTCCCGTGCAGCATCCGGCGGCGCAGCTGCTCTGGTGAGGAGTCCACCAGCTCGATCTGATCGGCTTTCCGCACGACCCAGTCGGGCACCCGCTCCCGCACCATCGCCCCGGTCATGTGCTCGACCTCGTCGGCGATGCTCTCCAGGTGCTGGATATTGACGGTGGTGATCACGCCGATGCCCGCGGCCAGGATGTCCATGACGTCCTGCCAGCGCTTCTCGTGCCGGCCCGACCCCGGCACGTTCGTATGGGCCAGCTCATCTATCAGCGCGATCTTGGGCTTCCTCCGCAAGACCGCATCGAGGTCCATCTCCTCAAGCCGGCTTCCCCGGTAGTCGACCAGCTTCCGCGGCACCACCTCGAGGCCCTCGATGAGCTGTTCCGTGCGCCGCCGCCCATGGCACTCGACGAAACCTATGACCACGTCGGCACCCCGCCCCCGGCGGCGATGGCCTTCGCTCAGCATCGCGTAGGTCTTGCCGACGCCTGCAGCCGCACCCAGGTAGACGCGGAAACGGCCGGCCGCCGCCACCACGTCGGTGGCGTCCTCCACCGCCGCGGCCACGCTGACGCCCTCGTCCGTCCGCTCCGGAAGGGCGGCCCCGGGCTGCTCGGTGATCTCCGTGACCCCCTCTCTGACGGGATCGATCCGACCGTATAGCACGCACCGGCCGCATCGGAGTCACGGGCTTCACGCTGGCCGCATGAGGTCTGTTAGGAACCGTCACCGCGCCGCATGAGTGCCGCATGGACGCGGTTCTTGCCTCTTTCCTGAAGGTTCACTGAGGTCATCGAGTGTGACATGGCGGTGCGCCATGCCCGCGGACGCGAGGAGGACCCGTGGAAGACCTCGCCTACATCGGCCTGACGATTCTCGTCTTCGCCGTGCTGTGGCTGCTGGTGAAGGGGGTCGAGCGCTTTGAGCGTTAACAACTGGCTCGGCCTGATCGGCGGCGTGCTGCTGACCGTCTACCTGTTCGTGGCCCTCGTGCTGCCGGAGAGGTTCTGATGAGTGACACTCTCGCGGGCTGGCTCCAGGTCGGCCTGCTCGTGGCTGCATTGGCCGCTTGCTACATCCCGCTCGGCAACTACATCGCCAAGATCTTCACCACGGACAAGCACTGGAAGATCGAGCGTGGCATCTTCCGGCTGACCGGGATCGATCCCAGCGTCGACCAGACGTGGGGCAGCTATCTGCGCAGCATGCTGTCTTTCTCCGCGGTCAGCGTGCTGTTCCTGTACGGGATGCAGCGCCTGCAGCACTACCTGCTGCAGTTCGTCGGGCCGCACATGGCCAACGTCGCGCCGCCCACGGCCTGGAACACCGCGGTCTCGTTCACCACCAACACGAACTGGCAGAACTACGCCGGCGAAAACACGTTGACCTACATCGTGCAGATGAGCGGCCTGGCGGTGCAGAACTTCCTGTCGGCGGCGGTCGGCCTGGTGGTCGCGATCGCCATGATCCGCGGCTTCGTCCGGTCCCGCACCGGGACGCTCGGCAACTTCTGGGCGGACCTGACCCACGCCACGGTGCGCCTGCTGATCCCGCTGTCCATCGTCGGCGGGCTGGTGCTGGCGGCAAGCGGCGTGATCGACAACTTCAGCACCTATCACACGGTGACCACGCTGACCGGCGCACACCAGGCCATCGTCGGCGGCCCGGTGGCCTCGCAGGAGGTCATCAAGGACATGGGCAACAACGGGGGCGGCTTCTTCAACGCCAACTCCGCCCACCCCTACG
>Ga0318553_10000408_pt1 | contig 13573 bp, 8 predicted proteins | sample GRESIP082b2f21_FD_203686 | JGI IMG/M metagenome (GOLD analysis project Ga0318553, IMG submission 203686) | Tropical soil microbial communities from Luquillo Experimental Forest, Puerto Rico - GRE.SIPMG.082b2f21 | ecosystem: Environmental > Terrestrial > Soil > Tropical forest > Bulk soil...
GCCATGCGCACCGTGCCCACCACCTTCCCACCGCCGCTCGCCTCGACCGTCAGGATCGCGTTACCGGCGTAGATCGGGCGTCGAAAACGGGTCGGACTCTCGATCGCCATGATGTCGCTCACCTGCGGCGCCTCCAGCAGGCCCGCGACACGCGCCATCAGATCCTTGCCGAAGGTGGTCGAGGGGCCGAGGACGAGCGCGAAGGGCGCGGCCAGCGCGACCACCTGCGGGGCGAACACCGCCGCGAGCGCGTGCAGATTCGCGGGGTTCTCGACCGTGAGCACGCGGCCGACGCCCTCGAGCTGCGCGGCCTGTGCCGCGACTGCGGCCGCGTCCGCCGCCAGCACCGCGACGGTGATCTCGGCATCCACGAGCGCGCGCGCGCAGCTGACGCACTTGGCGGTGCTCGCATTGAGCTTGTTGCCGTCGTGCTCGGCGATAACGAGTATGCGGGTGCTCACAGCAGGCCTTTCTTTCGCAGCGCATCGACCAGCTCGGCGGCATCCTTGACGCGGATGCCCTTCTGCCGCTGCGGGGGCGGCTCGAAGCGCACCAGCTTCAGCTGCTGGCGCGGCTCGATGCCGAGCGCCCCGAGCGTGAAGGTGTCGAGGGGCTTCTTCTTCGCCTTCATGATGTCGGGAAGCTTGACGTAGCGTGGCTCGTTCAGACGCAGGTCGGTGCTGATCACCGCCGGCAGATCCACCTCAAGTGTCTCGAGGCCGGCATCGACCTCGCGCGTAACGCGCGCCGTCTCGCCGGCGAGCTCCAGTTTCGAGGCGTAGGTCGCCTGCGGCCGGTTCCACAGCGCCGCCAGCGCCTGTCCGGTCTGGCCGTTGTCGTCATCGATTGCCTGCTTGCCGAGAATGACCAGCATCGGCTGCTCACGCTCGATGAGCTTCAGCAACGCGCGCGCTACTGTGAGCGGCTCGATCACCCCATCTGCCTGTACGTGCAAGGCACGATCGGCGCCCATGGCAAGCGCCGTGCGCAGCTGCTGCTGGCAGTCCGCAGCTCCCACGGTCGCCACGATGACTTCTTCGGCCGCGCCGCGTTCCTTGATGCGCAGCGCCTCCTCGAGCGCGATCTCGTCGAAGGGGTTGATGCTCATCTTCACCCCATCGGTGATGACGCCGCTGCCATCGGGCTTGACGCGGATACGCACGTTGAAATCCACGACGCGCTTGATGCCGACCAGGATGCGTTTCATTCCTCTTAGCTCTAAATCGCCCGGCACGCGGGCTCAGAAGGGCCAGTATAGCGGCAGATGCACCCCAAGAAATCATGCTTCCCACGACCGGTGGATTGCTGCCTTCGAGCAAGACGCATGATTTCTCGGGGGCCCCGGGCCGCATATGATGTTGACGGGACGTGCCGGGGCGTTGACGGATTGCGCACGCGCGCGCTCATCCCCAATTAAGACGCGCAATTTCATGGGGACCTCGTTAGAGTCCGCGGCATGCTGAAGCTCGCGCTGCGGCGCGTCGCCGCGCTGATTCCCACACTCCTCATCATCGTCACGGTCTCCTTCGCCATCATCCGCCTCGCCCCCGGCGGCCCCTTCGACGAGGAGCAGGCGGTGAGTCCCGCGGTACGGGACAATCTCGAGCGAGTCTACGGCCTCGACCGGCCGCTCCCGGCGCAGTATCTGAGCTACCTCCGTGCTCTGGCTCGTGGAGACTTCGGCCCTTCGCTGCGCGAGCGCGACTTCACGGTGAGCGAGCTCATCGCCCGCGGATTACCGCTGAGCGCCACGCTCGGCCTGTGCGCCATTGCGCTGGCGCTCCTTACCGGGATTCCCGCCGGCATCGCGGCGGCGGTGTGGCACCGTCCCGGCGCCGACCTTGCGATCGCAACCCTCGGGGCCCTCGGTGTGGCGCTTCCGAGCTTCGTGATCGGACCGCTGCTCGCGCTCGCCTTCGGCATCCACCTGCACTGGCTGCCGGTGGCCGGCTGGCAACCGGGTGCGGCGCGTTATCTGGTGCTCCCGGTCGTGACACTCGCGTTGCCACTCGCCGTGGCGCTCGCGCGGTTGACGCGCGCCAGCCTTCTCGAGGTGCTGCGCGCGCCCTTCGTGCTCAGTGCCCGTGCGCGCGGACTGGGCGCGGCACGCGTGCTGTGGCATCACGCGCTGCGTCCGGCGCTGCTGCCGGTGGTGAGCTACCTCGGTCCCGCGGTTGCCTATCTCGTGACCGGCTCGCTGGTCGTCGAGGTGGTGTTTGGGCTGCCGGGCACCGGGCGTTACCTGGTGCAGGGCGCGATCGACCGCGACTATCCGCTCGTCATGGGTATGGTCATCGTCTATGGCGTACTGACGCTGCTGCTCAATCTGGTCGCCGATCTTGCCTGCGGCTGGCTCGATCCGGGGACTCGGCGTGAATAGTCTGGCGGGAGCCGGGGCAACCGCGCGCCGCGGACTGTGGCATGACGCGCGCCGGCGCCTGCGCAACGATCGCGTGACATTCGGCGCGCTCGCCCTGCTGGCGCTCGCGATGCTCGCCGCCGTCGTGGGTCCGAGCCTCAGTCCGTGGGGCTATGACAGCCTCGACTGGCAGCACCTGGCAGCGGCTCCGGGACTTGCGGGCTCGCACTGGCTCGGCACCGACCGGCTCGGACGCGACCTGCTGGTGCGCACCCTGCACGGCGTGCGGCTGTCGCTGCTGCTCGCGGTGCTCGCGAGCACCGTCAGCGTGCTCATCGGCATACTGTGGGGTGCGACCGCGGCCTTCGCCGGCGGGCGGATCGATGCAGGCCTGATGCGCTTCGTCGATGTGTTGTATTCACTGCCGTACCTGTTCGTCGTGATCATACTGACGACGCTGTTCGCGCGCGGCAGCCTCACGGTGCTCGCGCTCGCGCTCGCGGCGGTCGGCTGGCTGACGACCGCGCGCATCGTGCGCGCCCAGACCCTCGCGCTGAAACGGCGCGAGTTCATCGAGGCGGCCCGTGCACTCGGGGTGCCCCCGGGTGCGATCCTGCTGCGGCACATCGTGCCGAACGTGGCAGGCCCGGTGGTGGTCTACGCGACGCTGGTCGTGCCGCAGATGATCCTGTTCGAGAGCTTCCTCTCTTTCCTCGGCCTCGGGGTGCAGGAGCCGCACGCGAGTCTGGGCAATCTCATCTACACCGGCGCCCAGGAGATGGAGTCGGCTCCCTGGATGTTGATCGTGCCGGCGACCGCCCTGGTGTTGCTGCTGCTGTGTCTGAATCTGCTCGGCGACGGCCTGCGCGATGCCTTCGACCCCCGTGAGCGTTGAGGCGGCCCGCGCGGAGAGCGCGGCGGCGCTGAGTCTCGAGAACCTCAGCGTCAGCTTCGATACGCCGGAGGGTGAGGTCCATGCGGTGCGCGATGTGACGCTCGCCGTGGCGCGCGGCGAGTGTCTCGGCATCGTCGGCGAATCGGGCGCCGGGAAGAGTCAGCTGTTCCTCGCCATCTTGGGGCTGCTCGCTGCCAATGGCCGGGTGAGTGGCAGCGCCCGGCTCGGCGGGACGGAGCTCATCGGGCTCCCGCCCGCGGCGCTCGACCGGGTGCGCGGGGCCGGCATCGGCATGGTGTTTCAGGACCCGATGACTTCCCTCACGCCTCATCTGACCGTGGGCGCGCAGCTCCGTGAAGTGTTGCGCCGCCATCGCGGCCTCAGCCGCGGCGAAGCCGGGCGCCGTGCCGGCGCGTTGCTCGAGCAGGTACACGTGAGCGATGCGGGGCGGCGTCTCGCGCAGTACCCACACGAGCTCTCCGGCGGCCTGCGGCAGCGGGTAATGATCGCGATCGCACTCGCGGGCGAGCCGCAGGTGCTCATCGCGGATGAGCCCACCACCTCGCTCGACGTCACCATCCAGGCGCAGATTCTCGGGCTTCTCGCCGAGCTCAAGCGCACACGCGCCGTCGGCCTCGTGCTCATCACTCACGACATCGCAGCGCTCGCCGGCGTCGCCGATCGCGTCGCCGTGATGCGCCAGGGCCGGCTGATCGAAAGCGGACCGGTAGCGGCGGTGCTCAGGACGCCGCGCGAGTCATACACGCAGGCCCTCGTCCAGAATGCGGCGCGCGCCGGCGGCGGCGGCGCGCTCCCGGGCGGCGCTGCGCCTGCGACGGGTTCGGCGCACACGCCCGACTCTGGCGGCGCTGCGCTCAGCCTCGCCGGGCTCGGCGTCGAGTACTCCAGCGGCCGTGGGTGGCTCAGGGCCCGCGCACCGCTCGCAGCGCTCACTGAGGTGAGCTTCGAGCTTCGGGCGGGCGAGGCGCTCGGCATCGTCGGTGAGTCGGGCAGCGGCAAATCGACGCTCGCGCGCGCCGTGCTGCGGCTGCTCGAGGCTTCGGGCGGTCGCGTGGTGTGGATGGGGCGCGAGCTCACGGCGCTCGCGCCCCGCGAGCTGCGCAGCCTGCGGCGGGATCTGCAGCTCATTTTCCAGGATCCGCTCGGGAGCCTCGATCCGCGCATGACGGTGGCGGAGATCGTGGCCGAGCCGCTGCGCGTGCACGAGCCCTCGCTCGATGGCGCGGCGCGCGCGGCCGCCGTCGCGGCGGCGCTCGGCCGGGTGGGGCTGCCCGCGGCGCTTGCGGGGCGCTACCCGCACGAGCTCTCCGGCGGACAGTGTCAGCGGGTCGGGATTGCGCGCGCCACGATACTCGGGCCGCGCCTGCTGATATGCGACGAGCCGGTGAGCGCGCTCGATGTGCCGACACAGCAGCAGATCGTGACGCTGCTCGCCGAGCTGCGCCGGGCGAGCGGGCTGTCCCTGCTCTTCATCAGCCACAATCTCGCGCTCGTGCGACAGCTGTGCGAGCGCGTACTGGTCCTGTATCTGGGGCGCATGATGGAGCTCCGCGCCACCGCGGAGCTGTTCGCAGAGCCACGGCACCCCTATAGCCGCGAGCTCCTCGAGGCGATCCCCGTGGCGGATCCCGAGCTGCAGCCGGCGCGCCTCGCCCGCGTGCGCCCGGGCGAGCCGCCATCGCTCCTCTCGCCCCCGAGCGGCTGTGTATACCGCACGCGTTGTGCGCACGCGGCGGCGGTGTGCGCGCAGCGCGTGCCGCAGTGGCAGGCGCTCGCGCCGGAGCAGGGGATCGCCTGCCATCGGTGGCGCGAGATCTCATGAGGCGAACCCGGCCGGCTCGCAGGCGGTCACAGTTATCACGCGAGCGGCGGTAGTCCGCGGCGGTTGAGTTATTCTTCCGCCATGACCAGCGATGCCAGCATCGGCGCCAGCGAAGGCCTGAAGCATGTGCGCTACGAGATCCGCGGCCGTCTGGCGCGGCGCGCGCACGAGCTCGAGCGCCAGGGCTACGAGATCCTCTCCCTGAACATCGGCAACCCGCGCGCCTTCGGGCTGCGTACGCCCGAGACCATGCGCCTGGCCATGATCGAGAACCTCGCCGAGGCGGAGGGCTATTGCCACCAGAAGGGCATCTTCCCGGCGCGCGAAGCGGTCGTGATGCAGCAGCAGGAGCGCGGGGTCACCGGAGTGACCGCCGAGGAGGTATTCATCGGCAACGGCGTGAGCGAGCTCATCGATCTGACGCTGCGGGCGCTCCTCAACGAGGATGACGAGGTGCTGGTGCCGAGCCCGGATTACCCGTTGTGGACCGCCGCGGTGACGCTGAACCGCGGGCGCGCCGTGCACTATCCCTGCCGTCCCGAAAACGGCTTCGTGCCCGATCCGCAGGAGCTCGCGAGCCTCATCACTCCGCGGACCCGCGCGCTGATCGTCATCAATCCCAACAATCCGACCGGTGCCGTCTATCCGCGCCCGGTGCTCGAGGCACTGGCTCGGCTCGCCGAGAAGCACCGGCTGGTGGTCTTCAGCGACGAGATCTACGACCAGATGACCTACGACGGCGCGCAGTTCGTGCCCATGGCGACCCTGGTCCACGACACGCTGTGCGCGACGCTCTCGGGTCTCTCGAAGGTGTACCGCGCCTGCGGCTACCGCGTCGGCTGGGCGGTGTTCTCCGGCCGCACGCACGCCGCCGCGGAATACCTCCAGGCGCTCGAGCTGCTCGCCTCGCTCCGCCTGTGCAGCAATGTGACTGCGCAGTGGGCCGTGCAGACCGCGCTCGGCGGCCACCAGAGCGTGCGCGAGCTGGTCTCCGCCGGCGGCCGGCTGCACGAGTCGCGTGCGGCGATACTCGCCGCCGTGCAGCGCAGCCGCTTCCTGACGCTCGCACCGCCGCAGGGCTCGATGTATGCCTTTGTCGGCGTCAACCCGCTGGTGCTGCCGGACTTCGACGACCAGCAATTCGCGCTCGATCTCCTGGAGCAGAAGCACGTGCTGGTCGCTCCGGGGGTCAGCTTCAACGTGCCCTACCGCAATCACTTCCGCATCACCAATCTTCCGGATGCGGCCACCTTGCACGAAGTGTTCGCGCGCACCGAGGAGCTGCTCGCGAGCCATGCGTCGCGCGCACGCACCAGCGTACGGGAGACGGTGACCCGCAACCTGGTACGGTCCGCCTCGCGCTTCAAGTGACCTAGGATAAAAGTCTCGTAATATCCTGTTTTGTTTAGCCTTCCGACTGACGTAGCGATTCATCTCCAACAGGGCGGCACGCTCATCGTGCCGACGCAGCAACGGCTGCGCGCAGTGCAACTCGCGCAAGCGGCCGCGCAGCTCGCCGGAGAGCGGCGCGTGTGGGCAAGTGGCGATGTACTCACCCCCTCGCGCTGGGCGCGCCGCGAGTGCGAGCGGCGCGCGGAGGACGCGCCAACGCAGTGGCCGCGCGTGCTCGGCGCGACGGAAGAATGGCTGTTGTGGCGCGAGGCCACGCAGCACGCCGCTGACGGCTATCCGTTCCTCGACACCGACCTTCTCGCAGAATCGCTGCAGCGCGCGAGCGAGCGGGCGGCCGAGTACGGCATCGCGCTCGCCGAGGGTGTGCCCGGGAGCGAGTCAGCGCTGCTGCTCGCCGCCGAGCGTGGCTTCGAGGCACGCTGCCACGCGTTGAACGCCGCGAGCGTGAGCGACCTCACACCGCGACTGTACGGGAGGCCGCATGCGCGGCAGCTGCTGTTGCGGGGATTCGATGCGATCTCGCCGCGGCTGGCGGCGCTCATCGCCACTCGCGCGGCCGGCGAGGCCCCGACACCGATGCCCGCTGCGGCAGCCGTGCGCGCGGTACGCAGCGCCGATGTGCAGTCGCAGATGGAAGCCATCGCCGCCTGGTGTCACGCACGGCTGAGCGCGCAGCCCGACGCGCGGCTGCTCGTGATGCTGCCGGGACCTGCGGGCACACGTGAACGGCTCGCCGCGCTCATCCGCGACAGTCTCGATCCGCGCGCCGCACTCGTCTCCGGGAGCGCTGCGCGCGCACTGGTCGGCATCGAGGGCGGCGAACCCTTCGCTGCGCTTGCCTTGCCCGCGCACGCGCTCCTCACACTCGCACTCGTTGCCGGCGCAGCGATCGAGGTGGGGCGGATCGCACGCTGGCTCGCCGCCCCGTACTGGACGAGCCCATCCGCCGCCACCCGCGCTCAGCTGGCGCAGCTGCTGCGTGCGCGGGGCCCGGCGAGCCTCGACCTCCGTGAGCTCCTCGGGGCGCTGCAGCTTGCACCCCGGGAGCTGAGGTCTGCAGCGCGCGAGCTCGACACCCGCTTGCAGCAGGCCCAGAGGAAACTCGGCGGCGGAGGCGCATCCCCGCGCCGTTGGTCCGAGCGCTTCGAGGGGGCGCTCACGGCCCTCGGCTGGCCTGGCGCGCTCGCAGCCGGGAGCGCTGCGCAGCAGATGCGCCTGCGCTGGCGCGAGCTGCTCGAGGAGCTCGGCGACCTCGCGCTGTGCGCCCGAAATCTGCGTCTCGATGCGGCGCTCGAGCTGCTCCGGGCTCTCGCACGACGCACCGCGTATCGCCCCGGCGATGAGGGGGTGCCCGTGACGCTGTCAGCGAATCTGACGGACCCGGTCGTGATTTACGACGGCATCTGGGTCGGCTCGCTCGGCGCCGATCAGCTCCCGCAGCCGCCCGCTCCGGATCCGTTCCTGCCGCTGCCCGCACAGCTCGCAGCGGGGATTCCGGAGGCGAGTGTTGCCGGGCGCCGCGCGCAGGCCGATGCGCTGCTCTCGGCGTGGCGGCGCGCAACGGGCGAGCTCGTGCTCTCAGTACCGGCGCAGGAGGAGGATCGGCAGCTGCTGCCGAGCCCGTACCTCGCGGGTCTCACTGCCGAGGAGCACGCACCACGGACTCTGTGGCTGCCGCCGCGCCTGCACCAGCCGGGGTGCATCGAACGGCTCGCCGATACGCGCGGCACGGCGTTCAACCCGTTGACGCCGCTCCCCTCGGGCACGCGCGCCTTGACCCTGCAGAACGCCTGCGCGTTTCGCGCCTATGCGGAACTGCGGCTCGGCGCGGCGCCGCCCGAGGAGCCCGAGCCCGGGGTTCCGATGGATCAACGCGGGCTGTTGCTGCACGCGGCACTGCAGGCGTTATGGGAGCGGCTGCGCGACTCGCACGCGCTGGGCGCACTCGATGATCCGGCGCTCGAGGCGCTCGTCAGCGCGTGCGTGATGCAGGCCGCCCGGGCGCTGCAGGCCGAGATCGGCAGCCGTCGCCGGCGCGTACGCCGGGCGCCCGATGCGCAGTTCGACCTGTTCACCGAGCTGTCACCCGCGCTCGAGCGCGAGTGCGAGCGCGCGCGCGGCCTGATCCGGCGGCTGTGCCTGCTCGAGCGCTCGCGGCCGCCCTTCGTGGTAGAGGCGACCGAGCAGACCGCGGAGCTCGCCCTCGGGGGAGGCCGCGTGCGGCTGCGGCTCGACCGGATCGACCGGCTCGCTGCCGGACGCATCGTCCTCGACTACAAGAGCGGGCGTGTCGGAAGCCCCGACTGGTTCGGTGAGCGTCCGTCACATCCACAGCTGCTCGCCTATCTCGCCGCCCTGGGGAGCGATGTAGTGGCGCTCGCCACGGTCAATCTCACGGCGCGCGAGGTGCGCTTCAGCGGCGTCGCGGCCGCGGGCGGCCTGCTGCCGAAGGTGCAGGCTGTGGCCGACAAGAGGGAGGCGGCCGCGGACTGGGGCGCGCAGCGTGAGCGCTGGCAGGCGCTCATCGAGGGGCTGATCCGCGCCTTTCTCTCCGGCGAGGCTCAAGTGGACCCGGCAGCGGGTGCCTGCGACTACTGCCACGTGACCGACATTTGCCGCATCAGCGCGCACCTCGCGCCGGAGAGCCCGGCGCACGCGGATGAGACCGATGAGTGAGCTCGCGCAGCTCGATGATGCGGCGCGCACGGCCGCGACCGCTCCGGCGGAGTCGGTCCTGCTCGAGGCTCCGGCGGGCTCCGGCAAGACGGCGGTGCTGACGCGGCGATTCCTGCGGCTGCTGGCCACGGTCGAAGATCCTGGACAGATTCTTGCGATCACCTTCACGCGTAAGGCGGCGGCGGAGATGCGGGCACGCGTGATCCGCGCGCTGCGGGGCGAGTTCCCGCCGGAGGATCCCGAAGCCGCCGAGCTCACTGCGCTCGCCCGCGTGGCGCTCGCACACGCAGCGGCGCGCGGCTGGGACATCGACACCAACCCGCAGAGCCTGCGCATCCAGACTATCGACGGCCTCAACTACTGGCTCGCGAGCCAGCTGCCGGTCGCTTCGCGCACCGGCGGTGTGCTCAATGTGATCGACAGCGCGGGCGAGCTCTACCAGCGCGCGGCCCGCCGCACGCTGCTCGCCGCGGAGAGCGATCCGCAACTGGCCACGGATTCGCGGCTGCTGTTCGAGCGCACCGACAACCACTGGATGTACCTCGAGCGACTCATCGCCCAGATGCTGGCCGAGCGCGGCCACTGGCTGTCGTTCGTCGCTCGCGAGGCACCGCAAGCGCTCTGCCGCCGCGTGAACGTCACGCTGGCGAATCTGGCGCGGGCGCGGCTCGAAGCCGCGTGCGCGCTCCTGCCGCAGGCGCTGCGCCGCCGCGCTCAGGCCCTTCCCGGCTGCGGGCCGCTCGGCTGCGAGCCGAGCGACCTGACTCACTGGAAGCACCTCGCGCACCTCGTCCTCACCCGCGATGACTGGCGGCGGCAGCTGATCGCCCATCGCCTGGGGCCGCAATTCGCCGACGGCGCCATGCGCGAGCAGCTGCGCGAGCTGATCGGGGAGCTGCGCGGCATCGCCGGCGCGCGCGAGGCATTGCTCGCGGTCGCGAGAGCGCCCGCGGCGCAGCTGAGCGCGGATGACGCGCGGGCCATCGAGTCGCTCTCGCGCATCCTGCGGCACGCGGCGGCGGAGCTGCACGCCGAGTTCGCAGCGATGCAACGGGTCGACTACACGTACCTCGCGGGCGCGGCCCGCGAGGCGCTCACCGAAAGCGGCGAGCCGACGGATCTTGCGCTGCGCACCGGCCTCGCGCTGCGGCACATACTCGTCGATGAATTCCAGGACACTTCGCTCGCCCAGGTACAGCTGCTGCGGATGCTCACCGCCGGCTGGGAGCAGGGCGATGGACGCACGCTCTTCGTCGTCGGCGATCCCATGCAGTCGATCTACCGTTTCCGTGACGCCGAGGTCGGGCTGTTCCTCAGAGCGCGCAGCGCCGGCATCGGTCAGGTGAGACTCAGGCCGCTGCAACTGCGGCGCAACTTTCGCGCGCTGCCCGAGCTCGTCGCCTTCACCAACGAGCTGTTCTCGCAGGTTCTTCCGCCGGAGGATGACTTGTCCACCGGCGCCGTGAGCTACCGAATGAGCATCGCCGGGCGCCGGCCGGACGCCGCGGGCGCCGCCTCACCGCGCGCACCCGGGGCGATCTTCCTCAAGCTCTTTCCGCACGGGCCCGCGGTTGAAGCGCGCGCGATCGCCGCGCACCTGGCCGAGCTCCGGCGCGGCGATCCGGCAGGCACGGCCGCGGTGCTCGTTGCCGCGCACGCACACGCCGTGCCGATCGTGGCCGCGCTCACGGCCGAGGGCATTCCCTCGTGCGCGGTCGACCTCGTGCCGCTGCGCGAGCGGCTGATCGTCCGTGATCTGGTGCAGCTCACCCGTGCCCTGTTCGACCTCGCTGACCGCACCGCATGGCTCGCGGTACTGCGCGCGCCGTGGTGTGGCGCGCGGCTGCGGACGCTGACGGCGCTCTCGGCGGTGAACGATCGCGAGCTCATCTTCGAGGCGCTCGGCAATCCCGAGCGGCTCGCGCGCTGCGAGCCTGAAGACCTGCCACGCCTCGCACGCCTGCGCGCCGTCCTCGCCGAGTCGCTCGCAGAGCGCGCCGGTGCCGCCGTCGTGGACTTACTGGAGCGCACCTGGCTGCGGCTCGGCGCGAGCGATGCCTATGAGGCGCGCGAGCTCGAGGATGCGCGCGCATTCTTCGCCGCGCTCTCGAGCCGGACGGCAGCTTTCGAGTGGCAGGGACCCGAGGACTTCGGCACGCTTCTCGAGCATCTGTTCAGCGCTCCGCGCAACGGTGCAAATGCAGTGCAGGTGATGAGCATCCACCGCGCGAAGGGACTCCAATTCGATCATGTGATCGTGCCGGCTTTGCAGCGTGCCACCCGGGGCGCGGAACGCCGCCTGCTGCGCTGGATCGACCTGCCGGGTGCGCAGAGCGCCAGCGAGCTGCTGATCTCGCCATCGCCTCCCATCGGGGCGGCCGAGGAGAGCGGTCTCAACGTATTTCTCCGCGAGCTGAGTCACCAGCGCGACCTGCACGAGCGCGGGCGCCTGATGTATGTGGCGGCGACGCGCGCGCGGCGGACACTGTGGCTGTCGGCGGCGCCCGCCGTGGCGGAGGACGGCACGGTCAAGCCCGACCGTCGCAGCATGCTGGCGCTGCTGTGGCCGGCGCTGGCCGCGCGCTTCGAGCGGGTGGAAAGTGCCGGCGCGACCGCCGCTGCGGCTCCCGGGGTCCCGCTCTCGCGGCTGAAGGCGGACTGGCAACCGGCTTCGGCGCCGCCCGCAGTGCCGGTCCGGCAACTTCCGCCGGCGTATCTCGCGCCCGAGCCGCTCGAGTTCAGCTGGGTGCGCGAAACCCAGCGTGACATCGGCAGCGTGGTGCACGCGTGGCTGGCACGCCTCACGCGATTGCCGCGGCTGCCCGCGGCCGCGGACCTGGAGAACGAGCGTGGGGCAGTGCTCGCCGAGCTCGGCCGCGCGGGCATAGCGCAGAGTGAGCAGGCGCGCGCGGCCGAGCTCATATTGAAATCGCTTAGGCAGACCCTGAGCGATGAGCGCGGGCGCTGGATACTCGGCGGCGCGCATCGCGAGGCCTACAGCGAATGGGAGCTGAGCGGTGTGAGCGGCGGGCGGCTGCGCAACGTGAAGATCGATCGCAGCTTCATCGACGAGTCCGGCGTCCGCTGGGTCATCGACTACAAGACGAGCTCCCACGAAGGGGGCGATCTCGAGGGCTTTCTTGCCCGCGAAGTCGAGCGCTACCGCCCGCAACTCGAGGGCTACCTGGAGCTCGCCCGGGCGCTGGGACCGGAGCGGGTGCGCGCGGCGCTGTACTTCCCGCTCCTCGGTGAGTTTCGCGAAGTTACCTGAGCTTCAGAAGGTCCCCGAGAGCGAGAACGGCCGTCGCCCCGTGGCGTCCGGGGAGCCGAGGAAACGCAGGCTGTTCACCAGCTCCGGCGCAGCACCGCGGCGCGCGGCGATGAAGCCCTCGAGCTCGAACCCCGGAGCGGGCGTCAGGCGCAGCGTTCCTTCGAGCGCGAGGGGCCCGTCGAGGTCACGCAGCGTGCCCACCGGGTCGCCGCTCCCGCCCGCGAAGGTCGCCGCGTAGCTGCCGAGCGCGGTGGCGTTGCCGCTGCGCTCCTCCAGATCGTGTACCTCGATGCGCCCCTGCAGCTGCGTGATGATCCCGTGCCGCAGCGTTGCCTGCGCGAGCTCCACGTGCGCGCGCCCGCGCAGGTTCGGCGGGACGGCCGGGAGCAGGGCGGGATCGAGCGGCAGGTTCGCGACGATGTTGTGCGCGGTCACGCGTCCACCGAAGGTGAGCTCGAGATCGGCGGCGGCATCGCCCGGACCGCGGCCGAGTGTCAGGTGTGCCGCCAGCCGCCCGAGCAACAGCCGCAGCGGGTGCAGATCCCAGTTGAGGTCGCCGAGGGCGGTGCCGCTCACGGTGAGGCCCGCGCAGCCGCCACTCCACAGCGAGCCCTCGATGCTCACGCACGACCATTGCGGGCCGCGCGCCGGGAGCACCCAGGCGGCCGGCATGCGCACGAGTACGATGACCACGAAGGCGACTGCGGCGAGCAGCGCGATCCAGAGCGGTCGCTTCACATCAACCGCTGTGCAGTACGATGTTGGCGTTCACGAGCCCCGGCGCCCCGGTCCGCTCGATGACCGCCGAGTCAACCGACACGCCGTTCTGCTGCGCGAGGCGCGCGAGCCATCCAACCAGGGCGTCGAACGGCGCTTTTTCCAGTCGCACCGAAAGACTGCCGGGGCCGCCCGGCTCACTGCCGGAGAGCGCGCTCGCGAGACCGGATTCGCGCGCCGAGCGATCGACGATGACCAGCAGCGACTCACCGTTCGCGGCGGCTGCCGGCGGCAGCAGGGCGATCTGCGGCGCCACCGACTGCATCCAACTGAGATCGGCGCGCTTCTTGGCGAGCCGCTGCTGCGCGTGTGTGACGCTGCGATCGAGCGGGATCAACA
>Ga0318553_10000416_pt1 | contig 13473 bp, 12 predicted proteins | sample GRESIP082b2f21_FD_203686 | JGI IMG/M metagenome (GOLD analysis project Ga0318553, IMG submission 203686) | Tropical soil microbial communities from Luquillo Experimental Forest, Puerto Rico - GRE.SIPMG.082b2f21 | ecosystem: Environmental > Terrestrial > Soil > Tropical forest > Bulk soil...
TGGCGGGCGCGGTCTTGGGCGGCGGTCCCTGGCGCGCAGGCACCAGCGGCGGCAGGCCCGTGGAGCGTGCCGCCTCGGCCGGGCTCATGGCATCGGGGCCCGCATCGGCGGGGCGGGCATCTGGCGGCTCGCGCGGCGGAAGGACCGGCCCGCGCGGGGCCTGCGGCTCCTCGTCGCCGGTAAGCGCCCCGCCCCGATGGGGCGCGAGCGAGCTGCCGGCCGGCTGGTGTCCCAGCCGGACAGGCTGACGAGCCCCGCCCGGGACCCTTACTGAACGTGACGACCGGCGATGCGGCGACGGCATAACAAAAGTCCCCCCGGCCACCAGGCAATTAGCTAGACGTGACCGACCGGAATACAGCCGACCACACCAGCATCACCGTTTGCAAGCGGATCGCCCATTGTTCCCAAGGAACTACATATCGTGTAGAAGACTGTAGCTGTTCATTCCGCAAACACGCGCCAGCGTAGTTTACTGAACGCTATGAGCAGATTTATATCTTCTGCTCGGTTCGCCCCGCCGCCGCGCGAAGAACCCGGCGGTAAACCGCCACGGCCGCATCCACCGCATCCCGCGAGGTCGGCAGCGCGGCACTACGCTGCGTAGCCGCCGTCCGCAGCCGGTCCGCCATGCCGCGATCGTCGAACACCGACCGGACCGCCCCGGCCAGCGCCACGGCATCCCCCGGCGGAACCAGCAGCGCCCCGTCCTCTCCCGTCAGGTCGGGGATGCCGCCGGCCCGCGAAGCCACCAGCGGCCGCCCGGCCCGCAGCGCCTCCTGCACGATGAGCGGCTGGCCCTCCCACAAGCTCGGCACCACGACCACGTCAGCGGCCGCCATCAGCGCGGGGACATCGTCCCGCCACCCAAGGAACCGGACACCGACCCGCGCGGCACGCGCCTGGCCGGCCAGGACGCCGGCCAGCGGGCCGTCTCCGGCGATCGCCAGCACCGGGGCCGGGCTGCGGTCCTGCCACCGCGCGGCGGCCTCGATGAGTACCCCGAACCCCTTCTGCTCCGCCAGCCGGCCCGCCGCAAGCACGGCCGGGCGGTCCGGGCCGCCAAGCTCCGCCCGGGCCGCCGCGACCTGGTCCGCGCCGGGCGCCACGGCCGGTGAAGCGGCCACGACGGCCCGCCCGCCGTCGGCCGCACCGGCCCGGCGCATCCGGGCCCCGAGATCGCCGCTGACCCAGGTCACCGCGGCCGACCGCCGGGCGGCGAGGCGCTCCAGCGCGGCATGGATGACCCGGCCGGTGCCGTGGGCGGGCGGCGCGTTGTGCACGGTGACCACGAGCGGCTGCGGCTGCCCTGCCTGCGCCAGCGCGGCGAACGCCCCGGCCCGCAGGCCGTGCGCGTGCACCACATCGGGCGCCCAGTCCCGGAGCAGGCGCCGCAGCCGCAGCACCGCGGCCAGGTCGTGGGCCGGCCGGGGGCGGTCGGTCATCGCCACCGCCGCGAACCCGGGCGCTCCGTCCCCGTCCTGCCCGGGGAAGTAGCGCCGCCCGGTCCCGGCGGGCCCGAACACCCGCACCGCCATCCCGCGCTCCGCGCACCCGGCCGCGAGCATGGCCACGTGCGGCCCGGTCCCGCCCGCTGTGGTGCCGAGCACGTAGGCGATCCGCGGCGCGGAATCACCCCGCTCCCCCGGGTCCGGGGTCACCGGAGCCGGGTCCGGGGTCACCGTGCCCACCTCCCGGCGGTCCTGGCGGCCAGGGCGCGCAGGTCACCGCCGTCCAGCGCCAGTGCAGCCAGCCCGAAAACCGCTGCCGCGGCGAGGCAGGCGAGCAGGGTGACGAGCGCGTTCGGAATGAAGCCGGAGACCGGGACGCTCGCGGACACGAAGGCGCCGACCACGCCGCCGGCCACCGCGCCGGCCAGGCCGGCGCCCGCCGCGCGCGCGGACCCGTGCAGGGCTGCGGTGCCCCGGGTACCCCGCACCGCCGCGAGCAGGGCGATCCCCGCGAAGGTGAGGCCGATCGTGTTCCCCAGGCCGAGCACCGGCACCACCCAGCGGGCATTGACCAGCGGCACCGTGGCGACGTCCACCGCGATGACCACCAGCCAGCCGCCGACCAGCGCGGCCGCGGCCAGCCGGCTGCGGTGGGTGGCGAACAGCACCCGCGACAGCGCGGCGGCCAGCCCGAAGCCGACCAAGCCCGGCGCGAAGGCGACAAAGGTCAGCGCCAGCTGGCGCACCTGCGCCGGATGCGTCACGAACAGCCGGGCAGCCGGCCATGCCGCGCCGGCGAGCAGCGCCGCGCCGAGCCAGGAGACGAGCATCGCGCCGCGGGTGGCCGCCGCGGCGGTGCGGTCGAATTCCGCGCCGGACGTCGCGGACAGCAGCGGGAAGGCACTGGTCGCGATGGGCACGGCGAGTACCGCGTAGGGCACGAAGAACATCTGCCAGCCGTAGTTGTAAAGCACCACGGCACCCGCGCCCTGGTGCCCGTTGGCCAGCACGATGACCGCCACGAGGGAGGCGTCCTGGGCGACGAACGCGGCGACGCCGACGGCGGCCAGCGCCCGGGCCCGCCGCGCCACGCCCGGGGGGAAGCGCAGCGTGGGCCGCAGCCGCAGCCGGAGCCGCAGCGCCGGGCCGAGCGCGGTGAGCAGGAGGGCGGCGACGCCCGCCGTGGTGCCCACCGAGAGCATCAGTTCGGCCGACAGGGGCAGGCCGGCGAGGACGCCCCGGTGCCCGGCGGCCAGCGGGACGTAGGCCAGGTAGGCGGCGATGACCACCAGGCTGGACACGACGGGGGCCAGCGCCGGCGCGGTGAACCGGCGGTGCGCCTGCAAGATGCCGTAGAGCACCACGGCCAGGCCGTAGAGCAGGATCTGCGGGGCGAACACGACCAGCATGCGCGAGCTCACCGTGACCACGGTCGACTCTGCGCAGTGCGGCACGCCGGCCAGCAGCAGCGTGGTGAGCGGGCGCGCGACGAGGGCGACGAGCAGGCTGGCCGGGGCGAGCAAGACGACCGTCCAGGTCAGCAGCGCCGAGGAGATCTGGCCAGCCTCGGCATCGGGTCCCAGGTGGGCACCGGCGGCCGCCGTGCCCGCCGGGGCCCCGGCCGCCATGCCGGCCGCGCCCGCGGCCGCGGGGCCGTTCCCGGGCGGCCGGTATGCCGCACGGCCCGCCGCCGCTACGGCCAGCACCGGGACGATCGCGCCGGTGAGAGCGCCGCCGAGGACGATGTCATAGATGATGTTGGGCACCTGGTTGGCGGTCGCGTACGCGGTTCCCAGGCAGTGGCTGCCGACCGTGTGCGCGAAGACAAGCTGGCGGCCGAAGCCCACCACCCGGGCGACCACCGTGATGCCGCCGATGAGGGCCGCGGCGCGCCCGATGCTGCGGCCGGCCTGGCGGAGCGGGCCCGCCTCGGTCACCGAGGCCGGCGGGCCGGTCACGACGGCGCTGCGGCCGCCGTGGCTCCTGCCTCCCGGGGCGCCGCGGGCGGCGGGTCGTCGTGTCCCGGAACCGGGGCGGCCGGGACGGGCCGGCGGCCGAGCATGTCGAGCCACTGCAGGGCCGCGGTGCGCTCGATGACGGCGGTGAAGCTGACCACCTCGCTGGCGGCGGTAAGGCCGGTGATCACGGCCAGCAGCGCGATCCTGGCCGGGCGGGACAGGCTGGCCCCGGCCGCCACTCCGAGCAGGGCGCCGAGCGCGTTGGCGCCCGCGTCGCCGAGCATCGCCCGTTCACCGAGGTCTTCGGGAAGCAGGGCGGCCGCGGCGCCGAGCGGGGCGGCCACCGCGAGCCGCGCGCGGGGCCGGGTGGCCAGGAGCGTTCCGCTGGCCAGTGCCACCTTGAGCGCGCGGCCCGGGCGCAGGTCGAACAGGTTCAGCAGGTTGGCGCCGCCGGCTACCAGCCCGGCGTTGACGGCGACGTCGGCGGGGCGGCCGCCGAGCAGCGCGGCGCAGACCAGGCCAGTCGCGCCGATCCCGCCGAGCTTGACCGCACCGGTGGTGACCTCGCCCCGGGCCAGCGCCCCGAGATGCCCGCGGAACCCGCGCCGGCTCCCGCTGCCCGCCAGGTCGTCATACCCGCCGAGCGCCGCCGCCCCGGCGCCCGCCACCGCCATCGCGGCGCGCAGCCGGCCCGGCAGGGCGGGCCAGGCCGCCGGTACCGTGATGCCGGCCGCGGTCAGGGCGGGCCCTTCCAGCAGCGTGAGCCGTTCGCCCCGGTGGTTGGCCCTGGTCCACATCGGGGCGCCACCCGGCGGCCTGCGGGTCAGGGCGGCATAGGCGGCGCGGGCCGCGCAGGCGGCGGCCGTGCCCGCGCCCAGTGCCGCGGCCGGCCCTGGCCGGGCCCGCCCGGGCCGGGACCGCCCGGGCCGGGCGCGCGGGCGGATGCGGGGGCTCACGGCGCCGCCGATCCGGTCGCGGACCGGTGGCTGGCCCGGCTGCTCGCCGACCCCTGCGTCGCCGCCGTGGGCGACACGGTCGGCGTCGGACTTGGCGGCGGGCTGGGCCCCGCAGCGCTCGCGGTGGAGGTCACGCCGTAACTGCCGCTCCGCCCGTGCAGGCGCTCCGCCAGCGACTGGGCCACCACTATCTGGCCAATGGCGTAGTCGGCGTTGTCCACGCTGCTCAGATGCCCGGCACGGCCGCCGGCGCGCATCACGTCGATGGCGCTGCCCGGTCCCGAGCCCGCGACGGTCCCGGCCACGACCGTGCCCAGGCCGGCCAGGCTCAGCTGCTGGGCCAGGGTGACCAGGATCTGGCTCTCCGGGTTGGCGTCATCGGTGGACTGCGGGCTGGCCGGGATTATCAGGACGGCCAGCGTGGCACGGTCCCAGGGCTGCCCGCTCTTGGTCAGGAAACCCCCGCCGGCCAGCGCCTGCACCGTCTGCACGCTCACCGGGTCCTTCTCGCCCTGCACCGGCAGGCCGGGCGTGTCCTGGGTCATGATCACGCGCGCGAGCAGCTCGCTGGCCTGGGCCTGCGCCGACCCGGTCAGGGTCACGCCCGCGGGCTGCGCCCACTGCTGCACGATCTGGGCGAGCTTCTGGCTCGTGGCGGCGCTGGTGTCGAAGAGGGACGGGTCGAGCTGAAGCTGGCCGGTGATGGTCGCCCCGGCCGTCGTCAGTTGCTGGGCGACCCCGCTGGTCACCGAGCCGGGGGCGCCGGGAGCCAGCACCAGCACGACCCGCTGACTTGCCAGGATGTCATGAAGCATCGCCGGGGCGTTGGCGAGCGCGACCTGATTCTCGCCGCTGATCTGGGCCTGCAGCTGCTGCTTCTCCCCGAGCAGCGAGTCGATCTGCCGTTGCTCGGTCTTCGACAGCCCTTGGAGGCCACGCTGCACGTAGGGCTTCAGCTCGGTGGATCCCAGCAGCAAGCCGAGGCTCAGCGCTAGGAAGATCGCGACGATGGAGACGAGGTGATAGCGGAAATCGATCATCAGAACAATCCGGACAGCCAGTACCTGACCACGTCCCACTGCGTGCTGAGGTACCGGATGAATATCTGGCCTGTGCGAGAATATGCCAGGACGATCAGCACTGTGGCCGACGCCGCCAGGACCAGCGCCATCAGCGCCCAGCCGGACACCCGGGGCCGGTAGAGCCTGCTGACCCCCTTGGCGTCGACGAGCTTGCCCCCCACCCGCAGCCGGGTGAGGAACGTGCTGGAATACCCCGCTCTGCCCTTGTCGAGAAACTCATCCAGGGTGTTGTGCGTGCCCACCGCGACGATCAGTGAGGCGCCCTTCTGGTCGGCCAGGAGCAGGGCCACGTCCTCGCTGGTGCCACGTGCCGGGCAGACGACGGCGGCCAGCCCGAGGCCCTCGACCCGGGCCAGCCCGGGGGCCTGCCCGTCGGGGTAGGCGTGGACGACAAGCTCCGCGCCGCACGCGAGCCCGCGGTCCGACACCGAGTCCATGTCGCCGACGATGATGTGCGGCCGGTACCCGGCCTCGAGGAGCGCGTCCGCGCCGCCGTCCACCGCCACCATGAGCGGCTTGAACTCACGGATGTACGACCGCAGCGTGGCCAGGTCCTCCCGGTAGTGATGGCCGCGCACGACAACCAGCACGTGCCTGCCCTCGACCCTGGTGCGCAGGTCCGGCACCGCGATGCCGTCGAGCAGGAGCCCGCCCTCCTTGGTCACGTACTCCATGGTGTTCGCCACGAACGCCTGGAGCTGGGCGGCGACGCCGGCCCTGGCCTCCGCCATGGCGGCCTGCACCGACTCGGGCGTCAGCAGGGTGCCCTTTGCGACGGCCTCCTCGCCCACGTAGAGGGTCTCTCCGTGCAGGCGGACGATCTTCCCCTCAGAAACCTTGCTGAACACCTCGGGGCCGACGGCGTCGAGCAGTGGGATGCCCGCCTCCATCAGCAGTTGCGGCCCGTGGTTGGGGTAGCGCCCGCTGATGCTCGCGGCCACGTTCACCACCGCCGCGACCTGCCGGTGCCGCAGCGCGTCCGCGCTGACCCGGTCCAGGTCCTCGTGGTCGATGATGGCGATGTCGCCGGGCGCGAGCCGCTTGGTGAGGTTCTTGGTGCGGCGGTCCAGCCGGGCTGGCCCAGTCACGCCGGGCAGGTCCTCGGTCCTGGTCCGCTGCGTGATGGGGCGCTTGAGAAACTGGGCCATCATTGGTTTCCATCCTGCCACCGATCACAGCAGGTTTGTCCTGGTACCACCGTTCTGCGGGAGCGCGTGGCTGGTGAGGCGCCGTTCAGGCCGGCGTCAAAGACCCGCCGCCGGGGCACGGCCGGTGACGCGTAGTAGCCGGCCGCCGTTCCTGGCATGGATCAAGGGCTGCCACGGCGGCCCGGATCAGGCCTGGCGGGGTGGCCGGGCGCGCTCGGCTCCCGCGGCGGCGAGCAGCTCGCCGGCGTGCGCCCGGCCGAATTCGGAATCCTCCAGCCCGGCCAGCATCCGGGACAGCTCCCGGACCCGGCCGGCGTCGTCCAGCCGGGTGATGCCGGCGCTGATCACCGAGCCGTCGCTCGCCTTGTCGACGACCAGGTGGGTGTCCGCGAACGCGGCGACCTGGGGCAGGTGGGTGACCACGATCACCTGGGCGCGGCGGGCCAGCCTGGCGAGCCGCCGCCCGACCTCCACCGCGGCCTTCCCGCCGACGCCGGCGTCCACCTCGTCGAAGACGAACGTCGGCACCGGGTCGGCGCCAGCGAAGACGACCTCGATGGCGAGCATGACGCGGGACAGCTCACCGCCCGAGGCCCCCTTGGCCAGCGGCAGCGACGGGGCGCCCGGGTGGGCGGCGAGCCTGATCTCCACCTCGTCCGCGCCGTGCGGGCCGTAGGAGTCCTGCGGCGTCACCGCCACCGTGATCTTCGCGTGCGGCATGGCGAGGGCAGACAATTCCCCGGTGACCGCCGCCGAGAACCGCTCCGCCGCATCCTTGCGCAAAGAGGTAAGTTTCCCGCCGAGGTCACGCACCGTCTCGGCGAGCCGGGCCTCCTCGCCGCCGAGCACGCCGATCCGCTCGTCGTCCCCGGACAGCTCGGCAAGCCTGTGCTGCGCCTGCCCGGCCCAGGCGAGCACCGACGCCAGCCCGGGCACGGCCGGCGCCGCCGATGCCGTATCGCCCGGCGGCGCCAGGTCCGTAGCATCGGGCTCCGCGTCCCCGGGCGCGGCGGGAGCACCGCCTTCCGGCGCCGGGGCGGGAGGCGTCACCCGCCCGCCGTAGGCACGGATGAGCCTGGTCAGTTCGGCCCTGCGCTCCTGCACCGCGGCCAGCCGTGCCGGGTCGCTGTCCAGCCGCTCCACATAGGAGGCGAGGTCGGTGGCGACGTCGGAGAGGAGGTAGGCCGCCTCGGACAATCGGCTGGCCAGGCTGGCCAGCTCCGGGTCGTGGGCGGCGGCGCCATCGAGCGCCTGGCGGGCCGTGCCGAGCAGGGTGACCGCGTCGGAACCCTGATACGAGCCGTCAGACGGATCCCCGAGCAGGGCCCCGTGCGCGGTGGTCGCCGCGGCATGCAGCGCATCGGCGTGACCGAGCCGTTCCTCCTCGGCCAGCAGCTGGGTGTCCTCGCCCGCCACCGGTGCCACCCGCTCGATCTCCTCGAGCGCCCGGCGCAGGTCCTCCGCCTCGGCCGCCCGCTCCCGCGCCCGCGCGGTCAGCTCTGCCAGCTCGGCCTGCACGTCCCGGTGCCGCCCGTAGGCGCGCTGGTAGTCGGCCAGGATGGTGGCCAGCGCCGGGCCGGCGAACTCATCGAGGGCCTGCCGTTGCCTGGCCGTCCGCAGCAGTTGCTGCTGATCCGCCTGGCCGTGCAGCGCGACCAGGTCGTCGGCCAGGTAGGTAAGCAGCGACACCGGAACGCCATGGCCGCCCGCATGGGCCCGCGACCGGCCCTCGGCCGACACCGAACGGCTCATGATCAGGGTGCGGCCGTCGTCGTCAAGCTCGCCCCCGGCCTCCAGGACCTGCCGGGCGACGTGCCCGCCCGGCTCGATCCGCAGGCGTCCTTCGACGGTGGCCCGGTCCGCACCGGGCCGGACCCGGGCCGGGTCGGCCCGGCCGCCGAACATCAGGCCGAGCCCGGTCACCACCATGGTCTTGCCCGCCCCGGTCTCGCCGGTCACCACGGTGAACCCGGACGAGAATTCCAGGACCGCATCCTCGATCACGCCAAGGCCGGTGATCCGCACTTCCTCAAGCATCGGCAGGCGGATCCTCCTTCCCGTCTCGCCCCGTACCCCAGTCGCGCCGCCCGCGCCATCCGGACACCGGCAGGCCGAACTTGGCCACCAGCCGGTCGGTGAACGTGAACGGGGCCGCCGGGTCGCGGCCGTCCAGTCCGCCGCGCAGCCGCGCCAGCAGGACCGGCTTGACTCCGCGGCGCACCTCCACCCGCGCACCGGGCGCGAGATCGGTGCTCCTTCGGCCATCGCACCACAAAACGCCCTTGATCGCCTGGTTAGGACCCGCCGATGAGCCAAGGATTTCCACGGCGAGCATCGACCGCGGCGAGACGACCATGGGCCCGGCGAACAGCGCGTGCGCGCTGATGGGAACCATCAGCAGCGCCTCCACCTCTGGCCACACGATGGGCCCGCCGGCGGAGTAGGCGTACGCGGTGGAGCCGGTGGGCGTGGCGCAGATCACGCCGTCACAGGCCCACCGGGACAGCGGCCGCCCGTCGATCTCGGTGACCACGTCGATCATCCGCTCCCTGGCGACCTTCTCCACGCTCGCCTCGTTGAGCGCCCAGGTGCCGGTGGCGGTGCCGTTGTGCCGGACGGTCACCTCGATGGTCATCCGCTCTTCCACCGAGTAGCTGTGCTCGACCACCTGGTCCACGGCGCTGGCCAGGTCATCGGGCTCGGCCTCGGCGAGGAAACCCACGTGACCGAGGTTGACGCCGAGCAGCGGGGCCCCCGCGGGCCTGGCGATCTCGGCCGCCCGCAGCAACGTGCCATCTCCGCCGAGGACGATCACCATCTCGGCGTCGGCCGCCGCGTCGGGCGCCGGGGGCACGACGTCCGCTCCCGCGCACCGCAGGTCGGCGGCCTCGGAGTCGAGGACGCGCACGTTGATCCCGGCGGCGGTGAGCCGGTCCACGACGAGACGGGCGTTGCGTACCGCGGCGGCCCGCCCGGTGTGGGCGACGACCAGCACGGCCCGCTTCACTGCGGTCCCTCCTCGATGGCCCGCCGCAGCTCGTCCTCGCGCAGCGGCGGCGCGCCGCGGCGCAGCCAGAGGAAGTACTCCACGTTGCCGGAGGGGCCGGGCAGCGGGCTCGCCACCACGCCCGCCACGCCGAGTCCAACGGCGTCGGCGGCCTGCGCCACCCCGGCCACGGCGCCGCGGCGCAACTCCGGGTCCCGCACCACACCACCGGCGCCGACCCGGTCCTTGCCCACCTCGAACTGCGGCTTGACGAGCAGCAGGAAGTCGGCGTCCGGGCGGGCGCAGCCGACCAGCGCCGGCAGCACGAGGCCGAGGGAGATGAAGGAAAGATCGGCGGTGACGAGGGCCGGCGCTGGTGCGACCTGCTCCGGCCGCAGCTGGCGGACGTTGACCCGGTCCAGGACCGTGACCCGCTCGTCAGTGCGCAACGCCCAGGCAAGCTGGCCGTAACCCACGTCCACCGCGACGACGTGGGCCGCGCCCGCGCGGAGCAGCACATCGGTGAAGCCCCCGGTGGAGGCGCCCGCGTCCAGGCACCTGCGGCCGGCCACCCGCAGCTCGGCGAAGGCGGCGAGCGCGCCCGCCAGCTTCTGCCCGCCCCGGGACGCGTAGTCCGGCCCGGCCGGCTCGGTGATCGTGATCGGGTCACCCGGCGCTACCTGGGTCGCGGGCTTGGCGGCGGCCTGTCCGGCCACCAGCACCCGGCGGGCAGTGACCAGGCTGGCGGCCTGCTCGCGGGACCGGGCGAGCCCTCTCCTCACCAGTTCAGCGTCCAGCCTTCTGCGGGTGCCCATTCGGTGACCACGGTGCCCTTCAGCCGCCGCGTGCGCCTGGCCCGGCCGGCTGGTCTGCCGGGCGCGCCGGGGCCTGCACATCCAGGTCACCGAGCGCCTCCGTCAACCGCGCGTGCACATACTCGAACACCGCCAGATGCTCGGCAACCGGCAGCCCGGGCAGGTCGTCCAGCCGCGCGACGGCATCGTCTACCCGTGCATCCCCCGTGGATGGCCGGGCACGCGGCACCAGCGGCCCGGCTCCGGCTGGCCCGTCCGCAGACGGCGCCGGACCCGCCGGGCCCGGCGCGCCCTCCCCCGGTGGAAGTCCCATTGTCTCGCTCTCCTTTGACCGCCCCTGCATTGGTGCCGCCCCCAGGAGAACGCTACCGTCCGGCGGGGACGAGCCGGGCCCGGCGCGCTCGCCAGAACCCCGGCGAGTCCGCAGCCGGGCGCGCGGACTGTCCGGCCAACTACGGACGCGTATCTAAAATTGGGGCCACCTTGCCTCTCGAGGCGGCAGGGGGAAATGAGGTGTTCATGGCGACCGCCGAGGAATGCCGTCAAGCGCTGGAGGATCTGACCGGCCGCATCGCCGAGATGGACCCGGAGGACCGCGAGGCCCACCTGGTGGACCGCGTGATCAGCTGCACGGTTTCCGACCTCGGCGTGACGTTCGTGACCCGGATCGGTCCCGACGGTGCGTCACCGGTCAAGGAGGCGAACGGATCCGAGGAACCGGTCCAGGTCCGGTTCACCGCCAAGAGCGACGACCTGATCGACATCGCGAGCGACCCCGGCAGCATCGCGCGCGCCTGGCTGACCGGCCGCCTCAAGGTCGAGGCCAGCATCTGGGATATCCTCCGCCTGCGCAAGATCCTCTGACCCGCACCACGCTCGTCCCGCAGTGTGGCGGCCGCTGGCACGCCGTGGGCCGCGCCCGGGCCCGCCGCGCACCGGGCGGCCGACGGCCTTCAGGGGCGGTCGTAGGCTGGCTGACGTGCCTGAGGGAGACGCGGTGTGGCTCACCGCGCGCCGGCTGCACGGCGCACTGGCCGGCCGGGTGCTGACCCGCTCCGATTTCCGGGTCCCCCGGTTCGCGACGGCTGACCTCACCGGCCAGACGGTGACCGAGACCGTCTCCCGCGGAAAGCACCTGCTGACCAGGACCGACGCCGGCATCACGGTGCACACGCACCTGCGCATGGACGGCTCCTGGCGCGTGCGGCCCGCCGCCGAGCGGGTCACCGGCGGCCACCGCATCCGGCTGATCCTGGCCAACGGCCAATGGCAGGCGGTCGGCTACCTGCTGGGCATCGTGGAGGTCCTGATCACGGCGGGCGAGCAGGGCGCGGTCGGCCACCTCGGCCCCGACCTGCTCGGCCCGGACTGGGATCCGGCGGAGGCGGAGCGCCGGCTGCGCGCGGATCAGGCCCGGCCGGCCGGCGAGGCCCTGCTCGACCAGCGCAACCTGGCCGGCATCGGCAACGTGTATAAGGCGGAGACGCTGTTTCTGCGCGGCGTGGACCCGTGGCGCCCGGTCGGCGAGATAGGCGACCTCGCCGCGCTCGTCGGCCTCGCCCAGCGGCTGCTCGAGGCCAACAAGGAACGGCCCGGCCAGGTCACCACGGGCGTGCGGCGGCGCGGCGAGGAGACCTGGGTCTACGGCCGGGCCGGCCGGCCATGCCGCCGCTGCGGCACGCCGATCCGCTCCGCCGACCAGGGCCGCGACCCCGACGGCCGGGTCACCTTCTGGTGCCCGCGCTGCCAGTCTTGATCCGGCGCATAAGGCCCGGCCCCCGGTGCCCAGGCCCCGGCACACCCAGAAAGCCCCGGTGCCCAGAACACCACCTGGCACCGGGGCTCCTGGCGTCCCCGTCAGGCGTCGCGGGTACGGAACAGCACCAGCCCGGCGATGATCGCCACCGCCGCGTAACCGGCCAGCACCGCAAACCCGCCCCAGGCCGGGAACTGGTGCGCGCCCGGCGACGCCCGCGTCGCCCACACCTGACTGCCCGCGAGTGCGGGCATCCACTTGTCCACGGCGTTCTGCCAGGAGCCGGGCAGGAACTGGACCAGGACGGTCAGCACGAACAGCAGCCCGATGGCGGCGGTGATGGCACCCGCGGTGTGCCGCAGGATGGCGCCGAGCCCGTAGGCGAGCATGCCGCACGCGACCAGGAACAGGGCACCGCCGATCACGGCGCGGAGCACGTTCGGCTGGCCGAGCGTGACCGACAGGTGGTGCCCGGACATCAGCGCCTGGCCGAGGAAGAAGGACCCGAACGACGCGACCAGCCCGGTGACGAGCGAAACCAGCGCGAACACCAGGGCCTTGGCGGCGAACAGGGTGCCCCGCCGCGGCTGCACCGCCAGCGAGGTGCGGATCATGCCGGTCGAGTACTCGGAGGTGATGGTCAGGGCGCCGAGCACCGCGATGACCAGCTGGCCCACGTAGAGGCCGGCGAGGCTCTGCTGGGTGGCGTCGAAGGTGGCCCTGCTGATCTGGCTGGCATGCGATGCGGCTCCCGCGCTGGACAGCGCGCCGATGCCGGCGCAGACCACCACCAGGGCGAGCAGGGTCCAGTAGGTGGAGCGGGTGGACCGGATCTTGGTGAACTCGGATCGCAGCGCGTCGGCGAAACCGGCCCGTCCGGTCTGCGGTGGCAGCGGGCGCTGCCGGGTGGCCGTGGCTATCTGGGCCGTCGTCATCTCAGGCCACCCCCGTCGGGTGCATGCGGTCGGCGCCGGCCTCGGCGGCCTGGTGCCGGCCGGGTGCCCGGGCCTGGAATTCCACGCTGTCGGCGGTCAGTTCCATGAACGCCTCCTCCAGCGAGGCCTGGGCGGGGGCCAGCTCGTGCAGCCGGATCCCGTTCTCGAAGGCCAGGTCGCCGATCCGGTCCACCGGCAGTCCCTGCGCCACCAGCACGTCGCCGGTGCCGGGCACGGTAGTCCCGCCTGCCGCGGCGATGAGGTTGGCCAGCACCCCGGTCTTGGGAGTGCGCACCCGGATCGACTGGACCGAGTAACGCTTGATGAACTCGGCCACGCTGCAGTCGGCGATGAGCCGGCCCCGGCCGATCACCAGCAGGTGGTCG
>Ga0318553_10000425_pt1 | contig 13278 bp, 12 predicted proteins | sample GRESIP082b2f21_FD_203686 | JGI IMG/M metagenome (GOLD analysis project Ga0318553, IMG submission 203686) | Tropical soil microbial communities from Luquillo Experimental Forest, Puerto Rico - GRE.SIPMG.082b2f21 | ecosystem: Environmental > Terrestrial > Soil > Tropical forest > Bulk soil...
GTCCAGGACCTTGCCGCAGGTGTGCGCCAGCAGGTCGTAGATGGTCGACGGGCGGTGATAGAACGCCGGGACCGGCGGCAGGACGGTCGCTCCGGCCAGCGTCACCGTCTCCATGTTCTTGATGTGGATGTAGCTGAGCGGCGTCTCGCGGGTGACCAGCACCAGCCGCCTGCGCTCCTTGAGGGCCACGTCCGCCGCCCGGGTGAGCAGGCTGTCGGAGTTGCCGCTCGCCACCGCGGCCAGCGTCCGCATCGAGCACGGGATGATGACCATGCCCATGACCGGGAACGAGCCGGAGGAGATGGCCGCGCCGAGGTCGGCCGGGTCGTAGACCACGTCGGCCAGCTTCTCGATCTCCGCCGGATCGGCGCGCAGCTCCAGCTCGATGCTGCGGCGCGCCCCGGCGGACAGCACCAGGTGCGTCTCGACCTGGTCTAACCGCCGGGCCGCGCGCAGGAAGGCCTGGCCCAGCTGCGGGGCGCTCGATCCGGATATTCCCACCACCAGCCGGTTGCTCCCGCGGTACGCCATTGGTCCAGACTACGACCGGTCAGGCGGGTTTGCCCGGCCGCCAGCGGTCAGCGTCCGCCGCGGCGGCCGGCGCCAGCGGCGGCTACGGTCGCTTTATGCGGCGCATCAGGGCGGTCCTACTGGACATCGACGGCGTGCTCACCGTGTCCTGGCGGCCGGTGCCCGGCGCGGTCGAGGCGGTGGCCCGGCTGCGCGCGGCCGGCTTCGCGGTGGCGCTGGTCACCAACACCACCTCGCAGACCCGGGCCTGGATCGCCGCCACCCTGGGCCGGGCGGGCTTCGGCGTCGGTCCCGGCGACGTCTTCACCGCGCCGGCCATCACCGCCGCCTACCTGGCCAGGAACCATCCCGGGGCCCGCTGCGCGCTGCTGAACAGCGGCGACATCAGCGCTGACCTGCCCGGGGTGCACCTCACCGATGACCCGGCACCAGACGTGGTCATCCTGGGCGGCGCCGGCCCCGAGTTCAGCTACCCGGCGCTGAACCGCGTCTTCGGCTACCTGCTGGGCGGCGCGCGGCTGGTGGCCATGGGCCGCAACCTGTACTGGCGCACCGAGTCCGGGCTGCAACTCGACACCGGGGCGTTCCTGGCCGGCCTGGAGCAGGCCGCCGGCGTGCGGGCGGAGGTGACCGGCAAGCCCTCGGCCGCGTTCTTCGCCACCGCGCTGGCCGCGGTGGGCGCCGACGCGCCGCAGGCCGTGATGGTCGGGGACGACATCGAGGCTGACGTGCTGGCCGCGCAACGGCACGGGCTCACCGGCATCCTGGTCCGCACCGGCAAGTACCGGCCGGAGACGCTCCGCAACGCGCCGGGCCCGCCCGACCAGGTCATCGACTCCGTCGCCGACCTGCCCGGCCTGCTCATCCCCGGGGACGGAAGTGACTGACAGCATCGACGCCCTCGAGGGGTGCACGCTGGCCTGGTCGACTAGGCCCGGGTCGGCGCCCGCGCATGACCGGGCGCCCGGTTCACTGGTTGCGCAGGGAGATCTGGTCGGACTCGGCGATGGCGCCCGCGTCGACGGCCCGCAATCCCTCGCCGAGACGCTCGCGGGCCTGGCGCAGCAGCTTGAGCGAATCGGTCGCGGGACCCTGCGGGGCCGCGCGTTCCAGGTCGGCCCCGTGTTCGGAGATGAGGTGCGCCTGAAGGGCTGCGGCCACTTCGTCGGCCGCCTTCAGCGCGTGGTAGATGGCTTGGTCCCGGGCGATGTTGTCCACCATGCGGCTAGTATCCCGCGATCAGCCCGGGCGCCGGGCGAGCAGGCGCCGCTTGGTGCCGTGCTCGGTGCCGGGCAGGTCATGCTGGCTGAGAACCGCGAACCCGGCCGGCAGCAGCGACGCGGGCTCCCCGGGCTCCAGGCACCAGTCTGCGCACAGGCCGGGCCGGACGCGCCGTGCGTCGGCGGTGAACGCCTCCCAGCCCAGCGCGCCGCCGGGCGCCACCGCCGCTGCGGCCACGGCGAACACGCCCCGGTCCCAGTAACCGGTGCCCAGCACCAGCGCATATCCGCCCGGGTCCGGCCGCCACGCCGTCAGGTCGGCGTGCACCAGCGTGATCAGGTCACCCAGGCCGCGGCGGCGGGCCTGTTCGGCCAGCAGGTCCAGGGCTACCTCGGAGATGTCGACCGCGGTGACCTGGCGCCCGGCTGCGGCGGCCAGCAGGACGCTGCCCGACGGCCCGCAGGCGAGGTCGGCCACCGGCCCGTCCGGCAGCCGCAGCGACAGGGCCAGGACCGCCAGCGGGTGAGGCTCGAACGAAGCCTCGAACCCTCCCCCGTACCTGGCGTTCCACCGCACCTGGTCGGGGTGGCCCGCCAGTCCCGGTCGATCGTCGCGCCCCGTGCCCGGCACCAGCTGATCCTAGCGACTCAGCCAGGACGCCGGCGCGGTGACCGGCCGGGCTTAGTCGTCGGAGACGGTGATGCCCATGGTCTGTGCCAGCACCGGGGCCAGGTAGACGAGCTGCCCGGTGCTGACGATCGCGCCGCGCAGCGAGTCCGGGCCGATGATGATGCCGAGCTCGGCGCCGCGCAGGTCGGTCGCGTCCATGCGGACGCCGGTGAAGTCGGTCCTGGTCAGCCGGGAGCCGCTGAACGTGGTCCGGACCAGCGTCGCCCCCGCGAAGTCCACGTCGCGCAGCTCACAGCCGTCGAAGGTCACCTCGGTGAGCTCGGCGGCGCGGAAGTTCACCGAGTCCAGCTTGCAGCCGCGGAACGTGACCCGCTGTAGCTGCGCGCCGGCCATCTCGGCGCCCGCGGCCGCGCTCTCGGCGACGGTGACGTCCGCCCACTCCGTCTGGGCCAGGCCGGTCCCGACCAGCCGCACGTCACGCAGCCAGACGTCGCGGAACCTGGCCTTGCGCAGCTGACCGCCTGACAGCGACGTCCCGGTGAACGCGCACTCGAGGAAGCGGCTGCCCGCTGCCCTCGGCTCGTCGAAGCTGAGCTGGTCGAAGTGCACGCCGTCGTAGAGCGCGTCCGCGGCCAGTCCGCCGCGGTGCGGCGTCAGCGCCGCGGCGAACGGAAGGTCGGCGAGCTCACGTGGGTCCATGAGGCAGACTCCAGGACCGGGACCGGGGGGCGGCTTTTAACCCGATCGGCGTAGACTCCCGGCCGTGCGATCCTACCGTGAGCTCTGGCTCTGGCTCGGCGCGCTGTTCCTGACGCTCTTCCTCTTCCTGGCCGCGGTGGCCATCGCGTACTTTGCGAAAGGGACGCATTATTCGCTCTTCCTCAACGGGTGGATGCTGGGGGCGTTCGCCTGTTTCGTCGCGGCCTACGCGTGCTTCTTCGCCAGCATCAAAGGCTGGGCTTTCCCGCTCGCGGCGCGGCCCGATTTTCCCGACATCGAGGTCGAGATTTACGGCGCCGGCTCCCTGGACACGCAGCACGAGTCCGAGTCCGGCCTCCCCGTGCCCGCCCGCCTGCGGTCGTTCCATACGCGCTTCAAGAACACCGGGGCCAGCCAGGACGCGAGCCTGACGGCGCTGCTCTACCTCAAGCTGGTGCCCGGGTCGTGGGGGCGGGTGGGCGAGGCCGTCTGCCCGCCGCCGGACTGGCCGCTGCCGTCATCACTGGGACTGACTCCCCTCAGCATGCCGCTGGAACTGCCACCGGGAAGCGCGGCCTCCGGGCACCTGGTGTACGAGGTACCGGGGTACTACCTCGACAAGATCGCCGAGCCGGTGAGCATGCGCCTGGAGCTGCGGGACCAGCTCAGCGGCAAGCGGATGACCGTGCCGACCGAGATAGGCAGCCACGACAGGAGCCGGATGATCCCGTCGTCCGGCGGCGCCGAGCTCCTGGGCCCGGAATACGAGACCCAGGCAGACCAGCAGGGCGACGCGAGGCCAGCGTCCGCCTAAGTTCCTCACGGGGAGGCCAGCTTGACCACGACCACGACCGACCTCGACACGCTGTCCGTCAACACGATCCGCGGCCTGTGCATGGACGCGGTCCAGAAGGCCAACTCCGGGCACCCGGGGACCCCGATGGGGATCGCGCCGGTCGCGTACACCCTGTGGCAGCGTTTCCTGCGGTTCGACCCGGCCGACCCGATCTGGCCGAACCGTGACCGCTTCGTGCTGTCCGAGGGACACGCCTCGACGCTGGTGTGGTCGCTGCTGCACCTGGCCGGCGTCCATGCCGTCGACCCGGACTACGAGGTGCTCGGAACCCGGGCCGTCACCATGGACGACCTGAAGTCGTTCCGCCAGCTCGGCTCGCACTGCCCCGGCCATCCGGAGTACCGCTGGACCAGCGGCGTCGAGGCGACGACCGGCCCGCTCGGCCAGGGCGTCGCGAACTCGGTCGGCATGGCCATCGCGGGCCAGTGGCTGGCCGCCCGCTACAACCGCGACGAATTCCCGCTGTTCGACTTCAACGTGTACGCGCTGGCCGGCGACGGCTGCATGATGGAGGGCATCTCGTCGGAGGCCGCCTCACTGGCCGGGCACCTGCAGCTGTCCAACCTGTGCTGGATCTACGACTCGAACCGGGTGACGATCGAGGGCCACACCGACATCACGTTCACCGAGGACGTCGCGGCCCGCTTCATTGCCTACGGCTGGAACGTGACCACCGTCGCCGACGTGAACGACCTCGGCCAGGTGGCCCGCGGGCTGCACTCCTTCCTGACCGAGCACGAGCGGCCCACGCTGATGCTGGTGCACAGCCACATCGGCTACGGCTCCCCGGTCGAGGACAGCCCCAAGGCCCATGGCGAGCCCCTTGGCGCCGACGCGGTCCGGGCCACCAAGCGCTTCCTCGGCATGCCCGAGGACAAGGACTTCTACGTCCCGGACGGGGTCTACGACTGGTTCGCCCAGGGCATCGGCCGGCGCGGCCTGCAGGCCCGCGAGGCGTGGCAGGCGATGTTCGAGACCTACCGCGCCGCTTACCCGGACCTGGCGGCGCAGATAGAGCAGATGCAGCACCGGGCCCTGCCGGACGGCTGGGCGGCCGGCCTGCCGGAGTTCAAGCCGGACCCGAAGGGGTTCGCCACCCGGGACTCCTCCGGGCAGGTACTGAACGCGATCGCCCGGCACGTGCCCTGGCTGATCGGGGGCTCAGCCGACCTCACCCCGTCGACCAAGACCCACCTCACGTTCGACGGGGCCGGCGACTTCGGGCCCGGCGACCGGGCCGGGCGCAACCTGCACTACGGCATCCGCGAGCACGCGGCGGCGGCGATCTCCAACGGGCTGGCCCTGACCAAGGTGCGGCCGTACTGGTCCACCTTCCTGATCTTCTCCGACTACGCGCGCGGCGCGATCCGGCTGTCGGCGCTGATGGAGATCCCGGTCCTGCACATCTTCACCCATGACTCCATCGGCGTCGGCGAGGACGGCCCCACGCACCAGCCGGTCGAGATGCTCGCCTCGCTGCGGGCCATGCCCGGCCTGCTGGTGTTCCGGCCGGCCGACGCGAACGAGGTGGTCGAGACCTGGCGCGTGGTGACCGCGCTGCGCCACGAGCCCGCCGCGCTCATCTTGACCCGGCAGACCCTGCCCACGCTGGACCGCTCCGGCCTCGGCGCCGCGTCCGGCGTCGCGAACGGCGGCTACGTCCTCGCCGAGGCGAGCGGCGGCCGGCCCGACGTGATCCTGCTGGCCACCGGGTCGGAAGTACACCTGGCGCTGGAGGCCCGCGACGAGCTCGAGGCGGACGGCATCGCCACCCGGGTGGTGTCCATGCCGTGCTGGGAACTGTTCGACCGGCAGCCGCCCGAGTACCGCGATCAGGTGCTGCCCCGTGCGGTGACCGCCCGGGTCGCGGTCGAGCAGGCCTCCACGCTCGGCTGGGACCGCTACGTCGGCCCCGGCGGCGCGGTCGTGGGCATGCACACGTTCGGCGCGTCCGCGCCGCTGAAGCAGCTGCTCACGAAGTTCGGATTCACGCCGGAGCAGGTGGCGCAGGCCGCCCGCGAGCGCGTGGCCGCCTCCCGAGACGACCAGGCCTGATGACCGGTACCGAGGATCACCTGGAGGAAGACCGATGCCCGCTGCTCGTCCCGCGGGGCCGACGCCCCCCAACCCCCCCGCTGGCTCGCTGCGCCAGCGCCCGGCCTGGAAGGCACTCGAGCAGCATTACGCCCAGATCGCCGGCCGTCACCTGCGCGACCTGTTCGCGGAGGATCTCGGCCGCGGCGAGCGGCTGACCGCCGAGGGGCCCGGGCTCTACCTGGACTACTCGAAGAACCGGGTCACCGACGAGACCATGGACCTGCTGGTCGAGCTGGCCGAGGAGTGTGGCGTGCCGCAGCGCCGGGACGCGATGTTCGCCGGAGACCGGATCAACGTGTCCGAGAACCGGTCGGTGCTGCACGTCGCGTTGCGGATGCCGAAGAGCAGTTCGCTGGTGGTCGACGGCGTCGACGTGGTCGCGCAGGTGCACGAGGTCCTCGACCGGATGGCCGCTTTCACCGAGCGGGTGCGGTCCGGAGCCTGGAAGGGATACACCGGCGCGACGATCAGGAACGTGGTGAACGTCGGCATCGGCGGCTCGGACCTCGGCCCGGTGATGGCTTACGAGGCGCTGCGCCACTATTCCCGGCGCGACCTGACCTTCCGCTTCGTGTCCAACGTGGACTCGACCGACTTCGTGGAGGCCACCCGCGACCTTGAGCCCGAGGAGACGCTGTTCATCATCTCGTCCAAGACGTTCGGGACCCTGGAGACGCTCACCAACGCTCGCTCCGCGCGGGACTGGGTGGTCAGCAAGCTCGGCTCGGAGGACGCGGTGGCCAAGCACTTCGTCGCGGTCTCCACGAATGCCGAGCGCGTGTCGGAGTTCGGCATCGACACCGCGAACATGTTCGGCTTCTGGGACTGGGTCGGCGGCCGGTACTCGATGGACTCGGCCATCGGGCTGTCAACCATGATCGCCATCGGCCCGCAGCACTTCCGCGAGATGCTGGCCGGGTTCCACGAGATGGACGAGCACTTCCGCCTCACGCCGCTGGCCAGGAACCTGCCGGTGCTCATGGGCCTGCTGGCCGTGTGGTACGCGGACTTCTTCGAAGCGCAGACGTACGGCGTCATGCCGTACGAGCAGTACCTGAAGCGGTTCCCCGCCTACCTGCAGCAGCTCACGATGGAGTCGAACGGCAAGCACGTGACCCTCGAGGGCATCCCGGTCGACTACGACACCGGCGCCGTGTTCTGGGGCGAGCCGGGCACCAACGGCCAGCACAGCTTCTACCAGCTCATCCACCAGGGCACCCGGCTGATCCCGCTCGACCTGATCGGCTTCGGCCAGACGCTCAACCCGCTGGGCGATCACCACGACATCCTGTCGTCCAACGTGTTCGCCCAGGCCCAGGCCCTCGCGTTCGGCAAGACCCTGGAGGAGGTGCTGGCCGAGGGTGCCTCACCGCAGGTGGCGCCGCACCGGGTCATGGAGGGCAACCGCCCGACCAACGTGCTGCTGGCCGAGAGGCTGACCCCGCGCCTGCTCGGCGTCCTGGTGGCGCTCTACGAGCACAGCGTGTTCACCCAGGGAACCATCTGGGGGGTCGACTCCTTCGACCAGTGGGGCGTCGAGCTCGGCAAGGTGCTGGCGGTCCAGATCATCCCCGAGCTCACCAGCGACATCGAGCCCCAGCTCAGCCACGACTCGTCCACCAACGCCCTGATCCGGCGCTACCGCCGCCTGAAGGGGATGAAGTCCCGGTCACGTTGAGCTCCCCGAGCCCGGGCTGGCCGCCGCCCGCCCCGGCCCGGCCTCAGCTCGCGAGCCACGCGATCGCGATGTACTGGCACGCCGCGGCGGCACAGACGTAGGCGTGGAAGACCTCGTGGTAACCGAAGACCGACGGATACGGGTCGGGCCGGCGCCGGTGGTACGAGATCGCTCCCGCGGTGTAGAGCAGGCCGCCCGCGAGCATCAGCGCTCCGGGCCCGGCGCCCGCGTGGATCCATACCACCGGCAGCGCGAGGCCGGCCGTCCAGCCCAGGGCCAGGAACATCGCGCCGACCAGCCGCTCCGGCCCGGTCATCCACGTCATGTGGATCGTGGCCGCGGTCAGCGTGAGCGACCAGATCACGACGAGCCCGGCCAGCCCATAGGCCCCGCGCACCGCGAGCAGAAAGGCGGGCGTGGCCGTCCCCGCGATCAGGAAGAAGATCATCGCGTGGTCGAGGCGTTGCAGCCGGCGGCGCCACGCGTCCGTCCAGTTGCCCCGGTGATAGAGCGCGCTGATCCCGAACAGGGCACTCACGCTGACCGCGTAGATCGCCACGGCCGCGGTCTGCGCCGCGGTGTGCGCGCGCACCACCAGCAGCGTGCCGAGCACCAGCGACGCCTCGAACCACAGCAGGTGCAGCCAGCCGCGAAGGACCGGCTTCGTGTAATAGACACCGCGGCGCGCGTCGTAGAGCGCATCGACCTCCGGCGCGCGCCGTGCCCCTGACGCGGATTCCGTCACCAGGACCTCCACCTCACTGCCGGTCCGCGACCGCAGCCGTGGTCACGCCCCGCCAGCCTAATGTTGCGCACCGCAGCCGCACATCACCCTCGGCGGCCACGTCATGCGCTATCGCTAGACTTACACATTGACGATCGTCACAGGATGTGTCATGAATGGGGTCCACGCCGAGAGGGACGGGGGCGTCCATGAACCAGCCGGTGGATCAGCAGGAGCCCGCGGCGGCAGTGCGCCACCGGGAGCGGATGCGGGTCGCCTGGGCCGATACTGACGCCAGTGGCCGGATCCACTTCACCGCCGCGTTCCGCTGGGCCGAGGTCGCCGAGCACGCACTGCTGCACCGGCTGGGCCTGGTCCCGCCCGGCAACGCGGACGGGTTCCCCCGGCGCCACGTCGAGGCGACCTACCACCAGCCGCTGCGCTTCGCCGACGAGTTCGACCTGGTTCTCACGGCCGAGCGGGTCGGCCGCACCTCCGTTACGTACGTCTGGCAAGCGGTACGAGACGGCCAGGTCTGCGTGGAGGGCCGGACGGTTACCGTTCACGTGGACGGCGACGGAACCCCCACGCTGCTCCCCCAGGCTTTGCGCGAACTCGCCGGGTAGCCCCGTGGCCACCGCTAGTCTCGGCCTGCGTCTGCACGGCGGCGGCTCTCATGCCGCCCGGGCCACTGGCGCTCATGTCCGGGGGCGCCCGCCCAGGCCGCCGGTGCTCAGGCCAGGACGGAGCCGCCGGCCACGTCGAGGATCACGCCGGTGATCCAGTCCGCGTCGTCCGAAACCAGGTAGCGGGCTGCGCGGGCCACGTCCTCGGGCGTGCCGAGGCGCCGGATCGGGTGCATGCCGACCAGCTGCTCCTGCACCTCGGGCGGGATCTGCCGCAGGTTGCGCTCGGTCAGGATGGTCTCCGGGGCGAGGCAGTTCACCCGGACGCCGCTGGGGCCGGCCTGCAGGGCCGTGGCCTGGGTGAGGATCTCGATGCCCGCCTTAGCCGCGGCGTACGGGACCGGGGATGCCGCCGTGGGGCGGCGGGCCGCGGCCGACGACATCGTGATGATGCTCCCCGCGCCCCGCTCTTTCATCCCCGGCAGGAAGCTCTTGATGGTCAGGAACGTGGCCGTGAGGTTGGCCGCCACGGTCGCGAGCCAGCCGTCCTCGCTGACCTGCTCGACCGGGCCCGGCCGGACCGGGTTGCCGCCCGCGTTGGCGACGAGCACGTCCACCGGCCCGAGTTCCTGCTCGATCCGGCGGCGCATCGCCTCGATCTCGGCGTACCTCGTCACGTCGGCGGTGACCCGGATCGCCCGCCCGCCGGCCTGCTCGATGCGCGCCGCCACCGCCGCCACGGCCGCGCCGTCCCGGCCATGGACGGCCACCGCCGCGCCATGCCCGGCGAAGTCCTCGGCGATCGCCGCGCCGATGCCGCGCGAGCTGCCGGTCACCAGCGCCACCTTGCCGTCCAGGCCGCCCATCTCGGCTCCTCTCCGCGTCTCGGTCTTACCTTAGATATCTAAGAGTTTTATGTCAAATGCTTAGTCCTCTACTGGTAGGCTGGGCCCGTGCCCAAGCCCGAGCGGCCGCCGATCGGCCTGCAGCTCGCCCGCGCCGCCAAGTCGGTGAGCCGCGCGTTCGACGACGCGCTGGCCGAAGCGGGCGGCTCGCTGCCGGTCTGGCTCGTGCTCATCTCGCTCAAGAGCCGGCCGCTGGGCAACCAGCGCGAGCTGGCCGACGCCGTGGGCATCAGGGAGGCGACGCTCACCCATCACCTCAACGCGATGGACGCGCAGGGCCTGGTCACCCGCAGGCGCGACCCGGCCAACCGCCGCGTGCACCTTGTGGAGCTGACCGATGCGGGCGAGGCCTTGTTCCTCCGGCTGCGGGACGCGGCCGTCGCGTTCGACCAGCGGCTGCGGCGCGGTCTCACCGACCGCGACACCGCCGATCTCGAAGGGCTGCTGCTCCGGCTGGAGCGCAACGTCGACAGCGCCAGCGCCGGCTGACCGGCCGTCAGCCGAGCGGCGGGACCATGGCCTCGATTAGGTGCGGCCCCGGCTCCGCCAGCGCCTGCCGCAGCTGGACGGCGAGTTCGCCCGGCGTGCGGGCCCGGCCGGCCGGGACGCCCATCCCGGTGGCCAGGGCCACGAAGTCCAGGCCGGGGCGGGCCAGCTCGAGCAGGTTCCTGGCGGCCGCCCCGGCCGGCTCGGCGCCGACCCGGTCCAGCTCCATGTTGAGGATCGCGTACGAGCGGTTGCTGAAGATGACCGTGGTGACGTCCAGCCCCTCCCGGGCCTGCGTCCACAGCGCGGACGGCGTGTACATCGCGCTGCCGTCGGCTTCCAGCGCGAGCACCGGCCGCCCCGGGCAGGCGACCGCCGCGCCGGTGGCCAGCGGCAGCCCCAGGCCGATGGACCCGCCGGTCAGCGTGAGCCAGTCGTGCGGCGGCGCGCCCGCGGTGGCCCCGGGCAGCCACACCCCGGACGTGTTGGCCTCGTCAGAGACGATCGCGCCCTCGGGCAGCAGCGCGCCGATGACCGCCGCCGCGGCCGCCCCGGTCAGGTCGCCGGAATCGGGCACCTCGGGGCGCTCGGCCTCCCGGAGCAGGGGCTTGGCGTCCGGCGCGGCCTCGTCGGCCAGCGCCGCCAGCGCGCCGCACACGTCGTCGCCGGGCTCGGCGAGCACGTGCACCTCGCAGCCCTCGGGGACCAGCGAGCTCGGCTGGCCCGGGTAGGCGAAGAACGAGACCGGGGCGCGCGCGCCCGCCAGGATCAGGTGCCGCGCGCCGGACAGCTGCCCGGCTGCGAACTCGCCCAGGTAGGCCAGCCGGCCGACGGCCGGGATGCCCGCGCCGCGCTCCAGCCGGGCCGGGAACGTCTCGCACAGCAGCCGGGCCCCGGTGCCCTGGGCGACCCGGCTGGCCGCCTCCAGGCCCGGCCGGCGCGCCGCCGCCCCGCCGAGCAGGAGGACGCAGGGTTCCCCGGAGCGCAGCGTCCGGGAAACCGATCTGACCGTGGCGCCGGGAACCCCGGGTGCCGCCCGCACCGGGAGCGGGGCCGCGGGCTCGGCGCCGTCGGACCAGGAGACGTCGGCCGGCAGGATGAGCGTCGCTACCTGCCCGGGCGGGGTCAGGGCGGCGGCGACCCCCTCGGCGGCGTCGGCGGCCACATCAGCGCTGCGCGCCGAGCGGCGGACCCAGCCGGACACCGAGCCGGCCAGGGCGTCGATGTCGGACTCGAGCGGCGCGTCGTAACGCTTGTGGTAGGTGGCGTGGTCGCCGACCACGGCCAGCAGCGGAGTGCGGGCCCGGCGCGCGTTGTGCAGGTTGGCCAGCCCGTTCGCCAGGCCCGGGCCGAGGTGCAGCAGCACCGCCGCGGGTCGGCCGGCCATCCGCCCGTAGCCGTCGGCCGCGCCGGTCGCCACCCCCTCGAACAGGCAGAGCACCCCGCGCATTTGCGGGACGGCGTCGAGGGCCGCCACGAAGTGCATCTCCGAGGTCCCCGGGTTGCTGAAGCACACCTCCACGCCGCCGCGAGTCAGCGTCCGGATCAGGGCCTGCGCGCCGTTCAAGCGTTCCCTCCGTCCAACAGGACCCCGGGACCCAGGATGCCCTGCGGGTCGAAGGCCTGCTTCACCCGGCGCATCAGGTCCAGGGCCACGGGGTCGGCCAGTTCCAGGAAGTAGCGCTTCTTGGCGTGGCCGATGCCGTGCTCGCCGCTGATCGCGCCGCCCCGGGCCGCCGCCGCCGCGAAGATGCCGCGCAGCAGCTCAGCGCGCGCCACGGGGTCGGGCTGGAACACCGCGAGGTGGACGTTGCCGTCGCCCGCGTGCCCGGTGCCGATCACCAGCGCGCCCTGGCCGTGCGCGAGCCCGGCGGCCTCGGCCAGGAAGCCCGCCATGGCCGCGCGCGGCACGACTGTGTCCAGGATGTCGTCGGCCCCCGCCCCCTTCGCGGCCCAGAACGCCTTCTCCCGCGCCTCGATGAGCCGCCGCGCGGCGCCGGCCGGGAGCACGTAGACATCGGGCGCGCCGAGGCCGGTTAGCAGCTCCGCGAGCTCTTCGGTCGCGCCGGCCAGGCGCTCGTCGTCGCGCTCCTCCAGCACCACGACCAGGTAGGCCAGTGTTTTCTCCCGGATCGCCTCGGGCACCCCGAGGTCGATGTCCTCGTTCGCGGTGATCACCGACATCGTCACCGTGTCCACGTACTCGAGGATCAGCGGCCCGATCCCGCTGCCCACGATCACCGGCACCGCCGCGGTCACCTGCTCGAGCGTCGCGAACGGCGCCAGCACGGTCGCCTGGGATGTCAGCCGCGGGTACAGCCGGACCGTGGCCTCGGTGACCAGCGCCAGCGTGCCCTCCGAGCCGATCAGTAGCTGGGTCAGGTCGTACCCGCTGCTCTCCTTCACGATCTTCCCGCCGGTGCGCAGCACCTCGCCGGACGCGAGCACGGCTTCTAGGCCGAGCACGTGACGGCGGGTGACGCCGTACTTCACCGCCCGCATCCCGCCGGCGTTGGTCGCGATCGTCCCGCCCACGCTGGCGCTCATCTCGCCCGGGTAGGTCGGGTAGACCAGGCCCTCAGCCGCCGTGGCCCGGTCCAGCGCGGCGAGCGTCACCCCCGGCTGCACCACCGCGGCGTGGTTCGCGCCATCGATCTCCAGCACCCGGTTCATCCGCTCGAACGACACCACGAGCCCGCCGCTGGCCGGGACCGCGGCGCCGGACAGCCCGGTGCCCGAGCCGCGCGCGGTCACCCGCAGCCCGTGCCCGCCCGCCACCCGCAGCACCGCCGCCACCTCGGCGGTACTGCCCGGCCGGACCACGA
>Ga0318553_10000431_pt1 | contig 13200 bp, 8 predicted proteins | sample GRESIP082b2f21_FD_203686 | JGI IMG/M metagenome (GOLD analysis project Ga0318553, IMG submission 203686) | Tropical soil microbial communities from Luquillo Experimental Forest, Puerto Rico - GRE.SIPMG.082b2f21 | ecosystem: Environmental > Terrestrial > Soil > Tropical forest > Bulk soil...
CTGGCGCTCTTCGCGGGCCTGGAGGCCGTGATGGAGCGCCGCCAGCACCGCAAGCTCGTGGTGTTCCGCCCGCTGTACGCGGTGGGCGGCCAGGAGCTCGGCTACCTGCCCGGCTCCGAGGCCGACAAGATGAACCCGTGGTCGCAGGCGGTCTACGACACCTTGTCCGCCGTGACGTCCCAGGATGTGATCGATGAGGTGCTGGCCAGGGACATGCTCGAGGTGCTGCCGCTGACCCACATCCGGGGCCGGTCGCTGCACGACTCGTTCGTGATCGTGGATGAGGCCCAGTCCCTGGAACGCGGTGTGCTGCTCACCGTGCTGTCCAGGATCGGCGGCGGGTCACGGGTCGTGCTCACCCACGACATCGCGCAGCGCGACAACTTGCGGGTCGGCCGGCACGATGGCGTGGTGGCGGTCATCGAGAAGCTCAAGGGCCATCCGCTGTTCGCGCACATCACGCTGGTCCGCTCGGAGCGGTCCCCGATCGCGGCGCTGGTCACCGAGATGCTGGAGGACGCCGTTCTCTGAGCCGGAGCAGCGCCTCGGCCACCTCAAGGTCCCCCGGGTAAGTGATCTTGATGTTGCGCTCGCTCCCCGCCACCAGGCGGACCGGGACGCCGGGCAGGTAGCGGTGCACGATGCCGCAGTCGTCGGTGGCCGGGCGCTGGGCGAAGCCGGGGTCGGCGTCGGCCAGCTCATAGGCCTGCCTGATCACCGAGAGCCGGAAGCCCTGCGGCGTCTGGCAGCGCGCCAGGGCATCGCGTCGCGGCATGCTCGTCACCACGCCGTCGCTGACCTCGACGATGGTGTCGGGTGACGGGACGGCGACCCCGATGGCCCGGTCCGCGGCGAGCGCGCTGACGCAGTCGGCGATGATCCGCTGGTCCACCAGCGGCCGGGCCGCGTCGTGGAACAGCACGTCGCACTCGGCCTCGCCGAGCGCGGCGATGGCGCAGCGCGTCGAGTCCGTCCGCGTGGCCCCGCCCTCGATGACCGCGGTCACCTTGCGATAGCCGCCCGCGGCCGTGAACCGCTCCCTGGCCTGGCCGGCGAGGCCCGCGGGCATCACGACCATGATCGTGTCCACGCCCGGGGCTCGCTCGAAGGCCGTGACCGAGTGCTCGACCAGCGTCCGGCCGGCCAGCACGTGCAGCTGCTTGGGCCTGTCACCGCCGAACCGCTGACCGGTCCCGCCGGCCAGCACGACCGCCACCGTCCGCATGAGGGGACACTACCCGCCGGCGGCCACGGCCGGCGCGGCCCAGGTGCTAGGCCTGCCTCCCACGCTGCCGGGGTAGACCTAGGTACGTTAGGTCGCGGGCCTCTCCTTCATCGATCTCCGCTGACCGGACGCGGGCGATTCGCGGGGGAGGATCAAAGGCACGCTGAGCGGGCTCGGGCAGAACGGGAGCCGGATGGGCCGGATGATCGCGGCCGGGCCGGGTGCTCGGCTCACGGGAGCGCGGGCATGACCGTGCCCGAGGCGCTCGACAGCCTGCCCCGCCGCCTGACCGGCTGGGCGGTAGACCGGTACCTGGCCCCCATCTCGGTGAGCGGCATCTCGCTGGCCCTCGGCCTGTGCGCCGCGGTCTGGTTCAGCGCCGGCACCAGGTCGGCCAGCGTCAGCGGAGCGCTCGCGCTGTGCGGCAGCTACCTGGCCTTGCGCGCCGCCCGGGGCCTGGCCGGCCTGGACGCCGGGTCCGTGGCCGCCGGGACGCCGGCCGCCGGGGCCATGACGCGCCCGGCCAGCGCGGGCGCAAGCTCGCTGGCGGAGTTGTGCGGGACCGCGTCGGAGCTTGCCGTCTACGCCGGCCTCGCGGTGGGCGGCTACGAGGCGCACTCGCCCGGCACCTGGCAGCTGGCCGTCGTGGCCGCGGCCGTGCTGGCGGTGCGCCGGATCCTGGTCGCGTGCAGCCGTCCGGCCCTGCGCGGTGACCACCCCGTGGTCCGCGCGCTCCGCGTGCTCCTGTCCTGCCCGCCCGGAGGGCGGATCGCGCTGATCGCCGTGACCGCGCCGGTCTGGGGCGCCCGGGTGACGCTGCTGGCGCTGGTGGAGTGGGGGATCGTGGCCACCTGCTACGCGCTCGCCGGGCGCGGGCCGTATCGCGTCGTCCCGGCCGGAGCGCAAGGTCCCCAGCCGTCGGCTCCGGTGACGGGCGGGCCGGTGCCCTCCGCGACGGCGGACCCGGATGGCGCGCCAGTGCCAGCCGGGACAGTGCCGGCCGCGCCGCCGCCCACGGTGCTGAGCGGGATCACGTTCACCGTGCCCGCCGGGCCGCGGGAACCGGAGGTCAAGGCCGTGGCGGATCCGCAGGCCCTGGCGACGCTGATGGCGTGCCGGGATGACGGGTCGCTGGCGGTCCGGCTCAGCCAGCTGGTCAGGGGGGAGTTCGTGCCGCTGCCGCCCGCAGTGGCCGGGCTGGCCGCCACCTGCGCCCTCGCCTGGCTCGGCATGCGGAACCTTCCGGGGATCCTGCTGCTGACCCCGCTGGTCGTGATGCTGCTCGCGGGATTCGGGGCTACCCACCCGCACGACGGGCGCCTGGACTGGGTGACGCCGGCCGTGCTGCTGGCGGGTCAGCTGGTGTACCTGGCCACGGTGGGCTTCTCGTTCCGGATCCCCGCCCCGGTGACGTTCGGGGTGTGCGCGCTGACCGCGCTGCGTTACGTCGAGCTCGCGACCCGCGCCACCCCGCCCACCTGGCACCCTCCTGACACCCGGCTCGGCTGGGAGGGGCGGATGCTCGTGGCCGGCCTCGGCCCCATGTTCGGGATCGCGATCGTCGGGTACCTGGTGCTGGCCGCCTACCTGGTGGCGCTCGTCTGCCGGGGAGCCGCGGCCAGCTATCTCGCGGCGCGGAACGCGCCAAGCCAGTAACGCGTGCCCCGCCTGCCCCATGCGTTCGTAAACGCTTCTGGGCTGGCCCCCAGCGCACGCTAAGCTTTGCCGGAGTGGAGGATTGTCTACGATCATGCTTTCGCTGAGGGCAGCGCCGCCGCAGAACGCGCCGGGTGACCGGGGCGGGTGGCTGCCGCCTGTCAGCGTTCCCCGCTACTGGGCGGCCGCGGCGTTCGCCGTCTGCGCCGCCTTCGCGGGCGGCGTGGCGCTGTTCAGCACGAATGACCTGCACCGGCTATGGGGACTGATCGCCGCCGGCGCCTACATCGCGGCGGGGATGGCGGTGCTCGCCTGGCGGTCGCGGGGGATCGACCTCGCCCTGCTGCTGAGCGTGGCCGGAGCGCTGGTCACGCCGCTGTTCCTGAACGCGGCCGACGGGCAGAAGCAGCCCGAGGTGTCGGTGATCGCCCGGTCGGCCGGGCAGCTGGTGCACGACCACTCGCCGTATCAGAGCGTGGCCTCGCTCGCCACGACTCATGACCCGAACGCCTACAACCCCTACCTGCCCGTTATGGCGCTTTTCGGCATTCCGCGAGCCCTGTTCGGCTCCCATGTGATCACCGATCCCCGGGTCTGGTTCGGCCTCGCCTTCCTGCTCATCTTCTGGCTGGCCCTGAGGGCGGCCGGAGCCCGGCACGCCATTCGCTGGACGGTGTTCATCGCGGCGTCGCCGGTGATCGCGTTCGAGCTCGCCGTGGGCGGCACCGACGTGCCCATCCTGGCGCTGATGTGCCTGGGCTTTGCCCTGCTCTGGCGGCGCCCCCGGTTCGTCCTCGCCGGGATCGCGCTCGGTCTGGCCTCGGCGGCCAAGGCGACGGCCTGGCCGGCCGTGATCGTCGCGGCGGTGCTGATCGGAAACCGCGATGGCAAGCGGCCGCTGCTGGTCTTCCTCTACTCCACCCTGGCCGCGTGCCTGGCGGTCGTCGGCCCGGTCGCGCTGCTGTGGCCGAGCGCCCTGCTGGACAACACGATCCTGTTCCCGCTGGGCCTGGCCGACATCAGGTCGGCCGCGGCCAGCCCGCTGCCCGGGCACGTGCTCGCCGATACCGGGCACCTGGGGCACCTGATCGCCGTGGGGCTTCTGGTGCTGGCCGGCGCCGCGATCGCCGCGTCGCTGGTGATCCGCCCGCCGAAGACCGTTCCGGCCGCCGTCTGGCGGCTCATCATTGGCCTGACGCTGATGTTCCTGCTGGCACCGGCCACGCGGTACGGCTACTTCATCTACCCCGCGTCGCTGCTGCTATGGCTGGAGGTATCGCAGCTCGGGCTGCGGCAGTCCCCGGCGCAGGAGGCGGCGTTGGCGGACGGCGAGGCGCTGGGGCATCAGGTTGCCTCGGCGGCTGGCCCGGCTTAGCGCCCGGCGGGCCGGGACTCGGCCAGGTCCGCCATCTCCGCTTGCCAGCCGGCGTACCAGGCGGCAAACCAGGATTGGTGTGCGGCCAGCGGGACGATGTACGTCACGGTCTGCGCATAGTAGGCCCGTTGCTGGTCGGGAGGCAGGTTGCGCAGGGTCTGCACGTTGCTCGCCCGGTCGGCGAGCTTGACCAGGATGGCGTCGGGCGGCGCGTCGCGGAGCCGTCGCAGGTAGTGCTCCTTGACCGCGGCGGCGTCCTCGCCCGGGCCTGGATCGGGGATCGTGACCCAACCGACGAGTTCGGCCACCCGCGGCCCGAACGCGGCGCGCAGGTCGGCCGGCGTGCACGGTGTGTCCTCGACGACGTCGTGCAGCACCGCGGCCACGAGCACGTCGCGGCGGGTCACCCCCGCCCCCTCGACCAGGATCTGCAGCGCCTCGAGCAGGTGCTCCAGGTAGGGCGCCCCGGTCTTGCGCCGCTGGTCGCCGTGGTACGCGGCGGCGAAACTCACCGCCGTGGCCAGCTCGGCGACCACCTCGGCGGGCAGCCGCCGACGCAGGCCGGGCTCGGCGTCGGCCCAGGCGTGCCAGGCGGTGAAGGTTTCCATCCCGGTGCTGCCCGCCATCCGGACCGGCGGTCAGCCGGACGGGCTGTTCGGGCCGACGAACGCCGACTGGTTGCTGCAGATGTTGGTGTTCGCGGTGATGCCGCTGTCGGCCTGGCTGAGGCTGGCCACCGACGGGCCGGACGAGGACGGCGACGGCGTGGGCGTGGCGCTGACCGAGGTGAAGCTGGAGCCGACGATCAGGGTGATGGTGCCCGGGGTCAGCGTCGCGTCCTGTTTCACCTGCACGCTGCTGAGCCGTGACTTCAGCGTGTTGACCGCGGGCAGGTCGGAGGCGGCCGCGTACTCGATCACCGAGTCGGTGTAGCTGAAGTTGCTGGCGTCGCCGGTGCCCACGACGTCGAAACCGAGGTTGGTCAGCTCGCCGCCGGCCTGGCTGGCGATACCGCTGACCCCCGACCCGTTCGCCACCTGGACCTTGACCTGCGAGGGGGCCGTCGTCTCGACTGCCGGGGGAACCGCCGCCTTCTTGTGCCTGCCCTTGCCCTTGGCCGCCTTGGCCAGGGTCGAGTCGTGCGCGATCGCGGTGAAGAGCTGGTCGGCCTGCGGCTGCTCGAACACCACGTCGTTGATATTCGCCGGGTAGGGGACGTTGGGCGCGGTGACGAACCGGATCGACTTGGAGGTCACGCCGCGCAGGCTGTCGGCGATCTGCAGCATCGCGTTCTGGTCCAGGCCGGTGTCCGTGGTCATCGCGTCGGTCGCGTCGCCGACGACCCTGAGCATCTTGGACGGGCTGCCGAGCAGCCCGCTGTGCTCGATGCCCTGCACCAGCGCGGCCATCTCGTACTGGTCTCGCTGGATCCGCTGGAGGTCCGAGCCCGTGCCCACACCCTCCCGGGTCCGCCAGAACGCGAGCGCCTCGCGCCCGAAGACATGGTGCACCCCCTTGGACAGGTTAAGGCCGGACTGGGGATCGTCGATCGCGAACGGCAGGCAGATTCTGACCCCGCCGAGATCGTTGATGATCTTCTCGAAGCCGGTGAAGTCCAGCTGGATGAAGTGATCGACGTGAATGGCGGTGACGGCCTCGAAGGTCTTCCAGGTGCAGGCCGGGCCGCCGAAGGCCAGGGGCGCGTTGATCAGCTCCATCTGGCCCGGCTGGGCGGTCTGGCCCGGAGTGCCATCGCTGGCCGCGCAGGCCAGGATCGGGACCATCGTCTCGCGCGGGATATTCACCACGGTGACGGCGTGACGGCCCGGGGAGATGTGCAACAGCATCAGAGTGTCGGAGCAGTTGCAGCCGACCCCCCCGCCGATTCCGCGCTGCCCGACGCGGGTGTCCGAGCCGATCAGCAGGATGTTCTCGGCATTGGTGTACTTGGGCGGCTGCGGGCCGATCAGGCCGGCCACGTCGACGCGCCGGATGCTGTCCCAGAAGCTCCGGTACTTGGCGTAGGCCACCAGCGCGCCGGCCACGAGCACGCCCACGAGGGCGACCGACGTCCATGCGGCGACTCGCTGGCCTGGCGAATGCCGCGAGCGGGGGCTGCGGGACTGCACCCCGCGGCGCCCTCGCCGCGGTGCCTTCCGGCTTGCGTCGTCCACATCGTTACGGCGGCTCATCATTCCTCCGGGCAGAATCCTCGTCCGCCGGGCGGGGAGTCCGGCCGTTAGGCTGCGCCCATGATACGTGCGGTAACTGAGAGGATTCTTATGTAGTTGGCAAAGCTCGTGGTTAGCGATGCCGCGTGCGACGACCGGATGCCGTCCCCCCGGCGATCCCCTCTACAGTGGAATCCGTGCGCTCTGGCGACCGCCCGATCGACGACCCGGCCTCGACTGACCAGTCGTCCGCGGCCACGGAGGTGACCGGCCTCCCCGAGGATAGCGATGCGGGTCGGCCAGCGTCGGCCGTTCCGGCGACTGACGAGGTAGCCGGGGATGCCGTCCCGGCCGCGGCGGCCCCGGGCGGGGAAGCGGACGCGGACAGGTCCGAGCCGGGTGACAACGCGGCGGGCCTGGCGCCCGGTGAGCCAGAGGTCGGAGCCGGGGCGACCGCCCCCGGCGACGAGGGGCTGGCACCGCCCCCTGGCCGGCCGTCGGCCCGCGCGCGGCTAGCCGGCGCCGGCGCGGGCGGCTGGGCGGGCGCGGTTCGCCGGGTGCACCGGTGGGCCGACCGCCACCCCGGCTACGCGGCGGCGGGCGGGACCGGGTTCGCCAGGATCACCGTGCTGCCCACGATCCTGCTCATGGCCTGGCTGCTGGTCGGCCTGCCGCTGTTGCTGGCCGGGGCGTTCTTGCCGGCGCCGGTGCTGCTCATCGCCGTGCCGGTGGCCGTCGCCCTCGCCGCGGGGCTGCGCCAGGTCCCCGCCGCTTGGCCGCGTGCGCTGCTCAGGACGGCCCGGGCCGAGGACCGAGCGCGGCGCCGGGAGCCGGAATGGGCGGCCTGCTGGGGACTCGCGGGCACGGTCGCGGTCGCGGCCGGGTTCACCCTGTGGCAGTTCCTGTTCAACTCCGAGAACATCATCGTGCTGCGCAGCCCCGGGGCCGCCCTGCAGACGGGCTACTGGATAGCACAGCACGGCTCGCTGCCGATCCCGCAGACGCTCGCGGCGTTCGGCGGCTCCCACCCGGCGCTGCAGTTCGCCAGCACCGGCTTCTTCGCCCAGGGCACCTCGGTCGTGCCCGGGCTCATGACCGGCCTGCCGTTACTGCTGGCCGGGGCGTTCTGGGTGAACGGAACCTCGGCCGCGGCCGCGATGGGACCGATACTCGGCGGGCTCGGGGTGCTGGCGTTCGGCGGCCTGGTCGGGCGGCTGGCCGGGCCGCGGTGGGCCCCGGCCGGGGCGCTCGTGCTCGGGCTCACGCTTCCCCAGCTGTACACGAGCCGGGCCTCGTTCAGCGAGACCGCCGCGCAGGTGCTGTTGTTCGGCGGGCTCAGCCTGGTCGCGGACGCGCTGACCCTCGCTCGCGCGCGCCGGAGCAGGCGCCTCGTGCTGCAGGAACCGGCCACGGTGGTGCTGGACCTGAACGCCCCCGGCCGGGGAACAGGGCCCAGCCGGCGCGTCCCGCGCCTGCTCAGCGTCCGGTTCACCCCGCCGCAGGTGCTGATGGGACTGGGCGGCCTGGCGCTCGGGCTCACCGCCGTGGTCCGGTTCGAGGGGCTCCTCGACGTGCTCCCGGCGATCCCGTTCATCGGCATCCTGCTGCTTCGCCGGAGCAGGACGGCCCTGCCGCTGGGCATCGGCCTGGCGGTCGGCGCGGCCTACGGCCTGGCTGACGCCTACCTGCTGGCCCGGCCGTTCATCGACTCGCTCCAGCCCATGCCGGAGCTGATCGGGCTGCTCGCCGCGTGGCTGATCGCGCTGACCCTGGCCGGGGTGGAACTGCTGCGCCTGCCCGGCCTGCGGCATCGCGTCCGGGAGGGGCTGGCCGGGGCCCCGGCGCGCTGGCTGCCCGATGTGGGCGGAGCGCTGGCGGTAGCCGTTCTGGTCGGCTTCGCGATCCGCCCGTACCTGCACACGGTGCGCGGGCCGGCCAACCGCGCGGCGGCCTACTATGTCGCCGGCCTGCAGCGCCTCGAGCACCTGCCGGTCGATCCCGGGCGGCTGTACGCCGAGGACACCCTGTACTGGGTCATCTGGTACATAGGGCTGCCGACGCTGCTGCTGGCCGGGTTCGGCCTGGCGCTGCTGGTGCGGCGGTGCCTGCGGGCCTTGCTGTCCTGGCAGGACCCCTCGGGCGTGGCCCGCATCTGGGCGCTGCCGCTCGCGGTCATCTGCTGGGGCGCGGCCGCCGTGTTGTGGCAGCCGGCGACCCTCCCGGACCAGCCGTGGGCCAGCCGCCGCCTGGTATCGCTGGTGCTTCCCGGGCTGATCCTGTGCGGGATCTGGGCGTCCGCGTGGCTCCGCGGCCGCGCACGATCACGGGGCGCGGGCCGCGGGGCGGGCGTGTTCGTCGCCACATGCTGCGTGGTGGCGATGCTCGTGCCCACCGTGACGACCTCGTTCGGTCTCGGCTTCACGCACTCGGGCAGCAACGGCGGGCTGCGCCTGCAGGCCAGCGGCCTGGCCCTGAAGCGCACTGGCCAGGGGCAGTTCGGCGCCGTCGCCGGGCTGTGCTCGGTGCTCGGGCCCTCCGCCACCGTGGTCATTGTCGACCCGGTCGTCGCCGCGCGGTTCACCCAGGTGATCAGGGGAATGTGCGGAGTCCCCACGGCGTGGCTGGCCGGGCAGCCGGCCGGCAACCTGCAGGCGGTGCTGGGCGGCATCGAGCGCGCGGGACGGCGGCCGGTGCTGCTCGGATCGCGGCCGTCGCAGCTCGCTGCCTACGGCACCCCGGTACGCGTCATGAACCTGCGGACCCTGCAGGAGCCGCACACGCTCACCCAGCCGCCGACCACCCCCTGGCCGGCGCACTACGTCATCTGGATGGCGATTCCCAGCCCCTCCGCGGCCCGGGTCTGAGCAGGCCAGCCCGCGGCCCGTGCCGTCCCGGCAGCGGGATTTGCCTGCCGCCCGGCGAGGCCATAAAGTTAAGGAACCTCAACGCGGGGTGGAGCAGTTCGGTAGCTCGCTGGGCTCATAACCCAGAGGTCGCGGGTTCAAATCCCGCCCCCGCTACCAAGGTCAGGGGCCGATCCCGAGCATGGGATCGGCCTTCTGCATGCCGGATGCTAACGGGTCCTCTAACGAAGGCCTTCTAAAACTGACGGACATCGTTGACACCTGGTCTTTGATGATCTGCTGTGACATTGCGGTGCTTCCTTGCTGTGTCAGTGGACGGTTGCGGTCTGCGACTGTGCCTGGGTTGGCCGGACTGCGGGCTGAGCAGGCTGAGCGGGCAGGAACAGGACGGCTAGGAGGGCCCCGGCCGCGGCGACGGCGCCGGCGACGAGGGCGCCGACGGTGAGGCCGCGCAGGAAGGCGTTGGCGGCGGCGTGCTGCAGCGCCAGTCCCAGGGCCGGATGGCCCAGGGCCGCGATCTTGCCGGCGGCCAGGTACGCGGCGCCGACGGACTGGTGCGCGATCGCCGCCACCCGGCCCGGCACGCTGGTCGGCATGGTGGAGGCGAGCCGCGATCCGTAGACGGAGGCATAGACGCTGCCGATCACGGCCACGCCGAGCGTGCCGCCGACGAGCCGGGTGGAATCGTTGACGGCCGAGCCGACGCCGGCCTTGGCCCGGGAGATGGCGCCCATGATCGACTCAGTGGCCGGCGCCGAGGTCAGGCCCAGGCCGAGCCCGTAAACCACCATCTGAGCTGCGATGATGCCGTAGCTGAGCGTGGCGCTGGTCGTCACCGCCACCCAGACGTAGAACCCGGCCATCGCGACCATCCCGGCGGTGACGACCAGCTTGGTCCCCGCCCGCACGGCCAGCTGCGTGCCAGCGACCGACCCGGCGCCCACCGACAGCGCGACGGGGAGCAGGCGTACCCCGGTGGACAGCGGGCTGTAGCCGCGGACGAACTGGAAGTACTGGGCCATCAGGAAGATGAACCCGAACAAGGTAAAAAACGACACCGCGACCGCGCCGCTGGCCGCGCTGAACCGCATGTTGCGGAACAGCCGCACGTCGAGCATCGGGTGCGCGGCGCGCCGCTCGGCCACGATGAACGCGGCTAGCAGCACCGCCGAGACGGCAAAGCCGGCCACGCTGCGCGCGGCTGCCCACCCGTAGGTGGGCGCCTCGATAATGGTGAATACGAGCAGCGCCATGGTGGCCGACGACAGCACCAGGCCGGGGATGTCTGGAGCTGCCGCGTCCGGGTCTTTTGACGTGGGAACAGCGAGCGCCACGCCGGTCGCGGCCACGGCTGCTACCGGCGCCATGGCGATGAAGATGGCCGCCCAGCTGTAGCGCTCCAGCAGCCAGCCGCCCACGATGGGTCCCATCGCGATGGCCACGCCCCCGACCGCGCCCCACAGGCCGATGGCTCGGGCCCGTTCCCTTCGTTCGGTGAAGACGTTGGAGATCAGCGAGAGAGTGGCCGGGAACGTCATCGCGGCGCCCAGCCCCATCACCGCCCGGGCCGCGATCAGCTGCGCCGCGGTGGTGGTGAACCCGCCGGCCAGGCTGGCGGCCCCGACCACGGCCAGCCCGGCGAGCAGCATGCCCTTGCGGCCGAACCGGTCGGACAGGCTGCCGAAGGTGAGCAGCAGCGCGGCGAAGACCAGATTGTAGGCGTCGACGACCCACTGAAGTTGCGTGGTGGTGGCGTGCAGCTCGCGCACCATGGCGGGGAGCGCCACGTTCACCATGGTCGTGTCCAGGTTGACCAGGAACGCTGCCAGCAGCAGCGCCACTAGGATCATGGGCTTGGATCGCATAGGTTCGCCTCCCAAGGGGTCGATACGCCGAGGTCACCGGGCGGTTGCTGTTCTTCTGCCGACGTGATCACCGGCACGGGCGAGTGCCTTGGCCTGGACCACATCTGGGTCCCGCGGGTCGGGCGGCAGGACCTCATGCCATGGGTGCTCGCGCCGGACCCTTGGCCGCTGGATACAGATCCGCTGCACTGGTCTCATCTCCTCGGCCGGCCACCCCATCGCGTGGGGGGCCGATGTCGGGCAGTCCGGTCCTTTGAGGCCCGGCTCTTCGAGGAACGGTACGAATTCGGGTCACCGTGAAGCGTCACCCAAAGGTGCCTGCCGGGTGGGATCTCGCGGCGCGGCGGGCCGTCACCCGAAGGTGTGACCGGGCCGGCGCTCCAGAGCCTGCCGGCAGGTCCGGACGGCAGCCTCAGGCGCCCCGGGCCCGCTGGACCTGGCCGAGTCATGCCTACCCGATGCGGCCACCGCAAGCAGGCTGGCCGCCCCCGGGCATGAGGCCTGCCGGGCCTCGGCCGCGGCGCAGGCTAGGTCTGATCATGGTGCCTCGTTTCGGCTTGGCCGGTGTCCACTCGGCGCACGGAGATCAGGCAGAGCCCGAGGTCGCGGACTTTGGTGAGCAGCCCGTGCAGCGCGGGCTGGTCAGCGAGCAGGCCGCAGATGACCGTCTCCTCGCCCTGGCTGCTGATCTGGAGGCCATCGAACCAGGCGGCCCACCGGCCGTCCAGGACACCCGCGACGCGGATCTCATACCGCGCAGGCCCGCCGGAGGCGCTCACCCCAGCTCCAGCCGACGCCCGGGCGGAGCGGCGGAGCGTGACATGCCCGGCGGTGCCGATTGCGCCCGTCGCAAGGATCCGCGGCTTCCTTGCCCTGCACGGGCGGGCCTGAGGGCAGCCATTCCTGTTCTTGCTGCTGGTTGTGTTTCCTTCATCTGTGGACGGTATGAGCGGGCACCAGGGCTGGGCGTCACCCGAAGGTGGCATGTGAGTGGGATCTTGTGGTCGTATCACTACCGCCGCAAAGGCAGCGGCAGTACGGCGCCGTAAGCCTCGCGGGCGATAATCTGCTTGTGGCGGATGGCCTGGCGATGGCTCACAGCCCTGTGCCGACGCCGGGCCGCGTGGAGACACCCGATGACGCACAGCGGCACGTTCTTGCACAATAAGCCTGTGGGCCTGGGCGGATAGGTCACCGATGGCTGACCCGTCTGTGGCGGCCCCGGCGGGGGCCGCGGTGTCCGGGCAGGATGTCCTGCTGGCGACCAAGCTGCATGTGCCGCGGTCGCAGCCAGGTTTTGTGCCGCGCCGGCGCCTGGTGGAGACGCTGGATGAGGGCCTGGCTCGGGGTCGGGTGCTGGTGTGCGCGCCGGCGGGATTCGGCAAGACGGCGCTGCTGGCCGGCTGGGCCCGCGGCGACGGGCGACTGGTGGCGTGGCTGGGCCTGGATAGCGGCGACAGCGACCCGGCGCGGTTCTGGCGCTACGTGCTGGCCGCGCTGGAGGGGGCCCGGCCAGGGCTGGCCGCGCGGGTGGGCCCGCCTCCCGAGCGTGGGTTTGAGGGACTGGCGACGGCCCTGATCAATGAGCTGGCCGCCGATCTGGGCCCGGACGAGGTGGTGCTGCTGGTCTTGGACGACTACCACCTGATCGACTCCGGGCCGGTGCACGAGTCGGTGGCGTTCTTGCTGGAGAACCTGCCGCCGGGCCTACGGGTAGTGGTTTCCAGCCGGGCGGACCCGCCGCTGCCGCTGGCGCGGCTGCGGGCCCGCGGCCAGCTGGCGGAGCTGCGCGCTGCCGAGCTGCGCTTCACCCCCGAGGAGGGCGCGGCGCTGCTGGCCGAGGTGGCAGGGCCGGGCCTGCCGGCCGCGGCGGTGAACGGGCTGGTGGCCCGCACCGAGGGGTGGGCGGCGGGGTTGCAGCTGGCCAGGCTGTCGCTGCGGGGGCACGCGGATCCAGTCTCGGTCGTGGCGGCGTTTAGCGGCAGTCACCGGTTCGTGCTGGACTACCTGGCCGACGAGGTGCTGGAGCGGCAGGACGAGCCGG
>Ga0318553_10000435_pt1 | contig 13167 bp, 14 predicted proteins | sample GRESIP082b2f21_FD_203686 | JGI IMG/M metagenome (GOLD analysis project Ga0318553, IMG submission 203686) | Tropical soil microbial communities from Luquillo Experimental Forest, Puerto Rico - GRE.SIPMG.082b2f21 | ecosystem: Environmental > Terrestrial > Soil > Tropical forest > Bulk soil...
CGACGCGAATCCTCCCAGCAGCGGATCGATCCAGCGTTCCTGGAACGCGATCGACCCTGCCAGCGCCTCTGCCAGCACTACGAATCCGCCGCCCACCACCAGAGCGAACCAGCGGTCGACTCGTCGCGTGACCGCGTCGGACGCGCGCCCCGCGCGCAGGCGGTAGAGGCTGAGCAGACCGAAGTGCTGCGCGGCGAAGTGATGACTCACGAACGGATAGTCCAGGACCGCGAGCCAGACGGCGCGCTCGGTCACCGGCATCGGCAGCACGCTCGCGGGTGCGAGCAGCACCGCGAAGCAGCCCAGGGCGATCGCCAGCGGTGCGACGACGAAGCGCCCGCGCTGCGCGCCGAGCAGGGGGCGATACGCCGGTGTCGCGTAGGCGAGCCACGCCGACGAGACGCGGTGCCCGAGCCAGAGCGGCACGGTGAGCGCGAAGAACAGCCAGTCCACCAGGCTCGCGCGCGCGTCGGCGTAGCCTCGTGCCAGCAGCAGCACCAGCGGCACCAGCCACAACGGGTTCAGGATCCAGAGCAGATCCCACGCGGGGCTCTCGATCCAACGCGTGGAGGTCGCTTTGACGGATCCCGGCGCTTCGTAGAAGATTTCGGCCTCGGGCATGGCTCTCTCGATTGCCGACCTCTCGGACCGCCTGGCACGATACCTGAGCCAGCGCGACGGCGTACCGACGCAGATCAGTGACGTCGCGCGCATTCCCGGTGGCGCCTCGCGCGAGACCTACCGCCTGAAGGCGACGCAGCGTGGCGCCGTGCGCGGCATGATCCTCCGGCGCGATCCGGAGTCGAGCCTGATCGACACCGACCGCGCGACCGAGTTCGCTGCGTACGCGGCCGCGTTCCGTTCCGGCGTGATCCCGGTCCCCGAGCCGCTCGTGCTCGAACGGAGCAGCGACGCCCTCGGCCGGCCGTTCTCGCTCACCGCCGAGATTCCGGGCTGCGAGACCAACGTGCAGCTGATCCCGCGCGAGCAGCTGCGCAAGGTCGCCGAGCAGAAGTGGTCGATCCTCGGCCGGCTGGCAGCGCTCGACGTCGATGCGCTCGGCGTCCGCGCCGACTTCCCCGTGCCGCGCCCCGAGCGCGCGGCGCTGCGCGAGCTCGACTACTGGGCTCTGGTGATCGCCAAGGACGCGCTGCGTCCCCAGCCGATCGCCGAAGCGGCCGTGCGCTGGCTGCGCCGGAATCTCCCGCCCGCGCCGCCCAAGCTCGCGCTGGTCCACGGCGACTATCGCAGCGGGAACTTCCTCTTCGACGGCGACGGGGAGATCCGCGGGATCCTCGATTGGGAGATGGCGCACGTCGGCGATCCGCTCGAGGACCTCGCCTGGTCGCTCGATCCGCTGTGGGCGTGGCCCGATCGACATCTCGCGGGCAGGCTCGCCCCTCGCGCTGACGCGATCCGTGTCTTCGAGACCGCTAGCGGCCTGAAGGTCGACCTCGACGTGTTCCGCTGGTGGGAGGTGTTCGCGTCGCTGAAGGCGGCCGCGATCTGGGTCTCGTCGGCCGAGGACTTCGAGCACGGAGCGACGAAGGAGCCGATCCTCGCGCTGGCGGGCTGGCTGACGATGGACCGGCAGAACCGCATCCTGGTGGACCGGCTCTCGCCGCACAGCCGGCGGCAGTACACGGAGGCGTGGAACCGCACGTGATCCCGCACGCCTCGCACGCGGTCGCACTGCTGGCGCAGCGCATGCTGACGGCGCTCTTGCCCGAGCAGGCCACGACCTTCGCCGCCGCGGACGTCAGCCTGCTCGGGTTGCTGTTGCAGATGGTCGGCCAGGACTTCGAGCGCGCGGCTCAGGCGCGGGTGGCAGACATTCGCGAAATGCGCGAGATCTTCGCAGAAGCGCGCCGACTCAGTCTCGGCGAAACACTGCGCGCGCAGATGGAGAAGGCGATTGCGGGCGATCTCTCGGATCTCCGGATCACTGCCTTGGACGAGCTGCACGCGCAGCACAGCGCCGCACTGATCGCTCTGCATGCCCGCGTCGAGGAGAGCGAGGAAGCGGATGCGGCGCGGCTCGACCGGCTCGTCTGGCACTACCTCGAGCGTCACGCCGAACGGCACCGCTACGATGTCGACTTCTGACGTGCTGCGGACCTGCACCCTGGCGCTGCTCCTGCTCGTGCTAGCTGGCTGCATCACCGAGTCGACCGAGCAGCAGCTCGGCGACGACGAGGCCAAGAAGGTCGAGCAGGAGATGGGGCTGCTGCGCGACCCCGAGGTGGTCGGCTACGTGCGCGCGGTCGGCGGGAAGCTCGCCGCTCTCTCCGAGCGTCCCCAGGGACCGTGGCAGTTCGAGCTGGTCGACAAGCCCGAGCCCAATGCGTTCGCGCTTCCGGGCGGTCACGTGTACGTCACGCGCGGGCTGCTCGCGCTGTTGAACTCCGAAGACGAGCTCGCCGGCGTGCTCGGCCACGAGATCTCGCACGTCACCGCGCGCCACACGGCGAAGCGCATCGGCGCAGCGGTGGCGACGGCGCCCGTGACGATCGCGACCGGGCTCGCGGGCTTCGCGGTGGGCATCGTGAGCCCGGTGCTCGGCAGCGTCGTGTCGGGCACCGGCGAGGCCGTCACCGGCGGGCTCGTGCTCGCGCCGTTCAGCCGCGAGCAGGAGTACGACGCCGACGACCTCGGCCAGGCGCTCGCCGCCAAGGCGGGCTACGACCCCGCCGGCCTGCCTCGCTTCCTGCACACGCTCGACCGCGATCTGGCGCTGCGCCCGGGCGACAAGCGCAGCTTCCATTTCCTCGACAGCCATCCGCTCACGCCGGACCGCGTGGCGCGCAGCGAGCAGCGGGCCAGCAAGCTTGCGCGCGCCGCGGCGCAGCCGATCGCCGCCGAGCGCGGCCAGTTCCTCGCGCGGCTCGAGGGCATCGTGGTGGGTGACGACCCGGCCGAAGGCATGTTCCAGGAGCGCCATTTCCTCCACCCGGAGCTCGGCCTCGCGATCGACTTCCCGGCGGGCTGGAAGACGCAGAACACGAACGAGTCGGTCGGCGCGATCAGCCCGGCGGAGGACGCCGTGCTCGCGCTGAGCATCGCGGAGACGAACTCGAACCTCGACAAGGTGCTCGCCGAGGTGGCGGAGAAGCAGAGCGGGGTGAGCTTCGAGCGGCTCCAGATCGCCGGCCTTCCCGCCGCGCACACGAGTGTCTCCGGGCGCGACCGAGTCACCGACGTCACCTTCATCGAGTACCGGCGGAACGTCTATGGCGTGATCGGCCAGGCGCTCGCGACGGCGGCGACGAAGTACACGCAGGCGTTCCGCGCCACTGCCAACAGCTTCCATCCGCTGCGCGACGACGAGCGCCGCTCGATCCGTGAGCTCCGGCTGCGCGTGCGCGCCGCGCGCGGGCGCGAGACGCCCGCCGACCTCGTGAAGCGCACCGGCTGCAGCTGGAACGCCGCGCGCGTCGCCGTAGCGAACGAGGTCGAGGTCGGCGACCGCTTCGACGCCGGCTGGCCCGTGAAGCTCGCCCTGCCGCAGGCCTACACGCCGCGCAGCCCTTGAGAGGTCGGTGGTGGTATGCTCCCGCGCGAGGAGAACACCTTTGGCCATCTCGCTGTACGACGTCACCGTCGCTTCGTTCCTGCAGGTCCTCGGCGGCGTTGCGGGCTTCCTCGACAAGGGGCTCGCGCACTGCCAGGCGAAGAACATCTCTCTGCCCGAGCTGCTCGAGACGCGCCTCTACCCGGACATGCTCCCGTTCCGCTTCCAGCTAGTCGCCGTCGCGCACCACTCCGCCAACGCGATCGAAGGGGCGAAGGCCGGCGTGTTCAAGCCGCCGACGGGGCCGATTAACCAGGACTACGCGGGGCTGCAGGCGGTGGTCGCCGACGCGCGCGCGCGGCTCGAAAAGCTCTCGCGCGACGACGTCGACAAGCTGGAGGGCAAGGACGTCGTGTTCCAGCTCGGCGACTTCAAGATCCCGTTCACGGCGGAGAACTTCCTGATGTCGTTCTCCATGCCGAACCTGCACTTCCACGCCACCACCGCGTACGACATCCTGCGCATGAAGGGCGCGCCGCTCGGCAAGCGCGACTACATGGGAGCGATGCGCGTCAAGCGCTGAGATTGATCGCGTAGGTGTGAGCGTCCGACGTGTCCTTCGCCAGAACCGTCCCGCCTCGAGCGACGGCGAGCAGCTGATCCTGCGTCAACACCACCTGGTGTGAGTGAAAGAACGTGCGCGTGGTGTGCAGAGTGACTCCCTGCGACGGAGGAGTCCTGACCGCCGACATCGGGACGTACAGGACGTGAGTGTGGGCGACCCAGCGGCCCAGCTTCGAGTTGCTGGAAGAGGTCACGGCCAGGCTGTCTGCGGGAGCCCCTTCGTCCGCCATGGCCAGACCTCCGATGCGGACCAGCGGAACTGCCAGCGCCGCGTACACCATCAGTTGGAGAGCCCGGCGTCGCCGCACGATCTCACCCGGCGACCAGTCTGCTCTCGTCGAGTCGGACCAGGACCATGGCCAGCGCCGTCACCCAGACCCAGGGCGTCATCAGGAACGCGAGCGCGACCGGGTTGCCCCCGATCGCGAGTCCCACGGCGGTCAGGACGGCGAACACCGCAGGGATGCCGGCGCCGAAGAGCCAGGCCCGGATGCGCCGTCCCTCCGCTGCGAACCGAGCTGCCACCACCAGGCTCGCTGCCACGAGGCAGAGCGTGCTGAGCGAGCGCGATGCGTTCTGGAGCTCCCCGTGCCAGGTGGAGTGCACCATGTCCGGCGTCGTGCCGGGCGGGAAGCCGACCACCGGATCGGCGCGCAACAGTCCGCCGACGACGTAGGCCACTCCGAACAGCGCGAGCAGCCGCGGCGCCCACACCGCCCCTCGGCCCGTCTGCAGCCGCTGCCGCACGCCGATCGCCAGCAGCACCGACAGCACGCCGACCAGCACCATGGCCGACTGGTGGATCCAGCCGAGCTCTCCGGTGGTCAGCCACGAGAAGCGGTGGGTGCGCAGGTCGAAGCCGTCGCGCGTGAGTGCCTCGACCAGCGTCACCGTCACGTACAGCGGGCCGCCCACCACGCCGCAGGCCAGCAGCGCGCGCGTCCGAGCGCTCTGCTTCTCCATCTCGTCTCTCCTTCGCTCAAGGCGCGGCGAGCTGGAACAGCTCGATGACGTTGCCCGACGGGTCCTGCAGCAGGATCTGCTTGCCGCCAGGTCCGGACAGGACGTCGTTGCGGAAGCGTGCTCCGGCGGCGCGCAGTCGGGCGACCTCGCTCTCGATGTCGTCGACGATCAGGTGGATCCGGTTCCAGCCGCCGGGTCCGGGCTTGGCGCCATCCACCATCGGCCGCCCGGCGGAGCTCGTCGGTCCGCTGAGCAGGAGCCGGAGGTTCCCGCGCGCGACGTCGGCGAACGCGGGAGGGAAGCTCGTCAGCACTTTGAAGTCGAGCAGCTTCGTGTAGAACGCGAGGGCGGCTTCGACGTCGTCCACCATGTAGCGGACACTGACCATCTGACGGGGCTCGGTCATGGCTTCTCCTTTGCGAGCGCGGCGAGCAGGAACCCGATGCGGGTCACGAGCTCGGCTGCGGTCTGCTGAAAGAGCGGGTAGGTGGCGTCGTCGGCGTCACCGGTCGCGGGATTGGGGATGCTCCAGTGCACCACCTCGGGCTGGCCCGGGAACTCGGGACAGACTTCGCGCACCCGGTCGCACAGGCTGATCACCCAGTCGAACTGCTGGTCGGCGAACACGTCGAGGTGTTTGGAGCTGTGACTGGCCAGGTCGAGACCGTGCTCCTCGCGCATCACGCGCACCGCGTTGGGGTGTACGGGCTTCGGCTGGCTTCCGGCGCTGAACGCCTCGACGACGCCGCCCGACAGCTTCCGGGCCAGCGCCTCTGCCATCTGAGAGCGCGCGCTATTCCCGGTGCAGAGGAACAGCACCTGCACGCGGGGGAGCCCGGCAGTTTCGGGCGACGTTCTGCTGAGACGAAGGGCGGGGTGGAGCGAGCGACCCGCGGCCGAGAGCAGGCCGCCGATCCGCGACAGATCGACCGTGTAGTAGCTGTCGCGGCGATCGGCCGAGCTGCGCCGCGCCGAGACGAGACGGGCTTCGCGCAGCTTCCCCAGGTGGTACGAGACCAGGTTCTGGGGCTCGCCGACCAGACCGGTGAGCTCGGAAACCATGCGGTCGCTCCGGCCCAGCTCGGCCAGGAGCCGCCAACGCAAGGGATGGGCGGCCAGCTGCAGGAACTCGGGAGGGGTGTTCACGCCCTCTATTTAGATCAATATGATTAGATTCGTCAACTGTATTTGATTGAAATGGTCCCGGCGAAGGCCCTCGCCGTCTCGCGCGCCATCTCGTCCAGGGATTCGTCCGCGCGCCGGGTCAGCCTCGAGAACATCAGGAAGCCGTGCGGCATGTCGGCGTAGTGCGTGTGGAGCGTCGGAACGCCGGCGGCGACGAGCGCTTCGGCGAGCCAGATGCCGTCGGAGCGCAGCGGGTCGTGGCCGCAGGTGATCACCGTCGACGGAGGCAGTCCTCGGAGATCGGCGTGGAGCACGCTCACGAGCGGGTTGTCCGTGTCCTTCCGCGCGTAGACCCTCACCATGAACTCACCCTCCGCGCGGCCGACGCCGGGCATGTCGCTCGTATCCCAGTCGGTCGACTTCAACGTCGTGTCCGTGAAGGGGTAGTAGATGGACAGGTGCACGATCCGCGGGCCGCCGCCATCCCGGCTCGAGAGCGCCAGCGCCACGGTCAGGTTGCCGCCTGCGCTCTCTCCGCCCACCGCGATCCGGCTCGGATCCAGGCCCGCGGGCCGAGACTCCGCCATCCAGCGCAGCACGTCCTGGCAGTCTTCGAGCCCGGCGGGGAACGGGTACTCCGGGGCGAGGCGATAGGACAACCCGACCACGACCGCGCCCGTCCGCGCTGCGAGCCCGCGCTGCGCGCCATCGCAGAAGTCGACGCCGCCGTCGACGAAGCCGCCCCCGTGGATGAACAGGATCGCGGGAGCACCCGGCTGCAGGTCGGGGCGCCTGTAGACGCGCGCCGCGATCGGACCGCCGCGGCCGGGAACCTTCACGTCCTCGGTGTGGATCGAGCGGTCTCCGGGCTTGCACGCGAACCAGAGCGCCTTGCGCGCGAGCCGGACGTCGTGCGGCTGATCCAGGAGCGACGCGGGGTTCGGCATCCACCCGCGCCTGATCGCGAACGTCGCTGCGCGCGTCAGCGCCCTCAGCCGGAACGGAAGTGGGGTCGCCGTCGGCATGTCACAGCCCGACGCGCTTTGCCAGCTCCTCGCGGTGGTGCGCGGGGTCGCCGAACAAGAGCTCGCTCGCCTTCGCACGCTTGAAGTAGAGGTGAGGCGCGGCCTCCCAGGTGAAGCCCATGCCGCCGTGGATCTGGATGTTGTCCGCCGCCGCGTGGAAGTAGGCCTCGGAGCAGTAGGCCTTGGCGAGGGCGGCGGCTTCGACGAAGTCCGGCTCGTTCGCCGCCGCGATGAAGAGGGCGTTGGTGGCGGCGGACTTCGCCATCTCCACCGAGACCAGCATCTCGGCGCACTTGTGCTTGATGGCCTGGTAGCTCCCGATCGGGCGGCCGAACTGCAGCCGGCTCTTCGCGTACTCCGTCGCCTGCTCGAGGCACCTCTGCGCGCCGCCGACCTGCTCCGCCGCGAGCGCGGCGCACACGAAGGCGAGCACGCGCTCGAACGCGGCGGTCTGATCGCCGCTCGAGACGCGCGTGGCGGGCGTGCCCGCGAAGCGGACGCGCGCGAGCTTGCGGGTGAGATCCAGCGGCGGGATCGCGCTCCGCGAAAGCCCGGGCGCGCTCGCATCGACGCGCAGGAGCTCGAGGCCCGCGTCGCCGCGCGCGACGACCAGCAGCACGTCGGCGCTCTGGCCGTCGAGGACGAGCGTCTTCTCGCCGTCCAGCGTGACGTTCGCGCCCGAGCCGCTCGCGCGCAGCGTGACGCCGGCCGCGTCCCAGCGCCCGTTCGGCTCCGCGTGCGCGACGCTCACGATCGCCGCACCCGAAGCGATCCGCGGCAAGAGCTCCTTCTGCGTGACCGCGTCGGCGCACGCGAGCAGGGTCTGCGCGGCGAACACCGACGTGCCAAGGAACGGCGCGCAGAGCAGGGCGCGTCCCATCTCCTCCATCGCGATCAAGAGCTCGACCGGGCCGTAGCCCGCCCCGCCGTGCTCCTCGGGAATGACGAGCCCCGCGAGCCCGAGCTCCCGGGCGAGCTGCTTCCAGACCTCGGGCTCGAAGCCGCGCTCGCTCACCATCGCGGCGCGCACGGCCTTCTCGTCGGAACGCTTCTCGAGGAAGGCGCGCAGGTTCTGTCGCAGCGCCTCGTGCTCTTCGGTGAAGACGAAATCAGCAGGCATGGCTCTCTCACTCCCGCGCCGCGCTCACGAGCGCGGCACGTCCTTCCACGGCACGTCCTTGTCGACGCGCGGATCGCCCGGCAGGCCCAGCACGCGTTCGCCGAGGATGTTCTTCATGATCTCCGAGGTCCCGCCCTCGATCGAGTTCGCGCGCGAGCGCAGGAACTGGTACTTCGCGAGCCCCTCGAGCGAGCGGCTCTCGAAGCCGCTCTGGCGCAGCTCGTAGCCGGCCTCGAAGGCGAGGCCTTCGTTGCCCAGCACATCGATCGCGAGCTCCCACAAGCGCTTGTTGATCTCCGCCTGCGCGAGCTTGCCGACCGAGCCCTCGGGACCGGGGTTGCCGGACCGCTGCGCTGCGCGCGCGCGCTGGTTGGTGATGCGCAAGAGCTCGTTGTCCATCCACGCGCGCGTCACCCGGTCGCGCATGATCACTTCCTGCGCAGGCGACAGCGCGCCCGGCTTGCGCCGCCTCCACAGCTGCACGACCTGCGAGATCGCGCCCGCGCCCTTGGTCTTGGCGCCGCCGCCGCCGATCGCCACGCGCTCGTTCATCAGCGTGGTGATGGCGACGCGCCAGCCCTGGCCCTCCTTGCCGAGCATGTTCGCGTGCGGGATCCGCACGTTGTCGAAGAACACCTCGTTGAACTCGGCCTCGGCGGTGATCTGGTACAGCGGCCGCACCGTCACGCCGGGCGTCTTCATGTCGACGATGAAGTACGACAGCCCGTCGTGCTTGGGCACGTCGGGGTTCGTGCGCACGATCAGCATGCCCCAGCTGGCCAGGTGCGCGACCGACGTCCACACCTTCTGGCCGTTCACCACCCAGTGGTCGCCGTCGCGGACCGCGCGCGACGACAGGCCCGCGACGTCGGAGCCCGCGCTGGGCTCGCTGAACATCTGGCACCAGATGTCCTCGCCCGAGAAGATGCGCGGCAGGTGGTACTTCTTGTGCTCCTCGCTCCCGTAGGTGAGCACGGTCGGCGCACCCATGCCGATGCCGATCACGCTCGCCAGCGGATCGCCGTGCACGACCTTCGAGTGCTTGGCGATCTCGTCCTGCACGGTCAGCTGCTGCCGGGGGCTGATGCCGAGCCCGCCGTGGCCTTCCGGGAAGTGGACCCAGGCAAGACCGTGCTCGAACTGCTTGCGCCGGAAGGTGATCGAGTCGGTGCGCTCCGGATGGACTTCCGCGAGCAGCTTGCGAACGCGCCCGCGGAGCTCGTCCTCGGGCATCTCGCGCAGATCGGCCATGGCGTCTCCTCGGCACCGCGAGCGGACCAGCCGCTCGTCGGGGATGGGCCGATTGTACGGCGGGCGGGCAGTACGATGCCAAGAGCCCCCGGCGTCGCCGCCGAACGCCGCGGGCTCGAAGAGATCACGCGGCCGCTCAGCCAGGTGGAGTGAGGGCGAGAGCCGCAGCAGCGGCAAGCTTGTGCTTGGCCTGCCAGGGCGGCCCGGCTGCGCGACCCATCGCGCGCACGGCGCGTTCGATCGCCGCGTCGTGCAGCGCGGGCTCGCGCTCGTACCAGTGCACGGACCAGCCACGCGCCGCGGCTGCGGTGGCCAGGGCTTCGCGATACATCACCGAGTCGGCGACGTTCGCCGCGCGGGTGTCGGCGATGCGCTCTTCGGTCGTCGCTGGAAGTGTCGGGCACGCGCGAAGCGCGATGTGTCCGATCGGCAGCGGCACCGCCGCGGCCAGCGCCTCGAGGCCAGCGCGCGCGCCGAGTGCGGCCGCCTCGCGCACGCGCTCGACGAGCGCGATGGCCTCGGGCAGCGAGATCTTCCGCGCCCACGGGCTGCCGACGTAGCGGCCCACTGCCCACGACCCTTCGTGGTGGTACGGGTGCGTGGGCAGGCCGTGGGTGAGGTCGATGCGCCGGCGATCGAGGAGCCGACCGTCCGGAGCGACGGTGACCAGGATCGCCGAGTTGCCGTGCTCCGCGACGCCCACGGCCGAGATTTCGCTTCCTTTGCGGGCCATGTCACCGCGCGAAGAGGGCATTGCCTTCGGCGTACGGGAGTGCGCCGGCGAACAGGGCGTCCGTCGAACCCTCTGCCAGGAACTGCGACGCGAGGCGCTTCGCGGTGCCCAGCGCAGCCTGTGCGATCGCGGACCCGGCGCTGAGCCGGCGCACGCCGAGGCGCGCGAGCGTCGCGAGCGGCGGGAGTCCGGGTCGGGCCATCACGTTCAGCGGAAGCGCCTGGCCCTTCACCAGCGCGTCGATCTCCGCGGCCGAGATCGCCGCGGGCACGAACAGCCCGTCGGCTCCCGCAGTCGCGTACTGCGCCGCGCGCGCGAGCGTCTCCTCCACGGCTCGACCCGGCGCGAGCGCCTTCAGGAACACGTCGGTCCGCGCGTTGACGAAGACGTCGACACCGGCGTGTGCGGCGGCCGCCTTCGCTGCCTCGATCTTCCGGCACAACAGCGCGGGCGCGCCGTTCCCGTCTTCCAGGTCGAAGCCCACCGCACCGGCGCCGATCAGCCGCGCGAGGTTCTCGCGCACGGCGGCGGGGTCGGTGCCGTAGCCGCCCTCCGCGTCCGCGCTGATCGGGCAGCTCACCACACGCGCGATCTCGCGCAGCGCCTCGGCGTACGCGGCGACGGGCAGCCGATCGCCGTCCGAGTACCCGTGCGCCCATGCGACACCGCTCGACGTCGTGGCGATCGCCTCGGCGCCCAGCGATTCCATCAGGAGGGCGCTGCCCGCGTCCCAGGCGTTGGGAAGGAGCAGGACCGATCCTTCGCGGTGTCGGGCACGGAAGCGGGCGGCCAGCGTCGCGGGAGTCGTCGTCATGGCGAGAGATCTACCGGAAGGTGCGCGTGCAGGGCTCGCCGTTTTCGGACGTCGATGGGCTCAAGGCGCGGGCTTCGGGCGCCGGATCGCAGAGGGCGGCCGGTGGTAGATCGACGCGAAGACCGCGTTGAAGCGCCGCACGCTGCCAAAGCCCGCCGCGAAGGCCACCTCGTCGATGGGCAGCTGCGTGTCGGACAGAAGCCGCTTCGCGCGGCGCACGCGCAGAGACGTTGCCACCTGGACGGGCGAGGCGTCGAGATGCTCCCGGAACAGGCGCGAGAGGTGTCGCGGCCCGATGCCGAGGCGCGCGGGAGCTCCGACGCGGTTCCGCGATCGAGTGCGCCCTGCTCGATCAGCTTCAGCGCGCGCTCGACGGTGCTGCGCGTTCCCTTCCACGCCGGACACCACGGGGCGACCTCGGGGCGGCAGCGGAGACAGGGCCGGTATCCCGCGGCCTCGGCGGCGGGGGCACTCGGAAGGAAGGACACGTTGCGGGTGGCCGCGGGACGCGCGAGACAGATCGGCCTGCAGTAGATCCGCGTCGTGCGCACTGCAGCGAAGAAGAGGCCGTCGAAGGGCTTGTCGCGCCTCAGCCGCGCCGCATCGCAGGTCTCGAAGTCCACGCGACTCCCGACGCTCAGTGGGCCGCGCTCGCGCGGTACGGGCTCTCGCGCACGATCTTCACCGACTCTCCGCCCGCGAAGTGGTGGTCCGGCTGCAGCTCGTTGTAGATCGCCGTCTCATAGGCGCTCCAGACGTTCTGGGTGCGCGCCGTGAGGGCGGTCAGATCCTCGTCCTTCTCCGCGGGCACGACGGCCAGGCGCGTCTGGCGGATGACGGCGCGGTCGTCGTCGTTCAGCTCGCGGAAGCTGCGCGTGGTGACGAGCGTCATGGCCAGGTCCTGGTCTTCGACGGCCAGGCCCGTGAGCCGCCAGACCGCTTTCGCGAAGGGAATGAAGGTGATGTACGAGCGGACGGGCACGCCATCGCCCGAGCGGCCGCTCACGTCGAGCCGCCAGGCCGGGAGTCCCCCTACTGGGAAGGGAGCGCCGTCCTCGACCTCGCCCCCCTTGCCGCTCACGTTCTGCGCCGCCCAGGTCTCGGCCACCTGGCGCGGCTCGCCGTTCGGCACGTCGCTCGCGAGATACACCACTGCGTTGCCGCGCGGAGCCTGCGCGCCGACCGCCTGGGGGGTGTTCGATTTCGCCCAGCCGCGCGGGAAGCGCAGCTTGAAGCCGAGGCCGGGGTGCAGGAAGACGTCGCCCAGGAAGACTCCGGCCTCGGGGCGCTGTCCGATGGGAAGGCCCTCGGTGTGGGCGAGCAGCGCGGCGCGCGGGTCGCCGAGCTTCGGATCGCGCTTCCAGCGCAGCTCGCTCGCGTCGACGCGCGCCACGGTCGCGCGCTCCGACGACAGTGGATGGGTGTCGAAATAGCTGGCGACGAGACGCGGCCCGCCGGTCACGAGCTTCTCGTAGTTCATCATCGACTCGAGGAAACGCGCGAGCCCGAGCGGGTCGTAACCGGCGGCGGCGCACAGGATCTGGCCGTCGTGGTCCGCGCTGCGCTCGAGATCGCGCGAGAAGGCGGCCATCTCTCCCGCGCGGGCCCGCGGGTCGAGCAGCGGGAACATGCCGCGCGAGGCCTCCTGCTGGGCCGCCGCGTGGCGCTTCACGACGTGGCCGATCTCGTGGCCGATCACGCAGGCCAGCTCGTCCTCGTCCATGACCAGCGCCAGCAGACCGCGCGACACGAAGATGTGTCCGCCGGGCAGCGCGAACGCGTTGGCTTCGACCTGGTCGACGATCCGGAACTGGAACTCGTATGGCGTACCGGGAACCGCGCGCAAGAGCTTCTCGCCGATCCCCTGCACGTAGGCGTCCAGCGCGGGATCGGCGAGCAGACCCATCTGCGCCTCGACGCCCTTGGCACCCTCGCGCCCGGCCGCGCGGTCGTCGTCGGCCGTGTCGAGGAGGACCGTGCGGTCGGCTCGCGCAGCGGGCG
>Ga0318553_10000439_pt1 | contig 13142 bp, 7 predicted proteins | sample GRESIP082b2f21_FD_203686 | JGI IMG/M metagenome (GOLD analysis project Ga0318553, IMG submission 203686) | Tropical soil microbial communities from Luquillo Experimental Forest, Puerto Rico - GRE.SIPMG.082b2f21 | ecosystem: Environmental > Terrestrial > Soil > Tropical forest > Bulk soil...
GTGGACGCCGACGTCGTGCTGGCGAGCTCCTCGGGCTGGGCGCACATGGTCCGCGGGGCCGGGCGCGTCGTCATCTACTGCCACGCGCCCGCGCGCTGGCTGTACCAGACCGACCGGTACGTCGGCGACGGGTCGGCGGCGCGACGCGCGCTCGCCCGCGGGGCGGTGGCGGTGCTCGGTCCGCCGCTTCGCCACGCTGACCGGGCCGCTGCGCGCCGGGCGGACGCGTACCTCGCCAACTCCTCGGCCACGCGGGCGATGGTCCGTGAGCTCTACGGCGTCGAGGCGGAGGTCCTCTGCCCGCCCCCGGCGCTCGACCCGAGCGGAGAGCGGCGCGCCGTGGCGGACCTCGAGCCGGGGTTTGTGCTCACCGTCGCGAGGCTGCTCCCCTACAAGCACGTCCGCACCGTCGTCCGCGCTGCGGCGGGTTGGGACCGACCGCTCGTGGTGGTGGGCGACGGACCCGAGCTGCGGGCGCTCGAGGGCGCCGCACCGGCCACGACGCGGTTCCTCGGCGCCGTCGACGACGCGACGCTGCGGTGGTGCTATGCGAACGCCTCGGTCCTCGTCTCGGTCGGGTTCGACGACTTCGGGCTCGCGCCCCTCGAGGCGGCCGCGTTCGGCGTCCCGACCGTCGCGAGGCGGTTCGGCGGCGCGCTCGACACCGTCGTGGAGGGCGTCACCGGGACGCTGCTCGACGACGTGACGCCGGCGACGGTCCGCGACGCGGTCCGCGCGCTCGCCGCCATGCCTCCGACGCGCCAGACGCTCGCCAGCCACGCCGCCTCCTTCGGCCGCGAGGGGTTCCAGGCTCGGCTCCGCGCCGTCGTCACCCCCTGAAGGCGTCGAGCGCCCCGGCCAGCGCGGCCGCAGCGGCGTCGGTCGAGAACGCCGCCAGCGCGCCGGTCCGCCCCGCCTCGCCGAGCGACCTCGCGCGCGCCGGGTCGTCGCGCAGACCCGCGATCGCCGCCGCGAGCGCGGCGGGGTCGCGCTCCGGCACCACGACGCCGCCACCGGTCGTCTCGAGCACCCACGGGAGCGCGCCGGTCGCGGTCGCCACGACCGGGACGGCGCGGGCGAGCGACTCGACCGCGACGCGACCGAACTGCTCCTCCCAGACCGGGGTGGTCCGGCTCGGCACGCACGTCACGTGCGCGCGCGCGTACGCCTCGCCGACGCGCTCGGGGAGGAGCGGGCCGAGGAGCTCGACGCGCGCGCCGGCGGTCGCCACCCGGGCCGTGAGCGGGCCGGCGCCGGCGACCACGAGGCGGACCCCGTCGGTCCGTGCGACCGCGTTGAGGAGGTCCTCGACGCCCTTCTCCTCGACGAGCCGACCGACGAGCGCGACCGTGAAGGCCCCCCCGGGCTCGGCTCGCGGCGCAACGGCGGCGACGTCGTGCGGGACCACCGCCACCGTCCCGCGCGCCCCCCACCGCACGGCCAGGGTCGCGGCCTTGGGCGACCTCGCGACGACGAGCGACGCGTCGGCGAGGACCCGGTCCCGTGCCCGGACCGCCGCGCGCGGGAGCCGACGGTCGAGCGTCTCGGCCAGCTGGACCCCGAACGGCACCCCCGAGCGCACCGCCGCCCGGCGCCACTGCCACGCGGCGAGCGAGAACGGCTCCTCCTCGACGAGGACGAATCGAGGCGCGAGCTCGCGGAGGAGCGCCGCGCACCTGGCGAGATAGACGTGCCGCTGCGGTCGACCCTGGCCGATGACCCGAAGCGACCGGACCCGCGGGCCGTCGCCAGCGGTCGGCGCCGCGTCGAAGCCGTCCGGCGCGTACGCGGTCCGCCACCTTGCCGGCACGACGACGACGACGTCGTGTCCCGCCTTCTGCAACGCGGCGTACACGGCGCGGTTCTGCGCGACGACGCACGCATGGCTCACGACGACGATCGGTCCGCGGCGCGCCACGGTGCGTATCGTCGCAGGCCCGGTCCGCTCGCCAACGGACCGCGGTGCGTCGTCGTCGCGGTCCTCGGCCGCCTCACAGGGGGTCTGGAACACTGGAGGTCGTGCCGGACCCCGACGCCGCCGGCGACGCACCCGCCGCGCTGCGGCGCGGGGCGGAGCACCGCGGGCGCCGGGTCGCCGTCAACAGCATGACGATGCTGTCCGGCCAGATCCTCTTCACCCTCATCGGGTTCGTGACGACGCCGGTCGTGCTCACGCACATCGGCCTCACGGAGTTCGGCCTGTGGACGCTCATCATGACGACGGTCGCCTACATCACGGTCGTCGATCCCGGGTTCGGCGACCTGATCACGCGGTACGGCAGCCGTGCCCACCTCGAGGGGAACCGCGCCCTCGCGTCGCGGCTCTGCTCGCTCGCGACGCTCAGCTGGCTCGGGATCGGCCTGCTCGGGCTCCCGATCATCCTGTGGGCGATCCCAGCATGGATCCCGCACCTCCACCTGAGCCCGGGGCTCGCGGACGTCGCCCTCGAGTTCTTCCAGTGGGGGTACGCGTACACGGTCGCCGGGAGCGTCGCGGCGATCATGTCGGCCCGGCTCACCGCCATCGGGGACCAGTGGCTGGTCACGGCCATCGACGCTGGGACCCGGCTGCTCTACGCGGCGGTGCTGCTCGGGATGCTGCTCACGGGCAGCCGCCTGAGCGCGCTCGTCGTCGCGTCGTCGGCGCAGCTCGTCGTGACCTACGTCGTGACGGTCGGGTTCGTGTGGGCCCGCGCCGGCGCTCCCTACGGCAACCCCCGTCGCCTCCACGGCGCGGTCGTCCGCGAGGCGACGCGGTTCGGCGGGTGGCTCCAGCTCGGCGGGGTCCTCGAGCTCATGACCTACGAGACCGATGGGCTCGTGATCAGCACGTTCGACTCTGTCGCGCGGACGGGCACGTACGGGATCGCGCAGCGCGCCGCGGGGATGACCACGTACTTCGGGTTCTTCGCCCAGTCCTCGATGCTCGCCGCGATCTCCGCGGCGTACGCGGCCGGTGAGGGCCTCGCGGCGATGCGGCGCATGTACCGCAGGGCGGTCCGGCTCGTGGCGCTGCTCGGCGGGACGATCGGGGGCGGTCTCCTGGGGACCGCACCGGTGTTCCTGGCGTTCTGGCTGAACCACTACCCGGGCGGCGTCGGGATCACGGACGCCGCCACCTGCCTCGCGGTCGGGGCCCTGCTCGTCGGGCTCCCCCGTCCCGCGACGGCCGCGACGATCATGGCGATGGGCCGCGTCGGGCTCGGGGTGCGCGCCCAGCTCGCCGCGTTCTGCATCAACCTCGTCCTCACGATCGCGCTGGTCAAGCCGCTCGGGATGATCGGCGTCATGCTCGCCACCCTCGTCGCCAAGGTCGTGGCGACCGGGTACCTGCTCGTCCGGTTCCACCGCCTCGTGGAGGGGTCCGCCCACGAGCTCCTCGTCTCCTGGGCATCGAAGCTCGTGCTCGCGATCGCCGCGGGCGCCGGCGCGTGCCGGGTCGTGCTGCTCTTCCTGCCCGAGAGCGTCGTGCACAGCCGCGGCCCCGCGCTCGCCGCGCTCGTGCCGCTGGGCGTGCTCTACCTCGTGGTCGTCGCCGCCGTCGTGCGCGTGACGCGGTTCTTCTCGGCCGAGGACCTGGCGTGGTTCGCCGAGATCCTCCCCGGGCCGCTGGGTCGCGCGGCCGCGAGCCCGTTCGCCCACCGGCTGGCCGCCGCCTGACGTGCCGACCCTCGCCGTCGTGATCCCGACGTACCGCCGCCCGCGCGAGCTCGCGCGGTGCCTCGCGGCGCTCGCGCTCCAGACCCGGCCGCCCGACGAGGTGGTCGTCGCGGCGTTCGACGACCCCGACGCGGCGGGCGTCGCCGACCGGGCGCCGCTCACGTGCACCCTCGTGGCCGTGGACCTGCCCGGCGCCGCCGCCGCCATGGTCGCCGGCACGCGCGCGACCGGCGCGCGCCTCATCTGCTTCACCGACGACGACGCCGTGCCGCCACCGCGGTGGGTCGAGCGGCTCGAGGACGCGCTCGACGACCCCACCGTCGGCGGCGCGGGCGGACGCGACGTCGTGGTCGACGAGGCGTCCGGAAGGACCGAGGACGGGACGCGGACCGAGGACGTCGGGCGCCTCACCTGGTACGGCCGGCACGTGGGGGGCCACCACCTCGCGGAGGGCGCACCGCGCGACGTCGCCTTCTTGAAGGGCGTCAACGCCGCGTACCGTCGCGAGGCGCTCGGGCTCCCGGTCGGCCTTCGCGGCGGCGGCGCCGAGGTCCACCTCGAGGTCGCCGTCGGCCGGTACGCGCGCCGCCGTGGGTACCGGCTCGTCTTCGACCCCGACGCCACCGTCGAGCACCGTCCGGCCCCACGGCGCGGGGACGACCAGCGCCGGGCGCCCACCCCGTCTGCGACCGAGGACGCCGCGTACAACCTCGTGGTCGCGCTCGGCGGATGGCGCGGGCTCACGCGCGTCGGGTACGCGACGGTCGTCGGCGACCGCGGCGCGCCGGGGCTCGTGCGCGCGGCCGTGGCGCTCGTCAACGGCGACGAGACCACGGCGCGTCGGCTCGGCCCCTCGGTCCGTGGGACGCTCGCCGGCGGGTGGGCGATCCTGCGCCGGCGCGGGGTGTCCTACGCGACGTTCGCCTGAGCGGCCACACGGAGCTCGGCGAGCAGCCGCTCGGCCACGACCGCCGGTGCGAACCGCCCGGCCTCGGTCCTGCACCGCGCCGCGAGGAACGCGCGCTCGTCGCCCTCGAGCGCGAGCACGGCTCGCACCGCTGCGTCGAGCCCACGGACGTCGCCCGGCTCCACGATCCGGGCCACGTCCTCGGGGAGGCCCTCGGCCGCGCCCACCGCGTCGGTGACGATGACGGGCACGCCGCACGCGAGCGCCTCGGCGACGGTGAGCCCGAACGGCTCGTACCGCGAGAGCTGCAGCAGGCAGCGCGAGGAGGAGAGGAGCTGGGCGACGCCGTCACGCGGGACGTACCCGAGCCCGCGCCCGACCTCCGGGTCGAGCTCCTCGAGGATCGACGAGTAGTCGCTCCAGAGCGAGCCCGCGCCCACCACGTCGAGCTCGACGCTGCCGGCGAGGTCGTGCAGCGCGTGCGAGAGCGCGACGACGTCCTCGAGCCCCTTGCGCACCGTGAGGCGGCCGACGCTGACCACCCGGTCGACGCCGTCCGGTGACGTCGCGGCGTCGGCCGGTGTGAAGCGGTCCAGGTCGACGCAGTTGGGCACCACGGCCACGCGGTCCGGGTCGATCCCGTAGTCGGCGACGAGCTCGCGGCCGAACCGGGCCGAGAGCGCGAGGACGCGGTCCGCGCGGCGCGCGTCGCGGCCTTGCTGCAGCGCGCGGAGCCAGAGCCAGGCCCGCACCGCGGCAGGGCGGCCGGCGCCCTCGAGCCCGGCGGAGAGGACCCGCTCCTGGCGAAGCCACCGCAGCTCCCCCGCGGCGTGCACCGACGGGTGCGCGACGACCGGCGGCCGGTCGCGCCGGCTCGCGGGCACGCCGACGGCCTCGAGGCTGGAGAACAGGTAGCAGACGTCGTAGGGGACCGCCCGGTGCTGGGCCGCGAGGGTCGCGGCGAGCTTGCGGCGCGCGAGCCCGGTCGAGAGCTGATGCGAGAGCATCTTGGTCAGCCGGTGCCGTGAGTACCACCGCTCGAACGCGAACCGCGTCGCGCGAGCCACGACCTCCACGCCGGTGACCGACTCGATCTCCCCGAGGTCGTCGGTCTCTGCGCTCGTCGCCACGTAGCAGTCGATCGACGCCCCGAGCCGCGCGAGCTCGCGCAGCAGGAGGCCCGCGACGCCGCTCGCGCCACCCGCAGACGGCGCGGGGACCGGCCCCACGTACGCGACTCGCAGCCCCGGCCGCGCGAGCCCGGGCGTCGGTGAGAGCGGCCGGTCGCGGTGGTACCGCCACTGCGTCGCCGTCACCCAGGCACCGACGCCGAGCTGGGACCCCGCAAGGCGCGCCCACCGCGCGAGCCGGCGCGGTGAGCCGGCGATGCCGTCCGGGCCCGAGGCGGCGTGCCACCACCGTCGCACCATCGAGGCGAGCGGGGCCACCCGCACGGGGAGCCGCGACGCCTTGGCGCTCGGGTACCGCCGGAGCAGGAGCCAATCGTCCACGACCAGCCACCCGCGCGCGGCCCACCGCTTCGGGTCGATCGGGCGGCCCGGGTGGATCACGCGCATCTCCTCCACGAAGCGCACCGAGCCGCCGCGGTTCATGACGCGCCAGGCGAGGTCGCGATCCTCGTGCGCCGCGTGCGGGAACTGCCGGTCGAACCCGCCCGCCTCGCGCAGCGCGATCGTCCGGTACGCGACGTTGCACGCGAGGTACCCGGTGCCCACGAGGTCGGTGACCGCGTGCTCGTAGAGCGGGTCGTAGGGGGGCGCCTCCGTCCGGCCGGTGACGCCCGCGGCGGCTGCGTCGGTGTCGAAGGCGTCGAGCGCGGCGGCGAGCCAGGTCCCCCCCACCTCGCAGTCGTCATCGGTGAACGCGACGACCGCTGCCGACGCGGCGTCGATCCCGGCGTTGCGGGCGCGCGAGGGTCCGACCCCGCCCGTTCGCACGATGCGCACGCGCGGGTCGGCCGGCACCGTGGCCGGCGGCTCCGAGCCGTCGTCGACGACGAGCACCTCGCAGGCACGACCCGACGCGTCGCACGCGCGGAGCACGCTCGCGACGCACCGCGCGAGCAGGGCCGGCCGGTCGCGGGTCGGCACGACCACGCTCACAGCCGGCGTGCCCGCGACGCCGTGGCGCTCACCCATCGCGCGTGCCATCTGCGTGGTCGTCTGCGTGGTCGTCTGCGTGGTGCTTCGTGTTGGCGTGCGCGTGGTCGCGCGCCTGCGCCCACGCGTCGAGGAGCGGACCGGCGAGCGCCGCCGGCGTGTAGGCCGCGGCCGTCACCCGCGCGGCGGCCCCCAGCCGTGCTCTGGTCGCAGGGTCCTCGGCCAGCCGGCGCATCGCGGTCGCGAGCGCTTGCCGGTCGCCCATCGCGTAGCGGATCCCGTCCACGCCGTCGGTCACGGTCTTCGCCGGCCCCCCCGCGTCGGCCACCAGCACGGCGCACCCCGCTCCCATCGCCTCGACGACCACCTGGCCGAACGGCTCGGGGTCCGTCGAGGCGTGGACCAGGATGTCGGTCCCGGCGAGGACGGCCGCCACGTCGTCGACGAACCCCGCGAGCACGACGCGGTCGCCGACGCCGAGCGAGTCGGCGAGCGGGCCGAGGCTCTCGGCGTAGGCGTCCTCCCCGAAGAGCGGGGCCCCGACGATGGTCAGCACCTCGCCGGAGCCCGGGAACGCCTCGGCGAACGCCTCGATGGCGAGGCGCTGTCCCTTCCACGGCGCCAGCCTCCCGATGACGGCGAGCCGCGCCGCCCCCTCGTGGGCCGGGCGAGGCGCCTCGAGGTCGATCCCCTCGTCAAGCGGGCTCGGCACGACGCGGCCGTCGACGCCCACGGTGGCGAGCGTCGCGGCGCTGTTCGCGACGACGACCGTCGGGAGCACCCGGGCCGCCAGCCGCACCGCTCGCGACGCCCCCGACGGGAGCGCCGGCGGGGCCAGGTGGTCGCGGACGTGCCAGACGCACGGGACTCGCGCCAGCCTCGCCGCGACGCCGCCGTAGAGCGCGGCCTTGAGCGAGTTGGTGTGGACCACGTCGGGTCGGAGCTCTCGGAGCCGACGCGCGAGGCGCACGACGTACCGCGTCGTCGCGATCGCACGCCGCGGCCCGACCCGGCGCAGCGTGACCGCGTCGCGGTGCACGTGACGCACGGTGCCGGCGAGCGGGAGCACCTCGACGGTCGCACCGGAATCGACGAGCCGTCCGCGAAGCGGACCGTCCTCGGCCAGGATCGCGTGCACCGACGCGCGGTCGCCGAGCGCGCCGACCGCCCGGGTGATCGCGAGCTCCCCACCCGAGAGGACTGCGGTGTGGTCGAGCACCACGACCCGGATCGGACGGGCGCCGCCGACGACGCGTGCGTAGAGCGCCGCGTGACGCGCCGCGACCGTGGACCACGCATGGCGCTGCGCGGCGCCGCGGCGCGTCGCGACCACGTCGGGGCCGCCTGGCGCCTCGAGCGCGCGGCGCAGCGCGTCGGCGAGCGCCCCGGCGTCGCCCGCAGGGACCGCCGGCCCGCAGCCCGCCGAGTCGAGCGCCTCGCGCAGCCCGCCCGCGTCGGTCCCGACGACGGCGGTCCCGCACGCGAGGGACTCGAGCACGACGAGCCCGTACCCCTCGAGCGCGACCGACGGGACCGCGGTCACGTCGGCGGCCCGGTACCAGGCGACGAGCGCGTCGTCATCGACACGACCGACGAGGCGGACGGTCGCCTCGACGCCGAGCGTCCGCGCCTGGAGCCGCAGCGTGGCGGTCGCCGGGCCGTCGCCGACGATCACGAGCGCGTCGTCCGCGCCGGGCGCGAGCGACCGCCACGCCTCGAGCAGCACCTCGAGCCCCATCCGCGCGACGAGCCGACGGACCGCGAGCACGACCCGCCCTCTCGGCGCGCCGACCATCGAGCGCGCGTCGTCGCGGTCCCCCGGGCTGAACCGGTCGAGGTCGACACCCGGCGCGATCACCTCGACGAGCCACGGTGCGACCCCGTAGCGCGTCGAGATCACCTCGGCGAAGGCGTCGGAGAGCGTGACGACCCGCGACGCGCGGTGGTAGACGCGCCGCTCGACGGCTCGCTTGACCGCGACGTTGAGCCGCGAGGCGCCGGCGTGCGCGGACTCGTCGGCCCACGGTCCCTGGAAGTGCACGACCTTCGGCACTGACCGGAGCGCGCCCACCGTCGCGGTCACCGCGGCCGTGCCGGCGAAGTGCAGGTCGGCGACGTCGGGAGCCCCGAGGTCGCGCGCCGCCCGGTCGACCGCGACCGCGGACCGCAGCATTGAGCGGCCAGATGGCGTGGCCACGACGACGTGCTCGCTCGCGTCCTCGGCGTCGCCGAGGACGATCGCCACCGCCTCGACGCCCGCCGCTCGCTCGGCGGCGACCAGGCGCTCGCAGTACCGGTTGAGGCCGCCGACCCTCGCTGCGGTCGTCTCGAGGCCGATGTGGACCACCCTCATGGGGCGCGAGCCGCGAGCGCCTGGTACCTGGCCAGCGTCCGGCTGGCCATCTCGTCCCAGGTGAACCGCGTCACCCGGTGTCGCGCGACGGCACCCATCGCCCGACAGCCTGCGCGGTCCCGGTCGAGCACCTCAAGTGCAGCCGCCACCTCGCGCTCGTCGGCCCCCACGAGGACGCCGCCGGGGCCCAGCCCGTCGTCGTCGGCCACGAGCTCGGGGCCGACCCCCGTGTCCGTGCAGACGACCGCGCACCCCGCGGCCGCCCCCTCGGCCACCGAGAGCCCGAACGACTCGAGGAGGGAGCACGAGAGCACCACGTCGGCCGCCGCGTACTCGGACGCGACGTCGGGGACCCTGCCGACCAGCTCGATGCGCTCGGCGGCGCCCGTCGCCGCGGCGACGGCTCGCATGGCGTCGACGTCGCCCGCCCCGACGATCCGGAGCCGGCACCTCGCGGTGCGGGACACGGCCCGGACCGCGATCCCCACGCCTTTGCGCTCGAAGTCGCCCCCGACGACCACCACCCGCAGCGGCGCGTCGTCGGCGCGCGTCGCGTCGAGCGCGGCGAACCGCGCCGAGTCCACGCCGTTCTCGACGACGCTCACCGGCACGGACGGGTACCGGGTCCTGAGGTCCCGCGCCTCAGCCTTCGAGACGGCCGCGAGCTCGCGGGTCCGCCCGTCGCGCATCGCCCAGCGCTCGAGGCGGGCCGCGTGGCGCCGCCGCCACGCGGCGACGGCACCGCGGACGCCGCGCCGGCCGGGGGGCGTGGGACCGCCCTGCGCGTCGATCACGGCGGCGTGGCTGAGGTGCACGGTCATCAGGTCGACGCGCGAGTGCGCGACGGCGCCGCACGCGTGCACGAGGTCGGTCCGACGGCGCACCCGCCACAGGCGCGCGGTCGCCACGAGATCGAAGAGGACGAGCCGTGCGACGCTCGGTCCGCGCGGGATCGGGACGTGGGTCCGGCGCACGCCGCTCGGCAGCGTCTGGAGCCCGTCGCCGGCCACGACCTCGAGGTCGACGGTCGTGGCCAGCCGCTCGATGAGCCGCGCGCTCACGAGCTCCATCCCTCCGCGCGTTGGATCGACCGAGTGCGCGACGTACGCGACGCGCAGCCGGCTCACGCGAGAGTGCGCGTGCCTCGCGCTTCACCCGGTCTGCGCCACTCCGGACCCGTCGGCACCTCGACCGCAGAGAGCTCGCGTTGCTGCTCCCGGCTCATCCGCCCGAGGTAGGCGTCCACGTACCCCACGAAGAGCCAGATCAACCAGCAGACCGAGTAGAGGTCGCCGTTCGTCCACTGGAAGAGCGTGGCCATGAGCACGCCGAGCGCGAAGAGCCCGATCGCGTCGCGCCGGATGACGGCCGCCCGGTAGACGGTCTGGATCGCGTTCCAGCAGAACGCGACGTAGACGGCGAGCCCGAAGATCCCGAACGCGATCCCCATGTTCCCCGGGTCGAACTCGGTGCCGACCGTCCGCGAGTGGCCGTACCGGTTCGCAGCGAGCGTCGCCGCTCCGGTCCCGTGGCCGAGGGGGTGGCGGAACCCCTGCAGGATCCCGATCCTCGTCGCCTTGATGTGCCCGGGGAGCGACGAGCCCTGCCCGAACGGGTGGCTGATGCCCTTGAACTGGTGGGTGGAGAGGACGTTCGACGCGCTCCCGCCGCCGCTGCTGCCGAAGTGCGAGCCGAGGAAGATGAGGAGCAGCACCGCGCCGACCCCGCCGGCAAGGACGCCGTAGGGGCGGAGGCGCAGCCGCGACGCCAGCATCACGCCCATCGCGAGGACCACGAGGAAGATCGCCGTGCGCTCCGACTCGAACCACAGCGCCACGCCGACGGTCACCGTGCCCGCGAGGTGCAGCGGCGGGAACATCCGGGTCTTCTTCCCGGCGAGCGCGAGCCAGGCGATCACCCCGATCGAGAGGAACGCGGCGTACTCCTCCGCGGACGAGAACGTCCCGAACGCACGGATCACGCCGGAGCCGAGGCTCAGCGCCTGGTACCCCTTCGTCGAGATCCACGCGCGGTCCCACGAGGGCAGCCCGTGGAACTGCTGGAACAGCCCGTAGATCGCGGCGAAGAGGCTGAGCGCGGCCACCGTCTTCACGATCTGGAGCGCGAGCTCCTCGTCGAGCAGGGCGCGGCCGATCCAGAACGCGAGCATCGGGACGAGGATGAAGAGCAGGCCGCCGAGCCCCGAGAGGAGCCGCTCGCCCGGGTTCAGCGCCTCGACGAGGGCGAGGGCGCAGAACGCCCCCACGACCGTCGAGAGCCGGGTCCTGTTCTCGAACGCACCGCGGCCGACCGCCGTGAGGAAGAGGAGGATGATCACGACAGGGCCGATGATGAGCACTGGGTCGCCCGAGAACGTGACGTTGCCCCCGCCCGGCGTGAGCCGTCGCACGAGGCCGAGCATCACCATCCAGATCGGCAGCATCCCGAGCATGGTCCGGGGCGTCTGCCACGTGATCAGTACGACGACCGGGAGCACGATCAGGACGAGCCCGACGTGCGTCCCCGCGGCGAGCGCGACGCCGAGGCACGCGGCCGTCCCCCCGACGACGAGCGACCACGCGGAGCGACCCTTGGGCGTGTCGCGCTCAGCATCGTGACCAGTGGTCACCGGTGCGTCACCGACGCGGTCGTCCAACGTGAAACTCACTGTCGCAATTCTCGCACAACCACTCCACAAACCTTTCGCCCGTTGAGATTTCAAGGTCCGCGAGTAGCATGCCTCCGATGGTCGCCACGCCTCGAGCGCGCGCGCGGATGAACGCAGGTCAGTACGTAAATGTGCTCTGGCGGCGCAAGCTGGCCGTGCTCATCTGCCTCCTCGTCGCCGTTGGTGGCATGTTGATCGTGGACACATTGCGATCAAATGTGTACGGGGCGCAGGCGGAGGTCATCTTCGGCAACCCGCACCACCTGAACCCGACGGTGCTCGACACCAACGAGACGCTGCTCCTCGAGCCGTCGGTCAAGAAGGCTGCGAAGCAAGCCCTCGGGCGGCCCCTGCCCGGCTGCGCAACCTCGATCAAGGGCGGGACCGCGATCATCCAGCTGAGCTGCCGCGCCTCGTCGCCGAGGTTCGCCGCCGCTGCGGTCAACGCGCTGATCCACGCCTACGACAAGGTCCAGTACGCGCAGCTCGTGGCCAAGGACTCCCAGGAGCTGAAGGTCCTCGCCCAGGAGGTCGTCGCCCAGCAGGCGCTGATCTACGCCTCCACCCTGCAGCTCCAGCACACGAGGCGCAGCGCGTTCAACTACGGGTACCTGGTGCACACCCTCTCCTCGCAGGAGGGGCTGCTCGAGAAGTACCAGCGCGCGGAGTTCTTCCTCGTCTACCAGATGGCGAACAACAACAACTCGGGTGCGACGACGATCCAGTGGGCGACGAAGAACACCGTCCCGGTCTCGCCGAAGCCGAGGACCGACGTGCTGCTCGCGGCGCTGGCGGGCCTCGCGGCCGGCATCGCGATCGCCATCCTTCGCGAGTCGCTCGACGACAAGGTGCGCACGCGCGCCGATCTCGAGGAGATGGCGGCCGGTCGGCCGGCGATCGGGCTCATCCCGCTCATCTCGGAGTGGGAGGACCGAAAGACCCCGCTGCTCATCGCGGCCGAGCAACCGAAGTCGCCACCCGCCGAGGCCTTCCGCGCGCTGCGCACCTCGCTGCAGTTCATGTCGCTCGAGGAGCCGATCAAGTCGCTCCTCGTGACCTCGCCTGCGGCCGCGGACGGCAAGACGACGATCGCTGCGGACCTCGCCTACACGATGGCGGCGGCCGGCCAGGAGGTCATCCTGGTCGGGTGTGACCTGCGGAAGCCACGGATCCACGAGTTCTTCGGCCTGACGAACGAGACGGGGTTCACGTCCGTGCTCCTGGGCGAGGCCGAGCTCGATGACGCGATCCTCGACGTCCCCGGTAGCCCGTACCTCAAGATCCTCCCGTCGGGCCCGATCCCGCCGAACCCGTCCGAGCTCCTCTCGGGGCGGCGGACCGAGCAGATCCTCGACTCGCTCACGCGGCGGTGCGACATCGTCCTCCTCGACTCGACGCCGCTGCTGCCGGTCTCCGACGCCGCGGTCCTGGCCG
>Ga0318553_10000444_pt1 | contig 13068 bp, 13 predicted proteins | sample GRESIP082b2f21_FD_203686 | JGI IMG/M metagenome (GOLD analysis project Ga0318553, IMG submission 203686) | Tropical soil microbial communities from Luquillo Experimental Forest, Puerto Rico - GRE.SIPMG.082b2f21 | ecosystem: Environmental > Terrestrial > Soil > Tropical forest > Bulk soil...
GCTCCGTATCCTCGACCGGCAGCCGATAGCTCTTTGATCGTCTCTGAGCGTTGTTGTCAGTCATCGAGTACTCTCGAGTCGCGGGGTCGCCGACCTAGCCCCAAGGGCGCATGCCCTGGCATTGGTAGCAGTGGTCCATCAGATCATCGGCCGGGGCCTCCGCGTCGCGTGGCTGTGGCATGTCCAACAGAGCTTGAATGCGCTCCTCGGTTGCCGGGTGATCACGCAACAGCGACGGCACCCGGACCGAGGTCGCCGTGCGAAACCGGCCGCGCAGCAGCATCTGCTCCTGACGGCGCATCTTGACGAGAGCGGATGCCAGGCCATGCGGATCCCCGGTCAGCTCGGCCGCTTCGAGATCGGCTTCGCCTTCGCGCGTCCGCGAGAGGGCGAGCTGCAGCAGGCCCACACCGAGTGGTGCAACGGCCAACACCAGCAGCGGGACGATTGGGAAGCTCGGTGCTGAAACAGTGCGCATGAAGAGGCTGAAAAACACGAGCAGAAATGCAATCTGCGACAGCGTGCGCGTAAGCTGCCCGACCACCATCGCGAGCTGCATCAAAGCGATGTCGCCATTGCGCACATGGGCGATCTCGTGCGCGAGGATCCCGCGGATTTCGCGGCCAGTCATCCCGTGGACCAACCCCTCCGACAATGCAATCGTGATTGCCTCGCCACCTCCAATCGTAAAGGCGACGGGAAACCGCTCACCGACCCAGCAGAGATGCGGGACGCGATCGAGACCGGCGCGGCGGCAGAGCCCATCAAGCATTTCATAGAGTACAGGGGCCTGCCGCCGTGCCACCGGGCGGGCGCCGATTGCCCGGAGCACGAGCCCCGGTGGCACCCGCCGGGCGAGCACGAGCATCATAGCGCCGCCCAGCAGGCTCCACAGAATTCCGTTCCACTCGGCGACGATCCAGCCGCAATAAGAGAGAAGCGCTGCCATTGCGATCAGAAGCAAGGCCGAATGCCGCCGGGTATGGCGCCGGCGCCGCTCGCTGTCAGCGCTTACCACGCGCCTCCTCCAACGGTCGAAACCGCTGATGAATGGCTCAGAGCCAACCGCTTCTGCATAACGATCCCTCGGCACAGAGAAGCTGAGCAATATTCGCCGGCACCTGCGGGACCGACCTTGATCCAGGTCAATTGCGGTCGTGGTGTTCGAGTCAAAGATAGAGTCTGCCGCTGATCCCGGTTCGGCGAGGCGTGGCACGAGGAATGCGGATGGGAAGCCAGCACCTGTTTTTTCGATAGCACGACACGGGGTGGATCATGGCGAAGAGCCACAGCACGCTGCTCACCGACCTTTATCAGCTAAACATGATGGCGGCCTATCTCGAGCACGGCCTCACCGGGACCGCCGTGTTCGAACTTTTCGTCCGCAAACTTCCATCACGCCGCAGCTTCCTTATGGCGGCGGGGCTCGAGCAGGCCCTGCAATTTCTCGAAACCGTTTCCTTCACACCACGAGATCTCGACGAGATCCGCGGTTTGGGACAGTTTTCCGAGAGCTTCCTCGCCTATCTCCGGTCTTTCCGCTTCAGCGGCGACGTCGACGCGATGCGTGAGGGGACCGTGTTTTTTCCCGACGAGCCGATCCTGCGGGTGACGGCGCCGCTGCCCGAGGCGCAGTTCGTCGAAACCCGCCTCGTCAACCTGCTGCATTTTCAGACGGTTGTCGCCTCGAAAGCGGCGCGCATGGTGCTCGCTGCACCTGGAAAGCCGCTGATCGATTACGGGTTCAGGCGCGCGCACGGCGACGAGGCCGGGCTGCTCGCGGCGCGCGCCAGCTACATCGCCGGGTTTAGCGGCACCGCGACGGTAGCGGCCGGGATTGAATTCGGCATCCCCGTCTACGGCACGATGGCGCATTCCTTTATCCAGGCGCATGACAACGAGACCCGCGCCTTCGAGCATTTCGCCCATTCGCATCCGCGAGGCCTCGTTCTGCTGATCGACACCTACGATACCGAACGCGCCGCAGGCCGGGTGGTGGCGCTGGCGCCGCGCCTGGCGGCACAGGGCATCACCATCGCCGGTGTCCGTATCGACAGCGGCGACCTCGGCGAGCACGCGCGACGTGTTCGCCGGATCCTCGACGATGGCGGACTCCCGGCCGTCAAGATCGTCGCGAGCGGCGGGCTTGACGAGGACGCACTGCTGGCCCTGTCGCGAGCCGGCGCCCCGATCGACTCCTACGGGGTCGGTACGAGCCTGACCACCGCGTCGGACGCCCCGGCACTCGACTGCGCCTATAAGCTGCAAGAATATGCCGGTACGGCCCGGCGCAAGCGCTCGGAAGGCAAGGCGACCTGGCCCGGCCGCAAGCAGGTTTGGCGACGCTACGACGAGGGCGGCAGGCTGGGGCGCGACCTCGTGTCGCTCGCCAAAGACCGGCAGGAAGGGGAAGCGTTGCTCTGCCCGGCAATGCGCGGCGGCCAGTTCCTCTCCGATAATCCGGACCTGGCTGCCGCCCGCAACCACGCAAAAGATCAACTGGCGCGGCTGCCCGAGCCGCTCGCGCGGCTCGAACCTTATACCTACCCGGTCGAAATCGGCGCGTCGTTGCGCGAACTGGCGGCGGAGCTCGACCGCCGGGCGGGGATCGACGGTACGCCAGCGTGATTGGCGAATGAGCGCGGCGAAAGCCGGCACGTCTGAGTGGCGCGGACCGGCACCGCAAAACGTTGATATCAGCCGCAAGGTGGCGTTCCTCGCAACACCACGGGTCTATGCGGAGCAACCGACCGGGGTCGAAATTGTCGAGACGCACTTCTCGTGGGTATTTCTGACCGATCGGTACGTCTACAAGCTCAAGAAGCCCCTGCGCGGCGACGGCTTTGATTTCTCGACTGCCCAAGCCCGGCGAAGCAATGCCGAAGCAGAGGTGCGCCTCAATCGCCGGCTGGCCGCCGACATCTATCTCGGGGTCGTGCCGCTGACCCTGGCTGGCGGCGACCGCCTGGCGATCGACGGCAAGGGCGTCGTCGTCGACTGGCTGGTCAAGATGGTCCGCCTCTCCGCCGAGCGGATGCTCGACCGCCGCCTCGCCGGCGGGGACTGGCACGATGCCGATATCCACGCGCTCGCCGATGGCCTCGCCAGGTTCTTCGCGACAGCCCGGCGCGCCCCCATCCAGCCGATGGCCTATCTCGACCGCTTCCGTGCTGAATGCCGCGCGAGCCGCCGTGCTTTTCATTCCAGCGGCAATCCCGCGCTGCGATATGCCGTCAACGCCGTCGTGCGTTACATCGAGGCCTTTATCGGCCGCTGTCCCGGTGTGTTGTTGCAACGCCTCGAGGCTCGCCGGGTCGTAGAGGGACATGGCGATCTCCGTCCCGAGCACATCTGTCTGGGATCGACACCGCGGATCATCGATTGCCTCGAATTCCGACCCGATTTGCGCTGTCTCGACCCGGTGGACGAGCTCGCGTTTCTGGCGATGGAGTGCGAGAGGCTGGGCGCCCGCAGCATCGGGCGAGTGTTGTTCCATCATTATTGCCGGCGCGCGGGCGATTACCCGCCGCCCGTGCTGATCGCTTTTTACAAGGCCATCGGTGCCCTGATACGTGCCCGCATCGCGATACTACACCTGCAGGAGACGCCGGTGCGAGATCCTGCGAAATGGCCGAAGCGAGCTGCGGAGTATCTCGCAATCGCGCGCCGCGAATGCCGGCATCTTGTTCGCTGATCACCGTCCGAGAGCTCGCCGCGCTCTCCCTGGTTTAGCCCGGCCGCGCAGCCTTAACTGCGGAGAGGCCGATGAACGCTGCGCTGACGGTTGTCAGCCGGCCCAGCACTTGGTCCCAGGGAGCGCACAGACGAGCGGCAAAGCGCGACCGCGGGTAATAGATCCCGCCTCGAACTGTTTCGACGGTAAGGCCCGCCCGTTCGGCGAGGCTCTTGAGCTCGCGCTGCGAGCGGAACCTCGCTCGACGCCACAGCGCCGACCCGCACCACGCGCGAACGCGGCGCGACGCCGCCCAGGAGCTCCATCTGCCGAGCTCGCCGATGACGAGCCGGCCGCCGGGCCGCAGCACGCGCGCCATCTCCCGGAACACGGGCCCCGGATCTTCGACAAAGCAGAGAATGGTGACCGCAACGACGGTATCGAAGTGTTCCGACGCAAACGGCAGGTGCTCAGCGGCCGCGACCTCGAACGCGATCGCCGCCTTCTGATTTTTCGCTCGCATGCGGGCGGCGTCGATCATCTCCTGCGAGGCGTCGATACCAGTGACCTGGGCACGCCGCTCCCAGAGCTCCAATGCGAGGTCTCCGTCCCCGCAGCCGACATCGAGGACGCTCGTACCCGCCACATTGCCCGCCAGCTCAAGGATCAGCGCCCGTTCGAGGCGATCGGTGATGACCCCGATATCGGCGGCCCGCCATTCGGCATAAAGCCCCGGTCCTAGCCCCGGAAAGGCGCGATTCGCCCGAACTTCGTTCATCGATTGCTCCCGATAGGGCACTCAACGTCTACGCTATCAGCGTGTTCGGCGGATTGATCCAGATCAAGGCTGGATCCGGCCAGCCTGAGCTCAATGCCCCTTGCCGGGACGCAAGCGCTGCTCGCGTCGAGATCGGGAATTCGGAAGGGGTGAGTGGGGAGGAGTGATTTCGGTCGGATGCTCGGACAGGAAATCCCTCGGCTGCGGCGCTACGCACTTTCGCTCACCCGGGATTCGGTGCGGGCCGATGATCTTGTGCAAAGCACCCTCGTGCGCGCCCTCGCCAAAAGCCATCTCTGGCAGCCCGGCACCAATCTGCGCCGTTGGCTGTTCACTATACTGCACAATCAGCGAGTGAGCGAGGTGCGCCAGATGATCCGAGAGCAACGGGCCCTCGCAGATGAGCGCGTTGCTGCGCTCTCGCCCGTCTCCTCAGATCCCACGACCCGGATCGCCTTGCTGGAGCTCGATCGCGCTATCGCAGTCCTGCCGGAAGCTCGGCGCCAGGTCGTGTTGCTGATCGGCCTCGAAGAAATGTCTTACGGCGAGGTCGGGGACATCCTCGGGGTCCCGGTCGGTACAGTCCGATCCCGGCTAGCACGCGCGCGCGAGACCCTACGCAGGACCTTCCTTACCGAAGCGCAGATTGAGAAGCCCGTCTCGCGGAACGATGGTGCGCGGTATGAGCGCATTGCCGCGTAGCTCCGGGGGTTGACCCAGGCCGGCAATGTCTCGCGGGAGTATCCATGAGCAAGCAAACTCCATTCGCGTCGGCTTCGCCGTGGCATTTTTTGTCGTGCTGGCGCCTGCCGCCAGCAGCGCGGCCGACCTTGCTGCCGGCGAGTTGCTGGCCGACAAGTGGTGCGCCGAATGTCACGGCGTTCGTGGTGGCCGGCTGGGACCGAATCTAGCGGCACCGACATTTCCGGAATTGGCGGCGGAACCTTCGATCACCGCGTATTCACTTCGCGCGCTGTTGCGGGCCCCGCACGAGACGATGCCCCAGATCACCTTCACGCCCGACGAAATGGAGGACATTGTCGGTTACATCATCTCGTTAAAACTCCACCACTGAGGCGCACCGTGGATTTGCGCAGCTTGCGATCGCTGTACTGACAAAACCGGCGCTTAAGGTATCTTTGCATAGGAGCCCGATCCGACCGAAGTCCTTGCAACCGATTTGGGAAACTCAGCGATTGGGAATCGAATTCTGCCGGCGAGCGCCGCCCAATGTAGCCGACACAGATTCGACGCTGATTTTCGAGGAAATCTGTGTCAACGTGTCGAGCGTTTCGCACACAAGAACCCTATCGACCCGGCTGTTTTGCCAGTTTGCTGGCTTGTTGCCAGAGCTCGAAAATTTGCCAATCGCGGGATCATGCGTGAAGCCAAGTTTGTGCGAGCTATCATCGAGCCCAAGACCTTGCGCCGGATGTCGATGATCTCGCGGGTCGGCTCCTCCTCGTAGTCGTTGCCGCCGTCTCGTGCCGGCAGACGTCTGCTTGGAGCAGGCAGACCGTCCTACAAAGTCTCGGTTTCTGGCTGTCCAAGGTTTGCCTATGGGTGGCTATTTCCGTCGGCGCTGGCGGGACCTCCGCAGGATGGTCAGCAGCTCAACCGGCTCCAGTCTTTCGGTGTTTTGGAACTGATATCGCTTCGTCCGAATAAAGAGAAAGATCAGGCCACTGACGGACATAGCTTTGCACTCTTTATCTTTACAGTCCTACAACTCCATTTACTAGCTTGCGCGTTGCCGCCACTTATTGGGCTCATTTCACTTACGCGGTTCTAGGCTTTATCAGCGGGTTCAGCCTACGGTTCTCTTGAAGGGGTGACAACTCATCGTTCTTCGCTGCCGGAGCGGACCTTCGTCCGTGTGTAAGACGCTCCTTTCAGACAGGGGGCGCGGATATGAGGCATGCTTATGGCGATTGATACAGGTCAATGCAGCAGGTTCGGTAGTGAGGTGTCCTCTCGCTTGTTGTTGAGGAAAAAAGGGTGACCTGGGACATCATCACCAAGCAAGCGGGACGGGACAGCCCAGGACCCAATCTGCGCGACTACGCCGCGGTGCGCGCTGCGTTCACCTGGGACGCGGTGCGCGCAGAGCTGGCGATGCCGAACGGGCTCAACATCGCCTATTGGGCACTCGACCGTCACGTCGTCGAAGGCCGCGGTGACAAGCTGGCGCTGCGCTGGCTCGGCAAGAATGACGAGAGACGGGACCTCACTTATCGCGAACTCTTGGCGCTCAGTAACCGCTTCGCCAATCTGCTGCGGGATCTGGGTATCGGCAGAGGCGAGCGAGTCTTCAGTCTGCTTGGGCGGATCCCCGAGCTCTATGTCGCCGCGCTCGGGACTTTGCGCAACGGCAGTGTCTTTTGCCCACTGTTTTCCGCATTCGGCCCCGAGCCGGTGCGCACCCGGATGGCGATCGGCGAGGCAAAAGTGCTGGTCACGACTGCCGCGCTCTACCGGCGCAAAGTCGCCGATTGGCGCAATGAGCTCCCTGGACTGCAACATGTGCTGCTGATAGATCGCAGTGACACCCCGGCCTTCGCCGGGACGACCGATTTCGACACGGCGATGGCGAAGGCCAGTGCCGAACCGCGCCTCGCAGCCACCCGGCCGGAAGACCTCGCGTTATTGCACTTTACCAGCGGCACAACGGGCCGGCCAAAGGGCGCGATGCATGTCCACGAGGCGGTCCTCGCGCATCACATCACCGGCCGTTACGCGCTCGATCTGCATCCCGACGATACCTTCTGGTGCACCGCTGATCCCGGCTGGGTGACGGGCACCTCCTACGGGATCATCGCCCCACTGACTAACGGCGTCACGATGATCGTCGACGAGGCCGAGTTCGACGCAGAGCGCTGGTACCGCATTTTGCAGGATGAGCGAGTCACGGTCTGGTACACCGCGCCGACCGCGATCCGCATGCTGATGAAGACCGGGCCAGAGGTTGCGTGGAAATACGATCTCTCGCGTTTGCGCTTTTTAGCCAGCGTCGGCGAGCCGCTCAACCCAGAAGCAGTGGTGTGGAGCCACCGCGTGTATTTTCGGCCGTTCCATGACAATTGGTGGCAGACTGAGACCGGCGGCATCATGATCGCCAATTTCGCCTCAGTTGATATCAAGCCGGGGTCGATGGGGCGCGAGCTCCCGGGCATCAATGCGGCGATTGTCGCGCGCCGACCCGACGGCACCATACACCGGATCGAGGAGCCAATGACGGCTGGCGAACTCGCCTTGCGCGCCGGTTGGCCGTCGATGTTCCGCGGCTATGTCAATGAACCCGAGCGCTACCGGAAATGCTTTGCTGATGGCTGGTATCTGACCGGCGATCTTGCGATGCGCGATACCGACGACTACTTCTGGTTCGTCGGACGCGCCGACGATGTCATCAAATCGGCCGGCCACCTGATCGGCCCGTTCGAAGTCGAAAGCGCGCTCATGGAGCATCCTGCGGTCGCCGAGGCCGGCGTCATCGGCAAGCCCGACCCGGTCGCCGGAGAGATCGTCAAGGCCTTCATCAGCCTCAAACCCGGGTACACTGCGAGCGAGCTCCTCGCCCGCCAGCTCTTGGGTCATGCGCGCAAGCGGCTCGGCCCGGCTGTGGCGCCGAAAGAGATCGCATTTCGCCCCGATCTGCCGCGCACGCGCAGCGGCAAGATCATGCGCCGGCTGCTGCGTGCCCGCGAGCTCGGGCTCCCGGAAGGCGACCTCTCGACCCTTGAGGAGGCGGAGTCGTGAACGAGGTGCACGCGGCCAAGCCGCATCTGACGCGCGAGCATCTTTTGGCGCTGCTGCACGGAATGATCCGCATCCGCCGCTTCGAGGAGAAATGCGCGGAGCTTTATCAGCAGGAGAAAATCCGCGGATTTCTCCATCTCTATATTGGCGAAGAGGCGATTGCCGTCGGCGCAATGCTGGCGCTCACACCGATGGATGCAGTGGTCGCGACCTATCGCGAGCACGGCCATGCGCTCGCCCGCGGCGTGTCGATGGATGCAGTGATGGCCGAGATGTACGGCAAGGCCGAAGGTTGCAGCCGCGGTCGCGGCGGGTCGATGCATCTCTTTGATGCGCCGACCCGGTTTTATGGCGGCAATGCCATCGTCGGCGGCGGACTGCCGCTCGCCGTGGGCTTGGCATTGGCCGAAAAGATGGAAAAGCGCGATGGCATTGCCGCCTGTTTTTTTGGTGAAGGCGCCGTCGCCGAAGGCGAGTTTCACGAGAGCCTCAATCTGGCGGAGCTGTGGCGGCTTCCGGTGCTGTTCGTCTGCGAGAACAACCTCTACGCGATGGGCACCCGGCTCGAGCGCTCGGAATCGCAGCCCGACATTCACATCAAGGCGCAGAGCTACAACGTCCCGGCCGAAGTGGTCGACGGCATGGACGTCGTCGCCGTCGAGGCCGCGACCCGGCGCGTATGCGCGGCGATCCGCGGCGGTGGCGGGCCGGCGCTCCTCGAATGCCGGACTTACCGGTTTCGCGCGCATTCGATGTTCGATCCGCAGCTCTATCGCGAGAAGGCCGAGGTCGAGGAATGGAAGCGGCGCGATCCGATCGACCGTCTCGCGTTGTGGATGCGCGAAACGAGGCAGCTGCACGACAGCGACCTTGCAGCGATCGAGGCGCAGGTCGCCTCCGAGATCGAGCACAGCGTGACCTTTGCCGAGAGCGGCCATTGGGAACCGGCCGCCGAACTGACGCGCGACGTCTATGCCTCTGAGGGTGTGCCATGACCGAGGGTGTTCGCGAGATCACCTACCGCGATGCGGTGCGTGAAGCGATCCGCGGGGCGTTGCTAACCGATCCGCGCGTGTTTCTGATGGGCGAGGATGTCGGCCGCTATGGCGGCTGCTATGCGGTGACGAAGGGGCTGCTCGATGAGTTCGGTCCCGAGCGCATCCGCGACACGCCGCTGTCCGAGTCGGCCTTTGTCGGCGCCGGGATCGGCGCCGCTCTCGGCGGGATGCGCCCGATCGTCGAAATCATGACGGTCAATTTCAGCCTCCTTGCGCTCGACCAGATAGTCAACAACGCCGCGACGATCCGCCATATGTCGGGCGGGCAATTCGCAGTTCCCCTGGTCATTCGCATGGCCACCGGCGCCGGCCGCCAGCTGGCGGCGCAGCACTCGCACAGCCTCGAGGGCTGGTACGCGCATATCCCCGGGCTCAAGGTGGTGACGCCAGCGACGTTGGAAGACGCGCGGTTCATGCTCGCCGCCGCGCTTGCCGATCCCAACCCGGTGCTGATTTTCGAGCATGTCATGCTCTACAACCGCAGCGGCGTGCTGCCGTCCGGCATCGGGACGGTCGATATTGACAGCGCCGTCGTGCGGCGCCCAGGCACGCATGTGACGCTCCTCACTTATGGCGGGACTTTGTTCAAAACCCTTGACGCAGCGGAGGTACTCGCGAAGGACGGGATCGAGGCGGAGGTCATCGATTTGCGCGTCCTGCGGCCGCTCGACGCCGAGACAGTGCTGGCCTCGGTGGGAAAGACGCGCCATGCGGTAATCATCGATGAGGGCTGGCGCAGCGGCAGCCTCTCGGCCGAAATCAGCGCGCGGATCATGGAAGGAGCGTTCTGGGACCTCGACGCTCCAGTCGGGCGCGTGTGCAGCGCCGAAGTGCCGATCCCCTATCCGCACCACCTCGAGGAAGCTGCGCTGCCACAACCGGCGGCAATCGTCGCCGTGGCCAAGGCTACCCTTGGCGGCTGATGGCCGAGTTTCGCATGCCCTCGCTCGGCGCCGACATGGAAGCCGGGACATTGGTCGAATGGCTGAAGCGGCCGGGTGATCATGTCAAGCGCGGCGATGTCGTCGCTGTGGTCGAGACCCAGAAGGGTGCCATCGAGGTCGACATCTTCGAAGACGGCGTCATCGAACGCTGGCTCGTCGAGCCTGGCACGACGGTGCCGGTTGGGACACCGCTCGCGCTGATCGGCGATGGCGAGCCCGCCGCCGCTGTACCGGCTCCGGAAGCTGCGGCACCTGCGGCGGCGGCCGAGCGGGCAGCGCCACCAGCACCAGTGCAGCAACCCCCAGTGCCGGCCCTCGAACCGGAGCCCCCGGCGCGCCGCCCACGGGCTTCGCCGGCCGCCAGGCGCTTGGCGGCCGAGCAACGGATCGCCCTCGATGAGCTAACCGGAAGCGGGCCAGACGGCGCGATCGTGCGCAGCGATGTCGAGCGGGCGGCAGCCGGAGTGGCGCAGCGTTCAACCGCACCCAAGCGCCTCGATCTCGGAGAGATGCGGCGCGCGATCGCAGCAGCGATGGCGCGCTCGAAGCGCGAGATTCCGCATTACTATCTGAGCACGACAATCGACCTCACCCGCGCTCTGGCCTGGCTGGAGGGGGCCAACGCAACCCGCCCGCCGGCGCAGCGGCTGCTCCTCGCCGCATTGCTGCTCAAAGCCGTCGCGCGCGCCCTCGGTCAGGCCCCGGAGTTCAACGGCTTCTTCACCACGGAAGGGTTTCAGCCCGGCGCCGGCATCCATGTCGGCACAGCGATCGCGATCCGCGGCGGCGGGCTTGTCGCGCCCGCCATCCACGAAACGGAGAAGCTTTCGCTCGACGAGCTGATGGTGCGGCTGCGCGATCTCGTCGCCCGCGCCCGCAGCGGCGCATTGCGTAGCTCCGAGCTGTCGGATCCGACGATCACGGTCACTAATCTGGGTGAGCGGGGCGTCGAGACCGTGTTCGGGGTCATCTACCCGCCCCAGGTAGCCCTGGTCGGCTTTGGCGCACCGGTCCAACGGCCGTGGGCCGCCGGCGGGGAGATTGCCGTCCGACGCGTCCTGACGGCGACGCTCGCCGCCGACCATCGCGCCAGCGACGGCCATCGCGGCGCCCTGTTTCTCGCCGATATCGATCGCCGGCTGCAAAACCCGGAGGCATTATGACCCGCGACGACGTCACCGCCGTTCTGATTGATGAGCTCGGCCGGATCGCTCCCGAGATCGACGCGACCGGGATCGATCCGGACGCCGATCTGCGCGAAGAGCTCGACATCGATTCGATGGACTTCCTCAACTTGGTGGCCGCTCTCCACGAACGGCTCGATCTCGATATCCCCGAAATCGACTATCCCAATCTCGCCACGCTCGGCCACGCGGTCGACTATCTGGCGCAAAGGCTCGGCGCCGCCGCATAAGGTGCGGCCATCGCAGCCAAGCCGGCTGCGATGATGCGCCGCGAGCCGGCACTCTCGTCCCTCTATGCTGCCGCGGCCAGGGATCAGGCATCTCATCGATAAATCCTTTTGAGCAGAGCATTTCGCGCAGAGGAGTAATGCTGTGGGACGCCTGAGACATCCGCTGATGCTCACGGTCGCTCTGGCGGTAATGCCTGTCAAAGCTAACGCCTAGGACACCAAAATGGCGGCCGGGCATGTCTTCGCACGAGAAGCTTGCAAGGCCTGTCACATGGTCGAGTTCGAACAGCTCTCTCAGAGAAGGCTCGTTATCGCACCGGCTTTCCGCGAGATTACGAACGCCCCAGGGATCACTGCGACGGCACTCCGCGTGTTTCTCGGGACGTCCCATCCGAAAATGCCGAACCTGATTCTCACGCCGGAAGAGATGGCCGATGTGATCGCCTACATACTGAGTCTACAAGATCGTCGCTGACGAGGGGTGCTTCAGTCAGGGGCCGTGCCATTATTTGATGGAGGTCGACACAGCCAAGACGCAGCCCCCGACAACAGCAACCCCAATCTTCCTACGCTTGCAGCCGGGCCCTCGTTGCGGGTTGGCCCACCTACCGGCGGGTGCCATTCTTCCGCAACGCATTGCGATTGAGCCTTCCAGCTCTCACTGGAGAACCTCGTCCAGCTTCCAACGTCATTCCGCCGTATTCCGACACCGCCGCGATGTCGGAATGGGAATAGCACGGATAATCAGCAACGGGCTGACTGGCAGCACATACGAAGTGAGAGCTGGCTCAGCATTGCACAACCTCCGGACGAAGTTGTTTAAGAACTCAGGGGTGCTCCGTCGCCCGAGCGGATGCTCGGCTGATCGTCTGGATAGCCGCCAAATGCGTCGCTGCGATCTTCGATGTAGATTTAATCGGCCTGGGTAGCGCAAGAATCTGGCCGGCGCATTGAACCCATCGTCAGTCGGCCCCGAGCGCTCATACAGTACGAACTGCCGCGGTCGACTGCGCAGCGATCCGGCCGTCGACCCTGGCGCGGTGATCCCGCCCCTACCCGGGGAATAGCACCCGCATATGCCCGAGCGCCTCGACGAAGAGACGTTTGCAGACCGGCGCGCGGGCCTCGATGCGACCTATCAGCTCGCCGCGCTGACGCTCAGCGCGCGTCTCGCGATCGCCGACGCATAAGCCTCGACCACAATCTCTGTTTGATACAGGACGTTATCATGCGTGTAATAACGAGGCGGCTTTGCTTCCCACAGAAGGCCGGCCCGGGACCGCCACCGCACGCCTGATTAGCGGCGCAAGCGGGGCGATCTGGCTGTTCGCCGGACCGTCCGCGTCGACCGTCGTTAGCGCTTGATCCCGGCCAGGCCGTCCTGGATGCCGGCCTTCGCCCAGGGACCCCACGGCATGGTGAAGAACTATGAACCCCTTCTGGAC
>Ga0318553_10000447_pt1 | contig 12986 bp, 10 predicted proteins | sample GRESIP082b2f21_FD_203686 | JGI IMG/M metagenome (GOLD analysis project Ga0318553, IMG submission 203686) | Tropical soil microbial communities from Luquillo Experimental Forest, Puerto Rico - GRE.SIPMG.082b2f21 | ecosystem: Environmental > Terrestrial > Soil > Tropical forest > Bulk soil...
GCCCAGGTCCTGCTCGTCAAAGCTGCTCATGGCTCATCCCCTCGCCCAGGCCCGCGGAGGCCCGCAGCTTGGCCAGCGCCCGGGAACCCTGGGTCTTGACGGTGCCGACCGAGCAGCCCAACGCCTCCGCCACCTGGGCCTCGGTCATATCGAGCCAGAACCGCAGCACCACCACTGACCGCTGCCCCAGCGGCAAGCTCATCAGCGCGGCCATCAGCGTGAGGCGGTCGTCACTGCCACCCGCTGTGTCCACCGGGGGCGGCTCGGGCACGGCACCGGTCAGCTGCTCGGCCACCCGGTGCTTGCGGAACCGGGAATGGTTCGCATTCACCATCACCCGCCGCACATAACCATCCGGGTCCCCCGCCCGGCGGATCCGCGGCCACGACGCGTACGCCCGCGCCAGCGCGGTCTGCGCCAGGTCTTCGGCCAGGCCCCGATCACCGGTCAGCACATACCCCAGGCGCAGCAGCTGCAGCCAGCGGCTGTCCATGAACTCGCTGAACTCCGCCTCCGCCGCAGCATCCACGCCCCTCACCTCCCCTGCCCGTAAAGACAACCATCCGCGGCCAAACGGTTGACACGCCCCACGCCAGTTCATCCCGGCGGCCAAGCCCCGGCCACCGGCCAAGCCGGCGCCACTCCCGCCAGCCCAGCCGATCAGCGCAGGTGAACACCGCGACATAGCGCCCTGCTCTGCGCGGCCAGCGCAGCTGACCGGAACCAGCCAACCCCACGCAGATCAGGCGGCTATGGCGCGGGCTCACAACCTCAGTGGTCTCGGAGGAACCGGGCAAACGTTTTAGCGATCACAGCACTAGTGTGTCGCGCCGGAAATCAGCTAGTTAAGTCTGTAGCCTAGTGGCATGCAGCAGACCGCTGAGCCGCTGACGCTGACCGATGAGGACCGTACTGAACTTGCCCGCTGGCTGGAGGAGGAGTCGGCGTGGCTGGCTGAGCGGGCGCGGATCGTGCTGGCGTGCGCGGAGCCGGGTTCCGGGGTGGCGCGGGTGGCCGCGCAACTAGGTTCGACGCGGATGACGGTGCGCAAGTGGCGCCGCCGGTTCGCCGAGGCCGGCCTGGCTGGGCTGGCCGATCATGACCGGCCGGGCCGCCCGGTGGCTGAGCTGGTGCTGACCGGTGCGGAGCGTGATCAGCTGACCCGGTGGGCCCGGCGGGCCAGCAGCGCGCAGGCGCTGGCGCTGCGGGCCAAGATCGTGCTGGCGTGCGCGGGCGGGGCGACGAACAAGCAGGCCGCGGCGGACCTGCGGATCGATCCGGCGACGGTGAGCAAGTGGCGGGCCCGGTTCGCCGCGCGGCGGCTGGACGGGCTGGCCGATGAGCCACGGCCGGGCCGCCCGCCGTCGATCCTGCTGGACAAGGTGGAGCAGGTCATCACGGCCACCTTGGAGGAAACCCCGAAGGACGCCACGCACTGGTCGCGGTCGTCGATGGCAGCCCGCAGCGGCCTGTCGCCGTCCACGGTCGGGCGGATCTGGCGCAAATTCGATCTCAAGCCGCACCTGAGCGATTCGTTCAAGCTGTCCACGGACCCGCTGTTCGTGGAGAAGGTCGTCGATGTCGTCGGCCTGTACCACGACCCGCCGGACAAGGCGGTGGTGCTGTGCGTGGATGAGAAGTCCGGCACCCAGGCGCTGGACCGCTCCCAGCCGGTGCTGCCGATGATGCCCGGGATGCCCGAGCGGCGCAGCCACGACTACGTCCGGCACGGCACCACCAGCTTGTTCGCCGCGTTCAACATCGCTGACGGCCGCGTGATCTCATCCTTGCACCGGCGGCACCGCGCCGCGGAGTTCAAGAAGTTCCTGGTCCGGATCGACAAGGCCGTGCCCGCGGACCTTGACGTGCACCTGGTCTGCGACAACCTGGCCACGCACAAGACCGCCGCGATCCAGGACTGGCTGGCCCGTCACCCCCGCTTCCACCTGCACTTCACCCCGACCGGCTCCTCGTGGATCAACCAGGTGGAACGCTGGTTCGGGTACCTGACCGACCAGATGATCCGCCGCGGCGTGCACAAGAGCGTGCAAGCCCTCGAAGCCGACATCCGCGCCTGGATCGAGAACTGGAATCAGAACCCTAGGCCCTTCACCTGGACCAAGACCGCCGAAGAGATCCTCGACTCACTGGCAAAATATATAGCCCGGATTTCCGACGCAGGACACTAGTGAGCGAGCCCGATACCGTTGCCCGCCATCAACCGCGCCAGGAGGAATTCGATGATCTGCCCGTTGCTGGCCTACGCGAACATGCATAGGGCGATGGTTGAGCTCGCCGAGGTATTCGGGCTGCAGGTCGTCTGGTTTGGCGACGACGTCGCCGAGATCAGATGGAACGGCGGAGTGGCCGTGGCACAAACCGACCAGCCGGAAGCCCTGCACGGCAGCCACGTCGGCCAGGGCTGGACCTACGTCCGAGTCTCCGACCCTGATGCGCACTACTCAGCAACATTCGACCGGGGCGGTCATGTCCTCAACGAACCACACTCTGACCCGAGTGGCGCGCAGCGCGGATACAGCGCCCGCGACCGCGAGGGCAACATCTGGACCTTCGGATCCCACCAGTTCGGGCGCTAACGCAGGAGGGATCACCGCCACGGCGGCCGCTAGGCTGGGCCACCGTTAATGCGCCGCTGGGCTCCCGCCGCTTGGGCTGGGCTTGCCGTAGGCGGCAAGGAATGTCCAGATGCCGGTGTCGGCGTAACGGCAGAGATCTTCTGCGGCTAGAGGATGGTCATGCCCGACACATTCCCATGAGAGGAGCCCATACGGCCAGTCACGGCCGCTCACGATCAGTACGCCACGGCCGGGAAGGGAGCGATGCGATGGCGGATCACAAGATCGGAACGCGTGAGGAGTGGCAGGCGGCTCGCGCCGGCACCGACGTGGCCGGTTACCTGACCGAGGGCTTAGGTTTCAGCGTGTTCATCCTGGACGGCGGGGCTCTCTACCAGACCTACTCAACCACCGGCCGCGTGATCGAGTTCCTGATGGGCTACCACGGGGTCCTCGACCGGATGCCGAAAGGCCCGACGAGGGCGAGGTGTGGCAGGCCTGGATCCACCGCCACGACGAGTACGACCGCGACTGACGCTGGCCGGACCGGCCGTGCGGGAACGGACGATCTGGGTGCGCTCATGCGGTGCCGAGGATGTCGCCGAGCACGGCGATGCCGGTCTGGATGGCTCGCTGGCTGGTGTTGCCGAAGCCGAGCACCAGTTGCGGCGGGCCCGGGGCGTGGTCGGCGCGGCAGGTGCTCATCCCGTACAGCCCGACCGAACGGGACCGGGCTGCCCGGATCACGTCCTGTTCGGCGGTTCCCCCAGGGAGGTGGGCCACGGCATGAAAGCCGGCCGCCAGGCCGGTGAGCGGTACACCGGGGGCATGGTCGGCAAGCGCGTGAACGAGGACGTCGCGGCGGGCGGCGTATTCGGCGCGCATCCGCCGCAGGTGCCGGTCGTAGCGGCCGGTTTCGATGAGCAGGGCCAGTGCGAGCTGGTCCAGGCCCGGTGACCCGCGGTCGGTGATTTGTTTCGCGCGGGTGAGGGCTTCGGTGAGGCGGGGCGGGCTGGCGATCCAGCCCAGCCGCAGCACCGGGGCGAGGGATTTGCTGACGGTGCCCAAGGCGACCACCCGGTCGGGCGCCAGGCCCTGCAGGGCGCCGACCGGCTCCCGGTCGTAGCGGAACTCGGCGTCGTAGTCGTCCTCGATGATCGTCGCGTTCCGCCGGGCGGCCCAGTCGATCAGCGCGAGCCGCCGGTCGGGGGCGAGGACCACCCCGGTCGGCCACTGGTGGGCGGGGGTGAGCATCACTGCCCCAGCCCCAGTGGCATCCAGCGCTGCCAGGTCCACGCCCCGGTCATCGACCGGAACCGGGACCGCCTCGACCCCGGCCCAGGCCGCGGTGGCGGTCATGCTGGCGGGCGACCCCGGATCTTCGAAGCCGACCCGGGTCAGCCCTTGCCCGGCCAAGGTGCGCAGGACCAGCCCGAGACCCTGGGCCATCCCGGAACAGATGATGACCTGGCCCGCAGATGTGTCGGCGGCGCGGACCCGCCGCAGGTAGCCGGCCACGGCCCCCCGCAGCCGCGAGTTCCCGGCGGGGTCGCCGTAGCCGAGGTCGGTGTTGGGGGCGGCGCGGCACGCCTCACGGACCGCCCACGCCCAGTCCTCCCGCGGCACCGACGCGAGGTCCGGGACGCCGGAGGCGAAATCGGCGGCTAGGCGCGCCGGGGCCGGTTGGGGTGCCTGGCGAGCCGGCTCGGCCCGGCTGGCCGCGGTGGCGACCCGCGTCGCCGACCCGCCGCGGCTGATCAGGTAGCCCTCCGCCAGCAGCTGGGCGTAGCACTCTTGCACCAGGCCCCGGGACACCCCCAGCGCTGTCGCCAGGGCCCGGGACGACGGCACCCGGGTCCCGGCCGCGAGCCGGCCGGACCGGATCGCCTGCCGCAACTGGTCCTCAAGCTGGGCGCGCAGCGGGACACTGCGGCTGCGGTCGAGGGTGAGGAGCACCTCCGCCGCCAAACCGGACCACTCCAGCGCCATGCAACCGGACCTTACCGGAAGTCCGGTCGGCACCTACCGTCGAGCGCATGACAGCTATCACCCACGCACGGCCGGCGGGGCCGGCCGGTTCCGGGCTCGCCCGTTACCGGGAGGCGCTGCGCACCCCAGGCGCGCTGGCCTTTGCCATCCCCGGTGTGGTCGGCCGGATGCCGATGGCCATGCTCAGCCTCGCCCTGGTGATCCTGCTCACCGCCGTGACCGGCAGCTACGGCATCGCCGGAGCCATCTCGGCCGCTGCGGCGCTGCTGTATGCGGCGGTGACCCCCTTCGCGGCCCGGCTCGCCGACCGGTACGGGCAGGCCCGGGTGCTGCGCCCGCAGGTGATCCTGTTTGCGGCAGCCACGGCCGCGCTGGCGGTCTGCGCCACGGACCGGGCACCGGTGTGGGCGCTGGCGGTGACCGGCGGGCTCAGCCGCGCCACCATGCCCTCCCTCGGCCCAATGGTGCGCTCCCGCTGGAGCCAGCTGCTGGCCGGCACGCACCTGCTGGATGCGGCGTTCTCGCTGGAAGGCATCGCCGACGAGCTGATCTTCATCACCGGCCCGGTGCTGGTCGTGGCCGTGGCCGCTGGCGTCAGCCCGGTCGCGGGTGTGCTGATCACGGCGGCGCTCAGCATCACCGGCGTGCTCGGCCTGACCCGGCAGCGGCGCAGCGAGCCACCGGCCTCGCGGGTCACCCGCACCCATGGTCAGGCGCTTCGCAGCCCGGGCCTGCGGGTGCTGATCGGGATGACGGTCTGTCTGGGTGCGATGTTCGTTGCGGTGGACCTGGCGACCATCGCCTTCGCCGCGCACCACGGCGCCAAGTCAGCCGCCGGGCCGCTGCTCGGGCTCTACGGGCTAGGCAGCGCGATCGCCGGGGTGTGGTACGGGGCCAGGCGCTGGCGGGCACCCCACGCCTCCCGCCTGGCCGCGGCCTTGGCCGCGACCGTTCTGGGCACCGCGCCGCTGGCCTACATGCCCGGCATCTGGCCTATGGCCATCGCGATCACGGTGGCCGGGCTGGGCATCTCCGCCACGCTGGCCAGCTCCTACCGCGTCGCTGAAATGGCCGTCCCGGCCGGGCAGCGGACCGAAGCAATGTCGTGGCTGACCACCGCCGCGGCAACCGGGACCGCCCTGGGCGCGCCCCTGGCCGGTCACCTGATCGACTCATCCGGCGCACCCGCCGGGTACCTGTTCGCCTTCGCCGCGGGCCTGACTGCGGTGGCGATCACCCTCCCGTACCGCCGTCGGCTGACCGCGCCCCCAGGCCGGCGGCCGGAGCCGAACTGCCCGGCGCAAGCAGCTTCGCCGACGGCACGCAGCAGGTCGCTAGCGCGGTAAGTGGGGGACCGGTAGCGTGAAAGCCGCTGTATGGCGCTACCGCGCCGGTGATTGCACGCGGGGCCTGTGATGCTGCTGGATCGTCTCACCGAGCGCGCGGCGCTCGGCCAGCTGCTGGAGGCGGCGCGGGGCGGGCGCGGCGCTGTGCTGGTTGTCCGGGGCGAGGCCGGAGTGGGCAAGACCGCGCTGCTGGAAGATGCGGTGGCAGCGGCGGCTGGGATGCGGATCGCCCGGGTGGCCGGGGTCGAGTCGGAGATGGAGTTGGCTTACGCCGCGCTGCAGCAGCTGTGCGCTCCGATGCTGGAGGGCCTGGAGCGGCTGCCGGATCCGCAGCGTGAGGCGCTGGGCGTGGCCTTCGGGCTGCGGGCAGGGGAGGGGCCGGATCGGTTTTTGGTGGGGCTGGCGGCGCTGAGCCTGCTGGCCGACGCGGCGCAGAAACAGCCGCTGCTGTGCGTGATCGATGATGCGCAGTGGCTGGACCGGGCGTCGGCGCAGGCGCTCGGGGTGGTAGCGCGTCGGCTACTCGCCGACCCGGTCGCGTTGCTGGTGGCGGCTCGCGAGCCGGGCGGGGAGTTCCGAGGGCTGCCAGAACTGGCGGTGGGCGGCCTGGATGAGAGTGACGCGCGGGAGTTGCTCGCCTCGGTGATCGCGCGGCCGCTGGATGAGCAGGTGCGCGAGCGGTTCCTCGCCGAGACGGGGGGCAACCCGCTGGCGCTGTTGGAACTGCCGCGGGGCTTGACCCAAGCCGAGGCTGCCGTCGGGTTCGGTGTCCCGGCTGCCCCCGGTCTACCAGGACGGCTGGAAGACAGCTTCCGGCGGCGCCTGCGGGGGTTGCCGCAGACCACTCGGCGGCTGCTGCTGGTCGCGGCGTCCGAGCCGACCGGTGACCCGGTCCTGGTGTGGCGGGCGGCCGGGCGGCTCGGGATCGGAATGGACGCGGCTGCCCCCGCGCAGGCTAGCGGGTTGCTGACGATCGGCGAACGGGTGATCTTCCGGCATCCGCTGGTCCGGTCGGCGGCGTACCGGGCGGCCTCCCCAGAGGAACGGCGGGCCGCGCACCGGGCGCTGGCCAGTGCCACCGATCCGCAGGCCGACCCCGACCGCCGGGCCTGGCACCGCGCCCAGGCGGCTGCGGGATCTGACGAGGACGTTGCCTCCGAGCTGGAGCGCTCAGCCGGCCGGGCGCAGGTACGCGGGGGGTTCGCTGCGGCTGCGGCGTTCTTGGAGCGCTCGGCCGCGCTGACCCCCGCCCCGGCGCGGCGGGCGGAGCGGGCGCTGGCCGCGGCGCGGGCCAAGTATCAGGCCGGGGCGTTCGATGCGGCACTCGGGTTGCTCGCCGCAGCGGAGGCTGGGCCGCTGGATGAGCTCCAGCTTGCCCGGTCCGACCTGCTGCGCGGGCAGATCGCGTTCGCGTCCACCCGCAGCAGCGACGCACCGGCGTTGCTGCTCAAGGCGGCCCGCCGGTTCGAGCCGTTCGACCCGCGGCTGGCCCGCGAGACCTACCTGGAGGCGCTGACCGCGGCGCTGTTCGTCGGCAGCCTGGCCACTGCCGCCAACCTGCTGGAGGTGGCCCAGGCGGCCCGGGCCGCGCCGCCGCCGGCGCCACCGTCGCGCCCCGCCGACCTGCTCGTGGACGGCATGGCAGTGCTGGTCACGGAGGGTTACCCGGCGGGTGCGCCGGCCCTCAAGCGGGCGCTCAACGCCTATCGCTCCGGGGCTGTCTTCCCGGAGGAAGGACTGTGGCAGGCCTGCCATTGTGCAGGGCTGGTCTGGGACTTCGACAGCTGGCAGGTGCTAGCTGACCGCCAGATCGAGGTCACGAGTGACGCCGGAGCGGTCATGGCGCTTCCGTCCGCCTTCACCATGCGGGCGATGCCCCATCTGTTCGCGGGGGAGTTCACCGCGGCTACTTCCATGGTCGCGCAGGTGGAGTCGGTGAGTCAGGCGACCGGGATCAGCACCGCGCGGTATGCGGCCCTGGCGCTGGCCGTCTTCCGGGGCCGGGAAGCCGAGGCTGCCGAACTGATCGCGACCGTCACCACGGACGTACGGAGCCGAGGTGAAGGCGCGTGGCTGCCCTTCGTTCAGTGGGCTACCGCGGTGCTGTGCAACAGCCTGGGCCACTATGAGAAAGCGCTGGCCGCGGCGCAGCAAGTCAGTCAGGACTCTCTCGCCGGGCTCCGCCTCGAGGCCAACTGGGCGGTGGTTGAGCTGATCGAGGCAGCGGCACGCAGCGGGATGTCCGAACGCGCGGCTGATGCGCTTCAGCGGCTCTCGCAGACCACCCGCGCCAGTGGCACCGACTGGGCACGGGGCATCGATGCTCGCTCGCGCGCGCTGGTCAGCGACGGCAAGAATGCCGAGGCCTGCTACCGCGATGCCATCGATCACCTCGGCCGCACCCCGCTGCGCGTGGACCTTGGCCGGGCCTATTTGCTATACGGCGAGTGGCTGCGCCGCGAGCGGCGCATCCGTGACGCCCGGGACCAGCTGCGCCGCGCCCACAAGCTGTTCACCAGCTTCGGCATGGAGGCGTTCGCCGAACGGGCCCGGATCGAGCTGCGGGCCGCCGGCGCGCACGCGCTCAAACGCGCAGCCGGGGGACCCGACGTGCTGACCGAGCAAGAGGCGCTGATCGCCCGCCTGGCCAGCGGAGGCGCATCCAACGCGCAGATCGCTGAGCAGCTGTTCATCAGCCCGGCCACCGTCGCCTACCACTTGGGGAAGGTTTTCACCAAGCTCGGCATCGGCTCGCGCAGCCAGCTCGCCCGCGCGCTCCCCACCCAGCCGGACGCCGCGCAGCCAGCCATACCCCACGGCTAGGCCATCCCCGCGGAACCGCACGGCGGCGCAGGCTCTGCTCGACGCCCCTGCAGTGCCGGCCCTATAACAATCCCCGATGGATCAGGCGGCAACAGGTCGACTCCGGGCGCCCATGGCCGCCTGGCGCGTTTGCTGGCCGCGAACCGCGATCTCGGATGATCAAGCAATGCGTCGACGCGGCGGCCGCGCACTCGGGGGGCCTGGATCAAAGCAGGCCAGCTCGCCCTCGCAGATGTGCCTCAGGCGGCCGCAGTTACTACGATGTCGGCGGATGCCGGCCACGCCTCCTGGCGGGGCCCGCGCCCGGTTTCCGGCTAGGCCGGGATCACGACGGCGGCTCCATCAGGTGCCGGACCTTCCCCGGACGTTAGCGTCACGCTCAGCGCGTCGCAGTGAACCGGGTCTCAGCTCCGCGATCTTGTGGCACAGCGCCGTCCTTCTCCGCGTCGACACGCTCCTACATCACCGGCGCCACCTCACCGTAGGTGGCGGCTTCCTCGCCTGACCATCCTTCCCAAGCCAGCTAGCTGGGGTGGCTATCAGATCCGGGATGAGGACTAGAAGCCTCTGCGGATGCGCGCTCGAAGTGGGTGTACCTAGCGTGAGAATCCGCGCAATCCGCACAGATGCATTGCCCATCGCCAGTGGAAGCTGTGTCAGCTCCAGAAGGGATATGGGATGTTCCAACGACCTCGTTCGCCTGGCGCTGCCGGCGTGCTTGCCGCAGCCGCGGCTGGACTGGCTCTCGCCGGACCGGCCACGGCTTTCGCGACTTCCGGCCACTACCAGGCGCCACGGCACGACAGTGACCAGCAGAACAACGGCCACCACGGCCCGCAGCGGAGGACCCGTCGCTGCACCAGGTCGACCTGGCCTCTGGCATACGCGGCATGAACCAATGAAGATCGTCACCATCGGTCGTGGAAACGTTGGGGGAGGCCTGGCCGCATTGTGGCGCAAGGCCGGGCATGAGGTAACCGTGCTGGGGCGTGATGGCGGCGACGCCAGCGATGCTGATGTGGTGCTGGTGGCGGTCCCGGGCCCTGCCATCTCAGCGGCGCTGGGCAAGGTCACCGGCCTGGCGGGCAAGATCGCCATCGACGCCACCAACGCCTACCCGTCCCGCAACGAGGCCTTCCCGTCGCTGGCAGAGGAGGTCCGATCGATCACCGGCGGCCCGGTCGCCAAGAGCTTCAACATCAACTACGCCAGCCTGTACGGCCAGGTTTCAGCCCAGCGGGCACGGCCCAGCAGCCTCTACGCCGCCGACGGCGCGGCGGATGCGACCGCCAGGCAGCTCATCACCGACGCCGGCTACGACCCGGTCCGGGTTGGCGGGCTGGACAAGGCCCGTGCCCTGGAGGATCTCACCTGGCTGTTGTTCGCCGCCGCCCAGGACGGTGCCCCCTTCTTTTACCGCTTCGCGGCGCCTGGCGAGCTGTGAACAACACCAACACCGACACCAAAGGGCCACACATGTCTCTCACGTCAGAGAAGTTCCACGACACCCAAGACCCGCGATACAGCACACGCGGAGCCGTCCATGTTCCCGCAGGTGAAGGTCCGACGACGTGGTTCGCTGGTGACACTTACACGATCAAGGCATCTCGCGAGTCCACGAACGGCTCGCTCGGACTGGTCGACGCCACGGTGCCTCCGGGCGGCGGACCGGTCGCCCACATCCACACCAGAACCGACGAAGCCTTCTACGTTCTCACCGGCCAGCTCGAGATCCTTGCCGGGGCACGCACCTTCATCGCCGGCACGGGCGATTTCGTCTTCATCCCGCGAGGCACCCGGCACCGCTTCAAGAACACGGGCGTCCACAGCACAAGGATGCTGTTCATGTTTACGCCCGGCGGCGACGAAGGCGTGTTCAGGTACGGCGACGAACCACAGCCTGGTCATCCACCGCCCGTCTGGACGGCTGAGCGATTCAAAACACCCGAGATCTTGAGGTTCAACGAAGAATTCGGTATTGAGATCGTCCCGGAGGCAGACCCAAGTGAGGTTCAGGCGCCGCCTCGTCAACTCGAGTAGCGGCGCTCGCCGACGCCCGCGCGGTCGCCGCCCACGGGCAGCACAGCCAGGTCAGAAGATCCCGGAGATCCGCCAGGAAACTGCCCGGCCGCATTCACATCGTCCTGATCCGACAGGCGGTCGGCTTCTGAAACCCGGCCACATCGCATCCCATCACCGGGCCAGGAGGACTCCATGACAAGCAGCGCGACGCCGCGGAAGCACCAGTCGGCCCTGGAGCCAGTGGACGACATGGTCGACCACGTCCGCGGGCCAGCCTCTAGCCCGGTCATCGTCGAGTACGGCGACTACGAGTGCCCCTACTCGCGGCAGGCGTACCGGGAAATCGAACGCGTCGAAACAGAACTCGTCGGCGGTGTGCGGTTCGTGTTCCGGCATTTCCCGCTTACCCAAACCCACCCGCACGCCCTCGCCGCGGCGGCCGCAGCCGAGGCCGCCGCCCGGCAAGGCCGGTTCTGGGACATGCACGAATTGCTGTTCAACCGCCAAAAAGCACTCGACGAACACGATTTGCAGCATTACGCCGCCGACATTGGACTGGATACCGCGATGTTCGACGACGACCGGGCCGGCCCGCTGGTGCTGGACCGTATCCGCCGGGATGTCAACAGCGGTCTGGCGTCGGGCGAGGTGCTCGGCACCCCGGCGCTGTTCATCAACGGAGCGGCGCACCGGGGCGGCTATGACGCGGCGACCTTGCTGAAAGCGCTGGCCCCACGAGTGTGACCGGCACACACACCGCCATCGAGCCGGCCGAACTGCCGAGGCGGTCGCCGGGTGGGAGGACCGCCTTGCCACGGGCAACTGGTGGGTGCACCGGGAGCCAGCCCGGACCGCATCGAGGCCACCGTCTCCACAAGGCTGACCGGCATCCCCGATTCAAAGCCAAGACTCGGCCCACCTTGACCAGATGGTCTACCAGGTGGGCGAAAGACACCACGCGCGCCAGGTCTCCATGGAGCAGAACATGACAGGAGCTACCGCCGGGCAAGCCGCCCAGCCGCCACCCAGCCCAGCCACTATCGCCGACCTCATGCGGCCACCACCGACGACGATGGAACTAACCGACCACGCTGCCGCAGCCGCCTACCTGATGAAACACGCAGGCACAAGTGCTTTGGTGGTCCTGAACCCCCAGACCAGCCAGCCCGTCGGCATCATCACCGAGGCAGACATCGCCCACGCGGTCGCGGACCGGAAAAACCTCAACGACGTCCGGATCCTTGACCTGATGACCCCCGACCCGACCATCATCAACACCACGGCCAGCATCCGGGACGCAGCAATTATCATGACCCGCGGCCATTTCCGGGACCTGCCAGTCGCCAGCGAATCCGGCCTCGTCGGCATGGTCGACATCACCGACGTGTGCCGCGCGCTGATCGGTCCGGCCCCCGTCGAGGAGAAAGGAACCTAGTCGGCGCACGGGCCCACCCTGCACACGGTGCCGGGCCCGCGCATCGTATGGCCCGTACCTGATCCTCGGCCTCACGTGCCCAGGCTGACCCCCGCCGGCGCAGTAAAGCAACAGCAAAGCATGGGTACCGCGACGATCGCGGCGATCCCAGGCTGACCACCCCGATCGTCTCACGCTCCGCCAGTAACCGCACAGAACGCCCAGTTCGGTGGCCCCGCCCGCCATGGCCGGTGACCGAAGCTCCACGCATAGCGGCTCGGCGCGCGTTCCACCTATACAGGCTCCACTACTTACTGTGACGGATCTTGCGGACCCGGCTGGCCGCCGTGGGACGAGCACCCGGCCGCATCTCCGTGCAATAGGTGCTTTCGGGCATCCATGCGCGTGTGGCATCTGCACACGTAGAACGTCTGGCACGGCCCGAGGCAGGCCGTTTAATCCGCAAGCTTCGGGGACGAGTTCAGCCAAAGCGGGCCTAATGACGGGTGCACCGGTCCCGTCGGCGGTGGCAATGAACGCCCGGACGGCCGTGCGCTCGGCATAGCGGGGCGGCGGGGCTGGTGGACGGCATCGGCCAGGGCTGCCATCTTGTCCCGCCTGGGTCCTCGGCTGCTGTTGCCAGAACCAGCCATGACGGCCGGAGGTGAACCGGCGGTCTTTGACCCGGGGGGCAAGTGCGTCGCTGGGTGTCGCCTGAAGTCTGTCCACGTTGGCTCTTGGATTGGCTCTTTCGCCCAGGGTGCCGCGGATGACGCACGGAACGGGTGTTTGCTGGGGTGTGGTCGGTCATATGGC
>Ga0318553_10000449_pt1 | contig 12983 bp, 14 predicted proteins | sample GRESIP082b2f21_FD_203686 | JGI IMG/M metagenome (GOLD analysis project Ga0318553, IMG submission 203686) | Tropical soil microbial communities from Luquillo Experimental Forest, Puerto Rico - GRE.SIPMG.082b2f21 | ecosystem: Environmental > Terrestrial > Soil > Tropical forest > Bulk soil...
GCCCAGGCCCTGGACTGAAACGCCGGGAAGAACCGATGGACCTGGGCCTGGATCACCTGGAAATGGGGCGCTGCACGTGCCGATGAGCTTCTCGATTTACCTGCAGGTTTGTCACCTTGACCGTTCGCTGCCATTCTACCGGGACGGGCTGGGGCTGGAGGTCGCCTGGAACGACGACATGATCGCCGTGCTCCGCGGCACCGGTGACACGGCGGCTACCCTGGTCCTCCGCGAGATCGGCGGAGAGCCCAAGCAGCGCTTGGGCGAAGCCGGGGTAACCCGCATCGGGTGGCAGGTGACCAGTTCGGCTGAACTCGACAGCGCCGAGGAACGCCTCGCCCGGCATGGGGCACACTACGAGCGCGCCGATGAGGAGGACGGCGGCAGGATCGCCACTCACGACCCAGACGGGCTCAGCGTCATCCTGTTCCTGCCCCGCGAGCCATCACTGTCCGGTAAGCCGCCAGCGTTTATCTACTGGTATCACTGACAGACATCCGCCGGCGCATGCCGCCGGGCGGCGCCGTCCGGCGCGCAGACCTGGATACCACGCGCGGCACGGCGAGCGAGGGCGCGCGCGGCGAGCCGGGCCGCGCCCATTGACGCGGGGCTCAGCTTGACCTCATCATCTGATGACGCCGGGGACTGATGGAGATGGGAGCCCTCTGACATGCGCCTTGCGATCTCGCGCCGTCGTGCCCGCGCCGCGCTGGGGAGGCCGGCCTCCCGTGCCTTGATCGCCGTCGCCGGAGGATCGCTTCTGGCCGTCGCGTTGTCCGGGACGGCGGGCGCGGGCATCGCGGGCCCGCTAGGCGCCGGCGGCAAGCCCAACTACGTTGCGCTCGGCGACTCCTACACCGCCGGGCCGCTCATCCCCGACCAGACCGGGTCCCCGGTCGGCTGCCTGCGGTCCACGCACAGCTATCCCTTCCTGGTATCCGCGGGAGCCGGCGCCGCCATGTTCACCGACGTGAGCTGCCAGGGCGCGACCACGGCGGACATGACCCATTCCCAGTCGGTGCCGCTAGGCACCAACCCGCCGCAGGACAACGCCCTGTCCGCGAGCACCACGCTGGTGACGCTCCAGATCAGCGGCAACAACATCGGTTTCAGCGACATCATCATCCACTGCACCACGCTGAGCCTTACCGACCCATTCGGGTCGCCGTGCAAGGACTACTACACCTCGGGCGGGACCGACCGGCTCCGGGCGAAGATCAACGCGGCGGCGCCGAAGGTCGCCGCGGACCTGCAGGGGATCCACGCCGACGCGCCGGACGCCCGGGTTCTCCTCGTCGGGTACCCGGTGATCCTGCCCAACAGCGGCGATGGCTGCTGGCCGGCGGTGCCGATCGCGTTCGGCGACGTGCCCTACCTGCGCGGCGTGGAGAAGGCGCTGAACTCGATGCTCGCCTCGGTGGCCGGCGCGAACAACGCGACGTTCGTGGACACCTACACCGCCAGCATCGGCCATGATGTGTGCCAGGCCCCCGGGACCAAGTGGGTGGAGGGCCTCATTCCCACCTCGCCCGCGGTGCCGTTCCATCCCAACATGCTCGGCGAGCAGGAGATGGCCCGGCAGGTGCTCGCCGCCCTCGGCTAGCGCGCCCGCGCGGGCTAGCCGTTTTCCAGGCCCTGCCGGGGGACCCTGCCCCGGCGGCGGGCCATCGGCGGCTTGGCGAGTTCCTCGGGAATGCGCAACAGCGGGTTGGTGGCGCTGTCCACGACCTCGGTCGCCATTTCCAGGACCCGCCGCCCCCGGGCCCGCGCCACGGACCGGAGCAGCTCGAACGCCTGCCGCGGCCGGAGCCGGTGCCGTTCGGCGAGAACCCCGATGGCCTGCTCCACCCGGACCCGGGCGGTCAGCGCGTGCTCCAGCTGGGCGACGGTCCGCTCCAGCTTGCGCGGGTCCGGCGGGGCGTCGCTGGCCGGCCCCGCGGCGGGGGCGGCCAGGACCGGCATCGGCTGCGTGGGCAGTTCGGCGGCCAGCAGGTCGGCCAGCACCATGGCACTGGTCAGGTCGGACACTTCCTCGTCGCCGACCCGCCACCCGTTCGCGGTGCGGCGCGCGACGGGCGCGCCGCCCAGGGCGGGGCCCACATCGTCCCCCGGTGCCGCGCTGGCGGCCGCCTCATCGGGCCGTACCCGCTCACTCCGGTACCGGCCGGGACGGGCCGGGGCGGCGTGTTTTCCCCGCTTGCCATCCTGCCATCCGGACAACTCTGCCGCGGCGGCCTCGTGGCCGGCCGGCCGGGCGGCGCTCCCCCCGGGCCGCCGTTCCCCCGAGGGGCGGCCAGGGTCCCCCGTGCCTGCCGTATTGCTGTGTTTGCTCATTGTCCTATCGCGAGGGCGGCGAGACGTTCCCGTACCTGCGCGGCCGACGGATTGGTCAGTGCCGTCCCGTCAGCGAACTCCACCGTCGGGACAGTCTGCATGCCGCCGTTCACGGACATTACATAGTCCGCGGCGGCGGGGTCCCGTTCGATGTCGATCTCGGCGACCTCGATTCCCTCCCGCGCAAGCTGACCCTTGAGCCTGCGGCAAAAGCCGCACCACTGTGTGGTGTACATCGTTACGCGTTGTGACACCCGCGTCTCCCTGTCTTCCCCCACAGTATTTCGGCTGGTGCAACGCCGCACGCGGCTTTGAGCTTCCCCGCATGTCGGACCGATGCGCAAAGATGACAGCGGTGAAGGAGGTGCGCGGTGGACGACGGCCCGGAGTCGGTGCTCGCCGCGCTCGATCCCGAACAGCGTGAGGTGGCGCTGGCGGCCCGCGGCCCGGTGTGCGTGATCGCGGGCGCCGGCACCGGCAAGACCCGCGCCATCGCCCACCGGGTCGCGTACGCAGTCCGGACCGGCGTGGTGAACCCGGGTCACGTGCTCGCGGTCACGTTCACCACGCGGGCCGCGGGGGAGCTGCGCGGGCGGCTGCGCCAGCTCGACGGGCCGGGCGGCTACGGGCTGGACCAGGTCACGGCGCGCACATTCCACTCGGCGGCGTTGCGGCAGCTTGCGCACTTCTGGCCGGTCACCGTCGGCGGCCGGCCGCCGGCTGTGCTCGACTCGAAGATCAGCCTGCTTGCCGAGGCGGCCCGCGCCGCCCGGGTGCAGGCGGCCGGCGCGGAACTGCGCGACCTGGCCACCGAGGTCGAATGGGCCAAGGTCATGCAGGTGCGCCCGGCGGACTACGCCGGGGCGGCGGCCAGCCACGGCCGGGTCCCGCCGGTGGGCCCCGAGACGGCGGGCCGGGTGTTCGCCGCGTACGAGCAACTGCGCCGGGACCGCCACCTGATCGACTTCGAGTCGGTCCTGGAACTCACGGCGGCGATCCTGGCCGGGCATCCGGCGGCGGGCGCCGAGGTGCGCGACCGTTACCGCTACTTCGTGGTCGACGAGTTTCAGGACGTCAACCCGCTGCAGAAGCTGCTCCTGGACACCTGGGCCGGGGACCGGGACGACGTGTGCGTGGTGGGGGACCCGCGCCAGACGATCTACTCATTCACCGGGGCGACGTCTGCCTACCTGACCGGTTTCGCGGCGGAGTACCCGGGCGCCGCCATGATCAGGCTGGTGCGCAACTACCGGTCCACGCCGGAGGTGGTCGACTGCGCGAACCGCCTGGAACGGGCCCGCGGCAGCCGGGTTAGCCCGGGGGGCGTCGGCCGCGGCGGCGCAGGCCTGGCAGGTGAGGGCGGCCCGGGCCTGGTCGCGCAGCGGGCCAGCGGCCCTCCCGCCGAGTTCACCGAGTACGACGACGAGATCGCGGAGGCGGCGGCGGTCGCCGCGCGGGCGCGGCAGTGGCTGGACGCTGGCGTGCCGCCGCGCGAGGTGGCCGTGCTGGTCCGGATCAACGCCCAGACCGAGCGGTTCGAGCGCGCCTTCGCCGACGCCGGGGTGCCCTGCCAGGTGCGCGGTGCCGAGCGGTTTTTCGGCCGCGCCGAAGTGCGCCAGGCATCCGGGCTGCTGCGCGCCGCCGCCAAGAGCGCGCGCCCGCAGGCGGCCGATGTCCCCGCCGGGGAGCCCGTTCCGGAGGACGCGGTCGCCGAGGTGCGGCACATCTTGGCCGGGATCGGGCTGACCCGGGACCCCCCGGCCGGGCGTGGCACCGCCAGGGACCGCTGGGAGTCGCTGGCCGCGCTGGCGCAGCTTGCCGAGGACCACTGCGCGGCCAGCCCGGGCGCGAGCCTCGCCGACGTGGTCGCCGAACTGGCGCGCCGGGCCGCGGCCGAGCACCCCCCCCAGGTGGAGGGGGTGACCGTGGCGTCCCTGCACGCGGCCAAGGGGCTGGAATGGGACGTCGTCTTCCTGCCCGGGCTGACCGAGGGAAACCTGCCCATCGTGCACGCCGAGAGCGACGATGCGGTGGCCGAGGAACGCCGGCTGCTGTACGTCGGGGTGACCCGGGCCCGCCAGCAGGTCCTGCTGTCCTGGGCGCTGGCCCGGCTGCCGGGCGGCCGCCGCGGCCGCACGCCGTCCCGGTTCCTCGACGGGCTCCGCCCCCGGCGGCGGGAGGCGCGGGCCTCCCGGGCGAAGGCGCCCGCCAGCCAGTTCCGGTTCGCCGGCGCCGACCCCGCGCTGGTCGAGGCCCTCCGGAAGTGGCGCCGCGAGGCCGCAAGGGCCGCCGGGGTGCCCGCGTACGTGGTTTTCGGCGACGAAACGCTCCGGCACATCGCCGCACAGCGGCCGGTCAGCATCGAGGGACTCGCCCGCATCCCCGGTCTCGGGCCTGGCAGGCTGGACCGGTACGGTGCCGCGGTACTGGCGTTGTGCGCGGAAATGCCCGCGCGCGCCGGCGCGGGCGAGAACAAGGCGGGATCCCCGGTATGAGGCGACCGGCGAGCGGGACGTGACCGACACCTTGGGCAAGTTGCTGGACCTGCTCGACCTGGAGCAGATCGAACTGGATATCTTCCGCGGGCGCAGCCCCAGCGACCGGCGGCAGCGCGTGTTCGGCGGCCAGGTGGCCGGCCAGGCGCTGGTCGCCGCCGGCCGGACCGTGCCGCAGGACCGGCCGGTGCACTCGCTGCACGCGTATTTCATCCGCCCCGGCGACCCGGCGGTGCCACTGGTCTACATCGTGGACCGGGTCAGGGACGGGCGGTCGTTCACCACCCGGCGGGTGTCCGCGATCCAGCACGGCAAGGTCATCTTCACCCTGTCCGCATCGTTCCATCACCCCGAGCCGGGCCCGGACCACGCCGCGCCCATGCCGGATGCCCCGCTGCCGGAGTCGATACCGACGCACCCGGAACGGCTGGAGAAGGCGTTCGGCCCGGAGGCGGTGAAGTACTTCCGCGACAACCCGATCGACCTTCGCGTCGTGGGGCCGCTGTCGGTCGAGGCGCACCGTGACCCGTCCCTGCGCACCGCCCGCAACCTGGTCTGGCTGCGCGCCGACGGCGAACTGCCGGACGATCCGCTGGTGCATGTCTGCCTGATGACCTATGCCTCGGACATGACGCTGCTGGACTCGGTGCTGCTCCGCCACGGCCTGTCCTGGGTGGACGGCAGCACCACCGGGGCGAGCCTGGACCATGCGATGTGGTTTCACCGCCCGTTCCGCGCCGACCAGTGGCTGCTCTACGCGCAGGAGTCGCCGAGCGCGGCCGGTGCCCGGGGCCTGGCCCACGGCGAGGTGTTCCAGAACGGCAGCCTGGTGGTGTCGGTGATGCAGGAGGGCCTCATCCGCACCACGCCCAAGCGCTCCTGACCCAGCGCAGGTAGTGCGGCACTTGGTAGCACACGGTGCTACCAAGTGCTAAGCTCGTCACGTGAGTGCTCAGCCTGAGATCACTCAGCGCGACCTGCGGACCAGGTCCAAGGAGATCATGGACGCGGTCGAGAATGGCCAGGCGTTCACCGTCACTCGTGACGGTCACCGCATCGGTGAACTGATCCCGCTCCGCCGCCGGCGCCGCTTCGTCCCGAGGCAGGAGTTTGCGGCGATGTCGGAGATCGCCGCCGCTCCCGACCTCGACGCGTTCCGCGCGGACCAGGAGGCAGCGGCCGACCACGACCTCACCGATCCTTATGCCCGCTGACGGCACGGTCCGGCAAACGCCGGGCACCGACACCGGGCGGCGCCCAGCCCAGGGAATGCTCGACACCAACATCCTGATCCTGCGCCGGTGGGTGAATCCCGCCGAGTTGCCCGACGAGATGGCCATCAGCGTGGTCACGCTTGGCGAATTGTCAGCCGGACCGCACCAGGTGCGGCCCGACGAGGAACAGGCGCAATACCACGAGCACGCGGAACGTGCCAGGAGGCTCGATGTGCTTCAGCGGGCCGAGAACGAGTTCGACCCGATCCCGTTCGACTCCGAGGCCGCCAGGGCGTATGGCCGGGTGACCGCTGCCGTGCTCGATGCGGGCCGCAGCCCGCGGCGCAGGATCGCCGACCTGATGATCGCTTCAACCGCGATCGCGGCCGGCTTGCCGCTGTTCACCACGAACCCCGATGATTTCGCCGGGCTTTACGATGTGCTGGCGGTGGTCCCGGTCACGCGCCCTCAGGTGCACCGGGAGCGCAGCCGTCGGCGGCGACGGCGGTAATCGCTCGTGGCCATGGAAATCCCCGCCGCGGCATGCATCACGCGGGCGCCCCTGGTGCTCCTAAGAGGCGTCGGGATGGTAAGGCAGGGGGTTCCGGCCGAGACAAAATCGTGGCGAAAAACCAGTTGCCCCGTTAGCCAGCGGCTTCATAGGCTGCATCCATGTCCAATGAGTGGGCCCACGACGCTGCGTGGAAGGAGGTGCCCACGGTGACCAACACCAAACTCGGTGGCTACGCCGTCGCGAGCTCTGCCGCGCCTGCCGCTAACACCGTCGCGGGCACCTGTCCGCGGGGAGTGGTGTCGGCTCAGCCCGTCCAGGACGGCAGCGGCTTCGCGGCTGCGCCCACCACCGTGCGTGGCGATGTCGTGGTTGCGCGGCCGCGGATGCAGCTCCAGAACAACCCGTTCAAGACCCACGGTGCCGTTACCAGCGGCGCCAAGTTGGGTCCGCATAGGGCTTGGGATCCGGTCTAGAAAGACCGGCCTCGATCCCCAAAGGCCGCGGACCCGACAACCGGGTCCGCGGCCTTAGTCATGCCAGGGCCGCCGAATCAGCCGAGTGGAACACACGACGAGCAGATCGACGAGGACGAGAGGGGACGGACATGTACTGGCCCGGCACCACCGCCGCGGGGGCGGCGGGGTTCGAGGCAGCACTCGCACTGCGGGTGATGACGCAAGAAGCGCAGCCGGTGGTGTCGCCGCCGGTGGCTCCCCAGCCGGTTGGGCAGGCTCTCCCGGGCACCCAGGTGCCCACTGCCCATGACCTGCCCTGCATGGATGAGCCCGACCTGTTCTTTGCCGAGTCCCCGGCCGATGTTGAGACCGCCAAGGCCCTGTGCCGAGGGTGCCCAATCAGGATTGCGTGCCTCACCGGCGCCATGGCGCGCGGTGAGCCGTGGGGAGTCTGGGGCGGAGAGCTCTTCCTGCGCGGCGAGGTCATCCCGCGCAAGCGCCCCCGCGGGCGCCCCCGCAAGACGGAGGTCGCGGCCTGAGCCTGCGGGCCCGTCCAGGCGGGTCCGCATGCGCACCGGCCATGAGCCCCGCAGCGCACCGGCCATGAGCCCTGCAGCGCACCGGCCATGAGCGGAGCAAGACCCGCGTGAGCAGTACTGGCTGCTAGCGAACGGCGACGAGCACACGAAGGGAGGTAAGCCATGTACGCCCTTACCCGGCAGGCGTCGGAACACCAGCGTGACCTCCTGGCACGGGCAGAAGCACAGCGGCAGGGCCATCGCATCCTCGCGCTCCACAAGGCGGCCCGCCGGGTCGCGCGCGCGGAGCGCCGCCTGGCCGCCGCCCAGACAAGCGTCCTGCGGGCCCGCAGTGACCTCGCATCCTGACCACCCATGGTGACTTCGATAGTGGGCCGGCCCCGGGGATTCCCCGGGGCCGGCCCATCGCCATGCCTGGCCGCCAGGCCCGTTCCGCGCCGCTAGACCCGCGGCGCGACCACGCCGGAGAGGTGCTCGTCGTAGCTCGGGCCGTCCGGCTCGCCGTCGGGCTCGGTCCGGTCGGTGTCCCCGTACCCGGGCAGCCACTTGATCATTTCGGCGCGGAACGGCCCTTCCGCCTCCAGCTGGCAGAGCACCCCGGTGCCGGCGGTGCAGACCCGGTGGATCAAGACGTAGGAGGGCGGCAGGTTGAGCCGCCGGCTCAGGTTGGACGAGCGCGGGTCGGTGACTCGTGCAGCCTCGCTCCGGAGCCAGTCGCGGCTGAACTTGAACCGGTCCTGCCGTGACGGTTCGGCCATCGGCGCGAGGAACGCGCGCAGCGCTTCCATGTCCACGTGCACGCCGTCGCGTACGAAGCCCTGGCGGCGCAGCTCCTCTTCGGCGGGGGCCAGGTCCGCCCCGTCGTGGACCATGCGCACCAGGTGCCCGATGAATGTGGGCATGCCGCCCGGCAGCCGGTCCACCGCACCGAAGTCCAGGACGCCCAGCCGCCCGCCGGGGAGCATGCGGAAGTTGCCGGGGTGCGGGTCGCCGTGCAGCATCCCCGCCCGGGCCGGGCCGGAGAACAGGAACCGGGTGAACAGCAGGCCAGCCCGGTCCCGTTCCTCCTGGGTACCGTCACTGATGATCTTCGACAGCGGCGTCCCGTCCATCCACTCGCTGATCAGCACGCGGCCGGTGGCCGCCACCACGTTAGGCACAGCGATATCGGGATCATCGGCGTAGGCGTCAGCGAACCGCTGCTGCGCCTCCGCCTCGAGCTTGTAATCCAGTTCCTCGGTCATCCGGGCCCGCAGCTCGTCGAGCAGCGGCCGTACCTCCAGGCCCGGCATCAGCACGGAGAACAGCCGTGCCGCCCGGCTGAGCTGGTTGAAGTCGCTGAGCAGGGCGTTACCGGCGCCTGGGTACTGGATCTTCACGGCCACCTCGCGGCCGTCCTGCCGGACGGCCCGGTGCACCTGGCCGATCGACGCGGCGGCGGCCGGCTTGTCGTCGAACTCGGCGAACTGTTCGCGCCAGTCCGGGCCAAGCTCCTCGGCCAGCACCCGGTACACGGTCCGGGCCGGCAGCGGCGGCGCGGCTTCCTGGAGCCTGGTCAGCGTCGCCCGGTACGGGCCGGCGATCTCCGGCGGCAAGGCGGCCTCGAAGATCGACAGTGCCTGCCCGAACTTCATCGCACCGCCCTTGAGCTCTCCCAGGACCCGGAAGATCTGGTCGGCCGTCCGCTGCTGGATCTCGGTGGCGACCAGTTCGGCGGGGCGGCCGCCGATGCGCTTACCCAGCCCAAGTGCGGTCCGGCCGGCCAGCCCGACGGGGAGGGTGGCCAGCTTGGCGGTGCGCGTGAAGGCGCGTAGAGGCAGATCGCTCACCTATCCATTGTCGGTCAGCCCGAGGCCGGCGTGCCACCACCCGCCGTGGGTGACCACAGTTCCAAGGAATTAGGCGTAATGCCCCTGTTGCCTCGTGGTGCTGGTGGGGTCAAAGTTCGCGGTGCCGGCCATGGGCTAATCCTGGTGGTGGCAGCCGCAGCGCGGGTGGGTCTGCCAGCTACGGCGGCGCCACTGCCAGCCGGGCAGCACCAGTTCCAGCGTGCCGTTGGTCACGGCGGCCGCGCTCGCGCCCTGGTCGAGAAAGGCCAGGGCCTGCGCGGCGGCCTGGGCGGCCACCATGGTCGCCAGGACGGTGTCGCAGGCCGGCGGATCGGTGCCTGCCTGGCCGGCCAGCTGGGCCAGAATCAGGGGCCAGGCGGGATCGCGCTCGGCCCGGGCCAGGTCGAGGCAGCGCAGGCAGGCGGAGTTGCCGGGCAGGACGAGAGGGCCCACCACGCCGATCGCCTCGCTCGCCGCCGCGGCCAGGTGCGGCACCCGGTGCCTGACCAGGGCGGCGGGGAGCTCGCGCCGGTGGGTGTCGGCCAGGATGACCAGGTCAGGGCGCCGTCGTGGCCCGGGCCGCAGCCCGTTGGCCGGGCGGCCGGGTGGCCGTTGCCGCAGCCCGTCGGCCGCCCGGCCGGGTGGCTGGGACCGCAGCCCCCCCGTCGGCCCCGGCCGCTGCACGACGGGCCCGGTGGCCATCACTAGCCCCACGCCCGCGGCGGTGAGCATCCCGCCGATGCATAAGCTGGCCCGGCTCGCCCCGTGCACCCGCACCCGGGCCGCCTGGCGCCGGGCCAGGGTGCGCGCGCCACCGTCGGCGTCCCGGTGCGCCAGCGACGCGGTGGCCAGTTCCGGCGCGAGCCGCGCCCAGGCCCCGGCGGGCAGCGCGCTGCCGCTGGGCAGAGAATCGTCCAGGGCCCCGGCCGCGGCGAGCAACGTGAGCACCCGGTCCGCGGCCTCGGCGTCCATGCCGAGATCGCCCGCCGCGGCGAGCACCTGACGCCGGTCCCGGCTGCCGTCGAGCAGGCGCAGCAGGCCGGCGGCGCCCCGCATCCCGGTCAGCGCGACGGCACGGCGCGGGTCGACCCCGATCTGCACGGTGTCCCGGTTACGCCATACCGTCAGGAGCCCGGCTTTCAGCGCTGGCCTCATAAGGAGAATGCTCGTGCCTGGGTACGACAGTCGCACGAAATGTCGTTTTGCGTGAAAAAAGCGCAGCCATTCCGCTGCGTTCAGGATTTGCGGCCAACGGGCCAGTGGCGGCGGGCGGGCCGTCCCGTGCCGAGTCCCCGGGCGGGGACCGGGCGCCGTGCCAGCGGTTCCCCTCGGGCAAGCAGTCCCCTTCCCCGGTATGACTACGGCCCGCAGCCCGGGGACCCATCCCGGCCGAGATTAGGCAGCGCATGCGGCCTGGTCAACCCCTGCCGGTGGACAGCGTTGTGGACAACATGGGGAACGGCGCGGGATTGTTGTGGACACCCGTGGGAAACGTCTGTGAATTGCGCGATTGCCGGCGCCGCGGCGGCCCGCTGCGCTGCCACGGCCTTACCCACCGGCTGTGGACAACTCTTTATTCAGTACCGTTGTCCGGCGTGCCATCCTCACCGGGGGAATCGGCAGGGCCTGCCTCCTCCAGTTCGGACATATCAAGCACATTCTTGCCGGAGATGAAGCCGTCCGGGTCGTCGAAGTCCTCCGCGGTCGGCAGCAGGTCGGGGTGCGCCCAGACCGCGTCCCGGCCGTCGGCGCCGCGCGCCTCGGTCAGGCCCCGCCAGATCGCGGCGGCCTCACGCGACCGGCGCGGCCGCAGCTCCAGGCCGACCAGCGTGGCGAAGGTCTTCTCGGCCGGGCCGCCGGTGGCCCGGCGCCGCCGTACCGCCTCGGCCAGCGCGCCGGCCTGCGGCAGCCGGTCTGAGGCGGCGGCGTCGACCACCGTGTCCACCCAGCCTTCGACCAGCGCCAGCGCGGTCTCCAGCCGGGTCAGCGCAGCCTTCTGCTGCGGGGTGTCCTCCGGCGTGAACAGCGCTGCGCCGGACAGCGCGTCCTGAATGGCCTCCGGGTTGGCCGGGTCGATCTGCGGCATTGCGTCGCGCAGCTGGGATGCGTCCACCGTGATGCCCCGCGCGTAGTCCTCCACCGCGCCGAGCAGGTGCGCCCGCAGCCACGGCACGTGCGCGAACAGCCGGTGATGCGCCGCCTCCCGCAGCGCCAGGAACAGCCTGACCTGGTCCGGGTCCACCGACAGGCCCTCACCGAACGCGGCCACGCCGGCCGGCAGCAGCGCCGCGGTCCCCTCCGGGCCGAGCGGCAGCCCGACGTCGGTGCTGCTGACCACCTCGCGGGCGAGCGCGCCCACCGCCGCCCCGGTCTGGCTGCCGACCATCATCCCGCCGATCCGGCGCATCATCGCGCCCAGGCCGCCCAGGCTGGTCAGGCCGCCGCTGATCGCCTTGAGGGCCTCGCCCATCTCCGGGGGCAGGCCGGAGCCCAGTTCCTCGGGATCCTCGGTGAGCATGCCGCCCATCGCGTCCACGGCCCGGTCGGCGATCGGGTCACACAGCTTCGACCAGACCGGCAGGGTGGCCTCCACCCACTCCGACCGGCTCCAGGCCTGCGCGATGCGGACGCCGGTGGAGAACCCGGTGACCTCATCCAGCCACAGGTCCGCCAGCCGGAGCGCGTCCACGATCTTGTGACGGTCGACATCCAGAACGCTCGGGTCGCCTTCCGCGGCCACCGCGTGCCGTGCCACGTTCCTGGCCAGGTCCCAGTTCACCGGGCCGCCCTGCCAGGACATCAGATCGGCGAACTGGCGCAGCGCGTCGGCGAACTGCTGCGGGTCACCGAGAGGCCCCAGCGGGCCCGCCCCGCCGCCCGTCTCGTCCGGGGGGCCGCCGGAGCCCGATCCGGAGGAGCCGGAGCCCGATCCGGAGGAGCCGGAGCCCGATCCGGAGGAGCCAGAACCGGGCCGCCCGCCGCCCGGCGGGCCGAAGCCGAAGGGACGATCAGCCATGGCCGTGGCCTCTCAGGCAGGATGGAAGGATCACATCAGCCACGTTATCCCGGGAGCGGCACACCTTGAGCACCGCACAGGCGCAGGTTCGCCAGGGGCGGACTTCTCCGTCCGTGGCCATTACTGGTGCCACGCATGGGCTCGGCCATGCCCTCACGGCCCATCTGGCCAACTCGGAGCGGGTAAGCAAGGTCATCGCGATCGACGAGCAGCGGGGTGACGTCGCCGGCGTGATCTGGCGACTGGCCGACGTGCGCGACCCGGCGCTTGCCTCCCGCCTCGCCGATGTGGACATCCTGGTCCACACCGACGTCGACACCTCCGTGGACGGCGACTACCGGGCCAGGCGCGCCTACAACGTGCGGGCCGCGCAGACCGTGCTGACCGCCGCGGCGGCGGGCCGGGTGGGCCGGGTGATCCTCATCACCAGCGCCATGGTCTACGGCGCCCGGCCGGACAACCCGGTGCCGCTCGCCGAGTCCGCGCCGCTGCGCGCCGACGCGGACGGCAGCGTGGCGGGAGACCTGCTGGAGATCGAGCACCTGGCGGGCCGCTCGCCGCGGGTGCACCCCGGCCTGTCGGTGACC
>Ga0318553_10000457_pt1 | contig 12923 bp, 13 predicted proteins | sample GRESIP082b2f21_FD_203686 | JGI IMG/M metagenome (GOLD analysis project Ga0318553, IMG submission 203686) | Tropical soil microbial communities from Luquillo Experimental Forest, Puerto Rico - GRE.SIPMG.082b2f21 | ecosystem: Environmental > Terrestrial > Soil > Tropical forest > Bulk soil...
TGCCGGGCCTGATCGTGATCCTCGGCCTCGCCGCATTGTTTCTCGGCGGCTCCCCGCCGCTGTGGGTCCTCGGCGCGGGGGCGGGGGCCGGGGCGGCCGTCCCGGCGGTCGCCGTTCAGGCGGGGACCTCGCTGGCCGGCCCGAGCTGGCAGCGCCGCAAGCACGCCCTCCGCTGGCTTCTTTACCTGGCCGCCGGGGCCGCCTCCGCGGCAACCATCGGCCCGTGGCTGGTCCTGGTCCTGCTCGGCTGCGGCGCCATCGAGCTGGCCGCCCAGCACGCCGGCCAGGACGCCAGGGCGCACGGGATCCTCGCCGCGCCGCTGCTGGCCTCCGGCGCGCTCGCCAGCGGCGTGCTCCTGTCGGTGGCCTGGGTGGCGTTCAAGGTCGGCGCGCTGTCCTACGGCGGCGGGTTCGTGATCATCCCGCTCATGCAGTCCGATGCCGTCAACCACTATCACTGGATGACCAGTGCCGAGTTCCTCAACGCCGTCGCCCTGGGCCAGGTAACCCCGGGCCCGGTGGTGCAGACCGTCGCCGTGGTCGGCTATGCCGCCGCCGGGCTTGTCGGCGGGCTGTTCGCCTCGCTGGTCGCGTTCAGCCCCTCCTTCGCGTTCATACTGTTCGGCGCATCCCGCTTCGACCGGATCCGCGACAACCGGCATGCCCAGGGCTTTCTGGCTGGCGCCGGGCCCGCCGCGATCGGCGCCATCCTCGGCTCGGCCATCCCGCTCGCCCGTGCCCTCACCCAGCCCTGGCAGTACGCGGTCCTCGCGGCCGCCCTGATCCTGCTGCTGGCGCTGCGCCGGGGCGTCGTGCTCACCCTCGTGTCCGCCGGCGTGGTCGGCACCGTCATCGCCGTGGCTGGCGGCCCACTGCCCCACTGACTACGGGGATGTGGTCGTCTCCGGCTGGCGCGCCGAATCCGGATGACCGGGCCGGGCGGCGGGCGGTGCGGGCGGCGCGGATGCAGCCCCGGCGGCGATCCCTGGCGTGCGCGCACCGCGCCCAGGCATCAGTCCGCTGGATGGTCAGCCAGGCCCTGCGGGGGGCCGGTGAAGCTGATCCGGCCTGCCGGGGTGCGCCAGGTCATCACCTCGAAGCAGTAGAGGCCCTGGCGCACCCCGGGGTCGCCGTTCAACAGCTCGCGGACCTTGTCCAGCGAGCCCTGCTGGTACAGGCCCAGGCCGCAGATGCACTCGTCCCCGGCCGGGCTGTCGCGCACCGGGCCGGCCGCGAGCTGCTGGCCGCTGGCGACCAGGCCGAGGGTGTAAGCAAGGTGCTCGCGGAAGATGCGCTCGACGGTCTCCTCGTCGAAATCCCTGGCCTGGCGGGTGCGCCGCAACAGCGCGAGCTCGTAGTCCTCCAGGGTGATCGGCGCCGGGTTCGCGCTCATGCCGGGCCGCCTTCGCTTTGCGCAGTGCCACCTGCCGCGATGCCATCCTCCGCAGTGCCACCTTCCGCGGTGCCACCTGCCGCGATGCCCAGGACGGCGCCCAGGCGGCCCAGGATGAGCGCCCAGCCGGTGGCGTAGGCACCGCCGGCGTAGCCGCCGGGCAGCGCACAGTCCTCGCCGAGCTGCTCGTCGCTGAGCGCCTCCCAGCCACGGTGCGTCACCGCGACCCGGGTCAGCCGGGGGCCCAGCGTGGTGAAGGTCAGCTCCACCTCGGTCGGCGCGGGCGTCATCGTCCAGGTCATCACGAACCTTTCCGGCGGCTCCCAGGCGAGCAGCTCACCCCAGGTGACCTCGGTGCCATCGGCCCAGGTCTCGTAGACCCGGCCGCCGCAGCGCCGTTCCACGGTCACCGCGGCTACCCGGTCCTTGCCAGCGGAGAACGGCCGCACCGGCCACCAGGCGCCGATCGTCCGCACGAAGGCGTCGAAGGTGCGCCGCTGCGGCGCGCGCACCACGACCGACTGCCGCACCGGGGCCCGGCGCAGCGGCGTGACGACGGCGCGGCGGCCCGGATCACCCAGCGCTGGAGCCATAGTCCTCATCATCGGTGATCCCCTCCGCCGCTTCCACCAGCCGCCTGGCCGTGTCCAGCGAGGATGCCCACATGTCGTCCAGGAACCGGCGCAGGCCCGCCAGCCCCTCGGGCCGGGCCCGGTACATCCGCCGGGTGCCGTCCCGGCGCTCGGTGAGCAGGCCCGCGTTCCGCAGCACGGTCAGATGCTGGCTGACCGCGGTCCTCAACTAACGGAGATGCGCCGGCCGGCCAGCTGGGCGATCAGCCGCCAGCCGAGCAGGAACAGCCCGAGGAACAGCAGCGAGACGATGATGAACGCCAGCGCGGTGCCCTGGCCGGCGACCATGCGCAGCACCTGGCCGACGGCCACGGTGAACAGCCACACCCCCACACCGGTGGGGAGCAGCGCGAAAGGGCGCAGCCAGCTCATGGTCGCCACCTCGCCGGCCGCCAGCCCGGCCAGGAACGGCCAGGACGTGGACGCCACCCCGGCCAGGGTCTCGCCCGCATGGTGATTCGCCCGGCCGATCACGACGAACGCCAGCACACAGCACACATCCGCGAGCAACCCGAGCGCACCACGCACCCGCCCAGGGTAGGGCACCCGTGATCAGCGGGCGGCTTGCTCCCGGCCGCCGAGCCTGGCATCGATCAGGCACACGGTCTCGAAGTCGCGGCGCACGTCCGCCCGGTCGGCTTCCTCGCTGACCGTGCGCTCGCTGGCCCGCTGGATCATGTCCGCCTGATCCAGCAGCACCCGGCGCTGGGCCGGCCCGGTCGTCTCCGCCATGATCTTGGCGATGGCATCGAGCTGGCGGATCATGATGGCCGGCATGCCCATGCTCGCCTGCCTGATCTTCTCGAAGGACCGCTGCACCAGGCGCTCGTAGCTCGGCTGGGCCGCGATCACCCGGATGAACCCCTGCTCGTCGCGGTGCACCCGGACCGGGTGCCAGCGCTTCACGATCTTGCAGAGGCTATCGCCCAGCCAGTCCACGCAGGTGATCGCGGTGAAGGTGTCGTTGACCGCGGGGGACAGGGCCCGGATGGCGATCTCGACGAGCTGGTCGATGCCGAACGACACATCCTGTGTCAGGGTGCGGTACGGGCCGGTGATGTGTGCCCGCGCGAGCGCCTCGTTCACCTCGGCGGCCGCCTCGGGTGGCCAGACGGTGCCGATGGTGTGCCCCTGCACGATGAAATGGCCGGGCCGGTGGTGCAGGCTGATCACCGCGTTGGCCTTCTTGGCGAACCTGACCATGCTCCTGAGCCGGATGAACTGTAGGTAGCCGCTGTCTGCCGCCTTGACGGCGCCGCCGCCTGCCTCCATCCGGGCCAGCAGTTCCGCGCTGGACGGGCCGTGCTCGGGTGCGGGCGCGGGCCCCGTGGCCACGTCGTTCCCGCCGCCCTGCACTTCGATCGCCTCGGACAGGTCCGCGGCGATGCTCGCGATGACGTTCGGCAACTGGATCGCCGTCGCGGTGTGGTGAATGAAGTAGATGAGCACGGCCATGTCGGCGACCATGAGCGCCAGCGTGACGGTCACCCCGATGTGCGGCACGAAGTCGCCCCGTGGCCCCGGGCCGATGGACACCACCACCAGGACGGCGTAGATGAAGGTCGCGACGAACGTCCCGAGCGTCAGCTGGGTGCCCCGGTCGCGGATGAAGTTGCGCAGCATGCGCGGCCCGAATTGGGTGGACGCCAGCGTCAACGTCACCAGGATGATCGAGAAGACCACGCCCACGACGGTGATCACCGCCGCGGCGATGGCCGTGAGGATCTGCCGGGCGGCGTCGGCGCTCCCGGCGATCACCCAGGCCGGCAGCCTGAAGTCGCCGTGATACGCGGCCTTGTCGAGGGCCAGCGTGCCCGCGAACAAGGCGATGGCGGCAAGGACCTCGACACCAGGAACCAGCCACAGGTTCGTGCGCAGCACTTCGCGCCGCCAGTGCGAGCCGAGTGCCGATGACCAGACACCCCAGCGCATGGTAAGCCCCTGACCTCGACCGTCATGCCGACCAGACTTCCCGGCTCACCTGGGTACCAGTATTGCTTATGATCACCGGCCAGCGCCCCGCCGGGCACGCTTACCAGGGATTCGACACGGCGGAGCCGAACGCCTCCGCCTGCAGTTGCCGCGCGTCCGCCGCCGCGCCGCAGACCACGGCCGGCAACCGGTCCTGCGCCGCCGCCCACAGCGACCAGGCATACAGCGAGGTGTGCTGCGCCAGGGGGTCGTTGCGGGCGGTGTGCGCCGGCACCCACAGGGCGCCCCTGCGCACCCAGGTCGCGCCGAACGCGAGGTAGTGCGTCCGGTGGCCGGCGATCACGAACGTCTGCGGGTAGGGACCCGGGGCGTCGTGGGTGCGGAACCAGTTCTGGAAGTCGATCGCGTTCGACCCGCTGATGTGCACGGTCAGGCCCCGCAGCCAGGACTGGCTGCCCGGCCGGAGCCCGGCGGTGCGGATCGCGCACTGGACCAGCAGGACCGGTGCGTCTGCCAGCCGGAGCGCGGCCGGGTTGGCCGGGTGCGTTGGATGCGGCTTGGTCTTCGGCGGCATCGCGAAACTGCAGCCGGCCAGGGCCACGCCGGCCACCGCCGCGGCGGCCATCGCCACGGGGCCTGGGCTGCCCCCGGAGTGCCTGCCGTGCATCTCGCCCTCTCGCTCGCGCTCGCCTTCCGGCCACGAATACCGCAGCGTAACCTGATCCGTGCGGCGCCGAGACCGCCTGAAGGAATGGCCAGTCCATGGGTTCGCAGGTTTCTTGCGCCGCGCGCTGGACGAGCCCGGCTATGTGGTGGCGGTCGAACCGGACGCGACCACGCACAGCGCCGGAGATCTGCTGGCCCGGGTCAACCAGCTGACCCGCGGGCTGCGTGACCGGGGCCTGCGGCCCGGCGACGGGATGGCCATCCTGGCGCCGAACGGCATCGCCGCGCCGGCCCGCTGGTGAACATCGCCGGCGACATGGTCCAAGACGCCACCGACGCTGACCTGATCGCCCGGCGGTTGTCGTTCGGAATCACCGCTGCTGGCTTCGGTGCCTGGGCGCCGTGCCGCGGCCGGAGATGCAGGTGTGCGGCTGGTTCGCGGCGCCGAAGCTCCCGGTCGACCGCGGGCGGTCCACCGGGTCACGGCACCACCTGACCGCTGGCCGCCTGGATGCCGGCCGCCCGGCCGGCGCCCGCCTTACGGTCCGCGGCCCGGCCGGTGCCCGTTGTGCGGCCGGCCGCCCGGCCCTCGCCCGCCTTGCCCTCCGCCGCCTCGGCCAGGGCGTCGAGCAGGCGCTCGGCGGCCAGCGGGCCTGGTGGCTCCCCGTAGGTCAGGGCCAGCACCTGGCGGCGGGCACCGGCCAGCGGCTCGGCGCGGATCCCGGGGTGCCGGGCGGCCCGCAGCGCCAGGTCCGGGAGCAGGGCGACGCCCAGCCCGGCCGCGGCGAGCGCCTGGGCGGCCAGGACGTCGTCGGTGGTGAACGCGATCTGCGGGGTGAACCCGGCCAGCTCGCATTGCCAGAGCAGGTGGGCGCGGCAGCGCTCGCAGCCCGCGATCCAGCGGTGCTCGGCGTAGCTGGCCAGGCGGCTCCCGGCGGTGCGCGGCAGGGGCGGGACGCCGGCCTGGGTGACCAGGTGGACCGGCTCGTCGAGCAGCAGCCGGGCGCGGAACCCTTCCTCGTCCTCCCCGTGGCCCGCAGCCGTGCCGTGCTGCCCCGCCGTGCCGTGCTGCGCGGCCCCCGGGGGCCCGGCGCCGGCCTTGCCCTGTTGCAGGTAGGCGAACACCAGCGCCACGTCCACCCGGCCGGCCCGGAGCATGCGCAGTGCACTTTGTGGCTCTGCCTCGGCAAGCAGCAATTCAACGCCGGGGTGCTCGGCCCGCAGCAGGGCGGCGGCCGCGGGCACCATGGTGGCGAGCGCCGAGGGGAAGCCCGCCACCCGGATGCGTTCCTCCCGCTGGCCGATGTGTGCGGCAAGTTCGTGCTCGGCCGCGTCCAGCCTGCCCAGGATCTCCTCGGCCCGTCCGGCCAGCAGCCGCCCGGCGTCGGTGAGCCGGACGCCCCGCCCGGACCGCTCGACCAGCCGGGTCCCGGTTTCGGCTTCCAGCCTGGCCAGGTGATGGCTTACCGACGGCTGGGCGTAGTTGAGCGACTTCGCGGCGGCGGTCACCGAACCGTGCCGGGCCACCGCGGCAAGAACCCGGAGCCTGGTCACGTCCAGCATGCAGCAATGATAGACCGGTTTGATCTATTCGGTCACTAGCTGTGACCGCACCTATTTACCCTGGTGGGGCAGCCGGGCGGGCCGGTTCGCGAGCAGCGGGTCGGCGGGGTGGCGCACCGTTTCGCCCGCCTCGCGGCGCCGCCGCCAGGCGATTCCCGACAGCGTCTCCAGCACCACGCGGCCCGCCAGGTAGGCGGTGACCTCGGCGTTGTCGTACGGCGGCGAAACCTCGGTCACGTCCATCCCGGCCAGGGGCAGCTCCATCGCGATCCGGCGCACCGCGTCGAGCAGCTGCCGTGCGGTGAGGCCGCCGGGCTCCGGGGTGCCGGTGCCCGGGGCCATTCCCGGGTCCACCACGTCGATGTCCACGGACAGGAAGACCGCGTCGCAGTCGTCGGTGGCGATCGTGAACGCCTCGGACAGGCAGGCATCCAGGCCCCGGGTCACCACCTCGGTCATCTCGAAGCTGCGCATCGCCTGGCCGGCCATCCAGTCCAGCGTCTCCGGCTCCGGCCAGTACCCGCGCAGGCCGATCTGCAGGAACCGGTCACCGCGCACCGCGCCGGACTCGATCAGGCGGCGCATCGGCGTCCCGTGCCCGTACAGCGAGCCGAACTGGGTGTCGCCGGTGTCGGCGTGGGCGTCGAAATGGATGAGCGACAGCCGGCCCCAGCCCACATGCCGGGCCGTGCCCGTCGCGTCCGGGAACGTGATCGTGTGGTCGCCGCCGAGGATCACCGGGAAGGCACCGGCCTCGCAGGCCGCCTGCACCGCCTGCTCCAGCCGGGTCAGCGAGGTCTGCGTCTGTCCCGACGGCACCTCCACGTCGCCGGCGTCGGCCACCCGCAGCTCGGCGAGCGGATCGACGCCGAGGGCCAGGTGCGGGCGCGCGCCGTCGTGCGGCAGGTAGTCGGTGCAGCGGATCGCCTGGGGACCGAACCTGGCACCCGGCCGGTGCGACGTGCCCCCGTCGAACGGTGCGCCGATGATCAGTACTTGGGCCCCGGCCCAGGAGCCGGGGTCCGCCAGGTCGGCCCGGGGCACGCCAAGGAAGGTAACGTCCGGGCCGTACATCCCGCCGAGCCTCGCCATCGTCTCTCCCAAGATCACCGATGAGGCCAGTATGCCGCGCGTGGGCCCGGCGCGGCGCGGCGCGTGCCGGTCACCGGGCAGGACGTGGCGTGTTATGAGGTCCGCACCACCGGTGTTGCCGCGGACTGATCCGGGGTGGTCAGTGCGCCGCGGGCCGGTAGACCCAGGCCCCGTCGGCGGCATAGGCGAAGTGGAACCCGGTATGGGCCAGGTAGCGCAGGATAGACGGGGACTGCTGCCAGACGATGACCCAGCCGATGTCCATCCGGCGCACGTCGGCGCGCGCGGCGGCGAGCAGTGCCGCGTAGCTGTGGTACCCGGCGACGGACTCGACCAGGGACCGCGGCTGGCCCTGAGCGCTCAGCAGGCCCGCGTAGAACGCGTTCCGCCGGACCGTCGTCAGCGTCGGCACCGGCAGCCGGGACAGGTAGCCGACCGCGCGCGGGTGCCCGTCGGCGGTCGCCAGCACCTGTGCCTCGGGATCGAACGCGGCGCCCTCGTTTTCCAGCGGCACCCCGCCGCGGACGCCGAACGGCACATCCACCACGATCGACCCCGAGTGGTCAGCGGCGATCGGCCGGTCCAGGGCCGGCAGGGCGGTGGGCATGCTGGCGACCGCGAGGTTGCCCGCCCAGCCGGCCTCCAGGGCGCCGAGGATGAGCACCGGGATCAGCAGCACGGGCGCGCGGCGGCGGAGCCAGTCCACCGCCGCGCCGGCCAGGAGCGCGGCGGGCAGCACGCCGAGCATGGTGAGCCGCGCGGCCTCCCGGAATCCGGCCAGCCCGGGGATCTGCACGAACCAGGTGAACGGCATGATCCCGGACAGCCGGACCCCGTCCCAGACCTGCGCGAGCGGCGTGTAGATGTGGCCACCGATCTTCAGCGCCGAGCCGAGCGCGAGCACCGCGCTCGCGAGCCAGAGCGCCGCCAGCATCCAGGCGCTGCGCCGCCGCCGGGAGACCACCAGCCCGAGCACCGCCAGCACGGTCAGCACCAGGCCGAACGTGAGCACCCCGTCGAGCACGGGCCCCTGGTAGCTGATCGGTTTCAGCCAGGTCAGGCCCAGCCGGTACGCGCGGGGGGAGACGCCGAAGATGGCCGGAAACTCGGTGCCGGAGTACACGTAGTCCGTGGCCACCGTGCCGGCCCGGACCGTGGCGCCGCCCGAGCGGGTCTGCGCCACCATGGCCGCGATCTGCGGGCTCGCCACCAGCAGGGACACCCCGGCGGCGGTCGCGGCCGCGGCCAGCCGCTGCCGCCAGGCCGAGCTGAACAGCCACGGCACCAGGGCGCCCAGCACCACGATGAGCACCAGGACGAAGGACTCCTGGTCGGTGAGCAGGCTGGCGCCGAGAACCACGCCCAGGATCACCGCCTGTTTGCGCCCCGGCTTGCGGCGCAGCCGCACCGCCGCCTCCAGCGCCAGCGGCAGGAACACCGCCCCCGCGGCCAGGTTGATCTGGTACCAGGCGTGCCAGGCCATGATGGAAGACAGCCCGAAGAACGCGCCGGCGGCGATCGCGCCGGTCTGCGTGGGCAGCCACAGCCGCGCCACCCGGTACGTGGCGTAGCACATCAGCCCGGGCGTCAGGATCGCCAGCAGGTTGTAGGAGGCGCTGGGCCCGAACAGCACCGTGACCGGCATCATCAGCACGCCCTCAAGGGGCATCAGCGCGTGGTAGCCGAGCTGGACACCGAAGGGCGCAACGATCGAGCGGGTGTACCACGGGTTGGTCAGATGCTCCACCGCGTGGGCCATCCACCAGAAGTCCCACACGTAGACGCCCGCGTCCCGGGTGGCCTGGAGCCTGCCGTCCACCAGATAGGTCACCCGCGGCCAGGTCACCGCGATGCCCGCCGCCACATAGCAGGCCAGCAGCGCCAGGTGCCGGCCGAGCGGGCCGGTGGCCAGCGCGCGGCCGCGCCGCAGCCGCCGCCGCCACCCGGGCTGGCTGGCCGGTGGCGAGCCGGCCTGGGCGCCGCGGGGCGCCGGGCGGGGGACCGGGGGCTTCGCCGCGATCGTGGCCGTTATGAGGGGACTACTGCGGACGCCGACGCCGGTGCGGCCGTCGGCCGGTGCACCGCCGTCCGGTGCGCCGCCGTCCGGTTCGCCCGTCCCTCCGCGGTCCTCCGCCGCCACGCCGGGCGCGTCGCCGCCGAGTCCGTCGCCAACTGCTCCTTGCACCGCTCACCGCTCCCACGGGTGATGGGCACGCCTGACGCGCGGGCAACTCCAAAGAGCGGACCCGGTTCCCGCGACAGCATGGCCCAGCCTCAGCACCGTAATCGAGCCTGCCACGGGCAGTGACATGATCTGATCACGAAAGAGGAATTATCCAGCATCGGTACGTCAATGCCTCGGCAATATGCACAGAGAGTAACATGCTAACTTGCCCGGATGGGCCGTGATGAGGTACGCGACGATGGACCGTGATGAGGTACGCGACGGCGTGCCATTGACCAACCTCGATCAGCCGCTTTTCGACGGCGCCGGGGCGGACAAGCGTGACCTGGTCGACTACCTGGACGCGGTGCATCAGCTTCTTATCGGCGAGTTGCGCGACCGGCCGCTGTCGGTGATCCGGGTGCTTCGCGGCCAGGCCCCGTTCATGCAGAAAAACGTGCCGAAATACACCCCCGAATGGGTCCAGACCGTTTCGGTGTGGGCGGAGGCGTCCAAGCGCGAGGTGTCCTACGCCCTGTGCAACGACCGCCGCACGCTGCTCTGGTTCGCCAACCAGCGGGCCGTGGAGTACCACCCGACGCTGGCCCTCGCCGGGCACATGGACCATCCGACCTACCTGATCCTCGACATCGACCCGCCGGAAGGCGGCGCGTTCGGTGTGGTGGTCCGCGCCGCCCTGTGCGTCCGCGAGGCCCTCACCGGGGCCGGCCTGGCCGGCGCGGTCAAGACCAGCGGGGCCAAGGGCGTGCACGTGTTCGTGCCGGTGGCCGCGAAGGCGACGAGCGAGGGGGTGGCCGCGGCCACGCGCGCGATCGCCGCCCGCGCCGAGCGGCTGGACCCGGCGCTGGCTACCACGGCCTTCATCAAGGAAGACCGCGAGGGCAAGGTGTTTCTCGACTCGACCAGGTCGGGCGGTGCGACCGTGGCGGCCGCCTACAGCCCGCGGGCCCGGCCGGGGGTGCCGGTGTCGTTCCCGGTGCCATGGGACGACCTCGGCAACGTGACGCCCGCCGACTTCACCGTGCGCACCGCGCCGCCGCTGCTGGCCGGAGGCGCACCGTGGGCCGGCCAGATGCCCGCCCCGCAGCCGCTCAGCCCGGACCTGGTCGAGGAGGGGCGGGCCATTCCGATCGCCCGGGTCCAGGCCATGCACGAGGGCAAGCGCCGCGCCCGCGCCCGCCGCACCGACACAGGCTCGTAGCCCGGCGGCCGCGCCGCGGCCGCTTGCGGAGCGGCCCGTGCGCACGCCCATACTTGGGCGTGGACGGCGACATCATCGGACGGCCGGTCAACGCCGTGCTGGTGCCCCCGCAGGCGGAGCGGTTCGCGTCGCTCACGGGCGTGGACCTCGGCCGGCTCGTCCTGAACGTGACCGGGTGGAACAAGCTGGTCCTGCTCGACTCCGACCGGGTGTTCCTGTTCCCGCGGTCGGCCACCGGCGTCGAGTGGTTCGAGCGAGAGCTCGCCGCGTACCGGGCCCTGGCGAACACGCAGCTGAGCGTGGTGCCGCGCCTGCTGGGCTGCTGGCGGGATCCGGACATCTACCCGTTCCCGTTCGCGGCCGTCAGCCGCCTGCGCGGCGAGGTGCCGGCCGAACCCGAGGCCCTGATCGAGCAGCTGGGCCGCGCCATCGCCTGCTGGCATGAGCTGAATCCGCCGCTGCTTACCGGGGCGCGCCCGCCCAGCCACCACGGCGCCGGTCACCATCGCTGGCTGCGCCGGGCCCTCAACCCGGCCACCAGCGCAGGCGCGGCCGCCGAGGCCGCCAGCCGCCTGGGCCGGCCCGCCCGTGCCCCGGCATGGGCGGACCTGCTGGCCAGTGCCGCCGAGCTTGCGCCGGTGCTGGTCCACGGCGACATCCACGAAGACCAGTTGCTTGCCGAGGGCGGGCGGCTGACCGGCATCATCGACTGGGAGACGGCCCGGGTCGACCACCCGTTCTGGGACTTCGACCTCGGCGAGTGGGGCACCGGGCTGTGGCGCCGCCGCCGCCGTGACTTCAGCGCCCTGTGGGCGCGGGCGTGGCGAGCGTATGCCCAGGTGCGCGGCCTGGACACCGACTCCCGCCCGGTGGAGACCGCCTTCCGCCTCCGGCATGCGCTTTCTCTGCTCGCCGATCCCGGCGACCCCATTGTCGTGGGCACGCTCGAGGAGCACCTCGCGCATCTCTAGCAGCCGCGGTGCCGCCGGCCTTGGGTCGCCCGCCGGGTTAGGGCCTGCCGGTGAACGGCCAGACCGCCGGCCGGGGGAGCGGGGCCGGCGTCATGAACTGCGGCGGCGCGCCGAGGTCGAGGAAGTCGGTCAGCGGGTGCGCGGCTGCGTCGCGCCTGGTCAAAGCCGGCAGGTTCCACTTGTGCTCGATGGTGGCCAGGATCGAGGTGTGGTCATAGACCACCGACGAAACGTGTCCCGGCCTGGCGAACGGGGACGCGACCAGGCACGGGACGCGGAACCCGTACCGGTCGTAGCCGCCGGGCTCGTCCGGGGGCACGTGGATGTCCGGGGGGATGTCGTCCGGGGGGACCGCCGCGGGAGGCGGCACATGGTCGTAGAAACCGCCGCCCTCGTCCCAGTTGATGATGAAGAGCATGCTCTGCCACTGCGGCCCGGCCGTGGCCGCCTCGAACAGCGTGGCGGTGAACGCCTCGCCGACCTGGTCGTCCTCGAACTCCCCCTCGGAGGCGAGCAGGACCTCGGTGGTGAGCATGGAGACCGGCGGCAGCCTGCCGTCGCGGGCGTCGTCGTAGAAGTCGCCGATGTCGTGCAGGTGGTCGTGATATTTCAGCAGGTTGCGCGGCCACAGCCCGACCTCGGGGACCTCGGCGAAGTAGTTGGCCCAGCCGATGCCGTGGGCGTCGAGCTGGCCCCAGATCAGCCCGCCGGCCGGAGGGCGGGTGAAGGGGCTGGGGAGGGTATCGGACACCAGTCCCGCCGCCGTGCCGGCCTGGAGGAACCTGCGGTTGGGGAAGGTCTGGGCCAGCACGGAGGAGAAGAAGCGGTCTCCGATGCCGTAGGCGCGGGCGAAGCCGTAGTACCAGGGCAGGTCGGTCCCGTCGAGGTAACCCATGGGATCTGTGCTGTTGGTGGTGGTGACGAACCCGTCCATAGCGCCGTTGTTCCACTGCTGGTGCGAGGCGTTCCAGGTCTGGCTCAGGTGGAGCGATGGGTTGAACGGCAGGCTGAGGTGGTGGGCCCGGACCTGGTTCCCGTGACCGTCGGGGTTGCTGTTCAGCGGGGTGCCGTCGGGACCGAGGGTGAAGCCGTCCCCGCGATCGAGCATGCCGAAGTAGTTGTCGTAGGAATGGTTCTCCTTCATCAAGATCACGATGTGATGGATGCCGGGCAGGCTGTCGCTGCCGGCTGGCCGGTCGGGGAACGGAAGTGACCCTGGTTCGCGCATGCGCCCACCGTAGCCTCGTGCCCGGCCGCCGGTGCGCTGCCGGGCGGCAACGCACGTTGC
>Ga0318553_10000460_pt1 | contig 12897 bp, 10 predicted proteins | sample GRESIP082b2f21_FD_203686 | JGI IMG/M metagenome (GOLD analysis project Ga0318553, IMG submission 203686) | Tropical soil microbial communities from Luquillo Experimental Forest, Puerto Rico - GRE.SIPMG.082b2f21 | ecosystem: Environmental > Terrestrial > Soil > Tropical forest > Bulk soil...
CACGGTGCACCACGTCCATGTTCCTGTTGGCCGCCACGGCCGGGGTGACCGTCCAGCCGCCGCGCACCGTCTGCAGAATCGCGGCCGCCGCACCGGGCTGGCCCTCGATCGCCGCGTACTGGGCGGACTGCGCGAACCGGCCGAAGACGAGCATCGCCCCCGCCAGGCCGGCCAGCACGCCGAGCGGCGCGAACAGGGCGACGGGGCCGGTCAGCAGGCCCACGACCACGAACACGGCGATAATGCCGATCGCGGTGAGGCCGACGATGGGCAGCGCCCAGGGATTCGACTTGCGGACCAGGCCCGCCGCCATCCGGAGCTGCTGAATGCGGCCCATTTTTGCAGGATCGGCCGCGTCCTGCTTATTCACCATGGAGGGCAGGATACGAGAGTCGGCGGTCAGGGTGAAACCGGCGTCGCCGGTTCGTTCCCCCGGGCCAGCAGAGCCTCGGCGTACAGGCGGCCCGCGCGGTAGGAGGAGCGCACCAGCGGGCCGGACATTACCCCGGCGAATCCCAGGCGCATGGCCTCGGCGCGCCAGTGCTCGAACTCCGCCGGCGGCACCCACCGGGCCACCGGGTGGTGCCGGGGCGATGGCCGCAGATACTGGGTGACCGTGAGCAGGTCACAACCGGCTCCGCGCAGGTCGGCCATGGCCTGGCCGATCTCACGGTCCTCCTCGCCGAGGCCGAGTATCAGGTTGGACTTGGTCACCAGGCCGGCCTCCCGGGCCCTGGCGAGCACCTCCAGCGACCGCTGATAGCGGAAGCCGGGCCGGATCTGGCGGAAGATCCGCGGGACGGTCTCGATGTTGTGGGCCAGCACCTCCGGGCGCGCGCCGAACACCACCGCCAGCCGCTCCGGCCTGGCGTTGAAGTCGGGGATGAGCAGCTCGACGCCGCAGCCGGGTATCGCCGCGTGGATCTCGGTGCAGGTCTGCCCGTACAGCCAGGCCCCGCCGTCGGGGAGGTCGTCGCGGGCGACGCCGGTGACCGTCGCGTACCGCAGGCCCATCGCCGCTACCGACTCCGCCACCCGGCGCGGCTCGCCGGTGTCCAGCGGCTCCGGCTTCCCGGTGGCGATCTGGCAGAAGTCACAGCGCCGGGTGCACGCGTCCCCGCCGATCAGGAACGTGGCCTCGCGGTCCTCCCAGCATTCGAAGATGTTCGGGCAGCCGGCCTCCTCGCAGACCGTGTGCAGCCCCTGGCTGCGGACGAGGTTCTTCAGGGCGGTGTATTCCGGCCCCGTCCGCAGCCGGATCTTGATCCACGGCGGCTTGCGCTCGATCGGGACCTGGCTGTTGCGGGCTTCGATGCGGAGCAGCTTGCGCCCCTCGGGTGCGAGTACCACGGTTCCAGGGTACGTCTGCGGCCACCGGTATCGGGCGGCCGCGGGCCTGCCCGTACCGCGCCGGTAACCGGTGTGCGCTGGCGGCGGAAGTCGGGGAGCATAGGCACATGCCAACGCAGTTCGATCCGCCGTCCGGGACCCGTGACTTCCTCGCCGCCGAGTGGGAGACGCGGGAGCACGCGTTCGAGCGGATCCGGTCGGTGTTCGCCAGGTACGGTTTCGAGCCGCTCGTCACCCCGGCCTTCGAGCGCCTGGACGTGCTGCTGGGCAAGTACGGCGACGACGGCGACAAGCTGATCTTCAAGATCTTGCGCCGCGGCGAGCATGAGGGCACCGGCGAGGCCGACCTGGCGCTGCGTTACGACCACACCGTTCCGCTGGCGCGGGTGGCCGCCGCCTACGGCAGCCAGCTGCCCACCCCCTACAAGCGCTACGCGATCGGCCCGGTCTGGCGCGCCGACCGGCCCGGCCACGGCCGCTACCGTGAGTTCGCCCAGTGCGACCTCGACACGCTCGGCACCAGCTCGGCGATGGCCGACGCGGAGGTCATCTGCGCGGTGCACGACGTGCTCGGTGAACTGGGCCTGCGCGGGTTCCGCTTCCTGCTCAACTCCCGGCGGGTGCTCGCCGGGCTGCTGGAGGCGTTCGGCGTGCCCGCGGACCTCGGCCCCGGCGTGCTGATCACCCTGGACAAGCTGGACAAGCTCGCGCCGGCCGAGGTGATCACCGAGCTTGCCGGGCGGGGCCTGGCCGAGGCACAGGCCGCGCCGCTGGTCGGCGCGCTGACCGCGGGCGATGCGGCGGAGCAGATCCGGGACGCGCTCAAGAACAGCGATGAGGGCGCGGCCGGGCTGGACGAGGTGGACACGCTGCTGTCGCTGCTGGCCGGCCAGGTGCCGGGCGACCGGGTGGTGTTCGCGCCCCGGCTGGTGCGCGGCCTGAGCTACTACACCGGGCCGATCTGGGAGGTGGCCGCCGAGGGCGGGGCCGGGTCGCTGGCGGGCGGCGGGCGTTACGACCACCTGATCGCCCTGCTCGGCGGGCCGGACGTGCCGGCCACCGGCGGGTCGCTGGGCATGGAGCGGATCCTGTTGCTGCTGCCGCGGCCGGATACCGGGCGCACCATGCTCGACGTGGCGGTGACGGTCATGGACGAGCACGCCGCGCGCAGCTTCGCCTTCGCCGCGGCCGCCCGGGACGCCGGGCTGCGGGCCAGCGTCTACCTGGGCAACTCCCGCAAGCTCGGCCGCCAGCTCAAGTGGGCCAGCGACAGCGGCGCCCGCTGGGCGCTGATCTACGGCAACAACGAGGAAGAGGCGGGCGCGGTCACGGTCCGGGACATGACCACGGGGGAGCAGGCCTCGGTCCCGCTGGGCGGGCTGCCCGGTTACCTCGCCGAGCTGGCCGCCGGATAACCGGACCGTTTGTCGCGGTCGCCACAACGGCGACAGTTCACCGGCGGCCGGGTGGCGCCGGGCCCGGTGGCGGATCAGGGCGCGGCGGGGCTGAGCTCGGCGTCCGGGAGCAAGTCGCCCAGGCTGGCCCGGCGCCAGGATGGCGCGCCGAACACCCCGGCGAGGTGACCCTCGGCCAGGCCGGTCAGCTCGGTCACGGTCACCGGCCGGCCTGCCTCCGCGGACAGCGAGGTCATCGCGGCGTCCTTGATGCCGCACGGCACGATCTTGTCGAACCAGCCGAGATCGCAGTCGCAGTTGAGCGCGAAGCCGTGCATGGTGACGCCGCGGGACACCCGGACTCCGATCGAGGCCACCTTCCGGTCCGGGCCACCGCCCCCGGTGATCCACACGCCGCTGCGGCCGGCCACCCTGGTGGTGGCCACGCCCACGTCCGCGCAGCACCGGATCAGTGCCTCCTCCAGGGTCCGCACGTAGGAGACCACGTCCAGCGGCTCGCCCAGCGCCATGATCGGGTACCCGACCAGCTGCCCGGGCCCGTGCCAGGTGATCTTGCCGCCCCGGTCCACGTCGATCACCGGGATCCCGGGGTCGGTCAGCGGGCGGTCCAGCGGCTCGGTCCGCTTGCCCGCCGTGTAGACCGCTTCGTGCTCCAGCAGCAGGCAGGTGTCGGGAATCTGCCCGGCGGCCCGGCGGTCATGCAGCCGCCGCTGCAGTTCCCAGCCGTCCAGGTAGGGGACGGCGTCCGCGCCGAACCCGGCATGAACGAAGACCAGTTCACCGTGCACCCTGCCAGCCTAACCCCGGGGCCGGGCCGGCCAGCGTGGCGCGGACCGGGCCGGGATCCGCGGGCGGGCATGGCGGCGCCCTTCCCGCGGTTATCGGTCGTAGGTGCTTTACCGTGGCAGGAGGAGGAGTTGTGCTCAACGAATCCGATCTGCGGCGGATGACCCCCGAGGACCGGGCCGGGCTGGCCCGCGCCCTGGCCAGGGTGAACGCGCAGAGCCTCGCGCCAACCCCGCTCAGCCAGCGTCGGCGCCGGCTGGTCATCGCGGCCTCGCTGGCGGGCGTGGTGCTGCTGGCGGTGTGGATCGTCGTCCTTGAGCTCACGCTGCCGCGGCATTACCAGGCCGGCGGCTGGCGGGCCGCCTGGGTCGGGTTCGACGTGGGGCTGCTGCTGGTGTTCGCGGCGACCGCGTGGGCCGCCTGGCGGCGGCGGCAGATCCTCATCGGCTGCCTCATGGTGCTGGCCACCCTGCTGTGCTGCGACGCGTGGTTCGACACGACGCTGGACTGGGGCACCCGCGGCTTCATGGTCAGCCTGCTGTCGGCCGTCCTGGTGGAACTGCCGCTCGCCGCGCTGGCGCTGATCGGCGCACGCCGGCTGCTGCGGCTGACGATCGGCCGGCTGGAGCTGCTGTCCGGTTTCCCCGGCCCGGTGCCCGCGTTCTGGCAGGTGCCGCTGTTCGGCGACGCGCCGATGTCCTACCGCACCCTGCTGCGCAAGACCGCCGACCTGGAGGCCGACTGCGCGGGGCAGGAAGCCGGGGGCAGGGGCCAGGGCGCCGAACTCGCCGGGCACGACACCGGCTAGCGCGGCCGCGCCGGATCAGCCGAGTTCGGCGGCCAGCGCGCCGGCGATGCCCGCGTGCCGGAACCGGTAGCCCTCGGCGAGCAGCCGCTGAGGCAGCACCCGCGCGCTGGACAGGATGTCACTGCTCACCCCGCCCATTGCGATCTTCAGCGCGGGCACCGGCACGATCAGCACGGCCGGCCGGTGCACGGCGGCGGCCAGGGCCGAGGTGAACTCCGCGTTGCTGACCGGGCTCGGCGTGGTCATGTTCACCGGCCCGGTGACGTCGTCGCGGCCCAAGAGGAACCGCGCGGCCGCGACCCACTCCGACAGCCCGATCCAGCTCATCACCTGGCGGCCGGAGCCGATCCGGCCGCCGAGGCCCAGCCGGAACAGCGGCAGCAGCCTGCCCAGGACCCCCCCATGGGGGGAAAGCACGATGCCCGAGCGCAGCGTGACCACCCGGATGCCCGCGGGCGCGGCCTGCTGCGCGGCCGCCTCCCAGTCCCGCACCAGTTCCGGGAGAAAGCCCTGGCCGGCTGGATCGGACTCGGTCACCTCCCGGCCGCCGGTGTCCCCGTACCAGCCAATGGCGGATCCGGCTAGCAAAACGCGTGGGGGCGTGGCCATCGCGGTCAGCGCGCGCACCAGTGCCCGGGTGCCCTGGATGCGGCTGTCTCGGATCTCGGCCTGGTAGCCCTCGGTCCAGCGCTTGTCCGCGACCCCGGCCCCGGCCAGGTGCACCACGGCCGCGGTGCCATCCAGTGACCGCGCGTCCAGGCCGCCCTGCTCGGCACGGGGGTCCCAGGCGACCGTGTCGCCGGCGGCCGGCCCGCCGCGGACCAGGCGGACCACCTCGTGGCCGTCCGCGCGCAGCCCGGCGACCAGGGCGGTGCCGAGCAGCCCGGAGGAGCCGGTGACCGCGACCTTCATTCAGAGCCCAAGTTCGGCCTCGAAGGCACCCTCTTCCAGCCGGTCTTTCACCGTGGTCAGGAACCTGGCCGCGTCGGCGCCGTCGATGAGCCGGTGGTCGTAGGTGAGCGCCAGGTAAACCATGGACCGCACCGTGATCACCTCGCCCAGGGCCGGGTCCTCCATGACCACGGGGCGCTTGACGACGGTCCCGGTGCCGAGGATCGCCACCTGCGGCTGGTTGATGATCGGGGTGTCGAACAGGGCCCCGCGGCTGCCGGTGTTGGTGAGCGTGAAGGTCCCGCCGGCCAGCTCGTCCGGGCTGACCTGACTCGCCCTGGTGCGCCCGGCGAGGTCGGCGATCTTGCGGGCCAGCCCGCCGATGTTCAGGTCACCGGCGTTGCGGATCACCGGCACCATGAGGCCGCGCTCGGTGTCCACGGCGATGCCGAGGTGCTCGGCGTCGTGGTAGATGATCTGGCCTGCTTCGGTGTTGAGCACCGCGTTGAGCTTGGGGTGCACCTTCAGCGCCTCGAGCGTGGCCAGCGCGAAGAACGGCAGGTAGGACAGCTTGACGCCCTCGCGCGCCTCGAAATCGGCCTTGGCCCGCTCGCGCAGCCTGGCGATGGCGGTGACGTCCGCCTCCGCCACGGTGGTGAGCTGGGCCGAGGTCTGCAGCGACTCGACCATCCGGCGGGCGATGAGCTGCCTGGCCCGGGACATCCGCTCGGTGGTGCCGCGCAGCGTCGACGGGACGATGGCCCGCGCGGGCGCGGCGGGGGCCGGTGCCGCGGGCGGCGCGGCCGGCTGCCCGTCGCCGGCGGCCGGCTGCGCCCCGGCCGGCTGCTCCCGGAGCACCCGGGCCGCCTCCAGCACGTCCTGCTTGCGGATCCGGCCGCCGACGCCGGTGCCGGTCACGGTGGCGAGGTTGACCCCGTGCTCGGCGGCGAGCTTGCGCACCAGCGGCGTGATGTACGGGCCCTCGGCGGTGGCTGGCTGGATGTCCGGCACGACCGCGGCCGCGGCGGGCTCCGCGGCCGCGGGGTAGGCAGGCGGCGGGGCCGGTGCCGGGGCCGGCTCGGCGGCCGGCGGCGCGGCGGCGGTCTCGGGCGCTGGCGGCGGCACCGCCTGCGGCTCGGGGGGCTGCTGCGGCTCGGCCGGCGCGTAGGCCTGCTGCCCGTAGCCCTCGGCCTGCCCCCTCTCGGCCGCGGCGGGGTAGCCCGGCTCGGCCACCTGGCCGTACGGCGCGCCGTACTCGGGCTGCTGGTACTGCGGCTCCGCCGGGGCGGGCGCCTGGTAGGCCGCGGCCGGCTGGGCGTACTGCTGCTCCGGCGGCGGGGGCTCGGCCACCGCGTAGGGATAGCCGCCCGGTTCGGGCCCGCCGGGCGGGGCGCCGCCCGGTTCGGGGCCGCCGGGCGGGGCAGCCGGCGCCGGCTCGGCCGCCTGGGCCTGCCCGTCGGGTGCCGCTCCGGCGGCGTCCGCGGCGTCGTCGATGATCGCGAGCTGGGCGCCGACGGCGACCGTCTCGTCCTCCGCGACCGTGATCCCGCGCAGGATGCCCGACGCCGGGGAGGGGATCTCGGTGTCCACCTTGTCGGTGGAGACCTCGAGCAGCGGCTCGTCCGCCTCTACGCGCTCGCCTTCCTTCTTGAGCCAGCGCGTGACGGTGCCCTCGGTGACGCTCTCGCCGAGCTGGGGCATGGATACCGTGACCGTCATGGCTTGTCATGACTCCTTCGCTGCTCAGCCCTCGTGCGTGCCGGTGGGGGCGTGGTGATCACGCGGGCTCCTGGTCAGGCGTGGACATGGAGGGGCTTGCCGGCGAGCGCGAGATTCGCCTCGCCGATCACCTCCGACTGGGTGGGATGCGGGTGGATGAGCTGCGCCACCTCGGCCGGCAGCGCCTCCCAGTTGTAGATGAGCTGGCCCTCGGCGATCAGCTCGCCGACCCGGGCGCCGACGAGATGCACGCCGAGCACCGGGCCCGGCTTGCCGGGAGCGCTGCCCGCGGTCGCGATGACCTTCGCCGCTCCCTGGGTCTGCAGGATGACGCTCTTGCCGTTGCCGCCAAGGTTGTAGGTGAACTCCGTGGTCTCGATGCCACGGGCGGCCGCGGTGGCCGAGGTGATCCCGACCGAGGCCACCTCGGGATCGCTGTAGGTGATGCGGGGAACCCCGTCATAGTCGATGGGGGTCACATTGAGCCCGGCCACTCGCTCGGCTACCAAAATGCCTTCCGCGAAGCCGACGTGGGCCAATTGCAGTCCGGGGGTCAGGTCGCCGACCGCGGAGATCGTCGGGACGTTGGTACGGCAGTAGCTGTCCGCCAGGACGTACCCGCGGTCCATGGCCACGCCGGCCTCCTCGTAGCCGAGCCCGGACGAGACCGGGCCGCGGCCGACGGCGACCAGCATCAGCTCGGCGTCCAGGGTCTTCCCGCCCTCCAGCGTGACGGTGATCCCATCCGCCGAGTCCTTGACCCCCTCGAACCTGGCGCCGAGCTGGTAGGCGATGCCGCGCCGCCGGAACGCCCGCTCCAGCAGCTTGGAGCTGGATTCCTCCTCGGCGGGCAGCAGGTGGGGAAGCATCTCCACGATGGTCACCTCGGCACCGAAGGAGCGCCACACGCTGGCGAACTCCACCCCGATGACGCCGCCGCCGAGGATCACCACCGAGCCGGGCACCCGGTCCAGCTTGAGCGCGTCGTCACTGGTGATCACGCGCTGGCCGTCGATCGACAGGCCCGGCAGGCTCTTCGGCTCGGACCCGGAAGCCAGCACCACGTGGCCGCCCTCGAACACCGCGTCGCCGGCGCGCACCGCGGCCGGTGACACCAGCCGGCCGTCGCCCTCGATGATGTCGATCTTGCGGCTGAGGATTGTGCTGGTGAGCCCCTTCCACAGCCGGTCGACCACCTTGTCCTTGTAGGCGTTGACCCCGGCCATGTCGATGCCCTCGAGCCGGGCCCGCACGCCGAACGCCTCGGCCTCATTCGCATGGTCGGCGATCTCCGCCGCGTGCAGCAGCGCCTTGGTGGGGATGCAGCCCCGGTGCAGGCAGGTCCCGCCGACCTTGTCCCGCTCGATGAGCGCCACCCGCATGCCGAGTTCGGCGGCCCTGAGCGCGCACGCGTAGCCGCCGCTGCCGCCGCCCAGAATGACGATGTCGTACCGGCCGCTGCTGTCCGCCACAGACCTGACTCCTTGCTTTTGTCGGTACTGCCCTGCCTGTTGCTTCTGTCGGTACTGCCCTGCCTGGCCCCGCGGGCGGTTACAGCCGCCCGTCGGCCATGTCCTGCGCGACCTGGACCAGCGTCCGGGTCGCGGCGCCTGTGCCGCCCTTGGGGGTATACCCATGTGGGGCGCTTTGGTTGAACGCCGGGCCCGCAATATCCAGGTGGGCCCAGCGGACGCCGCTGGGCACGAACTCCTGGAGGAACAGGCCGGCGAGCAGCATCCCGCCGCCCCGCGCGTCCGGGGGCAGGTTGACGAGGTCGGCCACGGCCGACTCCAGGCCCTTGGCCAGCTCGGCGGGCAGCGGCATCGGCCACATCGCCTCGCCCGCCCGGCGGGCGGCGTCCACCACCGCGTCCCGCAGGCCGTCGTCGTTGGCCATCACCGCGCCGACCAGCGGCCCCAGGGCCACGACCTGCGCGCCGGTCAGGGTCGCGACGTCGATGATGATGTCCGGGGAGTCGGCGGCGGACGCGGCGATGGCGTCGGCGAGCACCAGGCGCCCCTCGGCGTCGGTGTTGGTCACCTCGACGGTCATTCCGCCGAACATGGTCAGCACATCCGAGGGCCGCTGGGCCGTCCCGCCGGGCATGTTCTCGGCGGCCGGCAGGTAGCCGATCACCCGCACCGGCAGCGCCAGCGCCGCGACCGCTTGCATCGCGCCAAGTACCGCGGCGGCGCCGCTCATATCCGACTTCATCGTCTCCATCGACTTGGCGGGCTTGAGCGACAGGCCGCCGGAGTCGAAGGTGATCCCCTTCCCGGCGAGCACGAGGGTCCGGGCCGCTCCCTCGGGCGCGTGTTCCAGCCGGATCAGCCTCGGCGGGTGCACCGAGCCCTGGCCCACGCCGAGGATCCCGCCGTAGCCGCCCGCGGCGAGCGCGGCCTCGTCCAGGACCGTGATCCCCAGCCCGCCGTCCGCCGCGACCTGCTCGGCCCGGGCCGCCAGCGTGGCCGGGACCAGGTCGGACGGCCCGGTGTTGACCAGGTCGCGCACCAGGCTCACCGCGTCGGCGAGGACTTGCGCCCGCTGCGCCGCCTGCGCTGCGCCGCCGTTGTGGGCCAGCACGGTCAGGCTGGCGCCGGGGGCCGGCTCGGTGCGGTAGCGCCGGAAGGCATACCCGCCCAGCAGCGCCCCCAGGGCCACGGCGCCGACCTCGGCATGGTCGCGGGCCGGCAGCGCCAGCGCGATCCGCATGTCCGCGCCGCCTCCGGAGCGGCCCTGCAGCAGGGACCGGACCGCGGCCCCCGCGGCGCGCCGCAGCACCTCCGGGTCGAATGCGGTGTCGCCGCCCTCGGCGGCGGAGCCCATGCCCACGGCGGCAATCAGCGGCGCGGCCAGCCGTCCGCCCGACGGAATCCTGGTGACCTCACCCGCCTCGCCGGTCGCCCCGAGGGTCGCCAGCGTCTGCGCGAGCGCACCGCCGAGCGCCTCGTCCACGTCCTTGGCCCCGGACGCCGGAAGAGCCCCGTCTGCCTGCTTCGTGACCCCGATTACCACGGCATCAGCCGCGACCAGGTGGGGTGAGGCTTCACTGATGTGCAACGTCATACCCACGGCCTCGATGCTAGTGCCTGGTAGAGCCCGACAGGCCAGTACTCCGGCAGCGGGCGTCTTGGCTGGCCCTGCGGGATGGCTGATGGCGGCGGGTCATGACGCGGGTGCCCCCGGCCGGGACGGCCGGGGGCACCCGTTTGTGCTGCGCGGTCAGCCGCTAGCGGTCAACGTTCGGTGAAGACGGCCGGCAGGTGCACCGCGGCCGGGCGTGGCGCGGGCCGCACCGGCAGCTTGATCGTGGCGAAGTGCGGGTGGGAGAAATCGAACATGGTCATGAGGTTGCCGATTGCGGGCCGGAACTTCGGCACGTACGCCTGGGGGGTCGCGTTCGGCAGGTTGTCCGCACTGTAGGAGGTCAGCGGCTTCAGGCCCCAGTTGGCCTCGATGAACTTCAGGATCGATACGTGGTCGTTGTAGGTGTGGTCCACAAATCCCTGCCGTGCGTACGAAGAGATCGTGAGCAGCGGCACCCGGGGACCGTCGCCGAAGAAGGTCAGCGGCTGGATGTACCCGGAGTCGTAGTATCCGCCGGTCTCGTCGAACGTGACGAAGATCGCGGTGGACTTCCAGAGGGCCGTGTTGCTCTGAACCGCGGAGACCGCCCGCCCGACGAAGTTCTCGAACGCGGCGAGCGTGGAGTAGCCGGGGTGCCCGTCGTCGTCGCCGGGCTTGAGGAACGACACCGCGGGCAGGGTCCCGGCCGCGGCGTCGGCGATGAACTGATTGCTGTCGTGCTGGGTGTAGGAGCGCAGCACCGGATTGGTCATGATCGAGGCTGAGTACTGCATCGGGTCACAGATGCCGCAGTAGTCCGGCGTGGGGTTGCCGTTGTTGTAGCCCTCGCCGAAGTAGCCCCAGCTGATCTTGTGCGCCGACAGCTCGTTCCCGATCGTGACGTAGTCGGTCTTCTGCGGCGGGACGGTGAACGTCCCGGTGTTGAGGCTGCCGTCCGCGTTGTAGCCGGGGTTGTAGTTGTTGAGCAGGTAGTACCCGTCCTGGGTGTAGTTGTTGTTGGTGCCCGGCTTGGGGTTGGGGTTCTCAATCTGGTTGGCGGGCGGGACCGCGGTGTTGCCGTTGGTGTCCTGGTAGGAGGCGGCGAAACCGGTGCCGAGCGCGATGTGGTTCGCGCCGGTGCCGCCCTGCACCGCCTGGTGGTAGTTGTCGCTGATGGCGTAGTGCTGGGCGATGTTCCTGAAGATCGGGGCGTCGCCCTCGGCCATGTTGTAGTAGCCCATGGACAGCCCGCCCTGGAAGATGGGCGCGGGCGGGTTGGCGCCGTTGTCGTCGCCGGCGGTGTTGGCCACCCAGGTCTGCAGGTGGTCGCCGGGCTGCGCGGTCTGCTGCCACATCTGGTAGAAGCGGTGGATCGGGTCGCCCACGTAGGCGCCGAAGAGCTCACACTGCCCGAAGCTTGAGTACTCCTGGTGGCTGTCGAAGTAGGGCACGTAGTCGGTGATCTGGAACGGCCCGGTTGCCAGGTTGGCGGGGAACCGCGTGTCGGGGCTGTTCCCTGGCAGGCCGTCGCACGCCGGTGACACGTATGTGGTGTTGGGTTGCGGCAGCAGCGCGTACGGGCCGGCGATCGTCGGGTTCAGGCTGTAGGTCGAGGTGTTTGTCGCCTGCAGCTGCTCCGCGTTGGAGTAGCTGGGCCCCGCGCCTCCGCTCGCGGTGACGATCCCCTCGGAGCGCAGATTCCGGATCTTCTGCGTGCCTGGCGGCTGGTAGGTCGCGAACACGTTGTCGAAGCTGTGGTTCTCCCCGATGATCACCACGACGTGCTTGATCGGCGTGGTCGTCGGCGGGGACCAGACGGTGCGTGGCGTGCTGCCCGCGGCCGCCGCGGTCACCATGACGGTGACGGCGGCCACGGCGCCGACGGCCACCGCCGGGTGGACGAGCTTCTTCATGCGGACTCCCTTCCCCTCTCCCTGGGCAGGTGATCTCGCGCCGCACGCGCCCGGGCGGGCACGTTCGGCATACCCCTCCGAAGCGTGCTGAGTCATTGAATCGCCACACAAGCCGTCAGGTGAATAACCGGCTAAGGGTTGGGCAACGATGGATGGTGCGGCCCCAGGTGACGCGCATCGAGCGAATCGGCGGCTACAACTCCGGCGTAACAACCGTTAGATTTAGCTGCTGATGACAGTTATCATGAGAGCCGGGGGCAGGCACGGCGGGACATGCCGGTGCGACGCGAAGGAGGTGCGCGCTCAGTGACCGTCGGCTTCTTCGGCGTAGACCCGGGCCGCGTACTCCTCCAGCGACTGGCCGCACCGTTCCAGTGCCTGCTCCGCGGCCTGCCGGCCGGCCGCCCCGAACACGTCGCGCTGCCGGACCCGGGCGAACCACTTCTGCAGCTTCTCCAGGTCGACCTCGTTCTCCTCCAGTTCCGCGAAGGTGTAGTGGCCGGCCACATGCTCCTTCTGCACCTGCGCCAGGAAGTCCTGGCAGCGGTCGACGATCTCCTCGTACTCGTCGTCCCTGGCCGCCTGGAACGCCGTGTGCACGTCCTGGGCACCGGCCAGGACCGCGCACGACAGCAGCACGGCAGTCCCGCCCATGTCGAGGATCTCGCTGCGCAGCTTGCGCAGCGCGCGCTCCGCGCCCAGGCCCGCCGGCAGGGCCGCCGCCGAGTTCTGCAGGTAGATCGCGCCCAGGCTCTTCAGCCGCCGCCACACCGCCGATCGCAGCCTGCTCGGCTCGGACGGCACACGGTAGACGAGCAGCAGCCAGCCCGCACCGGCCGGCTGATGATCCTCGGACACAGCCGCATTCTCCCAGATGCACGACCCCGGCCGGTCCCGCCAACCCGCGCCCCGCTGGAGGCCGCGTGAACGCCCTGCCCCTGGCCCTCAC
>Ga0318553_10000462_pt1 | contig 12887 bp, 10 predicted proteins | sample GRESIP082b2f21_FD_203686 | JGI IMG/M metagenome (GOLD analysis project Ga0318553, IMG submission 203686) | Tropical soil microbial communities from Luquillo Experimental Forest, Puerto Rico - GRE.SIPMG.082b2f21 | ecosystem: Environmental > Terrestrial > Soil > Tropical forest > Bulk soil...
CACAGGGGGTCCCTGCCTCGGTGGCCGCGCAGGTCAGCCACCTCCCGCCGGTGAGCACGGTGTTCGCCGCGCTGCTGGGCTTCAACCCGGTCCAGCACCTGCTCGCGCATTCCGGCGTGCTGGCCAGGCTGCCGCGGCACAGCGTGGACGTGCTCACCGGGAACCAGTTCTTCCCCCACCTGATCTCGGCGCCGTTCCATCACGGCCTGATCATCGTGTTCACCGCGGCGGCCCTGATGTCAGCGACCGGTGCCGTGGTCTCGCTGCTGCGCGGCGGCCAGTTCTACTACCAAGACGCCCCGGCCGGCTCGGGCGAGCCGGCCCCCGCTGGCCGGCCCGGGCGGGCCGGCGGCCCGGCCCCCTCCGCCCCGGCGGGCGGCCCGGCGCCGCCACTCCCCCACGGCACCGGCGTGACGTAGGCTTCTCGCGTGCCACGGTATGAATACCGCTGCCGCGCATGCGGCACGACCTTCGAGCGCAGCCGGCCCATGGCGGAGTCATCCGCCCCGGCCCAGTGCCCGCAAGGGCACGACGACACGGTGAAACTGCTCTCCACGGTGTCCGTGGGCGGGCGGTCGGGGGCTGCCGCGGCCGAGCCGCGCGGCGGGGGCGCCTGCTGCGGCGGCGCCTGCGGATGCCGCTGACCACCGTCCCCCGGCCGTCGCGACCCGCCGGCGCCAGGTCCGCGGGTGCCGCCACCAGAACAGGCAGGACCGACCCTGATCTCCACCGACCTGCTGCTCGCCGAGGTGATCGGCAGCACCGCTACGCTGGCCCAGATCGCTGCCACCGCTGACCCGGCCAGCCAGGTGCCAACATGCCCCGACTGGACCCTGCGGCAGCTGATCACCCACGTCGGGCGGGCACACCGGTGGGCCGCCGCGATCGTGGCCACCCAGGCCGCCGAGCCCATCCCGTTGCGCGAGGTGCCGGATGGCCGGCTGCCCGACGACCCGGCCGCGCGGCCGGCCTGGCTCCGCGACGGCGCGGCCCGGCTCGCCGGGGCGGTCCGCGCGGGCGGCGGCCCGGTCTGGACGCACCTCGGCCCCGGGCCGGCCAGCTACTGGGCACGCCGGATGGCCCATGAGACCGCCGTGCACCGGGCCGACGGCCAGATCGCCGTCGGCACCCGGCCGGCGATCGACCCGGTGATCGCGGCCGACGGGATCGCCGAATGGCTCGGTTTCCTGCCCGCCGCCAGGGCAGCGGAACGGCCCGAGCGCCCGTCACCGGTGCCCGAGGGCAAGGTCATCCACTTCCACGCCACCGATGAGGGAGCCGACGGGGAGTGGCTCATCCGCGGCGTGCCGGGCGGCGTCACCGTCGCGGCCGGCCACGGCAAGGGGGACATGGCCCTGCGCGGCCCGGCCTCGGCGGTATTGCTGGTGCTGATGCGCCGGCTCCCACCGGGCGACCCGGCCGTGGAGGTCATCGGGGACCGCGCGCTGCTGGATGGCTGGCTGGCCGCGACCCCGTTCTGACCTGCTAGCCGTCCCTGGCAGGCTCGCCGTGGGCGGCGTTGGCCCGCCCCAGCCCCCAGTAGGCCTTCGGGGATACCTGGTCCGCGGGCAGCCCGCGCGCCGCCAGGGCCTCGCGCAGCGCCAGCACCAGGCGGGCCTCACCGGCCAGGTAGGCGTGACCGGCCCCCGGCGACAGCGTCGCCGCGGCCAGCGCGCCGGCCAGGGCCGACGGGTCGCCGGGCGGGCTGCCGTCGGCGTGCAGCCAGGCCAGCTCCACGTCTGCCGCGGCGGCCAGCTCCTGCTCGTCACCGGGGCCGGGGACCTCCTGGATGACCATGGCCCGCTGCCCGGCCGCCAGCGAGCCAGCCATGGCGAAGAACGCGGGCAGCGCGGAGAAGTCGCCGGCGAACAGGTGCCAGGCGGCGCCGTCCACGGGGAAGATCTTGCCGCGCGGGCCGATGCCCTCGACCTGATCCCCCGGCCGCGCCGCCGCGACCCAGCGCTCCCCCGGCCCGCCGTCGTGGCGGACGATGCCGAGCGTGAGCCGGCAGCGCACCGGGTCGGTGTCCCTGATGGTGTACCGGCGGCGCACCGGGCGGTCGCCCTCCACGGCCACCATCAGCATGAGGTCCTGCCCGGGCCGGTACCCAAACCCGGCGAGCTCCGGCGCGGACAGCACCACCTGCTGCATGGCCGGGGTCAGCGGACGGTTCTCCGCCACCTCCAGGCGCATCCGGGTGGTGCCGGCCAGCGGGCCCTCCAGCTTCGCGAACGGGTCGTTCAGCATCGGGTCACCGCGGATCCGGCCGGTCGATGTTCTGGTGGCGGCCCGCGGACGGCAGCCGGGCCCCGTCTCCCCTTGGCAGCAGCCCGAACCGGGTGTTGACCCGCGGGCCGCCCTGGTGGTCACCGTCGAGCACGTCGATGGTCATCTGCTCCCGCGCCGTTACCGCCTCGCAGGCGTCCTGGTACTGGGGGTCAGCCTGGTCCCGGAACGACCCCTGCCAGAGCCGAGATACCCCGACTGCAGACTAATGCACGGCCGCTGCGGCCCGGCGCGGGAGCGGGCCCGGCCCGCTCCGGCGGCCAAACCGCGCACAGCCGGCCAAAGGGCCCTAGGACGCACAACGAAGGGCCCATAGACTGAGCGCCAGCGGAATCGGCCGGTCGAGGCTATCCTCGCGATTCCGCGTGCATGCGCGGAAATCTCGGGCGGAGGTTAACGGTGAGTGCCTACTCTCACAACTTCGCGTACACGGACGGTGAACGCTCCGTGTCCGAAGTCGTGCGCGAGGCGCTGCCGCCGCAGTTCTCCGTGGTTCCCGCCGCCCGGGCCCGCACCGTGCGGCGCACCTGGCTGGACACCTTCGACTGGCGGCTGCACCAGGCCGGCCTCACCCTGGAATGCGTGGCGGGGCGCGGCCCCGCCGAGCTGGTGCTGTCCGGAACGGCCGGCGAGCGGATCACCGCGGTGGCGAACGGGACGCGCTGGCCGTCGCTCGCCACTGGGCTCCCGCGCGGCCCGCTGCGGGACCGGCTCCAGACCGTGACCTCGGCACGGGCACTGCTGCCGGCCGCGAAGGCCGCGAGCACCGTGTCGGAGTTCCGGCTGCGCAATGCCGACGACAAGACCGTGGCCTGGCTCACCGTGGACCTGCTGCACCCGGCTGAGCCGGCTGCCGCGGACCCGCCCGCGCGGCTGTCGGTCACCGCGGTGCGCGGTTACCAGGGACAGGCCGACCGGATCGCCCGGTGCCTGGCCGCGCAGCCCGGCGTATCCCCCGGGACGCTGCCGCCACTGGACGCCGTGCTGGCCACCGTGGGCCGGGCTCCCGGCGAGTACACGAACAAGGTCGATGTGCAACTCAGCGCCACGATGCCCGCCCGCATGGCGCTCGCCGCGGTGCTGGCGCGGCTGCTGGACACCCTGGAGGCGAATGTCGCGGGCACGATCCGCGACATCGATACCGAGTTCCTGCACGACCTGCGCGTCTCGGTGCGGCGGACCAGGACGGCGCTGAAACTCGGCGCCGACCTGCTGCCGGACGGGCTGGCCGCCGAGTACGGGCCCGCGTTCAAGTGGCTCGGCGATCTCACCACGCCCACCCGCGACCTGGACGTGCACCTGCTGACCTTCGCCGCGGACGCGGCCGAGCTGACCTCCGCGAGCCCGGCCGACCTGGGGCCGTTCCACGACTACCTCGCCGAGCGGCGCGCCCTCGAGCAGCGCCGGCTGGCCCGCGCGCTTCGCTCCGCACGCTTCGCCGCGCTGACCGCCGCCTGGCGGAGCGCCCTCGCCGGGCTCACGCCCCCGCGCCGGGGGCCGGACGCGGCGCACGCGGACGCCAGGATCATCCGCCGCGCGCACCGGCGCATCCTCGCCCGGGGCGCTGCCATCGGTGCCGACTCGCCCCCGGAAAAGCTTCACGACCTGCGCAAACGGTGCAAGGAGCTGCGGTACGCGCTGGAGTTCTTCGCCTCACTGCACGATCCGCCCGCGCACCGGCGCGTGGTGCGGGATCTGAAAGGATTGCAGGACTGCCTCGGCACCTATCAGGATTGCGAAGTGCAGCAGAAGGAGATCCGGACAGTGGCCGCCGAGCTGCTCGCCTCCGGCGGCGTCCCGGCCACCACGCTGCTGGCCATGGGGGACCTCGCCGCCCACGTGGGCCAGCGGGAACGGCGCGCCCGCAGCGAGTTCTCCAGCCGGTTCGCCGCATTCGCCAGCCGCCAGGCGCAGGCCCGGTTTGAGGTGCTGGCCGCGGGCGCTGGCTCATGAAGATTGTCGCCACCTACAACATCAAGGGCGGGGTAGGCAAGACGGCCGCTGCGGTCAACCTCAGCCACCTCGCCGCCCGGGACGGCCTGCGGGTGCTGCTGGCCGACCTGGATCCCCAGGCCGCGGCCACCTTCCTGTTCCGGGTGCGGCCCCGGGTGAAGGGCGGTGGCAACGCGCTGATCCGCGGCAGCAGGGACCTGGACAGGGCGATCAAGGGAACCGACTTCGACGGGCTCGACCTGCTCCCGGCCGACTTCACCTTCCGGAACCTCGACCTGATCCTGGACACCACCAAGAAGCCCACCCAGCGGCTGGCGCGCCTGCTCCGCCCGCTGCGGGCCTCCTACGACGTGGTCTTCCTCGACTGCCCGCCGGGCATCACGCTGCTGTCGGAGGCCGTCCTGTACGCCGCCGACCTGGTGCTGGCCCCGATCATCCCGACCACGCTGTCGGTGCGCACCCTGGACCAGCTGACCGAGTTCATCGGCGGCCTGGACGGGCACCGGCCCGCGGTGCTCGCCTTCTGCTCGATGATCGACCGCCGCAAGCGGCTGCACAACGAGATCGCGGAGCGGCTGCCCGCCGAGCGCGACGACGTCGCGGCCACCGCGATACCGGCGCTGTCACTGATCGAGCGGATGGCCGTGCAGCGGTCGCCGGTGACCGCCTTCGCCCCGCGCAGCGCGGCGTCCCGCGGCTATGCCGGACTCTGGGCCGAGGTGCGCGACCGCCTGTGCCTCACGGTGCCGGCGCAGCCCGGGCACGGGCGCGCCTGAGAATCACACCGGTGCTTTATCACCGAATGCCGGGCTCTTGCCACGCCGGCGGAGCATGCTAGAAGGGAAAAGGGCATGTAAAGGGGGCACGTGTGAGCCGAAGGCTGCTCCGGCTGGAGATACCCGTCTTCCCGGACCGGCGCATGTTCCGGCTGCATGATGCCACCGCGGACCCCGACGGGCCGGGAAGCCCGGCACCGCCGGAGGGAACGCTGATCAGCGTCAGCCGCGAGCAGATGTGGGTGGCCAGCCTCCAGGAGATCGTCAGCGCCCAACTGCTTCTCGAGGAATGGGACGCCGCGCCGCCCCCGTTCGGCGAGAAGTGGGAGGACGAGGCCAAGGCCGTCCTCTACCTGCGCGGCGCGGTCAGCATCGATATGGGCACCGCGGGCAGGGCGGTGGACAGCCTGAAGCTGGCCGGCGGCGTTGGTGACTATGTGGTCCGGGTGTTCGCCCGCAACCGCCGCGAGGTCCCCCGCCGCTACAGCGACTTGTTCCGCCGCGGTCTTGATCCGCTGAGCGACGAGTTCGAGCAGGCCCGCAGGACCCTCGACGGGCTGGAGCAGTACCTGGTGCAGCTCTGGCGCGGATCCTAGGGCGGCCGGCCCGGTTCTCGGTGCCGCCGGGGCGGCTCAGCGCTGCCGGGGCGCCATCATGACCGGGTGGTGCAGCACCGGGTGCGGGGCGGCCGAGGCCGCTGGGTGGCCTGCCTGGCGCGGTGCGGGCGCCGCGCGCAGCGCCACCAGCGCGTAGATCACGACGGGCAGCACGGTGAGCAGCACAACGGCGGTCACCGACGCCACGGCCAGCACCCACGGGGGGCGGCGCCGCGCGCCCGCTACGCGCAGCAGCCCGGCCCGGCCGGGCCGGGAGAACATGGTCAGGCAGGCGGCGAGCACCGGCTCAGCGCGTTCCAGCTCCTGCTCGATCTCCGCGAGGATGCGCTGCTCCTCCATGGACAACGCCACCGGCGCCACCTCCTCCCCCCGCGCCATTACCTGCCGACTAGCCCCGCATTGCCCTGTTCCCCACGGTATCCCCCTCAGCAGGATTTTTAGGCCTGGTCCGGCCACTTCAATAGTGGCGGTGTTCGGCCGCCCGGCCCGGCGCGCGCCGATTAGAACTGGTGTTTGACTGATCAGAACGGGTGTTCTAAGTTTTTTACATGCGGTGGGATGCACTGCGTGAGGGTGCGCCGGGCGAGGAATCACCCGCGGCGCGGGCCGCGCCGATGCTGTTCGAGCAGCGCGCGGTGACCCGGACCTTCGACACCCCGGCGTTCCGCGGCATGACGTTCTTCGAGGTCCAGGCCCGCTCGGTCATCAACCGGGTACCCGACGCCTCCCGCGTCCCCTTCCGCTGGACTATTAATCCCTATCGTGGATGTAGCCATTCCTGTGTGTACTGCCTCTGGGGAGACACGCCGATCTTGATGGCGGACGGGCACACGAAGCCGCTGTCAGAGTTGCGGGAAGGCGACGCGATCTACGGCACGGCACGCCGGGGTTCCTACCGCCGGTACGTCGCCACGACCGTGCTGGCGCAGTGGCAGACGGTGAAGCCCGCCTACCGGATCACGCTGGAGGACGGCACGCAACTTATCGCCAGCGGCGACCACCGGTTCCTCACCGGCCGCGGCTGGAAGCACGTCATCGGCGCCGAGCAAGGCCTAGCCCGGCGGCCGCATCTGACCATCGACAGCAAGCTCATGGGCGTCGGCGCGTTCGCGGAGCCACCCAAGGACTGCCCCGACTACCGGCGCGGCTACCTGTGCGGCATGATCCGTGGCGACGGGAGTCTCAGGGACGATGCATACGAGCGCGTCGGCGGCTGGGACGGCCGCATCTTCTCGTTCCGACTGGCGCTCGTTGACCAGGAGCCGTTGGACCGGACACGCGACTATCTCGCGCGCGTCGGCATCCGGACAGCCGAGTTCACATTCTCGGAAGCCACGGCGGCCCGGCGGCGGATGATGGCGATTCGCAGTCACGGCCGCGACCAGGTCCGGTTCATCGAGTGGCTGATCCGCTGGCCCAATTCACCGAGCACCGACTGGCAGAAGGGCTTCCTGGCCGGAATCTTCGACGCGGAGGGCAGTTACAGCGGCAGCCTGCGCATCGCCAATGCCGACCGGGCGATCGTCGGCTGGACCATCGCGTCCATGGCGGCGCTCGGCTTCGGGGTGGCCGCCGAAGACAGAGACCGGCCCAACGGCCTGACCTATGTCCGGCTGCGCGGCGGGCTGAAGGAGGTGCTCCGGTTCTTCCACACCACCGATCCGGCGATCACCCGCACGCGCACGATCGATGGCACGGCGATCAAGAGCAACGCCAGGCTGAAGGTGACGTCGATCGAGCCGCTCGGTCTGGACCTGCCGATGTTCGACATCACGACCGGGACCGGCGACTTCATCGCCAACGGCGTGGTGAGCCACAACTGCTTCGCCCGGAAATCGCACACCTACCTGGACCTGGACTCCGGCCACGACTTCGACTCCAAGATCGTGGTCAAGGTCAACGCGCCGGACCTGGTGCGCCGGGAACTGGCCGCGCCGCGCTGGCGCGGCGAGCACATCGCCATGGGCACCAACGTGGACTGCTACCAGCGGGCGGAGGGGCGCTACCGGCTCATGCCAGGCATCCTCGCCGCGCTGCGCGACACGGCCAACCCGTTCTCGATCCTCACCAAGGGCACGCTGATCCTGCGGGACCTCGACCTGATCGGCGAGGCGGCCGACGTCACCGACGTCGGGCTCGCGGTGTCGGTGGGGTGCGCGGACGCCGTGCTGTGGCGGGAGCTGGAGCCGGGGACGCCCAGCCCGCAGCGCCGGCTGGAGGTGTGCGCCGCGTTCACCGCGGCAGGCCTGCCCTGCGCGGTGCTCATGGGGCCGGTCGTGCCGTTCCTGTCCGACTCCCCGGCGCAGCTGGAGGCCACCGTGCGGCAGATCGCGCAGGCCGGGGCCACCTCGGTCACGCCGATCGTGCTGCACCTGCGCAGCGGCGCGCGGGAGTGGTTCCTCCGCTGGCTGGGCGAGGCCCACCCGGGCCTGGTGCCCCGCTACCGTGCCCTCTACGGCCGCGGCGCGTACGCCCCGGCGGCCTACCAGAAGCGGGTGACCGAGCAGGTGCGGGCGCTGGCCGGGCGCTACGGCGTCGGCCGCGGTGCACCCAGCGGCGCGCGGCCCAGCGGCGCGCGGCGCGGCGGGCCCCGGCGCTTCGCGCCGCCTGCCGCCCGGGCTCCCGGCCCGGAGCCGGCTCCGCCGCAGCAGCTCACGCTGCTCTAACCGGCGCGGGGCCCGGCCCCGGCCGCCGAGACGACCGGGAGCCCGCCCGCTGCCAGGCGCGGAACCCGCCCGCCAGATCGGTCGCCCCGGCCACGCCGAGGTCTTGCAGGAGGCAGCCGCCAGGCTGGAGGTATAGCCCTCCACGCACATCACGATCACGCGCAGGTCGAAGGCGGCCTGCGGCAGCCGCGCCGGCGACCGCGGATCGAAGCGCCACTCGAGCACGTTGCGCTCGATGTGCAGGGCACCGGGCACCACGCCCTGCTCGGCTCGCTGGGCCTGCGAGCGGATGCCCACCAGCAGCGCGCCCGACCGCATGGCCGCGCGGGCCTCCTCGGGGCCGAGCCGCTGCAGCCGGGTACGCGCCTCGTCCAGGATCTCCTCGATAGAGCGGACCGCGCCCCTGCGGCTGACCGCTACCACCGGGCCGCCGTTTCCGTGACGACGCGCTCCCGCCCTCCCGGGCCGAACCCGAAGCGCCGCATGCTGGTTGGCGGTGGCGAGTACGCGTGCACGCTGACCGCGCTCTGCGCTGAGGCATTGATCACATCGGGGACGTACCGCGCGCCGAACGATCTCACCTCCCCCCGGGCCACGGGGACCGACGGCCCAGCACGGCGGCCCAGCGCGATCCGCTCCCGCAGGGCGCCGCGCGCCACCGTCAAGGCACCCGAGGACTCGCCGTGGTCGTGGAAGCCGGTCCGCTGCCCCGGCAGCCAGCTGAGCAACCACACCTCGTGGTCGTCGTTCCAGGCCAGCCGCTGGTACCAGCGCTGGCCGGGGTCGTATCGGACAAGGCTGAGCCACTCGTGCTCCCGGGCGGCGACGTCCTGGACTAGCTGCCGCAGCCGGCCTGGCTCAGCGGTGAACTGGCCGTGCGCTCGTACATCCCTGTAATTCGATCTGTTTTATAGAAATGAACTTCGCAGGACGATACCACGCGCCTCGCGCCTGCTCGGGCATCGGCGGCCGGCCCGGCCCGGCGCCGCGTCAGCGCTCCCCGGTCGGCCAGAAAACCCGGTGACCCACGTAAAGTTGTCTGCCGTGGCACTCTTCCGGCGCATCGACGGCAGGCCAGCGCCGGAACGGCTTGCCGTGCGGACCGTCGAGATCGCCGATCCAGGCGACCTGGTAACCCTGCTTCCAGAGCCCGCGGGCGTGGCCTGGATCCGGCACGGTGACGGCCTGGCCGGCTGGGGCGAGACGGCCCGGATCACCCTCCCCGCGGGCGAGGACCGGTTCACCGCCGGCGAGAAATGGCTCCGTGAGCTGTTCGACGGCGCCGAGGTCGACGACCAGGTGGCCGAGCCTGGCTGCGGGCCGGTGGCCTTCGGCAGCTTCACTTTCGATTCCGCGTCCGACGGCTCGGTGCTGGTGGTGCCGGAGACGATCGTCGGCCGCCGGGGCGGCAGGTCCTGGCTCACCACGATCCGTCCCCTGGCGGCTTCCCTCGAGGCGGCGCCTGCCTGGCCGGCCGCGGGCGGCCCCGGTCCGATGCCGCTGACCGCCGTCCCCGCGGAGATCCGGTGGCGTGACGGGAGCCTGACCGCGCCGGAGTGGGAGCGGGCGGTCGCCGCGGCGGTCCGGCGCATCCGGGCCGGCCAGCTCAGCAAGGTGGTGCTGGCCCGGGACCTGTTCGCGACCGCCGCCCACGACCTCGACATCCGGGTCATCCTGCGCCGGCTCACCGGCCGCTACCCGGACTGCTACACCTTCGCCTGCGGGAACATGGTCGGCGCTACCCCGGAACTGCTGATCCGGCGGCAGGACGACGACGTCAGCTCGCTGGTGCTGGGCGGCACCGCTGCGCGCGGCCGGGACGCCGCCGAGGACGCCGCGCTGGGCGCCGCGCTCCTCACCTCGGCCAAGGAGCGGGAGGAGCACGAGTACGCGGTGGTGGGGGTGCGGTCGGTGCTCGCCGCCCGGTGCGACCGGCTGGAGGTGGACCCCGGGCCGTCGCTGATGCGCTTCGCCAACGTGCAGCATCTCGCCACCTGGATCACCGGCCGGCTCGACGGCGCGCAGGCGGCAAGCGACCACTCCGTGCTGGCGCTCGCCGACGCGCTGCACTACACCCCGGCGGTGTGCGGGACCCCGGCCGAGACGGCCATGGAGCTGATCCGCGACCTGGAGCAGATGGACCGCGGCCGGTACGCGGGGCCGGTCGGCTGGGTCGACGCCCGGGGCAACGGGGAATGGGGCATCGCGCTGCGGTGCGCCGAGGTGGACGGCCGCCGCGCCCGGTTGTTCGCCGGGTGCGGCATCGTCGCGGGCTCCGACCCGGTGGCCGAGCTGGCCGAGACGCAGGCCAAGTTCGCCGTCATGCAGTTCGCGCTGGAAGCCTGAGTCGCCCCGGCGGCTACCCGGCCGCCGCCGCGGCTGCGGTGCACGCCTCGCGCAGCTTGCGGCGCAGTTCCGCACCGGCCTCCCGGCTGGTGCGTACCTCCACCACCCGGATGCCGCTGCCGCGCAGCGCGCCGGGCAGGTCACCGGCCCGGTCCACGGTGAGCGCCGGCAGCCCGGCCGCGGCCGCGAGGCTGCCCAGGCTGGCGCCGTGCGGGGTGCCGAACACCCGCTCGAACGGCCCGCCGTACTCCGCCTGCTCCAGCTGGGAGAAGATGCCGCCGCCGTCGTTGTTGGCCACCACCAGGACCAGGTCGGGCCGCAGCTCACCGGGACCGGTGAACAGGCCCGGCGCGTCGTGCAGGAACGCGAGGTCGCCCAGCAGGGCGGCCGCGGGCCCGCCGCCGGCCCGCTGGTGGGCCAGCGCGGCACCCGCCGCCGCGGAGGTCAGGCCGTCGATCCCGCTCGCGCCCCGGTTGGCCAGCACGGTCAGCGCGGCCCGCGGCGCCATCTGCCGATCCAGGTCACGGACCGGCAGGCTGGACGCCGCCCACAGCAGCGCGCCGTCCGGCAGGGCCGCCGCCAGGTCCCGGGCGAGCCGTGGCTCGGAGAGCGTCTCGCCGTCGTCGAGGATGGCGGCCGCCGCGGCACCGGCCGCGGCATCGGCCGCGCGCCAGGAGGCCAGCCACCGCGTGCCCGCGGCGCCGGGGCCGCCCGCCAGCCGGACCGCCGGCGCCACGTCGGTGCCGCTGCGCGCCGGGTCGGCCCAGTGCCCCGGGCCCTGCGCGACGACGACGTGCCGCACGGGCGCGGCCGGATTCAGGTAGCCGAGCTGGGCGCGGGACAGGCCCGGCCGGCCCGCCGACACGATGACGTCCGGCCGGTGGCCGGCCACGAACTCCGGTGAGTCGAGGAGGTAGGGATAGGCGGCCAGGCTCATCGGCCCGGCCCGCGCGCCGGACGAGGGCTCGGCGAGGACCGGCCAGCCGGCCTGCCCGGCCAGGTGAAGCAGCGCGGCGGGGTCGGCGCAGCTGTCCCCGCAGATGATCACCCCGCGCTCGGTCCATGGCAGCTCCAGGGCGGTCCCGGCAGGGGATGCGCCGGGGAAGCTGGTCCAGGGCGCCCCGGCCGGGCGGCCCTCCAATGGCTCCGGCCAGCCGCCTGCCCCGCTCTCCTGGCCCGCCTCGTCCGGCACGCCGGGCACCAGCGGCTCGCGGAGCGGCAGGTTGAGGTGCACCGGCCCGGGGAACCCGCCATCGGCCCCCGCGGCGGCGGCCCAGGCCCGGCAGGCCAGCGACCGCCAGTAGGCGTTCATTCCGGGCCGCGCCTCCGGCACCCCCGCCTCGCAGAACCAGCGCACCGCGTCCCCGTAGAGCTTGAGCTGGTCGATGGTCTGGTTGGCGCCGGTGCCGCGCAGCTCGGGCGGCCGGTCGGCGGTCAGCACCAGCAGCGGGACCCCGGCCTCGCTGGCCTCGATCACGGCCCCGTGGAAGTGCGCGGCCGCGGTCCCCGAGGTGCAGACCAGCGCGACGGGCCGGCGGCTCGCCTTGGCCAGCCCGAGCGCGAGAAACGAGGCGGACCGCTCGTCGATCCGCACGTGCAAGCGCAGTGCTGGCCCGGGGGGCCGACCCCCCGGAGCCCCCCGCTGGGCCGTAAGGTCCCGCGACTCGGTCGCCGGACCTTGGCCCGGTGCCGGCGACCCTGACCGGGTGCCGCTCCCCTGACCCTGTACGGAGCGGTCCCAGAGCGCCATGGCCAGGGGCGCGCTGCGGGATCCCGGCGCGAGCACGGCTTCGGCCAGCCCGCACCTGGCCAGTTCGTCCACCAGCGTGGCCGCGAACGCGGTGGCCGGGTTCATGCCGGATCCAGGTATCGGGCGGCGGCCAGCGCGCGGGCGCGCCAGGGCGCGGGGTCGGCCTCCCAGGCCGCCAGGCGCCCCGCATCGACGGCGGGCCGCGCCACCGGCAGCACGCCGGCGCGTTCTGCCAGCGGCGCGCCGGTGACATCGCCCTCCAGCAGGCTCATGGTGGCCAGCCCGCAGGCGTGGCGAAGCTCAGGCAGCGCGGCGGCGAAGGCGACGCCCGCGGCCAGCCCGACCGAGGTCTCGACCGCACTGGAGACGACGACGGGCAGCCCGCACGCCTCCGCCACGGCCAGCGCCGCCCGCACCCCGCCCAGCGGCTGGGCCTTGAGCACCACGATGTCGCAGCAGCCGGCGGCCCGCACCGTGAGCGGGTCCTCGGCGC
>Ga0318553_10000463_pt1 | contig 12885 bp, 12 predicted proteins | sample GRESIP082b2f21_FD_203686 | JGI IMG/M metagenome (GOLD analysis project Ga0318553, IMG submission 203686) | Tropical soil microbial communities from Luquillo Experimental Forest, Puerto Rico - GRE.SIPMG.082b2f21 | ecosystem: Environmental > Terrestrial > Soil > Tropical forest > Bulk soil...
TCGTCCCGCCCTGCAACGTCTCGGTGAACGTCCCGATCGTCGAGCTCACGGTGACGTGCGCGTTGCGCTGCACGCCGGTCGCGAGCAGCGCGGCCGACCTTCCGTTGAGGGTGTTCACCGCCGCGGCGACGGCCGCCTGCACGGCGCTCAGCGGGTTGAGGGTGCGACGCGTCACGCTGAAGAGCCACGCACCCCCCTGCGGGTTCGGGTACGGCTGGGAGACGCCGCCGACCCGGACCCCCAGGGTGTACTGGAGGACGGTGCCGTACCCCCGGCTCGACGGGCCGAAGCACCCGATGACACCGCCCTTCGGGCCGGTCGCCGTGTCCCTGGAGTAACGCCGCGCCGCCGTCGCGAACGGAAGGCCCGCCTGGATCCTCGCCGCGACGGCCGTCGCGGTTCGCTGATCGGCCAGGGCGATGTACGAGAAGCAGACCGTCGCGAACTCGGCCCTCCGGCTCGCGTACCACGCGGCGAGGCCGGGCCCGCTCGTCGGGATCGCCGTCGGCAGCAGCGTGACGAGCGCGAGGTTGGCGGCCTCGGCGACGACCTGGTCGTGCTGGAACCACGCGGGCATCGACGCCAGGGTCGACGGCCCGATCGCGCTGGGGTCGTTGTTGAACGGCGCGAGGTTGACCTTCGAGCTGCACTTGAACCCGCCCGTGCCCTGGTACGCGGCCGCGATCTCGCTCGTGATCGAGGTCTCGAGCGACCGCTGCGCCACCGGGAGCGCCTGCGGGGCGAGGCCTGCGGGGTCGTGTCGCTCGATGAACTGCACCATGGCGAGCTGCGTGGTGCGCTGGTTGGTCCACTCGACGGTGGTCGGCGTCGACCAGGCTTGGCTCGGGATCCCCTTCACGGTCGAGGGCACCGCGTTGCCGGCGTTGAACGCGACGGCCTGCAGGTAGCACAGCCACAGCGGGCTGGCGTCGATGGCCACGAGCTCCCGGTTCAGCTGCGCCTGGCTGACGGACTGCGCGTTGACGGTCAGCGCGCTCGACGGGACGGCGAGACCGGCCCACACCGCCGCGGCGGCCGCCACGACCACGAGGACCAGCGCGCGACGCACGGCACGATCGTAGGCGAGCCCCCTCGAGATCAGCGCGCGGGGACGAGCGTCCGCAGCAGCTCGGTGAGCTGGCGAGGTGACGGGTCGCTCGCGTCGAGCACGACGCGGACCGTGCGAGTCGACGGCTCGTACGCCGCGTCACCGTGCAGCCGGCGCAGCCGGACCTGCGCGGAGAGCGGCAGCTCGAGCGGCGAGAGCCTGGCCACGGCCTCGCGCCGGATCCCGCCGCGCGCGGGGAGCACCTGGATCTCGCGCACGCCGACGCGGAGGCACTCCACGCGCAGCGCGGCGAGCGCGAGCAGGATCCTCGCCGGGTCCGGCAGCGGGCCGAACCGGTCGGCCCACTCGGTCTCGACGTCCGCCAGCGCCTCGGGCGTGGTGACGCCGGCCAACCGCCGGTACGCCTCCAGCCTGTCGTCCTCGGCCGTGACGTAGGTCGCCGGCAGGTGCGCGTCGCCCGGGACGTCGAGCGAGACCGTCGGGAGCTCGGGGCGCACGACGCCGGTCGCCTCGCCGATCGCCTCGGCCACGAGCTGCACGTAGAGGTCGTACCCCACCGCGGCGACGTGACCGGACTGGTCGCGGCCGAGGAGGTTCCCCGCCCCACGGATCTCGAGGTCGCGCATCGCGATCTTGAACCCGCTGCCGAGCTCGGTGTGCTCGCCGATCGTGCGCAGCCGCTCGTACGCCTGCTCGGTGAGCACCCGGCCGGGGGGGTGGAGGAGGTACGCGTACGCCCGCTGGCCGGATCGACCGACCCGCCCGCGCAGCTGGTGGAGCTGGCCGAGCCCCAGGAGGTCGGCGCGGTCGACGACGAGCGTGTTCACCGTCGGCATGTCGATCCCAGACTCGATGATCGTCGTGCACACCAGCACGTCGCTGCGCCGCTCCCAGAAGTCGTAGACGACGCGCTCGAGCGTCCCCTCGTCCATCTGGCCGTGCGCCACGACCACACGCGCCTCCGGCACGAGCTCGCGCACGCGGCGCGCGACGGCCTCGATGTCACGGACCCGGTTGTGCACGAAGAACGCCTGCCCCTCACGGAGCAGCTCGCGTCGCAGCGCCTCGGTCACGGCGCGCTCGTCGTACTCCCCCACGTAGGTGAGGATCGGCTGGCGGTCCGCGGGCGGCGTCTGGATCATCGAGAGGTCGCGGATCCCCGTGAGGGCCATCTCGAGGGTCCTCGGGATCGGGCTCGCGGTGAGCGTGAGGACGTCGACGCCGGTCGCGAGCTGCTTCACCGCCTCCTTGTGGGTGACACCGAACCGCTGCTCCTCGTCCACGACGAGCAGGCCCAGGTCCCTGAACGCGATCCGCTGGGCGAGCAGCCGGTGCGTCCCGATGACGACGTCCACGGACCCGTCGGCGACGCCGTCGACGACGTCCCGCGCCTCTGGGTCGGTGAGGAACCGGCTGAGCAGCTCGACCCGCACGGGGTACCCCGCATAGCGGTCGGCGAACGTCTGGAAGTGCTGGCTCGCGAGCAGCGTGGTCGGAACCAGGACCGCCGCCTGCTTGCCGTCCTGGACGCACTTGAAGGCCGCGCGGAGCGCGACCTCGGTCTTCCCGAACCCGACGTCCGCGCAGACCAGGCGGTCCATCGGGCGGTCCAGCTCCATGTCGGCCTTGACCTCGTCGATCGCGCGCTGCTGGTCGACGGTCTCGGTGAACGGGAAGAGCGCCTCCACCTCGTGCTGCCACGGCGTGTCCGCACCGAACGCGTGCCCCGCGGTCAGCGCTCGTGTGCGGTAGAGCGCGACGAGCTCCTGGGCGATCTCCCCCGCCGCAGCCCGCACGCGCGCGGTCGTGCGCTGCCACTCCGCGCCGCCCATCCGCGAGAGCGTCGGCGTCTCGCCACCTGAGTACGCGGTGATGGCCTCGATCTGGTCGGTCGGCAGGTAGAGCCGGTCGGACCCTCGGAACTCCAGGATCAGGTAGTCGCGCGTCGTCCCTGCGAGCTCCCTCGTGGTCACGCCACCGAAGCGTGCGACGCCGTGGTGCCGGTGCACGACGAACGACCCGATCACGAGGTCGTCGAAGAACCCCTCGACGGCGCGCGAGCGCGGGCGCGGCGGGCGGTGCACGGTCCGACGACCCGTCACGTCTTGGTCCGCCCAGATCGCGATCCCTGCGGCCGCTGCCACGCACCCGGCCGAGAGCGCGGCCACGACGACGCTGACCGCGCCCGCGACGGGCGCGTCGGCGACGATCGCGTGCGCGCCCTCCCGCGCGAGCTCGTCGGCGAGGTGCGCGGCCGACTGCGGCGTCTGGGTGCAGACGACCGCCGTGGTCGAGGGCTCGAGCTCGGCGAGCACCGCGGCGAGCCGTGCGGGGTCGCCGTGCAGCGGCGGCGCCGGTCGCACCCCCGACACCGGCGTGGCCGGCCCCTCGGGGACGGGGACGACGCGCACCGGGTCCTGCGGCGCCGCGGCGAGCACGTCGTCGAGCGCGACGTGCAGCGCGGTCGGCGACGACGGCGCGCCCCAGCTGTGCGCCAGGACCTCGACGAGCGCGGTCTCCTCGTCCAGCAGCTCCGCGGCGCGCTGCTGGGTCCGGGTCGGGTCGACGACGACCACGAGGTCCTCAGGGCGCAGGGAGGCGGTGAGGGGCGGAGCGGCGGCCAGCCACCCGAGCCACCCCTCCATGCCGTCGAAGAGCTCCCCGTCGGCAAGGCGGGCGAACTGCGGGGCGGCCCAGGGCTCGGCGAGCTCGAGGCGCGCCGCTCGCTCCCGGTCCGCCTCGTCGAGCACGAGCTCGCGGCAGGCGAAGAGCCACGCTTCGTCGCACTCGCCGGCCTGTCGCTGGTCGCCCGGGTCGAACGTGCAGAGCCGGTCGACCTCGTCGCCGTAGAGGTCGACGCGGACCGGCGCCTCGGCGGTCGCGCCCCAGGCGTCGACGATCCCCCCACGGACGGCGACCTCGCCCCGGTGCTCGACGCGGTGCTCACGGCGGTAGCCGAGCTCGACGAGGGAGCCGAGGAGGTCGTCGCGGCTGACGACGTCGCCGTGGCGGACGACGACGGGCTGGGGCGGCAGGTGCGGCGTCGGCCGCTGCAGCACGGCGCGCACGGAGGCGACGACGACGGCCGGTCGGCCCTCGGCGCTCGCGAGCCGCCACCGCGCGGCGTGGCGCGCCCCCATGGCGGCGACCTCCGGGCTCACCCGCTCGAACGGCAGCGTGTCCCACGGCGGGACCGCGACGATGGGGCCGTCCACCGCACCGACCGCGCCCGACGTCGACTCGCCGAGGAAGTAGGCGAGGTCCTGCGTGAGCCGCTCGGCGTCCGACGCGGTCGGCAGCACGACGAGCACCGTCGAGCGAGCTCGCGTCGAGGCGAGGGCGGCGAGGACCACCGCCTGACCGGCGGCCGGGACCGCGACCGTGGCGCCGGGCGCTGCGGCGAGCACGGCGGGGTCATCGCGGAGCGCGACCGCCAGGTCGCCGAGGATGCCGGTGACGTCAGCCACGCGCGGTGCGGTGGAGCCGCGCCTGGGCGGCGTCAAGCCCGTCGTGCAGCACGTCCTCGAGCACGTCGGCCGCGGCGAGCATCACGGCGTCCATCGAGTCCCGGGCCGCACGCGACGGGCGCTCGAGGACCCAGTCGGCCCCGTGCTCCTTCGAGCGCGGCTTGCCGATGCCGATCCGGAGGCGCGCGAACTCGCCGGTGCCGAGCGCGCCCGCAACCGAACGAAGGCCGTTGTGCCCGGCGAGGCCGCCGCCGACCTTCAGCTGGAGGCGTCCCGGCTCGAGGTCGAGCTCGTCATGGGCGACCAACAGCCGGGTGAGGTCGTCGAGCCCGCCGCGCCGCACGAGCGGCACGACCGCCGCAGCTGACTCGTTCATGTACGTCGTCGGCACCGCGAGCAGCACCCGGCGCCCTTCCACCGAGACGTCGGCGATGCGCGCACGCAGCCTCGGCTCGGCCTTCAGCGTCACGCCCAGCCGACCCGCGAGCTCCTCGACCGCGGCGGCGCCCAGGTTGTGGCGCGAGTCGCGGTACTCGACCCCGGGGTTGCCGAGGCCCACCACGACCCACTCCGACGGCGTCCCGCGCCGCGCGGTGCCGTCCTTGCGACGGCGGAACACGGGCTAGGACTCGTCGGCTGCGGGTGCGGGCGCGGCCGCGGCCGCCTCCTCGGTCGGCTCGGCGGCGGCGGCCTCCTCGACCTCCTCGGCCGTCGGCTCGGCGGCGACGACACGGGCGGCGCGCGTGCCGACGACGGTCGTCATGGGGTCCTGCGTCGCCTCGACCCCCTCGGGGAGGTCGAGGTCACCGATCCGGATGGCGTCGCCGACCCCCAGGCCCGAGATCTCGACCGTGATCGCGCTCGGGATCCGCTGCGGCTGGGCCTTGACGTGCACCGTGAAGAGCTGCTGGTCGACCTCCCAGTCGTGGTGGCGCACCTCGACCGCGTCGCCCACGATCTCGATGGGCACCTCGACCTCCAGCTCCTGGGTGCGGCTCACGACCTGGAAGTCGACGTGGCTGACCGTCCCGCGCACCGGGTGGCGCTGGATCTCGCGGGCGAGCACGAGGTAGTGCTTCTTCCCCGCCACGAGGTCGAGCAGCGTGTTCAGCCCCTGCGCGCCCGAGAGCGCCTGCCGGAACGCAGCGGCGTCCACCGCGACCGCGACCGGCTCGACGCCCGGCCCGTAGACGACGGCGGGGATCTTGCCGCTCGTGCGCAGCCGTCGCGTCGGCGCGGATCCCAGCTCCCGGCCGACCTCGGCCTCAAGCGTGATCTCGGGCATGTCGGTCTCCTCAGACGTACGCGGTGGGGCCCGTCAGCCAAGGCGGGCGGACGCGCGATCCTACCGCGGGGCCGCGATCGTCGGTCTCAGGCCAGGTTCTCGCCACCGAAGATCTCCGAGACCGAGGTGCACTCGAAGACGGCGTCGATGGCGTCGGCGAGGAGCTGCGAGACAGAGAGCACCTGCAGTCCCTCGAAGTGCCGCTCGGGCGGGATCGGCAGCGTGTCGGTCACGATCACCCTCGAGATCGGCGACTCCTTGAGCCGGTCGCTCGCCGGGTCCGAGAGCACGGGGTGGGTGGCGAGCGCCCAGATCTCCGACGCGCCCGCGTCCACCAGCAGGTCCGCGGCCGCGCAGATCGTTCCTGCGGTGTCGATCATGTCGTCGATGAGGATGCAGTGCCGACCCGCGACGGTGCCGACGACGTGGCGGGCCTCGACCTCCTGGCCGCCGTTGCGCGGCCGCGTCTTGTGCACGAGCGCGAGGTCGGCACCGAGCCGCTGGGCGTAGCGCTCCGCGACCTTCACGCGGCCCGCGTCCGGGGTGACCACGACGAGGTCCGAGGTCGCGTGCTCCCGGAGGTAGGACTCGAGCACCGGCGCGGCGGTCAGGTGGTCGAACGGCACGTCGAAGAACCCCTGGATCTGCCCGGAGTGCAGGTCCACCGACATCACCCGGTCCGCGCCTGCGGCCTGCAGCATGTCGGCGACGAGCTTGGCGGTGACGGGCTCGCGGCCCGTGGACTTGCGGTCCTGGCGGGAGTACCCGTAGTAGGGGCAGACCGCGGTGATCTGCTTCGCCGAAGCGCGCTTCGCCGCGTCGATCATGATCAGCTGCTCCATGAGCGTGTCGTTCACGGGGTTGCAGTGCGTCTGCAGGATGAAGACGTCCGCCCCGCGGAGCGACACCTCGAAGCGGCAGTGGATCTCGCCGTTGGCGAACTCCCGGAGGTTCGGCTCCGAGAGCGGCACGTCGAGGATGGCGGCGATGTCCTTGGCCAGCCCCTGGTGAGACCGGCCCGAGACGAACTCGAGGCGGTGCTTCGAGATCACCTCCACGCGCCGAAGGCTAGCCCCGGAGCAGGTGGTCGCCGCCGGCTACAACCCGAGGGTGGAGTGCGGACCGATGCGCGCGCCGGAGGGGACGTCCGTCCCCGGCCCGAGCACGCTGAAGCTCCCGACCTCGGCGTCCTCCCCGACGCGCGCTCCGGTGGCGTGCACCGTGCCGAGGTGCGCACGCGCGCCGACGACCGTGTCCTCGAGGAGCGCGAACGGCCCGACCTGGGCGCCGGCGCCGATCCTGCACTCCCCCTTCACGATGGTCCCGGGCAGCAGGGAGACGTCCTCGGCGAGCACCACGTCGGCGTCCACGTACGTGGAGGCCGGGTCCCACATCGTGACCCCGTGCTGCATCCAGCGCTCGTTGATGCGGCGCCGGAGCTCCGCCTCGGCCGCGGCCAGCTGGACCCGGTCGTTGACGCCCGCGACGGCGGCTCGGTCCTCGGTGAGCACCGACCGGGTGACGTGGCCGGCGTTGTAGAGGACGCTCACGACGTCGGTCAGGTAGTACTCGGACTGGGCGTTCGTCCGGTCCAGCCGTCGGAGCGCCGGCCCGAGCAGCGCCCGCTTCACCATGAAGATCGACGTGCTGACCTCGGTCTCGGCGCGCTCCTCCTCGGACGCGTCGAGCTCCTCCACGATGCGGGCGACGGCGCCATCGCGCCCGTGGACCACGCGGCTGTACCCGGTCGGGTCCTCGAGCACCGTCGTGAGCACGGTGAGCGCGTGGTCCCCTCCGAGGTGCGCGCGGACCAGCGGCTCGAGGATCTCGGTCGGCAGCAGCGGCACGTCGCAGGGGACGATCAGCACGTCGCCCTCGTCATCGGCATCGGCCGCGTCGAGCGCGGTGAGCGCGACGCTCACCGCGTCGCCGGTGCCTAACCGCTCGCTCTGCTCGACGAACTCGATCTCGAGGTCGTCGAAGGTCCGCTGGGTCAGGGACTTGATGACCCACTCGGCCTCGTGCCCGACGACCACGACCATGCGGTCGACGTCGAGCTGCTCCACCGCCTCGATGACGTGCAGGACCATCGGCCGACCGCAGAGGTGGTGCAGGGGCTTCGGGCGCTGCGATCGCATGCGTGTGCCCTCACCGGCGGCGAGCACGATGGCGTCGAGGACGGTCACGCCTCCTCTCTAGCAGCACGGAGCGACCTAGCCTCGACTCATGCCGCGCATCCAGTACGACGAGTTCTCGATGCTGCACGAGAACGCGGAGGAGTGGGGGATCCCGTACTCGGCGCCACCGGTGGTCGCTCGCATCGAGGTCCCCGTGACCCCGGGGCGCCGGATCAGCGCGCTGCGATGGGGGACGGTCGCCCCGCAGCTGGTGCTGCTCCACGGCGGGGCGCAGAACGCGCACACGTTCGACACCGTCGCGCTCGCGCTCTCGGGGCCCCTGCTCGCGGTCGACCTCCCGGGCCACGGCCACTCCGACGCCGCGCCCGGTGGGATGGGCGACGTCGCGGGGTATGCGCGCGACGTCGGCGCCATGCTCGGTGCCCTCGGGATCGCCCACGTGCCGGTGGTCGGGATGTCGCTCGGCGGGATGGTGGCGCTCCTGCTCGCGACGGCGATCCCCGACGCGGTCTCGCGCCTGGGCCTCGTCGACGTCACCCCCGGCCTCAACCCTGAGAAGGCGCGGCACATCACCGAGTTCGTCCAGGGACCGGCGTCCTTCCCAGACCTCGACGCGCTCGTTGCGCGCGCCATGGCGTTCAACCCGACGCGATCCGAACGGTCGCTGCGTCGCGGCGTGCTCCACAACGCCGTGCAGCAGGACGACGGCACCTGGGTGTGGCGTCACCAGCGCCACGGCGCTCCTGCGGCGACCGTGACGCTCGAGCCCGTCGACGCGTGGGCGGCGCTCTCGGCCGTCTCGGTCCCCGTGCTGCTCGTGCGCGCAATGGGCGAGGGCTCGGTCGTGGACGACGCCGACGAGGCGGAGCTGCTCCGCCGTCAGCCGTCCGCGACGGTGGTGCACGTCGAGGGGTCGGGCCACTCGATCCAGGGCGACCGGCCGCTCGAGCTGGCCCGCGCGATCGGGTCGTTCCTCGGGCGGTAGCGGCCCTCGGTCAGGCCTCGATGTCGATGTTCGGCGGGAGCGGGAACGGCGCATGCTTCGTGTAGGCGCTGCGCCCGAGCCTCGCGTACGTCGCGGTGTACGCGGTGATCGCCTTGCGGTGCGCCTCCGATCCGGGCTGCGCGGAGTGGATCTTCTCTAGGTCGTCCTGCAGCTGGTGGATCAGCCGCGACGCCTCGCGGTACCCGTCGTCGATCACGCACCCATTATCTCGGACCTCGAGCGGTTTGACGTCATTCTTTCGACGCCTCAACCGCAACTCCGTTCTAGTCCGGACGGCGGGCCCGCCCACGGCCCGGCTCAGCTGCGGTTGGCCAGGATCTCCCCGACGAGGCGCCGCGCGTCGCGCGCCGACATCGGGCCGATGTCGAGCGAGTGGCGCCGGGCGCGGCCCCCGACGCGCACGTGGGCGTAGCAGTTGAACCAACGTCGGGCGAACTTGGCGCTGTCGATGTCGTTGATCGCGATCGAGCTCTCCTCGCGCCGGAAGATCCCCTTGCCGATCATGAGGCGCCGGTTGGTCACGACCGCGGTGTCGCGTTTGCGCCAGATCCCGTAGAGCCCGAGCGTGATGACGTACTTGTGGAGGTTCGCGATCCGCGACGGCGTGGCCACCATCACGACCTCCTCGCCGCGCTGGAGCGGCAAGCCTCGCGGCGGGCGCGGTGCGTCCGCTGCCACCTGGTCCTCGTCGGCGCGCCGCGCCATGGGTCCCCTCTCGTCGAGGGCGCCACGTCCGCGGCGCCGGAAGCCCCATTGTGGCCCCACGGGGAGCGTCGCGCCCGACGAGGAGTCCGAGCGGTCGCCCGCCGCGATGCTAGGCACTCGCTAGCCGGTCCGCGCGACAAGGAGGTTGCGGTGGTCTTCGAGCTCGTGGTGATCGGTCTCGCCGTCGGGGCGTACCCGCTCGCGGTCCCAGCGTTCTTCGTCCTGCTCGGATCGCGGAACGGCTTGCGCAAGGGGGCGGCGTTCTGCTTCGGGTGGCTGCTCTCCCTCGCGCTCGTGCTCGCAGCGACCATCCTCATCACCGGCAACAAGCCGCCCAAGCCCGCCTCACCCCCGTCGCTCGCTGCGGTGGCGTTGAAGCTCGCGGTGGGCGTCGTCCTCATCGCGGTGGCCGTGCGCCAGCAACGCCGGCGCGGCACGCCGCGCAAGCCCAAGCCGCCGCCCAAGTGGCAGGCAGGGGTCGACGACCTGTCCCCCTGGTACGGCGTCGGCATCGCGCCGCTCATCCAGCCGTGGGGGATCGTCGGCGTCGGCGTCGCCACGGTGCTCGAGGCGAAGCTCACGAACGCGGGTACCTACCTCGTCCTCATCGGCTACTGCCTGCTGGCCTCGTGGTCGTACCTCGCGACCGAGATCTACGCCGCGATCCGTCCGGCGAAGACTGCCAACCTGCTCGAGACGGTCAGAGGATGGATGGGCACCCACCGCGACCAGGTCATCGTCTTCGGCTCGCTCGGCCTCGGTCTCTTCCTCGTCGGCCACAGCGCGTATCTGCTTGCGACCTCACAGTGACCTCGGTCAGAGGCGGAGCTGCCACGCCTGGTAGCGCTCGACCGGACGGAAGCCGAGCCGCTCGTTGACCGCGCTCATGTGGCGGCTCTCCGCTGCGTTGAACGTCGAGATCGCCTCCACCGCCGGGAACCCACGACGGAGCTGGAGGAGGTTCACGCCGCGTGGTCGAACGGCGACACGGCCGCGTTGACCTCGAAGAACGTGCGTCCCAGGCGATCGTCCGTCAATCGCTCGACCCGCATCGGCACGGCGAGGGTCTGCTCGGTCACCAGTGGACGTCGACGACGGTCGTCGTCGCTGCCACCGCCGGTGGCCACTCCGTCGACCCTCGCGCCTGGGTTTGTCGTTGGCCGCGGTTGGTTTCGGCGGGGCTCACCCCGGGTAGCACGGTCAACCCGGGGGCGCTGTCCTGCTGCGATCTTCCGGGGATGGTCCCGGGCGGGGCGCGTCGGCCCCTACCTTCGCCCCCGCCCGAGGGCCCAATCGCCCGAGGTCTCGGAGGAAGCCGCAGCCTTCGCGGGACACCTCGGGACCGCAAGGCGATGTGCGGCGCGAGCGCGCGTGACCGACGCGGGCGCGAGACCTCGTCACGGCACCGGATGGCGACAGACTGAGTTGCAGTGCGACAGATGAGCGACGCGAGAAGATTGGCCAAGAGAGGCGGTGCGGTCCGCTCCAGGGCGCCCCGCCACGTGTCGCACCGAGCGGGTTCGCTGATCGCGAGCGCGTTCCCGGCTGTCGTCGCGGCCGTGCTCCTCGTGAGCGGTGAGACGTCGTTCGCCGAGAGCCCGGCGATCGTCCCTGCGGCGAGCGTGCGGGTCGTCGAGCAGGCCCTGACCGCTGCGCTTGCGACGACCCGGCTTCCTGCGACCGTGACCCCTTCTCTCCAGCAGCTGGCGGCTGACCCCTACAAGCAGGAGGGGGCGATCACGTACATCCGGCCGTCATGCGACCCCTACGCCCACATCTCGGAGGCCGCACACCCGCAGCCGTGCTGGTACGGGGCGAGCCAGCCGACCGATCCCGTGATCGCGGTCTTCGGCGACTCGTTCGTCGGCAACTGGATGCCAGCACTTGACAGGGCCGGCAAGACGCTCGGCTACCGCGTCGCCGACTTCGAGTTCCAAGGGTGCTTCACCGCGTTCACCCCGTCGTCGACCGAGCCCGGGTTCAACCAGAACCAGGTCGCCGCCTGCAACACGTGGCACACGACGCTCCCTGCCGCGGTTCGCCGGCTGCACCCCAAGGCGATCGTCGCGGCCAGCGGCGCCCAGGTGTGGAGGGTCACCCAGTCGGCGTGGGTGGCCGGCATGCAGCTGGCGTTCCGCGAGCTGAACCCGACGGGCACGAGCGCGGAGATCCTGATCGGCACAGGGATCGACATGCCCTACCCGGCCCCCCAGTGCCTGTCCTCGAGTCCGAGCAACATCCAGGCCTGCACGTACCACTACACGCCGTCGAGCGACACACAGGCCAACTTCACGCGCGACTCGATCGTGGCAGCCAGCGTCAGGCATCTGCACCTGATCCCCACCTTCGATCTTGTGTGCCGGGGCGGTGCCTGCCCGCTTGTGGTCTCGCACATCGTCGTGTACGCCGACTACGACCACCTCACGGTCGCCTACAGCGTGTACCTCTCGCACGTGATCCTCACCGCGCTGCGTGGGATCCTCACCGTCGGCCGCTGAAGCCGAGGCCCGCATGAGATCGCCGACACCTGCGAGTTCTGTCCCCTGTCCAAGACCGCCAGGCGTTCGTCGTCAACGGTGCGTGAGCTCGGCGGTCAGGCTAAACGGGCCGAGATCTCTTCTGCCGACGTCCTGAGGTGTGGCGACCTGCTGGGGCTGGCGGGCGAGGTTTCGAACCTCGATTTACGGATCCAAAGTCCGTCGTTCTGCCGGTTGAACTACCCGCCACCGCGGCGTCGCGTGCTCGCCACGGTAACCCGCGTCGTTCGGACCGCCGGCGAGCCGTCTGACGCGACGGCGTTCTTGGCGGCGTCTTATCGCGTGCTCGCCGAGGGCTTAGGCGCATCTGCGACGATCGCCCCCGTGGTCACGCCCCCCGCGCGCCGTCCGTCCGACGTGCACCGGCGCGCCCCCCACCGCTCCTCCATCCATGCCTGAGGGCATCGGTAGGCTCGCCCCGATGCGCGGTGCGTCGTCGTGAGGATCCTCGTCGTCGAGGATGACCCGGCGGTTCGCAACTCGCTCTCCCGCGCGCTGCGGCTCGAGGGGTACGAGGCCGAGCTGCACGAGGAGGGCGCCACCGCGATCCGCTCGCTCCAGGTCGCCGCGCCCGACGCGATCCTGCTCGACCTCCAGCTCCCCGACGTCGACGGGGTCGAGATCTGCCGCCGGGTCCGGGCGACCGGCGACCGCACCCCGATCCTCATGGTCACCGCC
>Ga0318553_10000469_pt1 | contig 12829 bp, 10 predicted proteins | sample GRESIP082b2f21_FD_203686 | JGI IMG/M metagenome (GOLD analysis project Ga0318553, IMG submission 203686) | Tropical soil microbial communities from Luquillo Experimental Forest, Puerto Rico - GRE.SIPMG.082b2f21 | ecosystem: Environmental > Terrestrial > Soil > Tropical forest > Bulk soil...
GATTAAACTGGCCCGCCGCTCCGTGCGGGGCGACCTCTATAATCGCGCCCCTATGCATCGCTTCGAATGGCTCGCGGCGGCCGCTCTGATGGTCGGCTGCGCCGCCGCGCCGGCGTACGACAACGGCGGCGGCGGTGGCGGCGGCGGCTCGGGTGGCGCGGCGGCAACCGGCGGTGGCGGTGCTGGAGGGACCGGCGGTGGCGGCCCGGTCGGCCCGGTCGTCCTGCCGGTGCCGCCCGGGGCCGCCAACGTCCCGCAGCCGTCGGGGTCACCGGGCAACCTCAAGGTCGTCCACTGGGCCGGCTTCAAGGCGGCGCTGACCTACACCTTCGACGACGCGCAGCCGTCGCAGATCGAGCACTACGCCGATCTGCAGGCGATGGGCGTGCCGCTGACCTTCTACATCACGACCACGAGCAGCAGCTCGAGCGGCAGCTTCGACGCCACCTTCAAGCAGGCGGTGCGTGACGGCCACGAGATGGGGAACCACACCGTTCACCACTGCCAGGCCGACCTGACCAACTGCTCGAACACCAGCAGCGCGGCGACCAGCCTCGACGCCGAGCTCGACGACTGTACGAGCTACATCGTCAGCCACTTCGGTCAGCCGGGGGTCTGGACGGCCGCCAGCCCCTACGGCGACACCGGCTACGACGTCCCGGACATGTCCCGGTTTTTCCTCAATCGCGGCGTCGGCAGCGGCACCATCGCGCCCAACGATTCGACCGATCCGTTCAACCTGCCGTGCCACGCCGCCGTCGAGGGGGAGACGGTGGACAGCTTCGACGCCCAGATCGACGGCGCCGAATCGGGCGGGCGGTGGCTCATCTTCCTGGTCCACACCGTCACGCCCACGAGCGCGAGCTGGTACGCGCCCATCGACATCTCGGTGGTCACGGGGAGCGCCGCGCACGCCAAGTCGCTGGGCGACGTCTGGATCGGCGCGGCCGTCGACGTGGGCGCCTACTGGCGCGCCGAGAAGGCGCTCACCGCCGCCACCCCGACCACCGCCGGCGGCGTCCAGACCTGGAGCTGGACGCTCCCCGCCCACTTCCCCCCGGGCCGGAGCCTCCGGATCACCGTCGACGGCGGGACGGTCTCCCAGATGGGAGCGCCGGTCGCCTGGGACGGCCACGGCTACTACGAGATCTCGCTCGACGCGGGATCGCTGACCTTGTCTCCATGAAAGGCACATGAAGAAGCACGCGACATCGACGCAGGCGCCGATCCTCACCGTCGTCCTCTTGCTGTCCGGCCTCGCGGGATGCGCGGCTACGCCCGATTACGGCGGGGCGGCCGACGCCGGCCCGACGACCGACAGCGGGCCGGCGCCCGACGGCATCGTCAACGCGCCCGTGGCGCCCCCCGCCGACGTCGTCGCCGCGGGCGTACGCTGGGTCGGCCGCGTGGACGTCACCACGCCGGACAAGCCGCGCTTCTCTTGGCCGGGGACGGGGTTCGTGGCCCGCTTCACCGGCACGGAGCTCGACGCCCAGCTCGCCGTGACCGGCGCGTCGGCGATCTTCAAGGCCGTCGTCGACGGCACGCCGCAAGCGACGTTCACCGCGACGGTCGGGCAGGGGAGCTACCCGCTCGCCGCCGGCCTGTCCGCCGACGTCCACACCGTGGAGCTCTACCGGCAGACGGAGGGATCGCAGGGGGAGTCGCAGCTCCTCGCGCTGACGGTCACCGGGGGCGCGCTCATGGATCCCCCCGCTGGATCGAGCCGGCTCCTCGAGGTGATCGGGGATTCGATCACCTGCGGCTACGGCAACCTCGGGACCAGCGCGGATCTCAACGACAGCGACTGCTTCCACCTCGAGAGCCACTGGGACAGCTACGAGGCGGTCGCGGCGCGCGCCCTCGGCGCCGAGGTGAGCACCATCGCCGCCTCGGGGCGCGGCATCATCCGCAACTACGCCGGCGACACCGGGGGCACGATGCCGATGGTCTACGCGCAGACGCTGACCAACCTCGCCACCCCGCGCTGGGACTTCCACGTCGAGCCGCAGGCCGTGGTGATCAACCTCGGCACCAACGACATCAGCAACGGCAAGGGCGATCCGGGGATGCCGTTCCAGGACACCTACGTCGCCCTGCTCGCGACCATCCGCGCCGAGTACCCGCACACCTTCATCGTCGGGACGATCGCCCCGCTCCTCAACGGCGGCGACCTCACCACCATCGCCGGCTACATCCAGGGGGCGGTCGCCGCGCGCGCGGCCGCCGGCGACGCCCGGGTCGAATATTTCGCCATCCCGGCGCAGACCTCGGACAAGTTCGCCTGCCAGTACCACCCCAACCTCGCCGAGAATCAGATCATGGCCGACCTCCTGACCGCCGAGCTCAAGGCCAAGCTCGGCTGGTAGCGCGCTCAGCCCCGCCGCACGGACCGCCGGGCGGGGGGTGCGCCCAGGTAGGCGCGGGGGCTCGTGCCGTGGTGGGCCTGGAACACGCGGTGGAACTGGGCGTAGCTGCCGAACCCCGCGGCCAGCGCCGCCGCGCGCAGGTTTTCGTGGCCGCCGTCGACGATGGTCCGGAAGCGCTCGAGCCGCTGCTGGTTCCGGTAGCGGACGAGGGAGATGCCCATCTCCATCCGGAACACGCGCGCGAAGCGGCCGGGGCTGACCTGGAGATCGGCGGCGACGTCGGCCACCGGCGTCGACGGATCGGCGGCGAACATCTTCGCAGCCTTGGCCACGGCCGGATGCCGGGCGCGCGCGCTCGAGAGGAAGACCTTTCCCTGCGAGCGCGGGATGGCTTCGAGGAGGAGCCCGACCAGGCTGCACAGCGCCGCCAGGCGCGCCTGCTTCGCGGGATCGATGCGCGCCCGGGTCAGCCCCGCGTCGCTGTAGAGCATGCCGAGCGCGCGGCGCGCGGAGCAGATGGGCGTGCAGACCACCCAGCCGCGCCCCACGACCCGCGTCGTCTTCGCCTCGTTGACGATGATCGGCGAGTTGTCCACCACCCCCCACATCGCCTCGCCGGACAGCGCGCGGGCGAGGACGCGCCGCCCACCGTCGTTGAGCCGGAACATGGCTTGGTGCTCGTCGACGACCCGACGGCGGAGATCGGTCCCCCAGGTCCCGAGCATGAGATCGAGCCGCTCGTCGTAGAGGTAGATGCCCGCGCGGACGACGCCGATGGGATGGAGCGCCAGCTCGACGGCGCGCTTGATGAGATCGTCGGGGTGGCGGACCGAGAACAGGTCCGCGAGGCTCTTGAGCAGCCCGGCGAGCTCCGATCGGGCGGGCGGGTTCCGCCAGATCGGCGTGGCGGTGCCGCCCCCGGGGAGCCTCGGCCAATCGATGCGGCGTCGGGCGGGCATCGAAGCGGCGATGTTACCCCGAGAGCGCCGCGGTCCCGATCGAGAATCGCGTCGGGCGGAGGCGGCTCGGCCGCCAAAGCCCATCGCGGGGGGCGCGGGACCCTTTGAGGGTCCTGATGTCAAAGCCGCCGACGCAGGTGCTCGCGGGGCGCCTCGTGCCGGAGCGCGCGGAACACGCGGTGAAACTGCGCGTAGCTGCCGAATCCGGCCTCGAGGGCGGCCTCGAGGAGGTTCCGCCGCCCGGTGTCGAGCAACGCCGTGAACCGGTCGACGCGCAGCCGGTTGCGGTAGGCGACCAGCGACAGCCCCATCTCCGCCTTGAAGGCGCGCGCGAGGCGCGGGTGGCTGACCGCCAGCCGTTCGGCGACGTCGCCGACGGGGAGGGTGGGATCCTCGGACAGGATCGCCGCCGCGGCCGCCGCCAGGCTCCGCTCCGACGACGCCGGGGGTCGCAGGGGGCCGAGCCCCCGCGCGCTCCGGACGGGGTCGAGCAGGCTCCCCACCAGCGAGCAGAGCATCGCGGCCTGCGCCTGCCGGGCCGGGTCGACCGGCGCGCCCGAGAGCCCGGCGTCGTTGAACAGCATGCCGATCGGCGCGTCGCCCGAGCGGATGGGGGTGTAGGCGACCCACCCGCGTCCCCCGATCACCGTCTCGGCCCCGCGATGCTCGACGATGGGGCAGCCCTCGAACACGGTGAACGGGGCGCCGTCTTCCTGCGCCCTCCGGAACGCGGTGCGGTCGGGCTCTCCCACCGCGTACATGATCTGATGCTCGTCGACGATGGCCCCGTGGAGGTCGGAGCCCCAGGTGCCGAGCATCAGGTCTCGCGACCTGTCGAGCAGGAAGATCGCCGCGCGCGCGAGGCCGATGGGGGCCCGCGCCAGCTCCACCGCGCGCCGCAGGATGCCGTCCGGATCGTCGAGCGCGAGGAGCTCATCGAAGGCCGACAGCAACGCGACGGCGTCGCGCGGGACCGGCTCGTGCCGGATGCGGGGCGCGGGGACGTCGCCGGCCAGGATGACCGACCAGTCCACTCGGCGGCGCTGCGTCACGCGAGGCTCCTGCCGGCGCGGTCCCCACGCGCGGTCATCTCACTTGCGCCCATCTCTCATTTTCTATTCCCGGGTCAGGGCGGCGTGATCTCGGGGCGGGCCGATAGTTAAGCGTCCCTGTGCGCCGGGGTGGCCTCCGGCCGGGCGGCGTCGAGGGGGAGGTCGACGCTGAACGTCGACCCCTGGCCCACCGTCGATGCGACGGACACCGTGCCCCCGCTGACCTCGACGATCCGCTTGACGATGGAGAGCCCGAGGCCGGTCCCCGGCCGAGACCCCGTGTCGCCCGCGCGGAAGAACGGCTCGAACAAGCGCGCGGCCTCGGCGCCCGCGATGCCGGCGCCGCGGTCGCTGACCTGCAGGTGGTAGCGGGCCCCGACGGCGCGGCCGCGCACGTCGATCTCCGGCGGCGCCTCCGCGCGCCGGTACTTGAACGCGTTGTCGACCAGGTTCCAGAGCACCTGCCGCAGCAGGCCCTCGTTGCACCGGACGCGGGCGGGCTCGACGTCGGCCCGCCAGATCGCGCCCGCGGCCCCCAGCCGTTCATCGACCTCGTCGCGCAGCGACGCGACCACCGCGGCGGGGTCCGCCGAGCCGCGCTGGGCCTCGGCGCCGACCCGCGACAGCGCGAGCAGGTCGGTGATGAGGCTCTGCATCCGGGTCACGCCGCGCTCGAGGCTCGCGCGCGCACCCTTCTCGCGCGGTGTCTCACCGGCGAGCGTCGACGTCGCGAGGCTGATCGTCGACAACGGGCCCCTCAGATCGTGGGCCACGCGCCCGGCGAACGCGTCGAGGTCGCGGTTGCGCTGCTCGAGCAGCTCGCCGTTCCGCCGCAGCTGCTCCTCGCGATGGGCCACGAGGCGCGCGACCCTCGCCCCGACCAGCAGCGACAGCACCACCCCCAAGAGGCCGAGGGCGACCGCGTAGAGCGACGACGAACGCTGGAGGGCGTCGATCGTCACCAGTGCCTCGTTTGCCTCCACGCGATCGATCCTCACCAGCGACGAGGCGCGCGCGGCGATCTTGTCGAAGCGCCCTTCGAGGCTGGCGAGCAGGTTCCCCGCCTCGAGGTCGCGGTTCTGGCGGGAAAGGGCCAGCGCGCGCTCGATGGGGGGGCCGACAGCCACCACCTCGGCCCGCAGATCCTCCCAGAGCGCGCGCTCGGCGGGGTGGTTCGTGTACGGCTTGTACGCCCCGACCGCGGTGGCGAAGTCGGCGTCGACGTTGGCGATCCGCGCCTCCAGCCAGGCCATCTCGGTCTCGGTCTTCTGGAAGATGTGGTTGTCGACGAGCAGGCGCTTCTGGTCGACGTCGCGCGCCAGCCGGGTGACCAGCTCGACGCTGTCGAGCATGCCTTCCACGATCTGGCGGTTCTGGGCCTCCACCGCCTGCTTCTGGTGAAGGGCGAGCGCGATGGCGACCACGAACACCGCGGCGATGGCGGCGAAGGCCAGGCCGAGCGTCCAGCCGGACGTCCTGGGTGGATCGCTCGAAAGGGGGGCAGCCACAGGGTCGACTCCCGCGAAGGAGCGGAGAGTATTCGGCACCACCCCGACTGTGCGCAAGCGCACACTGCAAGTGATGGTTTGAAATACGGCTGCGGCTTAGTCCAGCCGGTTGCCGGCGCGCTCGCCGGCCACCTCGAGCGCGATGGCGCGGGCGAGCGTCTCGACCACGTCGAGCGCGGCGGTCGTGGGGAGCCAGAGCGAGACGGGCCCGACGGAGAGGACGAATCCCCCTTCGGGGCTGCAGACGTCCACCTGCACCGACTTGCCGGACAACGTTCGCCTGGTGGGGATCACCCCCGTAAAGTGGCCGCGCTGCGAGGGTTGGTTAGCTCACGCGCCGGTGGCGCTAAATCGCGGCGCAGGCGTGACCGCCCCCGGTCAGGGCGGCGCACGCCGTCCCCCGGCAGCAGGTGGCCGCGTCCGGGTCGCACGGTGCACCGGCGGGCGTGCAGGTCGGTCCGGCGTCCTGCCCATCGAGGGCGACGCACGCCATCTGCCCCGGCGGGCCGACGCAGAGCCCGGCGCAGCAGTCGCCGTCGGCGGTGCACCCGCCGCCGACGGGGACGCAGCCGGTGCGGCACACGTAGCCATTGCGCGCGTCGGGGAGGCAGCGGCGGCCGTCGCAGCACTGGTCGGCGACGGCGCAGGGGTAGCCGGCGAGGGTACAGGCTGCGCCGCCCGCCGGCCCGAGGCAGCGGAGCGTCCCCGCGGCGTCCATCCGGCAGCCGTCCTTGGTCCCGGCGCAGCAGTCGTCGGGCTTGGCGCACTTGTCGCCGAGCAGGCGGCATCCCATCATCGGGGGCGGGGCGCACGCCCCCGCGCCGTCCGGCGTGACCATGCACTTCTGGCCGCAGCAGTCGCCGTCGGCCAGGCAACGATCCCCCGTGGGGCGGCAGCCCGACAGCGGCCGGCAGCGCTGGACGCCGGCGGTCGTGACCGCGCAGACGCCCGAGCAGCAGTCGTCGGCCTTCATGCACAGCTCGAGCTCGGCGCGGCACCCCTTGGGGAGGTTGCAGATCGACGCGCCGGTCGGCGCGTTCATGCACCGACCGCTGCAGCAGTCCGTCGCCGCCGTGCAGGTCTCGCCGGCCACCCGGCAGTACGGCAAGAGCTGGCACGAGGCGCCCCCCGATTCCGTGGTGGCGCAGGTCCCGCCGCAGCAGTCGGGGTTCGCCATGCACGCCTCGCCGGCCGGCTTGCAGCCCGGCGCCGGCGCCACGCAGCTCCCGGCCATGCACGCGCCGGCGCAGCAGTCACGATCGGTCGCGCAGGCCTGGCCGATCGCGGCGCAGGTCGCGGCGCTGCAGGTCCCGTCGGTCCCCCCGCAGTCGAGGGCGCAGCAGGCCCCGGCGCGGCTGCACGCGCTCCCCTCGGACGCGCACCCGGCCGGGTTCGCGCAGCGGAGCGCGCCGGTCCCGTCGTCGGCGCAGGAGAGCGAGCAGCAGCTCGAGGAGAGCAGGCAGCTCTGTCCTTCGGGCAAGCAGGCGGCTCCGGAGCCGCAGGTCCCGCCGGCGCAGGTCTCCGCGCAGCAGGTCGCCCCGCTGGTGCAGGGGGCGCCGTTCGGGGCGCAGCTGGAGATGGGATCCGGCGGTCGAACCGTCAGCTCGACGTCGTGCCGACAGCCGGCAAGCACGACGGCGCCGAACGCGGCCAGAATTCCGAGGCGGCCCCCGGTCGTCATCTCGATCGCGGTTCGCCTCTCAATTACCGGCCCGCCAACCTCCGCGCCAGCGCCGCGGCGCGCCCGTCCGGGAGCTCGCCGAGGTAGCGCCGCGCCCAGGCGGCGGCCCGCGCGTGATCCCCGAGCAGCTCCGCGCTCTCCATCGACCCGATCAGCGCCTCCTCGTGGAGCGCCCCGCGCGGCGAGGCGGCGACCGCTCCCTCGTAATCGGCGAGGGCCGCCGCGGTCCCGCCCCGGCGCCGCTCGAGCTCGGCGGCCGCGTAGAGGGCGTTCTGGCGCATCGCCGCCGGCGCGCCGGTGCGGTTGAGGGTCTTGTAGGCGGCGACAGCGTCGTCGAGCCGCCCCGCCGACCGCAGCGCCTCGGCGCGCAGGTAGCTGAGCTCGTCGTCGCAGCTCTCGAGGAGTCGGCCGCAGCTCGCGTCGACGTCGTGCGCCGCGTGGCTGGCGGAGGCCACGAGCCGCAGCGCCCGGTCGTTGTCCCCGCGGCGCATGCTGTCGCGGACACCTTGCGCGGCCCCCTGGCAGCTCCGCACGAGGTGCCGGCACGAGCGAACGATCGTCCCGCCGGCCTCGCCGACCTCGCCGCTTTCGGGCGCCGGCGCTTCGGTCTCGGGGTCGAGCGCCGACTCCTCGTCGCGCGGCGCGTGCTCGGCGGTGATCGTCTCGCCCGACCCCACCATCCGGTCGCTGCCGTCCGCGAGCCGCACGGCCACCAGGCCCTCGACGACGCGCACCACCGATCGGGCCCCCGTCGCGCCGACGAAGAAGTGCGTGCCGCGCACCTCGACCCGGGCGTCGGCGGTCGACACGATGAAGGTCTCGTCGGGCAGGCGGTGCGCGACCTCGGCCTCGAGCGTCCCGTCGCCGAGCGCGAGGGCGACCGCGCGCGGCGTCCCGCCGAGCGTGAGGTGCGCGGGGCCGGTCAGGCGGAGAACAGAGCCGCGATCGAGGCGCAGCTCGGCTGTGCCGCCGCTCGCCACCGCGAGCTCCGAGCCGCCCGCGAGCGGCGCGGATCGCCCGAGCGCCCGCCCCTGCGTCGTCACCAGCCCGCTGACGTCGCCGAGCACGGCGTACGGCGTCCCCGCGGGTGGAAGGTGGCGCTGCGCCGCCGTGGTCCAGAGGACGAGCGCCGCGGCGGCGCCGGCGAGCCCGAACCCGAGCGCTCCCCAGAGCCACGGGCGGCGCGCCCGCTCCGGCCCGCGCTTGCCTGCCTGGAGGTGGCGGACGATCTCCACCTCGAGCCGCCTGGCGGCGAGCTCGGCCGGGGGCGGCGGGGCGAGGCCGCGGAGCGCCGGCGTGAGCGCGCGCCAGAGCTCGGCCTTCCCGCGGCAGCTGGCGCAGCCCTCGATGTGGGCGTGCAGGCGCATCTCGAGGGGCGGCGGGAGCCGCCCGTCGATGACGTCGACGAGGTGCGCCTCGGCCTCGATGCACGAAAGCGTCACGATCGCCCTCCCGCCATCAGCGACTCCGCGAGCGCCGGATCGCGCTCGAGCCGCCGCTCGATGTGGCGGCGGGCGTCGTGCACCCGGACCTTCACCGCGGCGGTGGAGGCGTTCAAGATGGCCGCCACCTCCTCCATGGGGTGACCCTCGAGGACGTGGAGCACGAACGCCGCGCGGCGCTTCGGCCGCATCTCGCCGAGCAGCCGTTCGAGCAGCGCGAGCGCCTCGCGGGCGGCCACCCGCCGTTCGGCGCTGGGGTGCTCGAGCGCGATCTCCTGCTCGCCGTGGATCGGCACCGACGCCGGCGGGCGGCGGCGGACGGCGTGCATGGTGACGCGGACGGCGATGCGGGACAGCCAGGTCGAGAACAGCGCGTCGCCACGGAAGCCCGGGAGCGAGCGGAACGCTTCGACGAACACCGTTTGCACGAGATCGTCCAGGTCCGGGCTCGGACCCACCATCCGGTAGACCAGCCGGTGGACGCCCGGCAGGTGCTCGCGGAACACCTGCTGGATCGCCCCGAGCTCGCCGGCGCGCGCCCGCGCCACCAGGGCGGTCATCTCACGTGCTCGTGCGTCAGGCGACTCCCTCGCGAACCCCATCTCTTCTTCAGTGGGCGGGGACCCATCGGAGGTAAGGCGAAAAAAACCCATCAATAGAAAACCCATCAGGGCAGCCCCAGCCCGATCCCCGCGGTCGCGGACAGCTGGAGGCGCGACGCGTCGAACAGCGGCTGCCCCTGGACCTCGTAGCGCGGTGCGGAAAGCACGGCCAGCGCCGTCGGTTGGAGGTAGAGCCACGCCAGCGCGGAGATCCGGACGCGGGCCTCGACGTCGGCGCCCACCGCCAGGATCACGTCACGGCTGGGCCGGAACTGGTTGGCGGCCATGGTCGCGCTCGAGGCCGAGATCTCCGCCAGCGCCGCTTCGAAGATCGGGCCGGCGAGGACGTCGGCGCGCGCGTGTGACCAGCGAGCCCGGGCGAAGGCGGCGATCGGAACGAGCGTCGCCGTCGCCGTGACGTCGCCGGACTGAAACCGCTCCGAGCCGAGCCCGGCGACGCGCGCGCCGATCTCGAGGTGGGGATGGGGCAGGAACCCGGCCGCCGCCGAGACGCCCTGGAAGGTGGCGCCGTCGGCGAGCGGGAACGAGACCAGCGCATACCCGGCCTCCAGCGACCAGCGTTGCGCGGCGGACAGCGTCGGGCTCGACACCAGCCCCTCGGTGGCGGGAGCGGGGACGGGCGCCGGCGCGACCAGCCGCGCGACGCCGGATCGCGAGGCGACGCGCTCCGGCGCCTCCGACAGCGTCGCCCGCATGAGCGCCGCGATCTTCAGCGCCAGCGCGCGGTAGAGATCCTCGTCGCGCGACGCGCGGGGGACCGAGGTGACGAGCGCCTTCTGCGTCGCGAGATCGACGAGATCGATCTCGATCGATCCCGACGCGCCCGGCTCGGCGCGCACGACGGCGACGGCCCGGACCGCCTCGCCCGTGCGGCGCGCGTCGTCGAGCTGCTGGCGGAGGTCGCCGCCCGCGGTCGCGTCCGCGGTGTCGACGCGGATGCCGTACTCGGTCAGGTAGGTGCGCAGCGCGTCGGCCAGCCGCTCGGCGTTCACCGGCGGCGCCGCCGTGACCACGACGTCGGGCGGCCCGCTCGGCTGCACCGCGGCCAGCGTGACGAGCCAGACCCCCAGCACGGCCCTATTTTACCGGTCGGCGGCGCGCGCGTAAACGCGCTCAGAAATAGGCGCGAGCGCCCAGGCCGCCGTCGAAGGCGAAGAACGCGGCGGGGACCACGTAGACCGCCGGGGCGATCTCCAGGAAGATCTCGAGGAAGTCCGGCCGCGCGAAGGCGAGGTCCAAACCGAACGGGACGCGGCCGCCCAGCGCCCAGCAGTCGGCGGCGCAGGGCGCGCTGTAGAACAGCGTGCGGGCCCCGGCGCCGACGTGCCAGTCGAGCTGGGCGGCGGGGAAGCGCGCGATCTTCGACTGCCAGAGGTAGTCGACGTGGACGCTGAGCGTGCGATCGCCCCAGCCGCGGTCGCAGACCGGGCGGCCGGCCGCGTCGCGGAAGCACCCCCCGCGGTACCCGAACCCGTAGTCGCCGACGCCGGCGTCGATGGCGTTGGTCTCGCCGATCCAGGCCTTGGCGGAGATGCCCGTGGGATCGCCGACCATGAGGCCGATGCCGTAGTGCCGCCCGTACCCGACCTCCGTGACGTGCGCGCTCGCCTCCGCGGCGCGCGCGTTACGGGTGGCGGCCATCTCGAACGACAACAGGGCCAACGCGGCCAGCAGCTTCGGCGACTTTGTGAAGTTCAGCATGGACCGATCGGTGGCCGCCGCCAGGTCGGACGTTAGTTGCCCGCGTCGGCTAACCGGGAGGCGCAAGCGCGCCACTGCTCATCCCGGAGGACCCATGACCAGCACGCGTCCGCGTCAGCGACCGATCGGCAAAGGAGCGCTCGTGACGGCCATTGGGCTGGGGCTCGCGCTGATCGTCGCGGCGACCGGGTGCGGCTCCTCGACGCCATCGGCCAAGGGCGGCGGGCAGGGCGTCGCGGGCACCGCCGGGACTTCGTCCACGGGCGGTGGGGCGACGACGGGGACGGCGACCGGCGGTGCGGGACGAGGCGTCACGTCCGGCGGTGCGGGAACCTCCGGTCTGCCGACCGGCAGCGCCGGGACGAGCGGCACCGGTACGGGAAACAGCACCGGCACCGGGAACAGTACCGGCACCGGGAACAACACCGGGGGCGGGGCGACGTCAGGCGGCGCCGGTTGTCCCACGCCCTGCGCGACCGGCCAGGTCTGCCTCGGCGGGAGCTGCCAGACGGATCCCTGCGCGGGCGCCAAGCTGATGGGCTGCGGCGGCGGGAGCTGCAAGGCGACCTGCGTGACGGTGACCGATCCCTGCGCCGGCGTCACCTGCACGAACGGTGAGACGTGCGTCGGCGGCGCCTGCATCGCCGGCTGCTTCCTGCAGCCGTGCGCGGGCGTCACCTGTACGTCGGGCCAGTACTGCGACGGCGGAACCGGCAAGTGCACGGCGTTCACTGCCTGCAACGCGAGCTGCGGCACCGGCAAGGCCTGCGCCCTCACCTGCGCGGCCGCGAACCCGTGTGCCAACGTCCAGTGCGCGAGCGGCCAGGTCTGCAGCGGCGGCAAGTGCGTCACCAACCTGTGCGACGGCGTGACGTGCAACGCCGGCAGCGTCTGCAGCAACGGCGTGTGCATCAACACCTGCGACTGCGGCGGCAAGAACTGCGGCACCAACGGGCACTGCGCGCAGGGGACGTGCGTCTGCACCCCCACCTGCCCGACGGACGGCAGTCGGGGCGGCCTCGACGACGGCTGCAACAGCAAGTGTCCGTGCCCGACCGGCAGCACGGCGACCGCGACGGGCTGTTGCACGCCGAACTGCCCCAGCGACGGGAGCCGGGGCGGGATGTCCGACGGCTGCGGCAAGACGTGCGGCTGCCCGAGCGGGTCGGTGCTGTACGGCGGCAGCTGCTGCACGCCGAGCTGCCCGACGGACGGGAGCCGGGGCGGGATGTCCGACGGCTGCGGCAAGACGTGCGGCTGCCCGAGCGGCGAGGTGGTCTACGGGGGGAGCTGCTGCACGCCGAACTGCCCGACGGACGGGAGCCGGGGCGGGATGTCCGACGGTTGCGGCAAGACGTGCGGCTGCCCGAGCGGGTCGGTGCTCTACGGCGGCAGCTGCTGCAAGCCAACCTGCGCCGCCAACGGCAGCGACGGCGGCAAGCCCGACGGCTGCGGCGGGACCTGCACGTGCGCCATGGGGACGACCCTGTACAT
>Ga0318553_10000473_pt1 | contig 12787 bp, 9 predicted proteins | sample GRESIP082b2f21_FD_203686 | JGI IMG/M metagenome (GOLD analysis project Ga0318553, IMG submission 203686) | Tropical soil microbial communities from Luquillo Experimental Forest, Puerto Rico - GRE.SIPMG.082b2f21 | ecosystem: Environmental > Terrestrial > Soil > Tropical forest > Bulk soil...
TTTCGCGAGCCCGAGGTACAGCGCCTCGGCCTCGAGCCGGCGCTTGTCGCTCTGCTGGAGCTTCGCCTCGACGTCGGGATTCGTGATGTAGCTGGATTCGGTGAGCAGCGCGGGCGAGGCGCACGAGCGCAGCACGAGATAGTTCCCGGGCAGGATCCTGTGCTTCTCGATCCCGAGGTTCCGCACCAGGTAGCGGTGCACGTCGGACGCGGCGTCGAGCGATGGGCCGTCGTCGCCGAGCTTGTAGTACGTCTGGGTCTCGTTCACGTCGTGCGCGCCGCGCGCGTCGGCGTTGTGGTGGATCGAGAGGAACAGATCGGGATGGAACTCGCCGGCGAGCCGCGCGCGCTCGGTGAGATCGCCCTTGAGCGAGCTGTCGGCGGGGGTCAGGAAATCGCGATCGGTCGATCGGGTCAGGAACACGATCGCGCCGCGCGAGGTGAGCAGGCTGTCGAGCGCGAGCGCGACGCCGAGATTCACCTCGGCCTCGGTGAGCCCGTGCTGGCCGAGCGCGCCGCGGAACAGGCCGCCGTGGCCGGGATCGATCGCAATCCTCTGCCCCGCGAGGCGCGACGCATCCACAGAATTCAACTCGTCCACGCGCCGCTCGTAGCCCGGTTTCGGGCGCGGCGCCGTCGGGGGCGGGGGCGGAGCGTGGGCACACCCCGCCAGCAGGGCCGCGAGCATCAGCGGGCCCGCGAATCCGCGCAGTGCGCGCGTCCGTGCGCTCACGTTCGCCGGCATGCGAGCCGACTCTAGCATCGCGCTCGGAACGCAGGCAACATTCGCGCCTGGAATCATTTGGCTTGCCCGCGCGGGCGAGGCCGTGCTACCTCTCCCCGTCTGACTGCGCACGGGCCGGCCGTCCTCCAAGTGCCCACCCCGGCGCTCGGGCGCCCCGCCACCCGGCAGCGCCCCGGCGCTTCTCGACCACGACAGGAGACGCACATGACGTCACGGAGACTCCTTGGCGGCTCGGTGATCGCCGTGCTGGCCGCTGGCCTGGTGTTCGCGGGCTGCGGCGGCAAGGGCGGGCAGGACGAGCTGGTGATCGGCGAATACGGCTCGCTGACCGGCAACGATGCCACGTTCGGTCAGTCCACGAAGAACGGCGTCGCGATCGCGCTCGAGGAGCTGCAGGCCCAGAAGATGGGCAAGATCGGCGGGCTCACCGTCCGAGTGCAGGTCGAGGACGACCAGAGCAAGGCCGAGGAGGCCGCGACCGTGGTGCAGAAGCTGATCAACCAGGATCGCGTGGTCGCGGTGGTGGGCGAGGTCGCGAGCTCGCGGAGCCTCGCCGGCGGGCCGATCTGCCAGAACGCGGGCGTGCCGATGATCTCGCCGTCCTCGACGAACCCCAAGGTCACGCAGGTCGGCGACTACATCTTCCGCATGTGCTTCCTGGATCAGTTCCAGGGCACCGTGATGGCGCGCTTCACGGCACAGAGCCTGAAGCTCAAGAAGGTCGCGATCCTCAAGGATTCGAAGAGCGACTACAGCGTTGGGCTCGCGCAGTTCTTCACCGAGGCGTTCACCGGGCTCGGCGGCAGCATCATCACCGAGCAGGCCTACCAGTCGGGCGACAACGACTTCCGCGCCCAGTTGACCGCGATCAAGGCGAAGAACCCCGACGCGATCATCGTGCCGGGCTACTACACCGAGGCCGGCCTGATCGCGCGCCAGGCGCGTGAGCTCGGCCTCAAGCAACCGCTGGTCGGCGGCGACGGCTGGGAGAGCGAGAAGCTGATCGAGATCGGCGGCGATGCGCTGAACGGCTGCTACTACTCGAACCACTGGGCCCTGGATGGGCCGGACCCGCGCCTCCAGACGTTCGTCAAGTCCTACCGCGCGAAGTTCAACGGCGACCCGGACGCGATCGCCGGCCTGGCGTACGACGCCGCGAACGTGCTGTTCGGCTCCCTCTCGAAGCTGGCCGAGCAGGATCCGCAGACGTTCCGCGGCATGGCGTCCTCGAAGGCCGGCAGCGACGCCCGCAAGGCGGCCGAGAAGAAGCTCCGGGATCTGATCGCGACGACCACGAGCTACGCCGGCGTCACCGGCACCATCACGCTCGACGAGAATCGCAACGCGTCGAAGCCGGCGGTGATCATCGAGATCAAGAACGGGAAGAAGACGTTCAACTCCTCGTTCAATCCCTGATCTGCCGGTCGCGTGTCGGAGTTCCTCCAGCAGCTGGTGAACGGCATCACCTGGGGCAGCGTCTATGCCCTGATCGCGCTCGGCTACACGATGGTGTACGGCATCCTGCGCCTGATCAACTTCGCGCACGGTGACGTGTACATGCTGGGCGCGTTCTTCGGCTACTTCACCGCGCGTTTCATCGGCGCGGCCGAGCACCCGAATCCGTTCCGCGCGCTGCTCGTGCTGATGTCCTCGATGATCGCGTGCGGGCTGGTCGGCATCGTGATCGAGCGGTTCGCCTACAAGCCGGTGCGACGCTCCTCGCGGCTCTCCGCGCTGATCACCGCGATCGGCGTGTCGCTGCTGCTCGAGAACGGCGGCATCCTGCTGTTCGGCCCCGATCCCAAGTTCTTCCCGCAGATCATTCCGGCGCAGAACATCGCGCTCGGCCTCGGCGTCACGATCTCGAACCAGCAGGTCATCATCCTCACCGTCTCGCTCGTGCTGATGTTCATGCTGCGCTTCATCGTGACGCGCACGCGGACCGGCAAGGCGATGCAGGCGGTCTCGTTCAATCCCACCGCAGCCGCGCTGATGGGGATCTCGGTCGACCGCATCATCACGTTCACGTTCATGATCGGTTCGATGCTCGCCGCCGCCGCCGGCGTGCTCGTCGCGCTCCAGAATCCCAAGATCGAGCCGCTGATGGGCATCATGCCGGGCCTCAAGGCGTTCGTGGCCGCGGTGCTGGGCGGGATCGGCAACATCCCGGGCGCGGTGCTCGGCGGGCTCGTGATGGGGATCGCCGAGGTGCTGGTCGTGGGCTACGTCTCACCCACGTACCGCGACGCGATCGCGTTCGTGCTCCTGATCGTGATCCTGCTCGTGCGCCCGGCCGGCATCCTCGGACGCCAGACCGCCGAGAAGGTGTGACGTGCGCCAGCTCCTGATCGCGGCGCTCGTGCTCGGAGTGCTGCTCGGGCTCGACGTCCTGCTGCCGCACTTCCTGAATCCCTACCTGATGCGCGTGCTGATGCTGTGCGGGATCAGCGTGATCCTCGCGGTGTCGCTGAACCTCATCAACGGGTTCACCGGCCAGTTCTCGATCGGCCACGCCGGCTTCATGGCGATCGGCGCGTACGGCTCCGCGATGTTCTCGCTCGAGATCGGGATGGGCTGGGTGAAGGCGATGGAGGCTTCGGGCGCGCCGCCGGCGGTCGCCGAGGGCGCCGCGCTGCTCATCGCGCTCCTGATCGGCGGGCTCCTGGCCGCGATCGCCGGCTACCTGGTCGGACTCCCTTCCCTGCGCCTGCGCGGCGACTACCTCGCGATCGTCACGCTCGGCTTCGGCGAGATCATCCGCGTCATCATCACGAACGTGGACGCGGTGGGGGCGGCGCGCGGGCTGCCCGGGATCCCGGCGTGGGCGAACTTCTTCTGGGTCGGGCTCTGGGTGGTGATCATGGTGGTGGTCGCGGCGCGCATCGCGCACAGCACCCACGGGCGCGCGCTGTTCGCGATCCGCGACGACGAGGTCGCCGCGGAAGCGCTCGGCGTCGACACGACGCGCTACAAGGTGCTCGCGTTCGTGATCGGTTCGTTCTTCGCCGGGATCGCAGGCGGGCTGTTCGCGCACTACAACGCGTACCTGCACCCGAACTCGTTCACGTTCCTGAAGAGCATCGAGGTGATCGCGATGGTGGTGCTGGGCGGGCTCGGCAGCATCACCGGCTCGATCCTCGCCGCGATCCTGCTCACCGTGCTGCCCGAAGCGCTGCGCTCCGCGCAGGAGCTGCGCATGGTGCTCTACTCGCTCATGCTCATCATCCTCATGATCACGCGACCGGGCGGCCTGCTCGGCAGCCGCGAGCTGGACCTCGGCCGCCTGTTCCGCCGCCGCTCGCCGGAACGCGCATGAGCCCGGACGTCCTGCTCAAGCTCGAGCGCGTCACGATGCAGTTCGGGGGCTTGAAGGCGGTCGCCGAGCTCGAGCTCGAGGTTGGCCGCGGCGAGCTGGTCGGCCTGATCGGCCCGAACGGCGCGGGCAAGACGACCGTGTTCAACCTCATCACCGGCGTCTACACGCCGACCGTGGGACGCGTGCTGTTCGAGGACCGGCCGATCCAGGGCCTGCGCCCGCACGCGATCGCGGGACGCGGCGTCACGCGCACGTTCCAGAACATCCGCCTGTTCGCGAGCCGGAGCTGCCGCGACAACGTGCTGATCGCCGCGCACCAGCACGCCGGCGCCGGGCTCGCCGACGCGCTGCTGCGCTCGCCGCGCTTCGCGCGCGACGAGCAGTCGATGCGCACGCGCGCCGACGAGCTGCTCGGCGTGCTCGGGCTCTCGGAATGGGCGGATGTCCGCTCCGCCGAGCTGCCGTACGGCCAGCAGCGCCGGCTCGAGATCGCGCGCGCGCTCGCCGGGCGGCCGCGCCTGCTGCTGCTCGACGAGCCGGCCGCCGGGCTCAATCCGCAGGAGAGCGACCAGCTCATGCACCTGATCGAGGACATCCGGACGAAGTTCGAGGTCACGATTCTCCTGATCGAGCACGACATGCGTGTCGTGATGGGCATCTGCCGCCGCATCGCGGTGCTCGACTACGGCGTCAAGATCGCCGAGGGCACGCCGGCGCAGATCCGCAGCGACCCCAAGGTGATCGAGGCCTACCTCGGCGAGGAAGTCCCGGCCGCCGGCGCGAAGGGCGGCGCCTGATGCTCGAAGTGCTGGACCTCGACGTGTTCTACGGCGCCGTCCACGCCCTGAAGGGCGTGAGCCTCAAGGCCGACCAGGGCGAAATCGTGACGCTGATCGGCGCGAACGGCGCCGGCAAGAGCACGCTGCTCCGCACCATCTCGGGCCTCGTGCCGGCGCGCGCCGGCTACGTCGCGTTCGAAGGCAAGAACATCTCGAAGCTGCCGCCGCACGAGATCGTCGGGCTCGGCATCTCGCACGCGCCCGAGGGGCGCATGGTGTTCGCGAACCTGACCGTCGAGGTCAACCTCGAGCTCGGCGCGTACCGCCGCCGCGACCGCGCGGCGATCCTCGACGATCGCGAGCGCGTGTACCGCCTGTTCCCGCGCCTGAAGGAGCGCCACCGCCAGAGCGCGGGCACGCTCTCCGGCGGCGAGCAGCAGATGCTCTCGATCGGGCGCGCGCTGATGTCGCGTCCGCGCCTGCTGCTGCTCGACGAACCCTCGCTCGGGCTCGCCCCGCTGCTCGTGCGCGAGATCTTCCGCACCATCCAGGAGATCAACCAGGGCGGCGTCACCGTGTTGCTCGTCGAGCAGAACGCGCACATGGCGCTCTCGATCGCCGGGCGCGGCTACGTGCTCGAGACCGGGCGCGTGCGGCTCGAGGATCGCGCGTCCGCGCTGCTCGAAAACCAGGAAGTGAAGAGCGCCTACCTCGGCGGATGACGCCGCGCCGCTGGCCACACGCCCGGACGGCGCCTAGAATGCGCGCATGAAGACGCCCCGGAACAGCCTGCGCACGCTGCCCTCGATCGAGTCGCTGATGGGCGAGCCGGCGCTCGAGGAGGCGCTCGCCCGCCTGCCGCGCGCGCTCGTGCTCGAGGCGGCCCGCGAGGAGGTCCAGGCCGAGCGCGAGCGCATGCGCCGGGGCGCGAAGGAGCGCCCCTCGCCGGCCGAGATCGCGGCCCGCGCCGTCGAGCGTGCATCCGCGTCCGCCGAGCTTCAGCTGCGGCGGGTGCTGAACGCGACCGGCATCGTGCTCCACACGAACCTCGGACGCGCTCCGCTCGCGGACGCCGCGCGCACGGCGGTCGCCGAGGTGGCTCGCGGCTACTCGAGCCTCGAGATCGAGCTCGACTCCGGCAAGCGCGGCCACCGCGGCGCCGGGATCGAGCGCTGGCTCACGCGCCTGACCGGCGCCGAGGCGGCGCTCGCGGTCAACAACGGCGCGGGCGCGGTGCTGCTCGCGCTGTCGGCGCTCGCCGCGGGGCGCGCCGCCGTGGTCTCGCGCGGCGAGCTGATCGAGATCGGCGGCTCGTTCCGGATTCCGGAGATCCTCGAAAAGAGCGGCGCGCGCCTGATCGAGGTCGGCACCACGAACCGCACGCACTTGCGTGATTACGAGCGCGTCCTCGCGAAGGACGACGTGGCCGCGATCCTGCGCGTGCACCCCAGCAATTTCCGAATCGCGGGATTCACTGCGCGCCCCTTGGCCTCGGAGCTTGCCGTGCTCGCGCACAAGCACCGCGTGCCGCTGATCGAGGACCTCGGCAGCGGCGCGCTCGTCGAGCTCGAGCCGCTCGGCCTCGAGCGCGAGCCCACGGTGCGCGAGAGCCTGGAGGCCGGGGCGGACGTGGTGGCGTTCTCGGGCGACAAGCTGCTCGGCGGCTCGCAGGCCGGGCTCCTGCTCGGCGCCGAGAAGTGGATCGCGCGCCTCAAGCAGGACCCGCTCGCGCGCGCGCTCCGGCTCGACAAGCTGGCGCTCGCGGCGCTCGAGGCGACGCTCGCGCTCTACGCCGATCCGATCCGGGCGGCGCGCGAGGTGCCGGCGCTCGCGATGCTCTCGGCGACGCTCGAGGATCTCGAGACCCGCGCGCGCCGTCTCGCGCGGGCGCTCGCCGCGGAGGTCCCGGAGCTCGAGATGCGCATCCAGCGCGGCGCCGGCGAGGCGGGCGGCGGCGCGCTGCCGCACCGCGAGCTGGCCGGCTGGGTCGTGGAATGCCGCCACCCGCGCCACGACGCAAACGCGCTCCAGGAGCGCGCGCGCGCCGCGCATCCGCCGGTGCTCGGCATCATCCGCGCCGGCGCGCTCAGGCTCGATCCGCGCACGCTTTCCGACGCCGAGATCGAGGAGTGCGCCACGGCGCTGCGCGGAGTGTGGTCCGGAAACTGACACGCCGCCATTGACCGCTGTGCGCGCGGCCGGTACTGTAGGCGCTCGAGACAGCGCTCCGCTTCCCGCCCAGACACCGAAGTCTCGCCGTTCGCACGAGCTCGGTGGCCCATCCCGCCGGCCATGACAGCCCCGCGGGCACCGAACCAGAGGGGACAAGGATGTTTCTCTACAAGCTCGAACTCCAGGGCTTCAAATCGTTCGTCGAGAAGACCGATCTGTTCTTCAGCGACGGCATCACGGGCGTCATCGGCCCGAACGGCTGCGGCAAGACGAACGTCTCGGACGCCATCCGCTGGGTGATGGGCGAGCAGAGCGCGAAGCAGCTGCGTGGCGACTCGATGGAAGACGTGATCTTCAACGGCAGCCCGGGCAGGAAGCCCCTGGGGCTCGCCGAAGTCCACCTCACGTTCAAGAACGACCGCGGCATCCTGCCGACCGAGTTCTCCGAGGTGACGATCTCGCGCCGCGTGTTCCGCTCCGGCATGAGCGAGTACTTCCTGAACCGGACCCCGTGCCGCCTGCGCGACATCCGCGACCTGTTCTTCGGCACCGGAATGGGCAGCCACGCCTATTCCGTGATCGAGCGGCAGATGGTCGAGAACATCCTCTCCGACACCACCGGCCACCGCCGGTTCCTGTTCGAGGAGGCGGCCGGCATCACGAAGTACAAGGCGCGCAAGAAAGAGGCGCTCGGCAAGCTCGACGCGACCGAGACCGACCTCGTGCGCCTGAACGACATCGTGTTCGAGATCGAGCGCGAGCTGCGCTCGCTCGCGCGGCAGGTCGGCAAGGCGCGCAAGTATCAGCGCCTGCGCGACGAGATCCGCGACCTCGATCTCACGCTCACCGCCGGCCGCGTCGGCGCGCTCCAGCGGCGCGAAGACGAGCTCAAGGAGCAGTGGCAGGAGGAGGCGGTGCGCCGCGAGGGGATTACCGTGGCGCTCGATCAGCTCGAGGCGTCGCTCAACGACCGCAAGCTCGCGCTGCTCGAGATCGAGCGCGAGCTCGCGACCGCACAGGGCGGCCTGCACGATCGCGAGGAGGCGCGCACGCGGGCCGAGCACCAGGTCGTGCTGCTGCGCGAGCGCGCCGACGGGCTCACCGGCCGCGCGGCCGAGGACGCGGAGGAGGCCTCCCGCCTGCGTGAGCGTCTCGCCGAGGTCGTCACGCGCGAGGCCGAGGCGGCCGCGCGCCGCGTGGAGACGCGCGCCGCGCGCGATCGCGCGCAGGGCGTGGCGGAGGAGGGGGAGCGGGCGCTGGCTGCGGCCGAGAGCGAGCTGCGCGCGCGGCGCTCGATGGTGTCGGATCACAAGCAGCTCTCGCTCGACCTGTTCTCGGCCGAGGCCGAGAAGCGCGGCGCGTGCGAGCGCATCCGCGAGCGCCAGCACTCGCTGGGCGAGCGGCGTGACGCGGCGCGCGAGCGGCTGTCCGAGATCGACGCGCGGCTCGGCGAGCTCGGCCGCAGCGGCGCGGCGGCCGCGGAGCGGCTGACCGGGCTCGAGCTCGAGCTCGCGGAATGCCGGAGCCTGCTCGCGGGCGTCGAGCGCGAGCTCGAGTCGATTGCGGACGCGCGCGCCAGGCTCGCCGGTCAGCTGGCCGCGCGGCGCGAGGAAACCGCGGCCGCCGAGTCGCGGCTCAGCACGCTGCTCGATCTCAAGCGCAACTTCGACGGCGTCTCGGACGGCGTGAAGGCGCTGCTGCGCGAGGACGATCGCCCGGCCGGCCTGCTCGGCGTCGTGGCGGACGCGATCGAGGTGCCGGCGCGCTATCTCGACGCGCTCGAGGCGTCGCTCGGCGAAGCCGCCGCGTTCGTGCTGGCCGACTCCGCGGCCGCGCTCGAGCGCGGCGTCGAGCGGCTGCGCACGCTCGACAGCGGGCGCGCGACCGTCCTCGATCTCTCGGGCCTTTCGAGCACGCCGCTGCCCGCGGTGCCGGCGGGAGACGGGGTGATCGGCCGCGCATCCGATCTCGTGCGCTGCGAAGCGCGCTACCGCCCGCTCGCCGAGCGGCTGCTCGGCTCGGTCGTGGTCGTCGAGGGCCGCGACGCCGCCGAGCGCCTCGCGCACGGCTCGGAGGGCGGGCTCCGCTTCGTGAGCCTGGATGGCGAGGTGTGGGAACGCGGCCGGGTGCGCGCCGGATCGGCGCGGAGCCTCGGCGGGCTCCTCCACCGTGAAGCGCAGATCCGCGCGCTGAGCGGACAGATCGCCGAGCTCGCACTCGCGGTCGAGGCGCTGGAGCGGGAGCGCGAGGCGATCGAGACCCGCCACGCCGCGGCGACCGCGAACCGGATCGAGGCGGCGCGCCAGGCCGACGCGCGGCGCGCGGCGTTCGATGCGGTGCGCCACGAGGTCGCGACCGCGGAGCGCGAGCGGCAGTGGGCCGACGCGGAGGGCGAGGAGCGCCGCCGCGAGATCGCGACGATCGAGGCGGAGCTGGAGACGCTGGCGCGCGCGCTCGGTCAGGCCGAGGCGGATCACGCCGAGTATCAGGGCGAGCTCGAGCGCGCGCGGGCGCGGCTCGCGGATCTCGACGGCGATCTCAAGGGCATCGAGGCGCGTCGCGACGAGGCCTCGACCGCGGCGCAGGCGGCGCGCGGGGAGCTGCTGACGCGCTCGCGCGAGCTCGGCGAGTGGGAGAGCGTGTGGGCGCGCGCGGAGCAGACGCACCGCGAGCTCGAGACGGCGCTCGAGCAGCGCGTGCGCGACCAGGGCGAAGCGCGCGCGAAGGTGGCGGAGATCGAGGCCGAGGTGCATGGCCTCGCCGCCGGGCTCGGCGGCCTGCTCGAGTCCGAAGGCGAGCAGCGCGAGCGCGTGGTCGTGCTGCAGAAGCGCATGTCGGCGGTGCGCGAGGACGTGCAGGGCGGCGACGACGCGGCGCGCCGCAAGCGCTTCGAGCAGACCGAGCTCGGCGAGCTCCTGCACCAGCTCGAGCTCGAGCGGCTGCAGTCGCGGGCCGAGCTGGACCGGACGTTCGAGCGCCTGCGCACCGAATACCAGATGGATCCGGACGCGTGGACGCCGGCCGCGACGCCGCAGGGGTTCGACGAGGCGGACGCGCAAGGACGGCTCGAGGAGATGCGCGGGCGCTTCCGGACCATCGGCGCCGTGAACTTGCTCGCGCTCGAGGAGTACACCAAGAAGAAGGAGCGCTGGACGTTCCTGAGCCAGCAGCGCCAGGACCTGCTGAGCGCGAAGGCGCAGCTGCTCGAGGCGATCGAGAAGATCAACGTCACCGCGAGCAGCCTGTTCCAGGAGACGTTCCTCAAGGTGCAGGAGCATTTCCGCGCCATCTTCAAGACGCTGTTCGAGGGCGGGGACTGTGAGCTGCGCATGGTGGGCGAGGATCCCCTCGAGTGCGAGATCGAGATCGCGGCGAAGCCGCGCGGGAAGCACCTGCAGAGCATCAGCCTGATGTCGGGCGGCGAGCGCGCGCTGACGGCGATCGCGCTGCTGTTCGCGATCTACCTCGTCAAGCCGTCGCCGTTCTGCCTGCTCGACGAGGTGGACGCGCCGCTCGATGACGCGAACGTCGAGCGCTTTCTCAACATGCTGCGGCGCTTCAGCGACCGCACGCAGTTCGTGGTGATCACGCACAACAAGAAGACCATGGAGGCGGCCCACTGCCTCTACGGGGTGACGATGCAGGAGCTCGGCATCTCGAAGCTGGTCTCGGTCCGCTTCGACGGCGAGGACGCCTCGCGGCGCGCGCCGCGCGCGGAGCCCGCCGAGCTCGCGGCCGCAACGTCCTGACCTCTGCGAATCCCTGGAGCCGTTTCCGCGCCGGGCTCGCGCGCACGCGTGACGCGCTCACCCGCGGCCTCGCCGCGTCGCTCGGCCGCCGCGGGCCGGTGGACGCGGCAACGCGCCAGGGCCTCGAGGACGCGCTGCTGCTCGCCGACGTCGGGCCGGCGGCGGCCGAGCGCGTGATCGCGGGCGCCGAGGCGCGCATGGCGCGCGAGCCGCTCGATCTGCGCGCCGCGCTCGAGCGCGAAGTCGCGGCTCGGCTCGGCGCGAAGCGCGCGAGCTTCACGCCGGGCGCGGCGGACGGCGCCCCGACTCCGCGGCCGTGGGTCGCGCTGATCGTGGGCGTGAACGGCGTCGGGAAGACCACGCTCGCCGGAAAGCTCGCGGCGCGCCTCGCCGGCGAGGGCCGGCGCACGCTGCTGATCGCCGCCGACACGTTCCGCGCCGCCGCGGTCGAGCAGCTCGAAGCCTGGGCGGAGCGCGCCAAGGTCCAGATGGTGCGCGGGCGCGAAGGCGCCGATCCCGCGGCGGTCGTGCACGACGGGCTCGCGGCCGCGACCGCACGGGGCGCTGATGCGGTGCTGATCGACACCGCCGGCCGGCTCCACACGCGCCACAACCTGATGGCCGAGCTGGAGAAGGTGCGGCGCGTCTGCGAAAGACAGGTCCCGGGCGCCCCGCATCACACGCTGCTCGTGCTCGATGCGACGCTGGGGCAGAACGGGCTCCAGCAGGCGCGCGAGTTCCTGCGCGCCGTTCCGGTCACGAGCCTCGCGATCAACAAGCTGGACGGCACGGCACGCGGCGGCGCGGTGCTCGCGATCGCGGAGGAGCTCGCGCTCCCCGTCAGCGTGGTCGGGATGGGCGAAGCGCTCGAGGACTGCGCCCCGTTCGACCCCGAGGCATTCGCGCGCGCGTTGTTCGAGTGAGCGCGCGGCGCCGCGGCTCAGCCCGGCTTCTTCGCCGTGCTGGCCTTCGCCGGAGCGCTCTTCTTCGCTGTCGCGGGCGCGGCGCGCGCCGCGGCCTCCCGATCCTGCTCCTTCTGCGTGCGGCGCTTGTTCGCCGGGATGATGTAGGCCTTGTAGTCGTCGCCGTAGTCCTCGAGCGTCGCGACGCCGGTCGAGTGGCCGAGCGTGTTCGTCGGAGCGTCGGTCGAGCGCCCGGCCATCCAGGTCTTGAGCGTCGAGTGGAACAGGATGTCCTCGCGCACGATCCCGGTCAGCGGCACGCGTTCGGAGACGTAGCTGTCACGCTGGTCGAGCGTCGTGGTGTAAAGCGAGCTGTCGCCACGCTCGGCCTCGACGCCCAGGTTCTGGCGGATCTGGATGTGCCTGCACACGAACTTGCCCTTCGCCACGGTCAGCGTCTCGACCGCGAGCGTGTCGAAGTGCACGGCGAGCGACTGGCCCTGCGCGGCCGGCCGGTTCTTGATGGCGGCGGGCGGACGGCGCGCGACCTCCTCGCTCGGCTGGCCCGACGCGTCGAGCTCGGCGATGTTCTTGCGTGTGTAGTACTGCATGTGCACGAACGGGGTCGAGTCCTGGAACACCGAGTACGACATGAGCGTGGCGATGGCGGATGAGGCGCCCTTCGACTGGGTGCTCGTCTCGACCCAGAAGCACTCCTCCCCCCACAGCCGCTCCTCGCCCGCGATCCCGATCGTCATCGTGTAATCGGTCGCCGTGCCTTTGTCGCTCTTCCCCGTCACGTGGTAACGCGTCCAGGCGCCCACGCGGACGGCGCTCCGCCGGCTGTAGTCCACGAGGCCGATGCCGTTCATGAGCTGGTCGTTCCCCTCGGGCCGCGCCGGCGGCGTGGTCAGGATGCCGGCGGTCCCGATCAGGAGCAGGGCGAAGATGGCACGTCGCATGCAGAGTTCCTCGAGAGAGCGCGTGATTCGCGCGGTGCGGCTCGCGCAGGAGATTCGGGCGGCGCCGGAGGATTATCCCAGAACCGCGGGGTGCGACCAAGGCGCGGCCCGCCGCCCCCGTTACCGCCATGGAACCACCGAGGACCGTGGAGCCGCCCCCGCC